>Ga0137361_10003013_pt1 | contig 10890 bp, 9 predicted proteins | sample Mad1_80_16metaG_FD_104923 | JGI IMG/M metagenome (GOLD analysis project Ga0137361, IMG submission 104923) | Vadose zone soil microbial communities from Angelo Coast Range Reserve, California, USA - Mad1_80_16 metaG | ecosystem: Environmental > Terrestrial > Soil > Vadose zone | place: USA... | reverse complement strand
GGACGTTGCGCGCATAGGCGTTCAGGTCGACAAAGACATAGCCCGACTTTTGATTGAACCAGCCGCTCATCCACGCAGAAAAATCCGCAGACTCCGCTGGAGACATCGCAAGATATTGGGCGCAGGTGATGCGCGACATGTCGATCGTCAATTGCGCATGAGCAGCGGAGGACAACGCTGCTCCCGCAAGCGCCAGGAAAAATACCGATTTCTTCATAGAAAGGCTCCGTTTTCCAGTTATTCGGGAACAGAGCCGTGGAAAATGAGGAGTTCCATTGAGATAGATCAAGGCAAATAGCCCGATCTAATTGGCGGCAGGAGTCGGTCCTAAGGCGACCACCACCGTTCCCATCGCGATGGCTGACTGCCGCGATAACCCTGCGGCCGAGGATACCGGCACCTTCGGGGTCATCGCGCCACCGGCCTACGTTTCAAGCATTCACGCAGCAGCCGGTCCATCACCAGTTGGGTCTCGTCCTCGAGCCGGGAGGGTGCCAAGGCTGCAATCAAGTCGAGCGGGCATTTGTGCTCCGGAACAACTTCGCGCAAAATTCCGGTCTCGCTCGATGGCTTGTGCCCGCCGCCATGATGCCAGGTGTCATATGACATGTTTCGCCCCAAGTCGAAGTTATCGCGACCAATGTCGGAGATCGCGGAACGGGCAGCGCCCGCTTGCTTCCCCAGGGCGCGCCAGCCTGAAACAACAGGAATCATCTCCTGGATCGTTTCGCCCAAGTTATGATCCAACCTGTGCAGGTTCTCAATTGCATCAAAGGACATTGTCCTTAAGGACATTGTCCCAAGGACAGCCGCCGCGCTACGTCCGTGGTGGCAGCAGGTAGAGGGTCATGCCGAAGATAACGTAGACGGTAACGATCAAGGCTCCGAGCTCCTGATCAGGCAAGCTGCAACACCAGATGTACGACTTGAGGGTCCCGTTTTGAGCCGGGTCGGAAGCCGAACTTCCTGAACACTTTCAACATTGCGGTGTTCTCGGGCAACACCTCCGCGATCAGTTCCTTGAGGCCTGCGTCACGCGCCAAAATCGCCAGATGATGCATGAGGATCGTCCCGATCCCCTGGCCTTGATAGGCATCGACCACGACGAAAGCGATCTCGGCCTGGCCTGGCCGGACAACGATATAGCGTCCGCCGCCGGCGATGGCGGCGCGTCCGTGTTCGTCGATTTGAGCGACGAGCGCGACGTGGCTTTCGAAATCGATGTTGAGGAAGAAGGCCATCTCCTGCTCGGAAAACCCTTTTTTTGGCGCAAAAAAACGCCGCTGAATCGATTGCGTGCTGGTTCGCCCGATCGCTGCGAGCATTTCGTCCCTGTCGTCGGGTCGCAGGGCGCGGATTTCGATCGCGCGACCGTCGCGAAGGTGCTCGACGACTGAATATTCGGCGGCCTCGGACATGGAAATGGTTCCCGGTCTCTCAAACCGGCAAATGCTGGGCCGGCACTATTCCTTCGCGAGAGGAAAAGATCCTTCCGTGTTGGTGCTTGATCTGGATCAAGCGCAGGCAGGGCCGCCCGGTAAAGAGAAATTATGATGTGCGGCATCGGTCCCCGTGCGGGATGCCGCGTGTGCCAATTTGGCGCGAGGGAAATTGAAACGATGGCCTTGAGGGCACTTCGGCAAACCAGATCCTCTGACGAGATCATGCAGCTGGCGGTCCGCCTGGGTCTACTGGCCTTTCTGCTCTATTGGTCGTTCGTCCTTGTTCGTCCCTTCATTCCCATACTGGCCTGGAGCATGGTTCTGGCCGTGGCCCTGTATCAACCGTACGAATGGCTGTCCGCACGTCTCGGCGGTCGGCCGAAGTTAGCGGCCGTGATCGTCACGGTCACTTGTCTCTTGATCATCATCGGACCCGCGACGTGGCTCGGACTGGGCATGATCGATGGCTTGCAAAGTTTTGCGGGTCAGCTCGGTGCGGGCACCTTGACCATTCCGTCGCCGCCGGAGGGCGTCAAGGATTGGCCGCTGCTCGGCCCCCAGATCTACGGTCTCTGGAACCAGGCCTTGACAAATCTCGGGGCTGTGTTGCGCCAGGTAGCGCCGCACCTGAAGCCATTGGCCGGCCCGGTGCTCGCCTTTGCAGGCAGCGCGGGCGTGGGAACACTGAAGTTCATCCTGTCGGTGGCGCTGTCCGGTTTCCTGTTCATCTATGGCCCACGCCTGATCGAGGCAATAAGACGAATTCAGGCGCGTGTCGTGACGCAGCGAAGCGAGGATTTTGTCGCGCTGGCCGGATCGACGATACGAATGGTCTCCCAGGGAGTTATCGGCGTTGCCGTTCTGCAATCGCTGCTCGCCGGAATCGGATTGAAGCTTGCGGGCGTGCCTCACGCGGGCGTGCTGGCCTTTGTCGTGCTGGTGCTTGCGATCCTGCAGATCGGGTCGGCGATCGTCCTGCTTCCAGTCATCGTATGGATTTGGGCGACCAAGGATTTTGCGGTGGCTCTCCCGCTGACGATCTACCTGGCGATTGTGGGGCTCGCCGATAACATCCTGAAGCCAATCCTGATGGGACGCGGGTTGAGCACACCCATGCTGGTCATCTTTATCGGTGTTTTAGGCGGGATGATCGCGCACGGCATCGTTGGTCTGTTCGTCGGGCCCATCATACTGGCTGTGGCCTGGGAATTGATGATGGCATGGATCCGCGAAGAGAGGGCCGAGGCAGTTCCGCCTGATGCGGAGACCAACAGGGAAAGATTGGCAGCGGAGAACTAGCATTCGTCGCTGACGGTTCTTGGCTACCCTGCCGCTTTGCCGAAGAATGTGACGGCGCGCCTCACGAGAATGCCCGGTGCCCTTGACCTATATCAAGGCTTGCCTTCGTTGCAGGTCAATCCTGATCGCGGGCTGCCAGCAGTGAGAGATTTGAACATGCATATCGACCAAACGACAATTTCGGGCGACGCGCTGCCCAGCCTTTTTGCATCCGCCTTCGAATATCTGGTGGATACCGGTCAACGCAGCGTGCTGTTTCTCGATGTCATGCGTCAGCGGGGGGTTCAATACCGCGAACATCTGGCCGAAACCGCGCCTCACGTCCTCAACTATGCCGTCGATTTAATCATCGATGGCAGAAAGTTGCAGCGGCCGGTCAACTATGGGCTGGTGCGCGTTGCTCCACCGAGCGGAGTGGAGATTGATACCAGGCGCCGTCCGTTCGTGGTGGTCGATCCTCGCGCGGGCCACGGGCCGGGCATCGGCGGATTCAAGGCGGACAGCGAGATCGGCGTGGCGATGAAAGCAGGTCACCCCTGTTACTTCATCGGCTTCCTGCCCGAGCCGATGCCCGGCCAGACGATCGAGGACATCGCGCGAGCCGAGGCGATCTTCGTCGAGAAAGTCATTGCCCTTCACCCCGACGCCGACGGCAAGCCGTGCGTCATAGGCAATTGCCAGGCTGGCTGGGCGGTGATGATCCTGGCCTCGTTGCGGCCGGAATTGTTTGGCCCGCTGATCATCGCCGGCGCCCCGTTGTCCTACTGGGCCGGCGTCCGCGGCAAGAATCCGATGCGCTATTCGGGCGGACTATTGGGAGGAAGCTGGTTGACGGAGGCGACCAGCGATCTCGGTGGCGGCAAGTTCGATGGCGCGTGGCTGGTCCAGAATTTCGAGAACATGAATCCATCGAACACGCTCTGGACCAAGCAGTACAATGTCTATTCGAAGGTGGATACCGAAGCGGACCGGTATCTGGAATTCGAGCGCTGGTGGGGTGGACATGTCAACCTGAACGCCGAGGAGATCCAGTTCATCGTCGATGAGCTGTTCGTCGGCAACAATCTCGCCGCAGGGCGCATCAAGACATCCGATGGCAAGGTCGTCGACCTCCGGAACATCTCTTCCCCGATCGTGGTGTTCTGTTCAAAGGGCGACAACATCACGCCGCCGCAGCAGGCGCTCGGCTGGATTCTCGATCTTTACGGCGACGTCGACGAGATCCGGGCCTACGGGCAAACCATCGTCTACACCGTTCATGAGACGGTCGGGCACCTCGGAATATTCGTTTCCGGCGGCGTCGCCAAGAAAGAGCACAGCGAATTCTCGAGCAACATCGACCTGATCGATGTGCTTCCGCCGGGCCTCTACGAGGCAACCTTCGAAGCCAAATCCGCGGAGACCGCCCATCCGGAACTGGCGGGCGGGAGTTGGATCATGCGTTGCGAGCAGCGGACCCTCGAGGATATCAGGGCCATGGGCGGCAATATGGCCGAGGATGAGCGGCGATTTGCGACCGCCGCCCGGGTGTCCGAGATCAACCTGGCCAATTACCGCAATTTCGTGCAGCCATGGCTCCGCGCGGCAGTTACTCCGCAAGTTGCGGAGTGGATCCGAACCTGGCATCCACTCCGCGTGTCGTATGAGGCCTTCGGCAGCGACAGCGCGGCCATGAAGAGCGTGGCCGAGGCGGCTGACAATATTCGCGAGCACCGCAAGCCGGCGGCAGAGGACAATCCATTCCTTGCCTTCCAGGAGACCATTTCGAAGAACATCGTCAACGTTCTCGACAAGTGGCGCGACACGCAGGAAGCTCTCAGCGAGACGCTCTTTCTCAGCATCTATGGATCGCCCGCGCTACAGGCCGCGGTCGGAATCAAGCCGGATGCGGAAGTGTCGCCCAGGCCGGAGATGTCTGCTGAGCACAGCAAGCGTCTGGAGGCGCGCATCGCGCAACTCAAGTCGCAAATCGGCACTGGCGGCCTCAGGGAATGCGTCATTCGCGGCCTGCTCTACGTCGGCATGGTCCGGGGAATGGTCGATGAGCGGAGCCTGGAGGCATTGCGGCGGGCTCGCGCGGGCGCTGCCGGTTCGCGCCTCACGCTGGCGCAGTTCAAGACGATCGTGCGGGAACAATTCTTCATGCTGCTGCTGGAACCGGAGGCGAGCCTTGCTGCAATCCCCAAGCTGTTGCCGTCCAGCGAAGACGAACGTCGTGACGGTCTGGCTGTCATCCGCGACGTGCTTTCCGCGAGTGCGGAAATATCCGGCGAAACCGCCAGGCGGCTTGATCAAGTGACGCAGCTGTTCGGTCTGACCGCCGAACCGCGGGCGAAGGCGTCCTAGTCCCCTTTTTAGATGGGAGTTGAACGATGAGCGTTGCACCTGTGGAAGCGGGCGAAGCCAAACCTGGCGCCAAATACGATCGTCTCATCGCGGCCGCGAAAGCGATCCCGGCGGCGGCGACCATCGTCGTGCATCCCTGCGACGAAAGCTCGCTGCGCGGCGTGGCTGACGCTGCCGAAGCCGGCATCATCAAGCCGACACTTGTCGGGCCATCGGCGAAGGTCAAGGAAGCAGCGTCAAAGCACGGCATCGATATCGGTGGTTTCGAGCTGATCGATGCCCCTCATAGCGAGGCCGCCGCGGCAAAGGCCGTCGAGCTCATTCACGCGGGCAAGGGCGAGATGCTGATGAAAGGCAGCCTGCATACTGACGAGCTGATGCGAGCCGTCACCGCAAAGGCCGCCGGGCTTCGTACGGAGCGGCGGATCAGCCACGTGTTCGTGATGGATGTCCCGGCCTACAGCGAGACCATCTTCGTCACCGACGCCGCGATCAACATTTTTCCGGACCTCGATGTCAAGCGCGACATCGTACAAAACGCGATCGATCTTTATACGCAGGCCGGATTTGGCACCTCCCCCCGGGTCGCCATCCTGTCGGCGGTCGAGACTGTAACATCCAAGATCCCGTCGACCATCGAGGCCGCGGCGCTCTGCAAGATGGCGGACCGCGGACAGATCGCGGGCGGCCTGCTCGATGGTCCGCTCGCGTTTGACAACGCGATCGATCGGGAAGCAGCGCGGATCAAGGGAATAAAATCGGAGGTCGCGGGCCGGGCCCAGATCCTGGTGGTGCCGGATCTCGAATCGGGCAACATGCTGGCCAAGAATCTGGCGTACTTCGCCAAAGCTGACAGCGCCGGCATCGTGCTGGGTGCCCGGGTTCCGATCGTACTGACCTCGCGGGCCGACTCACCGAGGGCCCGCATGGCATCCTGCGCGGTTGCAACGCTCTATGCCGACGCCCGACGGCGCCGCGCCCAGATAGCCGCCGCGTGACCGCCATGGATACGATCCTCGTCGTCAACGCCGGCTCCTCAAGCGTAAAATTCCAGGTGTTCGCCCTGGACGGCGACGGCCGGCCGCGGCGGGAGATCAAGGGTCAGATGGATGGGATCGGCAGCCGTCCGCGGCTGCGCGCCACCGGTGCGACGGGCGAAATATTGGCAGACCGCGCCTATCCGATCGAGGGTGTTTCAGACGTTTCAGCCGCGCTGATGCTGGCGGGTGCCTGGCTGCGGGATGAACTGCAATTGAGCCCGCTTGCCGTCGGTCATCGGGTCGTGCACGGCGGTCCTGACTATGACCGGCCAGTATTGATCGACCATGGCGTGATTGCGCGTCTGGAGCGTCTGACGGCGCTTGCGCCGCTGCATCAGCCCCACAACCTGGCGCCAATCCGCTCCCTGCTTGCCAATTTCCCCGCCCTGCCTCAGGTCGCCTGTTTCGATACAGCCTTTCACCGCGACCATGAGGCGGTCGCGGATCACTACGCCATACCCCGCCAACTGCACGATGAGGGAATCCGCCGTTACGGCTTTCACGGCCTTTCCTATGAATACGTTGCGAAGACCCTGCCGCAGGTCGCGCCCCATATTGCGAAGGCACGTGTCATCGTCGCGCATCTGGGGAGCGGCGCCTCGATGTGCGCCATTCACGGGGGGCGCAGCGTCGAAAGTACCATGGGCTTCACCGCCCTCGATGGACTTCCCATGGGAACGCGCACCGGGCAGATCGATCCCGGCGTCATTTTGTATCTCATGACTGCAAAGGGCATGTCGCCGGCCGAGGTGCAGGATTTTCTGTATCGCGATTGCGGGCTAAAGGGACTTTCCGGTATCAGCAACGACATGCGGGAGCTTCAGAACAGTAGCGATCCGCGCGCGGCTTTTGCCGTCGACTATTTTGTCTACAGAGTTGCGCTCCATGCCGGGATGCTGACCGCGGCCCTGCAAGGCCTTGATGCCTTCGTCTTTACCGCAGGCGTCGGCGAAAATTCCGTCAGCATTCGGGCCAGGATAGCGGAGCGTCTGGAATGGCTCGGGGTATCCCTTGATCCCGCAGACAACGCCCGGCACGCTCAGCGGATATCGCGAACGGACAGTCGCATTCCCGTCTACATCGTGCCGACCGATGAAGAGTTGATGATTGCACAGCACACACTGTCGCTGCTGTGGAATCGGCATTCGTCGTCCAGCCCAAACCGCGAGAGAGCGTCATGACAATTCCCGTGTTTCCGGAGACCAAGGTTGCGCTGAAAGGACGAAAGGGGCTCATCGTCGGAATCGCCAACGATCAGTCGATCGCGTGGGGATGCGCCAAGGCGTTTCGAGCTTTGGGCGCGGAGCTCGCGGTCACCTATCTGAACGAGCGTGCAATGAAGCATGTCGAGCCGTTAGCGAAGGCGCTTGAGGCGCCGATCTTCATGCCGCTGGATGTCAATACCGAAGGGCAAACCGAACAGGTGTTCGCGCGTATCGAGAAAGAGTGGGGCAAGCTCGATTTTCTGCTGCACTCGATCGCGTTCTCGCCAAAGGAGGCGCTGCACGGGCGCGTGGTCGATGTTCAGCGGGACGGCTTCCTCAAGACCATGGACGTTTCCTGCTGGTCGTTCATGCGAATGGCGCATCTGGCGGAGCCGCTGATGAAGAACGGCGGTACCCTTTTCACCATGACGTATTACGGCAGCCAGATGGTGGTGCAGAACTACAACGTCATGGGGGTCGCGAAGGCTGCGCTGGAAGCCGCCGTCCGCTACATCGCGGCCGAGCTCGGTCCCAAAGGCATCCGCGTGCACGCGATTTCGCCGGGGCCGCTGGCAACGCGCGCGGCTTCGGGTATCCCCGAATTTGACGAGTTGATGGACAAGGCGCAGACCAAGGCTCCGGCACGGAGCCTAGTGAGCATCGACGACGTCGGTGCGGCGACGGCCTTTCTGGCGCTGGACGGTGCAAAGCTGATAACCGGCAGCGTCATGTATATCGATGGCGGATATCACATCATCGACTAGGGCCTGCATTCCTAGCTGTAACCGAATTCCTACGCCAACATTCCCCGCCTGGCGGAATAGGGTCCAGGGCCGAAGGCATCCGTATGATGCGTCAATATCTCCTGGGTGCTGCCGCCAGTGTCTGCAACATTGCGATCCATGCTTTGGTGATGGTGATCGTAATTAGGGTGACGCGCATCGCCGATGAGTTGGCAACGGCACATCAATCACTTCGATTGATCGCCGTCATGATTGCCGCCGTGACGGTTTTGATGATCGCGCACCTCGCGGAGGTACTCGTTTGGTCATCGATTTACGCGATCGTAGGCGCCGCACCAGCAGGCACCGATCTCATTTATTTCGCGTTTGTGAACTACACAACACTCGGCTACGGCGACGTGACCCCGGTCGAGCGCTGGCATCTGCTCGGGCCGATGACGGCGATGAACGGCGTGCTGTTGTTTGGGTGGTCGACTGCCGTGATTTTTGAGGTGTTGCGGATGACGCTGTTGGCGAGCGGCGACAAAGGGCAAATACAAGAGAAACGCTGGTGGCCCAAGTAGTGCTGGCGGCCAATCGGCTCTTATGTCGGTTGATCCAAACAATATGCCGTCGCATGAGCAAACGCGACGGGCATATTGCGTAGTCGCGTTCATGGATAGCCATCGGCAATCATTGGCGGCGCCTGGGTCCACTCAATGCTTGCCAGATGGGGCTATCGACCGACGCATGCCTTTGACGCCGGCCAGGTTCTAACGCAGGTCAGGTCCGAGCGCGAGGGCAAGTGGACTGGGCTTGGCTGCTGTTCCGTCACAATGAGCACTTCCTTTCATAATGAGCACTTCCTTTCGGGCAGCCTGAACCGATAGAATGCCTTAATGCTCAGAACGGAATTGGCGCAAGTTCAGGAAACGGCTCCGGTGCCGGAGGCCGCGGCCAACCCTGTTCAAAAACAGGAGCAAGAGTTCCCGTTAGTGATCGCGACGATGCCAGCAACCGAGCGGCAACGGACGATCGCGATCGGTATCGTCATCCTCTTGACCGTTGCGGCGGCTGTTATCGCACCGTTCGCGAGCATACGGGTGGCCCGAGTCGATGCCTTCATTCCGGTTTTGCAGACCGTCGTGAGCGTTGCCGATCTTATCACGGCGGTCCTTCTTTTTGCTCAATTTTCAATCCAGCCTCAGCTGGCCATTCTCGCGCTCGCGAGCGGTTACATATTCAGCGGCTCGTTTGCGTTCTTGCAGACGCTGGCTTTTCCAGGAGCATACGCCCCGGCTGGTCTGATCGGAGACGGACCTAACACTCCAGCTTGGATATACGTGCTTTGGCACACTACGTTTCCTGCAGCGATCCTGGCCTATGCGCTCTCCAAAGACTCGATTGGAGTCGGCAAGCCGCCGGGCAGATCGACAATGGCCAGTATTATAATCACTGTTGCCTGCGTCCTTGCGGTGATAGCTGGACTGACTTGGATCGTGACGGCGAACACGGAATATCTCCCGAGCCTTTTCCCCACCGACGTCAGGTTTCAGACGCGGCTTGGCAATCAGATCAACCTTGCCCTTTGGCTGTGGGGTGCTACCGCGCTAATCGTGCTACTATTTCGCAGACGCACAATCCTCGATTTATGGTTGATGGTGACTTTACTCGCCTACATGCCAAGCTTCTTGGTGGCGATCATCGGCAGCTCGATACGATTTACCATCGGCTGGTACGCGGCTCGTGGCTTCATTCTGGTCGGAAGTTGCATGTTGCTAACGGTGTTGCTCGTCGAAACAACACTTCTCTATTCACGCCTTGCCAGCGCCATCACTTTGCAACGACGCGAACGCACCAACCGGCTCTTGAGCGTGGACGCTGTCACGGCCGCTATCGCCCATGAGCTGAGGACGCCTTTGGGAGCTATCGCACTGAATGCCAATACAGCCCTCAGTCAGCTTCGTTCGAACCCTCCCGAACTGAAAGAAATGGACGACATCCTTAATGACATAGAGGCCGAAAGCCATCGGGCGGGTGCAATCATTTCGAGCATTCGCCAACTGTCGAAGACGACGCCCGATCGAACGGCGCCGACACGCGTTGAGGATGTTGCTCGACTGGTACTAAGATTGCTGCAACACGATCTTCAGATCAACGAAGTATCGGTCGCTACGGAGTTTCAAGACAACCTTCCCGAGGTGCACCTGGATAGCACGCAACTCCAGCAAGTGCTCTTGAACCTCGTCAAAAACGCCATCGACGCGATGAGCTCGGTGGCTCCTGACGCACGACGCGTACGGCTCACAACGAGCTTTGACGGTCACTCGACCGTATTGCTCTCGGTCCAGGACTCCGGACCCGGAATTCCTGTCGAGAATCGAGAGCGCATGTTCGATCCGTTCTTTACGACGAAATCCGGCGGTATGGGAATGGGGCTCGCTATCTGTTTTACCGTGGTCGAAAACCACGGGGGCAAATTGCGGCTCGTCAAGTCGGACTCCGAAGGCTCGATTTTTGAGCTGGCAATACCGGTCGGCGGGCAGCGCTCGGCTGAGTAGGCCCATGCGGAGGCAGAAGCATTTCGAGACGTTGGACCGACAACCAGTTCGGGTGGTTTCGAAAATATTCGGTGAGATCAATTGGGCATTCCTGGTCGGCCAGACCGGTGAAATTTCCTAGCATACTCTCGCGCTGTAGCTGTATATGAGCCAAGAACCTCAGCGTCAGTCGAAATGCGGAAACTGTTTGATTGGAACAATCTCCAAGTCAAAGACCTCCTGTCTCTGTGCGCTGCCGTCTACAATTGCCTGGGCTTGCTCGATAGTAGGTGCGC
>Ga0137361_10003012_pt1 | contig 10890 bp, 8 predicted proteins | sample Mad1_80_16metaG_FD_104923 | JGI IMG/M metagenome (GOLD analysis project Ga0137361, IMG submission 104923) | Vadose zone soil microbial communities from Angelo Coast Range Reserve, California, USA - Mad1_80_16 metaG | ecosystem: Environmental > Terrestrial > Soil > Vadose zone | place: USA... | reverse complement strand
ACGCTAGCCGCCTCGCGGGAAGGCGAAAAGCAGGCCCTGCGCCTGATACGGACGATTTCCATTCCCAATGTGAAGGGCCGTCTCGACCATATGGACGTCGAGGTACGGGGCAAGCGTCTCTTTGTGGCCGGTCTGGAGAATGGAACGTTTGAAGTGGTTGACTTGAAAAGCGGGAAATGGATGCGCAGCATATCGGGATTCAAGAAGCCACAAGGCGCACTCTATGTCGCAGAATTCAACAAACTATTCCTGGCAAGCGGGGACGATGGAATGGTACGAGTCTTCCGGGGAGACACTCTTCAACTTGCCGATTCTATCCAGTTTGAACCAGGCCCCAACCGCATCGTGTACGACCCTAATTCCAAACTGGTCTACGTTGGCTACGGCGGTAAGGACGCAGGAAAAGACTATGGGGAAGTCGGAATCATCGACGCGCGAGACGACAAACGCGTCGGGGACATCAAAGTAACTGCCCACCCCTCAGAGCTGCTCTTAAATAAGTCTGGGACGTCGCTATTTGTATTCATTTCCATCGCCGATCAGCTGCAGGTAGTGGATACCCGCAAACGCGAGGTAGTTTCCACTTGGCCGATTAGCAGCCAGCGGCCTGGAGACGCCGCTTTTGATGAGTCGTCCTCGCGGCTATTCGTGGGAACTCGCACTCCAGCCGAAATGCTTGTCATGGACTCTAAATCCGGCAAGGAACTTGGGCACCTCCCTACCGCAGATGGCCAGGACGGAGTTTATTTCGACGCACTGCGCAAGCGTGTTTACGCTTCCGGAGGAAGGGAGTTGCCGAAGGGCTTCGTGTACGTCTACCAGCAGAAGGGTGCGGATAAATACGAGATCATCGGAAAAATTCCTACACGCGGCGGTGCAGGCACGTCATTCTGGTCGCCGGAACTCGACCGCTACTACGTTGCAGCTCCCGCGAGCGACAAGGAAGACGCGGCCATCTTGGAGTATGCTCCGGTAAACTAGCGGCCGCGCTTCGTCATGAGACTGACGCCACTTCCGCCGCGATTGCCTTTCCCATCTCCTCGGTTCCGGCCTTTCCGCCGATGTCGGGGGTAAGGGGATCGCGCCGAGCAAGGACCCGGAAGATCGCCTGCTCGACCGCGTGAGCGGCGTGCTTTTCGCCCAGGTGGTCCAACATCATTGCGCCAGACCAGATTTGCGCCACCGGATTGGCAATCCCTTTGCCAAAAATGTCGGGAGCCGATCCGTGTACCGGTTCGAACATGGAGGGATACTCTCGTTCCGGATTTAAATTCGCCGACGGAGCCAGACCCATTGATCCCACGACGGCGGCGCCCAGATCCGACAGGATATCGCCGAAAAGGTTCGATCCCACCACCACGTCGAACCGATCTGGGTGAGTTACGAAGTGAGCACTCAGAATATCAATGTGGTACTGGTCCGCTTTCACTTGGGGATAGGTCCTCGAGATTGCAGCGAATCGCTCGTCCCAGAAGGGCATCGTGAAGACAATGCCGTTGGACTTCGTCGCCGATGTGACATGACTCTTTCGGGAGCGGGCAAGTTCGAAGGCGTAGCTGATGATGCGGTCGCAGCCCTGCCGAGTGAACACCGTTTCCTGAATCGCCATCTCGAGGTCTGTATTGCGGTGCAGCCGCCCGCCCACTTCCGAATATTCGCCCTCGTTGTTTTCCCGGACGATGCAAAAATCGATCTCGCCAGCCTTGCGATCGGCCAGCGGGCTCTTGATACCTTCCAGCAGTCGAATCGGCCGCAGGTTGACGTACTGTTTGAAGGCACGCCGAATCGGTATGAGGAGGCCCCAAAGAGAGACGTGATCCGGCACTCCTGGGTACCCCACCGCTCCAAGATAAATGGCGTCGAACGGACGCAGCTGTTCGAGAGCATTTTCGGGCATCATGCGCCCGGTGCTCAGATAGGTCTCACAACTCCAATCGAAGTTTGTCCATGACAAGGACAGGCCGAAGCGGCGCGCGGCCGCCTCCAGAACACGAATTCCTTCAGGAACAACCTCACGTCCAATACCGTCGCCTTCGATGACTGCAATCTTGTAGCTTTTCAATGGGCCTCTCGATCAGGTCGCACCGCTTGCAGTTGGAAGGTCATTTGCTCAAAAGCGCCGTCAGTGAGCGCACATCAGTGACGTCTTCAAGTTTGCGAACAACGTCGATGACTTGTGTCGTCTTTGCCTTGGGCCATTCTGCGAAGGCGGCGCAGCCCTGGAATTTCTCTGCAACCTCGTCGTAGCTCATGGGGTCGGTGGGGCTTCCTTTGCCGAAATCCGCTCGGCCCTTGATGATTCGGCCGTCCTTGAGGGTGATTTTGAGGATCGTGGTCATCTTGTCGTAGCCTTCTTTTTCGGCCTCGGGATCGGCATAGAAGCGAACCCGGTTGATCATTGCCTGTATATCGGGGCGGTTGACGACCGCGTCGGTGAATTTCATCAGGTCGGCGGCGCCATCGACAAGAATGATCGCCATGCAAAATTCCATGCTGAACTTTGCCTGTAGTCCATTGGTTGGGTGATGGTGAATGAGGGTATTGGGCATGTTGCGGCTGGTTCCCACCTCGACTCGATCCACATCCGTAGCATGGATTGAGTTTGTTCTTACCAGCCGCAACAGCTCGGTCATTCCAGGATGTGTCAGGGAGCCGCTGGGGAAGGGTTTGATCGAGACTCCCGGGTTCTGGAACGTCCAAGGTTTACCGAGGCGGTCAACAATCGCACTCGGGTCGTAACCACCGCCATAGGCATGGAAGAAACCGCGCTGCGCTTCGAGAATCTGGTCTGCGCCAGTCCATCCCAGGACTGCAAAGTCGACGGCCACCACGCCACTCTCACTGGCATGGCCCGCCTGAAAGGGTTTCATCATGGTGCCGAAGTTTTCGCGCAGACCTGCGGCATGACTGGCGGCAATCGCGAACGCACGCACCGTCGCGCCTACATCGAGACCTTTCAATCTTGCGCATGCCGACGTGCTGCCAAAGACTCCGCACGTTCCCGTGGAATGAAAGCCGTCCTGATAATGCCGCGGCGAAATCGCCTCCGCAATTTTGCATTCAACTTCCACTCCTACGTGGTATGCGGCCAGCAAGTCTTTACCGCTCATGCCTCGCATCTCCGAGATGGCAAGCGCGGCGGGAAGAACGCACACCGTCGGGTGAACAAGCAAGCCATATACGCGGTCTTTGGCCACGGCCAACTGTGTATCGTCGAAGTCGTCCACATGAATGGCCACACCATTGGCTAAAGCCGCAAAACGAGTGGCAAACTTGGCTGCGGTCCCTAACACGGTCACGCCGCCGGGATGAAAACCAAACGAGTCGGCGTATTTCCCGATCAGGGCCGCGGTTTCCGCTTTCGAGCCGCTGAGGGCAAGACCAAGTGCATCCAGTATCGATTTCTTGCCCAGTTCTAGGACATCGGAAGGAATATCCGTGAGTCGCGTCTTGAGTACGAACTCGGCGACTTTCGCCGTGAGCTTCTGAATTTGCGGAAATGCAGGCTCAGCGCAGGGCTGAGGCGCGGCATCCCTCCCGGTTGCCAGTTGCGCTCCGCCCAGAACGCCGACGGTCGCACCCAGGCTGGTGGCCGTCCTCAAGAAGTCTCGTCGTTTGATGTCGCTATTCATGAAGAATCACTTTAGCTCGTTTTTGAATACCTGCCCGCCCTTCATCACGAACTTAACCCGTTCCAGTTCGGTGATGTCAGTTGTCGGATCCCCACTGACGGCGACTATATCGGCAAACTTGCCGACTTCGAGCGAGCCGATACGGTCCTCCCATCCCATGAGGGTTGCGGCGCCCATCGTCGCCGCATGAATCGCTTGCACTGGAGTCATGCCGAACTTGACCATGTAGGCAAATTCCTTCGTCTGGCTGCCATGTGGAAAGGGGCCGGCGCCGGATCCAAACGCAATCTTCACTCCCGTGGCTACCGCTTTGGGGAAGCTGCGTTCGGAAACGTCGGCTACGCTGTGCCCGCCATACTTCTTCATGTCGTGCTCACGATCGAGCTGATAATGGTAGAGCGTCGGCACCAGGTAAATGCCCTTGTCGACCATCATCTTGATATCGCTATCTTCGAGAAGCACACCGTGCTCGATGGACTCGACACCCGCGTTGAGGCAGTTGTGTAAACCATCTCCGCCAAAGGCGTGACAAGAGACCTTGTGTCCCTTCTTGTGGGCCTCATCGACAATCGCGGACACCTCTTCGGCAGTGAAGGTCTCCGGAATGACCATCTTGCCATCGCTGGTGAAGCGAAACTGGTACGCCGCGTACAGCTTGATCCAATCTGCGCCATGCGCAATCTGCTCCCGCACCGCGTGGCGAGCCGCCCAGGGTGAGTCGACAACTTGCAACGCCATCGGCACCGACACTTCCTCGGAGTAGCCGTTCATGAGGAAGCCGCCGGTGGCCTGAATACCGCGGGTGGAAACTTGCATTCGAGGCCCTTGCACCACACCGCGATCAATGGCATTGCGCAGGTCCACGTCGCTGTACATGGCGCCCAGAGTCTTGAGGTCGCGGAGGGTAGTGAACCCCACCATGAGGTCTTTATTGGCATTAGCCAGCGCGGTTAGGGTGCGGTACTGATAAGAATCGCGCAGGATCTGCGCTTCCAAGTCGGGGCCATTGCCGAACACGTGAGTATGCGCATCGATCAAGCCGGGGAGGACGGTGGCATGGCTGAGATCGATGACTTCGGCGTCCGGAGGAATCTTGGTTCGATCAGCCGGGCCGACCCCGACGATACGTTCTCCTTCGATGAGGACGACCTGATTGGTCAGGAGTTGGTCGGATTTTGCGTCAAAAAGCCGTCCTGCCCGAACTGCGATCCAGTGCTGTGAAGCTGGCGCTGGGGCCGGCGTTTGACCGTAAGTGAATGTGCAGACGAGAAGTAGCGCCGCGAAATACCTATTCATCATGGTGGGATACCGATGCTGGTGGGACAAGATTAAGGTGCCATGAAGAACAGATGAAACTTTGTTCAGATTGGATATTGAGCAGCCCAAGGTGCGCTTCTGAACGCTTTTTCATCTGCGCTTCGTTTAAGGTTCATGCGGAAAAGGCAATATACTATGCTGCGAGAGAGCCTATGCGCATCCTGCTCGTCGAAGACGAAACGAAGGTATCCAGCTTTGTCGCGCGCGGCTTGATGGCAGAACGATTTGCTGTTGACGTTGCTCCCGACGGTCAGTCGGGCCTCGAATTGGCGACCACGTATGCCTACGATCTCATTATTCTCGACTTGATGCTCCCGAAGATGGATGGCACCCAGGTTCTTCGTCGTGTCCGAACTCAGAACGATCGCGTTCCGGTATTGATCCTCACGGCGCGCGATGCGGTCGCCGACAAAGTCGGCAATTTTGAAGCGGGCGCAGATGACTATCTCACCAAACCCTTTGCGTTTGCCGAGTTGCTCGTCCGTGTGAAGGCGCTGCTGCGCCGCGGCCCGGTCAGCCGCAGTAGCGTCGTTCGAGTGGGAGACCTCGAACTGGACCGCCTCTCCCAACAGGTGAAGCGCGCAGGCAAGAGGGTTGAACTCACGTCCAAAGAATACTCTCTGCTCGAATACCTCATGTCGAACGCGGGCCGTGTATTGTCGCGAACGATGATCATCGAACACGTGTGGGATCAGAGCTTCGACGGGATCACCAATATCGTCGATGTTTACGTGCGCCACTTGCGCAACAAAGTGGACGACCCCTATGAGCACAAACTGATTCGCACCGTCCGCGGTGTGGGATACACGATCAGCAACGGAGCGCAGCAGTGAATACCCGATCGCTTCGCTTTCGCATCGCGGCCTGGTACGCGGGGCTGTTGGCGGGAGCGCTTCTGATTTTTGGCATTTCTGTTTACCTTGGCCTTGAGCGTTATCTCTACTGGAATCTGCAAAAGACGCTCACCGCCGAGTCCCGGACGATCGGAACGCAATTACTTTCACAGCATCCTTTCAAACGCACAAATTGGCTCGAGACTGAGATCGAGGAGGCCTACGCGCCCGAGGCGAATAGCCACTTCATCCGCGTGATTCAGCAAGGTGTCGGGGCCGTGTACGTTTCCGGCCCGCCGAAGGATGGTTCGTTCGATCCAACCCAGGTTTCCTTGCCGAATATGGATCAAGAGCTTTCCCGAAAGATCCTTATTGAAGGAAGGCGCCTCCTGATCGAGGGGGATCGATTCACCGTCCCGGACGGCACGCGGTACATGGTTGAGAGCGGCGCCCCTTATCAGCAGATTGAGGTCGTCCTGCACGGACTGCTGTTGACCTTCGCTCTCTATATGCCCTTCATCATCTTTGTGGCGGTGGGCAGTGGCTATTGGCTAATGAGGCGATCGCTGCAGCCAGTGGATGAAATCACCAGGAGAGCGGAGGGCATTACTTCCACCAACCTGAGCGAGCGCTTGCCCGTCATTCGGACTGGGGATGAACTCGAAAGACTCTCTGTTTCCTTGAACCGCATGATTGAGCGGCTGGACGACGCCTTCCAGCACATCAATCGTTTTTCGGCCGATGCTTCCCATGAACTCCGAACGCCCCTGACGATTCTGCAGCTGGAACTGGAGGGGATCGCGCAGAGCCACCGCCTCAACCCGTCGCTCACCGATCAGATTGGCAGCGCTCTCGAAGAAACCCACAGGATGTCGCACATCGTGGAGAGCCTGTTGGCGATTTCGCGTCTTGACGCGGGCGAAGCGAAGATTGAAATGACCCGCCTTGACCTCGGCCAGCTAGCGGCCTCGACCACCGAACAGATGAAACTGCTGGCTGAAGAAAAATCCATTCGTCTGACCAGCATCGTGGATAGTGATGTCTACGTTGAGGGAGATCGTTCGCACCTGCAACAGGTGGTCGTGAACCTGGTTGCCAACGCAATCAAGTACACGCAGGATGGTGGCGAAGTTGAAATGCGCGTTCGCCGCAAGACGAACGCCGCCGTTCTGGAGGTTTCCGACAACGGTCCCGGAATACCCGATTATGCCCTCCCCCATGTGTTCGAACGCTTTTACCGGGCAGACAAAGCTCGCTCACGAGAATCTGGCGGTGCGGGATTGGGCCTGGCTATCGTGAAGGCCATTTGCACTGCCCATGGCGCCGAATTGAACGTCTCCAGCCGGGAAGGCAAAGGCAGTTTGTTTAGTGTTGAACTCCCGCTGTTTGATATACCCGAGAACGATGAAGCTCGGCCGGCGGTTCGCAAGCTCTGAAGACAGTTCCTGCACAAAGAGGGTAGATGATGGGAAGGTTCCTCCTCGGTGTAGTTATCGGTGTTGCACTGTTGTCGGTCGGAGTCATCGGTTATTTTTTGTCCGGCCGCGCGCCGGTCGCGACGGATGCTCCTCCTATGCCGATGGAAAAGTATCTGGCCAAGAAAGCTCTGCACGCGGTTTTGGATCGCGAGATGCCGAAGACCGTGCCTATCCCTGCCAACGAGGCGAATTATCTTGCCGGAGCTCAGTTGTACAAAGATAACTGCGCAGTGTGCCATTGCTCGCCTGGGCAGCCCGCAACGGCCATCGCGCGTGGAATGTTCCCCAAACCCCCGGAACTGACGCAGGGCAAAGGCGTGACTGACGACGAACCGGGCGAGACTTATTGGAAAGTAGTCCACGGAATCCGCCTGACTGGCATGCCTGGCTTCCGGGGTTCACTAACCGATACTCAGGCCTGGCAAGTCAGCCTCTTGCTCGCGAATGCTGATAAGTTGCCAGATACTGTCAAGGCGCTGTTGGCAAACCCTGCGCCCCGAGCCGCGCCCGCGGCCATCAAGGGCGTTCTATAGCCGATAGAGCTGACATCGGACTTGACTCTGAACGCAATTTCACCTTTCTTTAAGAGCAACTTAATGTGCTTCCGGTAACTCTGGTATGTGCTGCCCATAACCGAGAGCATGTTGAATCTGGCAAGAATCTGCAACTCACGCCGAAGAAGAATCGCGCTTGCCGCTGTGTGTATACCGTTCCTGGTTTGCCTGACGACTGGAGTTGTTCGTGCTCAAACGAGTGCATCTGCCGCCAGCGTTCAGTTGTCTTCGGTACCAGAGAGCCCACAGCCGACTACAACAACCGCGGCGCCTCAAGCCATCACTTTCACCGATGCTTTGCAAAGAGCGAGGGCGAATAACCCTCAAATGCAGGCGGCGCTCACCGCACTCGGGCTCGCGCACGAGGATCTGGTGCAGAGTCGGGCCGCGCTGCTGCCAAATGTCACCTACAACATGTCGGCCATTTACACACAGCCGACTCACTCCAATGACCCCAATGTCACCGCTCAGATTTTCATCGCCAACAACGGCGTTCACGAATATCTGGCTCAAGGGAACGTTCACCAGAGCCTCTCGCTCCAGAATTTTGCGGATTACAGCCGTGCCTCGGCCGCGCAGGCAGTAGCGCGGGCGAAATCTGAAATTGTTCTGCGTGGATTAGCTGTAACTGTCGCCCAGGCGTTTTACGGGTATCTCGCCGCGCAGCACAAATACGAAGCCGCTCAGCGAGCGAATGAAGAAGCGCAAAGATTCCTTGGGATCAGTCAGAAACTTGAACAGGGTGGCGAGATAGCGCACTCCGATGTGATCAAGGCACAACTGCAGGCCCAGCAACAGCAGAAAGATCTGCGGGAATCAGAGTTAGCGAAGAACAAGACGCGTCTCGACCTCGCCGTTCTGCTCTTCCGCGACTTCAATCAAGATTTCACAGTCGCCGATGACCTGACATCGCTCGATCCTCTGCCGTCATTGGAAGAGGTCACGGCCGCTGGTAGTCGAAATAATCCCGACTTGCACGCAGCTCAGGCCAGCTTTCAACAGGCGGGCCGGCAGGTAATCGGTGCCTGGGGAGGCGTTCTGCCCTCGATATCGCTGGATTACTGGTACGGAATCGACACTTCGCGCTTCGCGACCAGAGTTGACGGTGTGAATACGCTCGGTCACGCGGCTGCCGCCACTCTGCAACTCCCGATCTGGTCCTGGGGAGCGAATTTCAGCAAGGTCAAGCAGGCGAACTTACAGAAGAAACAAGCTGCAATTGAATTGAGCGCAGCCCAGCGCAATCTCCTGGCGAACCTGCGCACCTTCTATGACGAAGCGCAGGCCGCCCGTGCTGAACTGGATCTGCTGAGCGAATCGGTACAACTCGCAACCGAGAGTTTGCGGTTAATCAACCTGCGCTATCAGGGTGGCGAATCCACCGTATTGGAAGTTGTGGATGCACAGAATACGCTCACGCAGGCCAGCAATGCCTACAACGACGGACTGGTGCGATTCCATGTCTCGATTGCGAACATTCAGACCCTGACTGGAAGATTCTGACCCGATGACCAACCAACCACTAAAACCCGTCCCCGCGCGCGCTGAAGACAGACTACAACGGCGAGGCGGCCTGCGTCGTGCATCAGTGATTTCTCTGGCGAGCTTCATTGCGCTTTTTTTCGCAGCGTGCTCCAAGGAAAAGCCTGAAGAAGCCTCTGTCTCGGTTAAGGCCACCACGGTTCAAAAAACAGCCATTCAACGCGTCGTGGCGGCTGACGCCGTATTGTTTCCTCTGCAACAATCCGCGCTGGTTCCGAAGATCAGTGCGCCAGTGAAGGCCTTCTATGTCAATCGGGGCGCCAAAGTTCGCAAGGGCCAGTTGTTGGCAGTCCTGGAGAATCGAGATCTGGCGGCCGCCCAGGAAGAAAATAAAGGCGCGTTCGAACAGGCTGAGGCTGCATACGTGACTGGCACGACCGCGGGTGTGCCGGAGGAATTGCAGAAAGCTGCCGGCGATGCCCAATCTGCAAAAGAACAGCTCGATGCTGCGCAGAAGCTTTACGATAGCCGTCTTGACCTCTTTAAACAAGGCGCGTTGCCCCGCAAGGACCTGGATCAGGCCGCCGTCGGCCTCTCCCAAGCGAAGCCTCAATATGAACTTGCGAAACGGCACCTGGATTCCCTGAACGCGGTGGTCCATCAGCAGGAACTCAAAGGACTTCAGGGGCAGCTCTCTTCGGCGAAAGGGAAGTACCAGGGAGCTGCGGTTCAGCTTGGCTACTCAGAGATTCGCAGTCCCCTAAACGGCGTTGTGACGGATCGGCCGTTATACCCGGGCGAGATGGCGCCTGCGGGGTCGCCCTTGATGACGGTCATGGATATTTCACGCGTAACCGCGCGTGCCCACATCCCGCAAAGTGATGCATTCCTGCTCAAGGTTGGGGACCCCGCCACCATCGCGATTCCCGGGCAGGAGGCACCCGTTGAAGGCAAGGTGACTCTGGTAAGTCCCGCGTTGGATCAGAACAGCACCACAGTGGAGGTCTGGGTAGAGGCGAAGAATCCGAATCAGACTTTGAGGCCCGGATCGAGTGTCCGGCTGTCCATGATTTCCGAGGCCGTACCTGATGCGTTAGTGATCCCGACGGGGTCGCTTCTGACGGGAGCCGATGGCGCTACCACCGTCATGGTGATTGCCGACGACCAGCACGCTCATCAGCAGGCGGTCAAAGTGGGAATTCGCCAGGACGACAAACTGCAAATCACGGAAGGCTTGAAAGAAGGCCAACGGGTGGTGACCGAGGGCGCTTACGGATTGCCGGACAACGCAAAAGTCTCCGTGGAAGCGTCGTCCGAAGCAGAAAAGGAAGGCGACAAGCCCGCAGCGGGGAAAGAGCCAGACTCCAAAGACTCCACCAAAGATGAGAAATAACAGCGCGGCATCCAACAGCAGGGAGCCCCGGTACTGGTTCGAACGCCACGCGCGATCGGTCATTTTCATGATCGTCACCCTGGCGCTGGTTGGCGGTTATCTCGCCTTCACCGTTCCGGTTGCCGTTTTTCCTGCTACGAACTTTCCACGAATCCTGGTCGCAGTCGATAACGGCGTGATGCCGATCGACCAGATGATGGT
>Ga0137361_10003011_pt1 | contig 10892 bp, 8 predicted proteins | sample Mad1_80_16metaG_FD_104923 | JGI IMG/M metagenome (GOLD analysis project Ga0137361, IMG submission 104923) | Vadose zone soil microbial communities from Angelo Coast Range Reserve, California, USA - Mad1_80_16 metaG | ecosystem: Environmental > Terrestrial > Soil > Vadose zone | place: USA... | reverse complement strand
TGAGTTCGTGACGAAGCCTCATGAGTTTGTCATCAAGCCTCATGAGTTTGTGACGAAGCCTCATGAGTTCGTGACGAAGCCTCATGAGTTCGTCACAAAGCAACATTCGTTTCTGACGAAGAAGCGTCGCTTCGTCGCAGAAACACTTACAAACATCAACCGTTAAACAAAGGAGGATGCATCATGGCCACAAAACACATCCGAGTTCTTCTGACTTTCACGCGGCAAAGCGATCATCAGATCGTGGAAATCGCAGGCCTGGTAAACGTGAACAAGGTGGTGAACGTCAGGACGTACGAACTGGAGAAGGTCACGATCGGCCCGGACGGTGCGCGTGGCCCCCGGCAGGCCGGCGGCTTGTTTACGGGGTCCCGCGCCATGCTTCTCAGTGGTCTGACGCCCGGCACCATCTATGCCGTTCACGTGCGCACCGTCGGCGGCTCCACCAACTACAGCGACTGGAGCGAGTCCGTCACCCGGACCTGCATCTAAGATCCGGGATCCCTCCATGCCTCTCCCGCCCAAGCGGGAGAGGCGTCGGGGACTTGTTATTCGTCGCTGTTCCGCGACTTCTTTAAGAAATGCGAGGATCTGATTCGATCCGTACTTCTGAGAAGGCCCCAGCTCTCCACCATTCGTTGCGCCGATTCGATTGCCGTCCGGCGCGAAGAATACCGCGGTTGGAATGCCCTGATTGATATCAACACCGAGTGACTTTGCCATTTCCAAATTGCGGTTAAATTCACCAACATCCACTTTAAACAGGACGAAGTGCTTCTCGAAGTAATCGCGCGTCTCACCCTGTTCAAAGTGTCGTGAAAGCGCCAAACAATCACCACACCAGTTCGCGCCGAACTCAACCATCAGCAGCTTATGTTGTGTGTGCGCGCCGCTCAGGGCGTCATCCAGCATTGCGGGAGTCACTTTGATGTCGTGGAACGGCCCTGCCACTTGACCCTGTTTCTCAACAGGAAGTTTTCCATGATAGACGGCTATCAACACGGCAATAGGAAGGACTATTAGCGGAATGCTTCTACGAAAGTTCACCATCTTTCATAAGCATTTCACATTCCGAAGGCGCCGAACGGATTCGAACCGTTGCAGAAGGCTGTGCCGGCCCTCCCCTTTCCTCTCGGGTACGGCGCCACTTTCAACACTACTTGCCCGGCAAAAATCGACAACCATTACTCAACTAAGTGGCGGGAAAGCCCGATCAGTGGTCGATCCCCGCGTTTTTTTGGTTACATCAATGATACGGCGGGTATAGGATCTTGCCGTGCGACGACTCATTGCAGTTCAGACGATCGCAGCATTGTTCGTAGGCTTCCTCTACGCTCCGTTCTTTCACAGGCACGACGCGGGCGAAGACCCGCGTATTCAGACTCCCTTCATCCACGCCCACTTCTTCGACCGCGACGACATTCGCCGCAGTCATGGCTTTGAGAGCAGACACGAGAAAGCCCATGCAGTCGATCTATTAACAACTACCGAAACCCAGAGGGTCCGATTCGATCCCGTCATCCCGACCGCTTTCATGGAAGGTCCGCAAACGGAAACCAACTTCCATGTTGCCCGGATCTTCGTGGGATTGATTCCGCCTGATGTTCAGCAATTCCGGCCTCCGCCGCTTTTGGAAAGCTCTCTCCTCCGCGCCCCTCCAATACGACCTTCATTCGCCGCGTAGTCCGACGTCTATTCAAAACTAACTGATTGGAGAGAATCTCGTGATTCGGAGACTTATTTTCTCCTCGATATTGCTTGCCTCGCCGGCAACAGTGGCATGGACACAGCCTGCGCCATTGACACTTCAGGCCGTCCTCGATGCGTACGTTGCCAACAACCTGGAGTTGCAGGCCGCAAAATTCCGGTTGGAGAGAACCACAGCCGATCAAATTGCTGCGCGTTTGCGGCTTAATCCAGGCGTGACCGTCACTGGGGAAAACCTCAGGGTCAATGGACCAGTCCCTTTTAGGCAACTGTACGAAGTCGCCGTCTCCTACGCAGAGACTTTCGAACTTGGTGGAAAGCGAAAACTAAGGGCGAACGTCGCGGACTCCGCCGTTTCAGTGGGGGAGATGCAATTTGCGGACGCCATGCGGCGCGGGATCGCCGACGTGAAACGTCTGTACTACGAGGCGCTGGTGGCCAGGTACAGCGTCGATATCGCCGGCGAGAATCGGCAAACCTTCGAACAACTCGTGCAGTTCAACCTGGCAAGATTCCGAGAGGGCCTCATTCCCGAGGCGGACCTGATCCGGGTGCGCCTGGAGCGAATCAAATTCGATACTGCCATCAAACAGGCGCAGCTCGACCTGCGGCGTGCCACGATTCGACTTCTCGAGCGGCTGGGAGAATCCACGTTCTCGAATCGAGAGATCGCTGGGGAAATCGATCGAGGCCGAGAGGTGCCCGAGCTTGAATCGTTGACCCAAATCGTCCTCAGCCAGCGCCCGGATATTCAGGCAGCAGAACATGAAGTGAATGCCGCAAATGAGCGGCTCGCTCTTGAACGTGCCCGCAGCCGGGCAGACATCACTCCGTTTATTGGGTATAAGCGCCTGGCAAGCGACAACACGATACTGCTCGGATTCTCCATGCCTCTAAAAATCCGGGACCGCAACGAAGCGGGAATTGCTCGCGCCGAAGCCGACAAGAAGTTTGCGGAGACCCAACTGCGGATGGCTCGAAATCGTTCCTTGGCGGAAGTCGAAGTGGCGTACGCGGCTTTTCAGACAGCGCGCGAGCAGGTTCAAACATTTCGGGATGAGCTTTTGAACGAAGCCGATGAATCGCGAACGATAGCTCTGGCGGCCTATCAGGAGGGGGGAACGCCTTTGCTTCCGGTGCTCGACGCGCAAAGGACTCGGTCAGAAGTGCGGCAACAATATTTCCGGATACTGTTCGATTATCAGATCAGTGTGATCGATCTCGAGCTTGCCGTCGGAAAGGATTTCCAGCCATGAGGAAAACGTTACTACTCCTTCTGCTTTGGGGTTGCAGCCGCAACGGCAACACCGTCGAGTCCCCGGAGGCAGCTCCGAAGCAAAGGAAGCAACCTGCAGAGGTCGTACTCCCGGCACAACAGGCCGCCGGGGTCATTGGGGTTGAAATTCTCAAGATGAGCAACGTACCCGAGTTGCTCCAGGCTCCGGGCAAGATCAGTCTCACCGATCAAGGCAGTTGGCGGATCGGCGTCCTGACCAGCGGCCGGGTCGAAAAGGTGTATGCGAACCTGGGCGACTTCGTCCAGCAAGGTCAAATCCTGGCAGGCGTGCACAGCCATGACGTGCACGAAGTTCGCGCCGCGTATCAAATCGCGCGCTCCGATCTTTCACGAGCGGAATCTGCGGCCGCGCTTGCCCAGAAAAACTACGAGCGGGCCGAGCGCCTCTATTCCATAAAGGCAGGCTCGCTTGCAGACGTGGAGCGCACTCGCCAGGAATTGGCAAGCGCGCAGACTGCCGTTCGCAACGAACAGATCGGAGTGGAAAAGGAGCGCATCCATCTCGAAGGCAATCTCGGCGTTGCTGCAGAACCGGCGCCGGGGACCAGCGAAGACGAGGCAGACCTGATACCGATTCGCGCCGCCGGCTCCGGGTACGTTCTCGCCAAGAATGTCACTCCTGGAACCGTAATCGATCCGACGAAAGACCTGTTCGTCATCGGCGATTTGAATCGCGTGTGGATGATTGCTTCGGTCGGTGAAACCAACATCGCAAAGCTGCGCTCCGGCCAGCTTGCAACAGTCCGCACGCCTGCCTTTCCTTCCCAGCCATTCCAGGGCAAAGTGACAAATCTCGGTCCGGAACTGGATCCCGTCACACGCGTGATGCGAGTGCGGATCGCGCTGGAGAACCCGTCCATGAAACTTCGGCCCGAGATGCTCGCCACCGCTGAGATTCAAGTCGGCGGATCGAGACCGTTATTGCTCGTTCCCGCCGACGCCATACAGCAGGTGAACGATCAGGATGTCGTCTTCATTCGGAAGTCTGAGGACCGTTTTGAGCTGCGGCTGGTTCGTTTAGGTGACATGGTCAACGGCCGAGTCGTGATTCTGGACGGAGCAGAGGCAGGCGAGGCCGTCGTGACACGAGGCAGTTTCGTCCTGAAATCGCAACTCCTGAAAGCGTCTCTGGAGAATGAATGACGCATGCTTGATCGACTGATCGATTTCACCATCACGAATCGATGGATCGTCATGGCCGGAGCATTGGTGCTCATCGGTGTCGGTGGGTATGCGTTGTACACAATTCCCGTGGAAGCATTCCCGGATTTGACGAACAACCAGGTGGTCGTGGTTACCGAAGCCCCTTCCCTGCCTCCCCTGGAAGTTGAACAACTTGTCACCTACCCCATCGAGCAAGCCATGCTGGGCCTGCCCGACAAAGAAGAAGTCCGTTCGGTTTCCAAGCTCGGCCTGTCGATGGTGACGATTATTTTTCATGATTCCGTTCCCTATTATTTCGTGCGACAGCTCGTGAGCGAACGTCTGCAACAGCTCACGTCACGGCTGCCCATGGGACTTCAGCCGACGCTGAGTTTGCCGGCAACGGCGTTCGGTGAGCTGTTTCAATACACCCTGCGCGGTCCCGTGAATGCAATGGAACTCAAAGACGTGCAGGAGTGGACCATCAAGAGCCAACTCCGCACCGTCCCGGGAATCAGCGAAGTCAATACGTGGGGCGGCGAAACAAAGCAGTTCCAGATCAAGGTCGAGCCGGCGCTGCTGCAGCAATACGGATTGACGCTTCACGATGTCGCGATGCGGGTCCAGGAGAACAACAGGAATTTCGGTGGCGGCTATATCGAGCACGCATCCGAGCAGTACACGCTGACCGGAAGCGGCCGCGCAATCACAACGGATGAACTGGGAAAGATCGTCCTGCTGGCAAATCAGGGCACTTCGGTCCTGTTGCGCGACCTCGCTGAGGTGACGATCGGCCCGGCTCCCAGGCAAGGCGCTACGCTGCGTGATGGAGAAACTGTTTCAGGTATGGCGATCATGCTCAAGGGCGAAAACGGCAAGCGCGTGATCGAGCTGGTGAAGCAGAAGATCGCTGGAATGACCTTGCCGGACGGCGTGAAACTGCTGCCGTTCTATGACCAGTCCTCCGTTATTGACGGGACGATCCGCACCGTTGAGAAGAACCTGTTTGAAGGATTCCTGCTCGTTACCGTGGTCCTCCTCCTGTTCCTCGGCAACATGCGCGCTGCAATTGTCACGGCGTCGATCATTCCCTTCTCGATGCTGATCAGTTTTGCCGGCATGCGGTTGTTCGGCATCAGCGCCAACCTCATGAGCCTCGGTGCGATTGACTTTGGGATGATCGTCGATGGGGCCGTCGTCATGATGGAGAACTCGGTGCATCGCCTCGAGGAAGGCAGGCAGGAATCTCCGGTGGATTCGGTCCTGCGGGCGACAAAGGAAGTCGCACGCCCGATGATATTCGGTGTAGCGATTATCATTGCGGTTTACCTCCCGATACTGTTCCTCGAAGGGCTCGAGGGACGAATGTTTCGTCCCATGGCGATCACGGTTTGCACCGCTCTGTTTGGATCGCTCCTGTTGGCCCTTACTGTCGTGCCGGCACTTGCCTCTTTCATTTTTCGGAAGGGCATCCGTCCATCACGTTCCCCGGCTGGTGTATGGCGCCTGGCCCGGCGTTTAAACAACAAATACGCGGAGCTGCTGGAAACAGCGATCAAGCACCGCTGCCTGGGTGTAAGCGCGGCCGTGCTGGCTTTGGCAGCCGCGGTCGGATCCTTGTTCTTCATTGGGACCGAATTCATGCCGAAACTCGATGAAGGATCGATTCTCGTTGAGACCCGTAAACTGCCTGGCATCTCGCTGACCGATTCCGTGGAAATCAGCAAGCGCGTGGAAAAAAGCCTGCGCGCCTTCCCGGAAATTGCAGACGTTGTTACCAAGATCGGCCGCCCGGATTTCGCTACCGAAGCCATGGGCATCAACCAGGGAGATGTCTACGTGCTCTTGCGTCCGGTCGAAACCTGGCAGCGGTTCCACAGCAAGAGAGAACTGGTTACAGCGCTGGATGACGCGCTTTCCGGAATTCCAGGCATTTCCTACAACTTTACGCAGCCGATGGAGATGCGTCTGGACGAAACCGTTTCCGGCGTCAAATCGGATCTTGCGGTAAAAATTTTCGGTAACGATTTCCGGGTTTTGGATCAACTGTCGCATCAGGCGTTGCGCATCATTTCGACCGTTCGAGGGGCGGCCAATCCTCAGGTAGAGATTACAACCGGCGTGGCGGAATTGTCGGTACACGTGGATCGCGACGCGTTAGCCCGATATGGGCTCGATGTTTCCGACGTTGAACAGGCCGTCGAAGCCGGCGCGTCGGGATCGGTCATCTCTGAAGTAATCGATGGAGTGAAGCGGTATACGATCGCGCTGCGTCTCCCCGATCAGTATCGAACCGATACTGCGGCGGTACGCGGCATCCGGCTTCGCGCCCCTCGCGGGGAATATGTAACACTGGGCGAGCTTGCTCACGTGGGCGTCAAGCGTGGGGCGGAAGCGATTAATCGTGAAGAGGGACAGCGCCGCGCCGTTGTGATGTCCAACGTGCGCGATCGGGATTTGGGCAGCTTCGTCGCCGAAGTGCGTTCGAAACTTTCCGGGGAGTTGCGACTCCCTCCCGGCTACTTCGTGGAATTCGGCGGCCAATTCGAAAACCAGGAGCGCGCCACGCAGCGTCTGATGCTCGTCATACCTGTCGTCGTCGGGCTCATTTTCGGTTTGCTCTATGCGATGTTTGGTTCCGTGCCGCAATCAGTCCTCGTGATGATGAATGTCCCTTTCGCATTCGTGGGCGGTATCGCTGCGCTTTGGCTGCGCCAGATGAACTTGAATCTATCCGCATCGGTCGGCTTCATTGCACTCTTTGGCGTCGCTGTGCTGAACGGTATCGTTCTGCTGAATTCCGTCAATCAGCTCTATGGTTCCGGCCTCACCGTTCATGAAGCCGTCATCACCGGCGCAAGCCGCCGTCTCCGGCCGGTGCTTATTACGGCGCTCGTGGCAAGCCTGGGTTTCATTCCCATGGCGCTCGCCACCTCGACCGGCGCGGAGATCCAGCGGCCGCTGGCAACCGTCGTCATCGGTGGCTTGTTCAGCTCCACCTTTCTTACCTTGTTTTTGCTCCCGCTGCTCTACGACTGGTTCTTTCGCGAATCCCGACCGGCACGCTGAAAAATGGGGTCGCAGCCCTATTTTTCGTTCACGCGAGATCTCCCAGAAAATCGGCCAACAGTTTCGAGGTCTCCTTCGCTTGGGCTAACCTGACTTTCGCAGTTCGAGGGTAAAGGGGTAGGTAAGTGCTTTTGATTCAGTAGAGGCTACCCGTAGGTCTTCACTACAAAACCGGTCGGTGACTTATCGATATGGCACGAAAGCGACATGGCGGAGCAACGCCAAGCGACTCCGAGACATCGTATCACTCAATCCCTCAGCGACTTAGCTCCAAACCCGATTACTCGGTGTGCGTCCGTAAACCTCCATACGAAGTGAGGTTTCGAAGGGCACGTATCACATTCCTATCACAGTGCGCGTTTTCACGTAGAAGTCTCAGCGAACCCGCCACGCGTTGACGCCAGTCCAACGCTCGGCTGGCCGAGCAAGTGATGCCATCATCAGTGGGCTATCTTGAATTATGCGCGGCAGATGCCCCTCCTTGGCACAGGAGGGGACTCACATCATGGCTTGTTGTGCAGTTTAATCAACTCGGATACGGCTTCGTTGGTGGCTTTCCCCGCTTCATTGCCACCCTGGTTCGTTACTGCCAACACGGCGAAGTCGCGTAGCGGCGCGATCGACACGACGGCGAAATTCAGCGCGTTGCTGCCGTTGTGCTGGAATACGACGCCGTCCGCCCATGGCTGGGAACCGACTCCCCAACCGAACGCGTAGATGCCGCCGAAACGCGGTGTGTGCAGCGCCTTATAAGTTTCCGGCTTGAGCAGCGCGCCTTCACCGCGTTCCCCGCGCAATTGATCGATGATGAATTTGGACCAGTCGCCGATCGAACAGTGCACCGTGCCTGCGGGCCCCATCACTTCGGGATTATCGACTTCCGGTCCATTCGACGGCCTCGGCTTGCCGTTTGCTTCATGCGGCCAAGGTTGATCGATTTTGCCGAGTGTGCCGAGGCCGCCAAATCCGCAACTCGCCATCCCGAGCGGCTTGAACACGATGGCGCGCATCAACGTCTCCCACGGTTGTCCTCCTGCGCGTTCCGCTATGGCTCCGGCGAGGGTGTAGCCGAGATTCGAGTATTCGAACTTCGTGCCGGGAGTCGAATTGAGTTTTATCGAAGCGGCTTTCTTGAGTGCATTGAGGCGCTGTTCGGTTAGAGACGTACTCGAGCGCGAGAGTTCCCTCCAATCGAGATCCGAAGTTAACCCCGCGTGATGCGAGAGCAACTGCGTGATCGTGATCGCGCGAAAGTCCGCTGAGAATGTCGACGCCAGCTCTGGGAATATCTCGCCGAGAGTTTCTTCCCACGTGAGCTTCCCTCGTTCGATGAGCGTTGCAATGATGACCGCTGTCATCGCCTTGGTGTCTGAGCCCAGGTGCCATTGATCATCGATGGTCGCGGCCACATCTGAACCCGTTTTCCGAACGCCCGTCACACCACTCATCACCACGCCGCGGCTGGTCATGACAGCGGCGCCCACCGCGGGAAGGTGGTGGCTCTGGCGTATCGGTTCAAGCACGTTCACGATGGTGGAATCGCCGGATTGAGTCAAGCCGACAAATGCTGCGAGAGCGAGAGATGCAATGCGCATCAGAGTTGGCATCCGCGAATTATAACGCGCACTGACGTTTCTTGGAAAGCAGGCGCAGAAGTCGAGAGGTTGGTCGTGATACGCGATGGAGGTTGAACGGGCAAATCGATGCGGAGCTTGTGGAGCAACATCTTCGTATCGATATCGGGCTGAGTATATCGAGGCAGGACCAACCAACGGCCATCGACAGTCGGAATGCAAACATCGATCATTTGAATCGTTGCCAGTTTTTCCATCGCAGAAGCGGGCGTCAATCCGGGGGCGTGAGCCATCAATCGGTTCTTCAATGTGACCTGAAGACAGTAGGCCAGAAAGGCAATCAGGATGTGCGCGTCGGCGCGATGCTCGAGTTGATGATAGATCGGACGAACGCGTAGCTCACTCTTGAGTGATCGGAATGCCGATTCGATTTGCGTCAATTGCACATAACGAATCCAGAGCAGCTCGGGATCTTCGGCCGTGAGATTGGAACGAAGCAGGTAGTGACCGTCACGCAATTGAGCGGCGTTGAGTTTGGGTTTGTCGACGCGAAATCGAAAGGATTGCCGCGTCACGGGTTGTCCGGCATCGGGCACGTCGATGCGGACGAAACCAAACGCGCGGCCCGCCGCGGTTTTGGCGGCGCCGATGCGCATGAGCAATTGATCGCGTGAAGGTAGGCTGTGGCGCATCGCACGCAGTTTGCGTAACAACCGGGCCAAGCGTTTCCGGCGCATGGCGGTTTCTTTGGCTTGTCGGCCGGAGCTTTTGGCCAGCACATAGAGTTCGCCGCCATCTTCAAACAGCTTCACATCCACCGAGCCGCGAACCTTCTTCCAGGGCAAAATCGAGCCACTTCTGTTCGTATTGTTGGATCTTGCTCTTGGGAGTTCCCACCAGATAGGAGACCTGCCGGGCCGGATCTCGCATCTCGGCCAGAATCTCTTCGGTCGGAATACCGCGATCCATCACCCACATCCGCTTTGCTTTCCCGTAGGTGTTTTCGATCTTGTCGAGAAAACCTCGCAGCGTGGTGCGATCGGATGTGTTACCGTCCATCACTTCATAGGCCAACGGAAAACCGTCGGTCGTGATCACCAGCGCGATGACCAGTTGCAAGCAGTCGGGCCGTCCGTCACGGCTGTAGCCGCGTTTAGCTTTCGGGTTGTCTTCCATCTCGCCTTCAAAGTAAGTGCTCGTCAGATCGTAGAGCAACACGTCGAAGTCGGCGTGGAATAGGTCCGCCCATTTCTGTCTCAGCCACAGAAACAGATCGTGCTTATGCTCCAACAGCCGGTCCAGGCAACGATAGAGCCGGTCCTTTTCCGCCACGGCAAAATCGACGCCCAACAACTCATCCATCGCACTGTCGAGAAACCAGTGCCGATGCACTCGGAACTCGCTGCCCGGCTCGATCCATCGGTTCACGACGAGAAGCCGCAGTACCTTTTCCCAGCTCACCGTTTCTCGACCTTCGGGCAATCGCTCTTGCCAGAACTCTTCCAGTCCCAGTTCCCGCCACACCTGGCACGCCATCCAGCAGTTGCCGAATGCGCGTGGACGTCGCAGTTCTAATCCGCTCAACTTGACCTGCAGACTATCGACCGACTCTTCGGCGATCTCACGGTCATCGGGAAACAAGCTCAGCTCACGGCTTCTCTGTTCCTGCTCATCAAAAACGTCCAGCGTCTTGAGCCATGCCGCTTGTTGGCTGTCGTTTATCTCTCCCAAGTACAACACCGTGCGCTGGGCCATCTTGCCCGACGACAATCGCCGATTTTCCACCACGCTGAAGTACCGATGATCCTTTCCGTCCTTCTTCCGATTCGTGTAACGCAAGAACATCGCGCACAGAATCCCAGAAATGTTTTCAGAAGAAAAGAGGGTAGGTCTTCACTACAGACGTTTTCAGAAGACCTCTGTTGCAGCCATGGCACTTACCTCGAGAACGTCGTCCATAATCGCTCGAAAACAGCATCAACTGCGAAAGTCAGGCTAATCCGCGTTCACCGGCGAGCGTGACCGTGAAATATCGTCTGGTTTTGCCTTGGGGTTCGGTCTCATCGGCCTGAGTTCCTGGAGCAGGCGGCCAAAGGGCTCCT
>Ga0137361_10003007_pt1 | contig 10897 bp, 9 predicted proteins | sample Mad1_80_16metaG_FD_104923 | JGI IMG/M metagenome (GOLD analysis project Ga0137361, IMG submission 104923) | Vadose zone soil microbial communities from Angelo Coast Range Reserve, California, USA - Mad1_80_16 metaG | ecosystem: Environmental > Terrestrial > Soil > Vadose zone | place: USA... | reverse complement strand
TCTCGTCCGGCTCCACGTACTTGTTCACGCCGATGACCGGCTTCTCGCCGGTCTGCTTCTTGATGGCGGTGTCGTACGCGTAGTCGGCGATGTGCTTCTGGAACCAGCTCTCCTTGATCAACTTGATGGTCCCGCCGAGCTTGTCGACCTCGTCGATGATCTCGAAGATCTTCTTCTCGTAGTCGGCGGTGAGCGACTCGAGGAAATACGAACCGCCCAGCGGATCGACCACGTTCGCGACGTTGGTTTCTTCTGCGATGATCTGCTGCGTGCGCAGCGCGATCTTCATCGCCTCCTCGGTGGGGATGGCAAAGGCCTCGTCCATGCCGTTGGTATGCAGGCTCTGGGCGCCGCCCAGCACCGCCGAGAGCGCCTCGAAGGCGGTCCGGACGATGTTGATCTTGTACTGCGGGCGGGTGAGGCTCGCGGCCGCGGTCTGGCAGTGGAAGCGCAGGCGCATCGACTCGGGGTTCTTGGCGCCGAACCGCTCGCGCATGATCTTCGCGTACGCGCGCCGGGTCGCCCGGAACTTGGCGATCTCCTCGAAGAAGTCGTTCTGGCTGACGAAGAAGAAGGCCAGCCGGGGAGCGAATTCGTCGACGGCGAGGCCGGTCTTCGTCACCTCCTCGACGTAGGTGATGAGGTTGCAGAGGCTGAACGCCACCTCGTGCAGCGGCGAGGAGCCGGCTTCGGAGATGTGGTAGCCGGAGATGTTGATCGGGTTGTAGCGCTTCATGTTGCGCGCGCACCAGGTGATGCAGTCGCGCACGATCCGCACCGACGGATCGATGGGGAAGATGTACTCCTTCTGCGCCATGTACTCCTTGAGGATGTCTGCCTGGATGGTCCCCGAGAGCTTGTTCAAATCGAAGCCACGCTTCTCGGCCAGCACCACGTACATGGCGAGCAGGATCCAGGCGCTCGGGTTGATGGTCATGGAGACCGAGATCTTCTCCAGATCGATCCCGTCGAAGAGCGCCTCCATGTCTGCGATGGTGTCGACGGCGACGCCTTCACGGCCCACTTCGCCCTCGCTCATCGGGTGGTCGGAGTCGTAGCCCATCAGGGTGGGCATGTCGAAGTCGACTGAGAGACCGGTCTGCCCCTGCGCGATGAGGTACTTGAAGCGCTTGTTGGTGTCCTCTCCGGTGCCGAAGCCGGCGATCTGCCGCATGGTCCAGTGGCGGCCGCGGTACATGGTCGGGTACGGCCCGCGCGTGAAGGGGAACTTGCCCGGGAGCCCGACGTCCTCGAGGGGCGTGTCCTGGACGTCGAGCACGGTGTACGTGCGCTTCACCGGGAATCCGCCGCTGGTATAGAACTGCTCCTTGCGCTCCTTCTGCTTGCCGAGGAACGACTTCACCTCGCGCTCTTCCCAGTCGCGGATTTCGCTCTGCACAGCCTCGGGATTACCCAGCTCGATTTTGCTCATGGGTTTCAGGCTCCGATCGCTTCGATCAGTTGCTCGGCGGCGGCGTACGGGCTGATCTCGCGCGAGACCAGCCGGTCGGCCATGGCGCGGGCGCGGCCGGCGATCCGCTCGTGAAAGCGGATGCGCAAGAGGTCCTCGGCCGTCTTCAGCATGCGAAACCCGGCGATCTTGCGGCTGCGGGCGCGCCCGGCATCCGATCCTTCGAGAAACGCCTTGTGCTTCTCGAGCGCGGAGACCAGCTCCTCGAACCCTTCGCCCTTCACCGAGCTGGTGGCGACGACCGGCGGACGCCACGCCGCGCCCGCATCGAGTGAGGTGCCGAGGGCCAGCATCTGCTTGAGGTCGCTGATGGTGCTGCGGGCGTCGGGGCGATCGCTCTTGCTCACCACGTGGACGTCGGCGATCTCGAGGATCCCGGCCTTGATCGCCTGGATCTCGTCGCCCAGGCCCGGAGCCGACACCACCAGCGTGGTGTGCGATGCGCTGGCGATCTCCACTTCGTCCTGCCCGACGCCCACCGTCTCGATCAGGATGTAGTCGTAACCGGCGACGTCCAGGATGTCGACGGAGTCCAGCGTCGCCCGCGCCATTCCGCCGTGGGCCCCGCGCGTGGCCATGCTGCGGATGTAGACGCCCTCGTCCCCGGCGAGCTCGCTCATGCGGATGCGGTCGCCCATGATCGAGCCGCCCGAGTACGGGCTGCTGGGATCGATGGCGATGATCCCGACCTTGTGGCCGGCCTTTCGCAGGCGACCCGCGAGCACCGCGACCATGGTGGACTTCCCGCTGCCCGGGACGCCGGTGATGCCGATGACGTGCGCCTTGCCGGCGCGCGCGTAGATCTCGCCGAGCGTTTCCCGGCATTCGGGGTCAGCTGCCTCCGCCCTGCTGAGCAGGCGTGCGATGGCCGCCACCTCGCCTTCGAGGACGCGCGGCAAGAGGTCGCTGGACGCAACCCTCATCGCGGGAGATCCTTCGCCAGCCTCTGGTTCAGCTCGCGGAAGACCTCGCGGTCGTCGATCACGCGCCGGGCCTTGAAGTCAGTGCGGGGGAACGTGCCACAGGGGACGACTTCCACGCCGGCCCGCAGCCCGAGCATGGTGTGGATGCGCTTCGCTACCCTGTCCTGGAACGCGGCGAGCTTCCCCTCCTTCTCCACCTCTGACGTGGACTCGACGCGCAGGAGCAGCTCGTCCATCCTCGCACCGCTCCGGCTGATGATGATCCGGTGCTCACCGCCGTAGCCCTCGACCTGGTTGAGCGCTGCGTCGATCTCGCTCGGGTACACGTTCTCGCCCCGGATGGTGAACATGTCGTCGATGCGCCCGAAGATCCCGTTGGGCAGGCGGGGGTAGGTGCGGCCGCAGGGGTTCGGCTCGTCGACCCACTGGGTGAGATCGCCCGATAGCAGGCGGATCATCGGCTGCGAGGTGCGCTCGAGCTGCGTGTAGACGGGCGTGCCGCGCTGGCCGTACGGCACCCGCTGCAAGGTCTTCGGGTCGCAGACCTCGGTGTAGACGACGTCCTGCCAGCAAAGCATGCCTGACGTGTCCTCCGAGCCGGCCACGTTCATCCAGGGCGTGATCTCGGCCATGGACCCCGAGTCGTAGACCTTGCCGCCGTAGGCCTGCTCGATCCGGTCCTTGACGCCGGGCACCGATGCCCCCGGCTCGCCGGAGAAGAACAGCCGCTTGATTCCGAAGCTCTTCGGATCGACCCCCTCTTTCCCGGCGATCTCGGCGAGGTAGAGCGCGAACGAGGGGGTGCCGTAGAACGCTTGCGGCTTCATGGTGTTCATCCACTGCACCGCGCGTAAGGACATGCCGGGCGCGCCCGCTCCGAAGGGGAAGGCCTTGCAACCCAGGCGCTCGCAGCCGGCCAGCGCCCCCCAACTGCCCAGGTAGAGGCTGAAGATGGCGGCGACGAACACCATGTCGCCCGGCCTGATGCCCATTCCGTACATGATGCGGGCGTGCGCGTTGGCGATGTTGCGCCAGTCATTGCGCCCGACGGCGAAAGCCGTCGGAATGCCTGTCGTGCCAGAGGTTCCGTGAACATGGAAGACCTCCGACTCCGGAATGCAGAGGTAGTCACCGAAGGGCCGTACCCGCTCCTGCGCCTTGCGCAGATCAGCCTTGGTGATCACCGGGCACTTCGACTCAAAGTCTTCCAGCGACCTGATCCGGTCAGGGTGAAAGCCGGCCTCGTCCCACTTCGTCCGGTAGAAGGGCGCCTTCTCGTACGCGTAACCGCACACTTCCCGCAGCCGTTGCACGATGGCTTGCTCGCGATCGCCCGCGGGCATCGTCTCGCGCCTGGGGAACCAGTACCGGTTTCCGGCCTCGGGCCGATAGCTGTCATCGTACCGGGGCGGCCACGACCAGTATTCCATCTCGCTCATCGTCGACCTCGTCCTGGATTAGCGAGGCCCGCGCTCCCGAACCAGCCGGCGGACCGTCTCGACGATCACGTTCGGAGGAGTATCCTGCAGCAGGATCTCGGCGACGCCCATCTGCTTCAGCGCGCGCACGTCCTCGTCCGGGATCACGCCCCCGCCGAGGAGGATCATGTCGTTCACGCCGCGTTCCCGGAGGCGCTTCATGATCCGCGGGAAGGCGGTCATGTGCGCGCCTGAAAGCAGGCTGACACCGAGGACGTCGACGTCCTCCTGGACCGCGGCGTCGACCACCTCTTCCGGCGTGCGGTGCAGGCCGGTGTAGATCACGTCCATCCCAGCGTCGCGCAGGCAGCGGGACACGACGCGGACGCCGCGATCGTGCCCGTCCAGTCCGACCTTCGCCATCAGCACTCGAATGCTCTCGGCCATTCGACCTCCGGCGGAAAGCGCGCCCGCCTCCAAGAGGCTGCGTATTCCGTATGCGAAATGCGCTCATGGCAGAAGGTCTCGTTCCTGTCAAGCCAGTGCCGCGGGGAATCCAGGTGGCGCCGCCGCCGGCAGATCTGCTAGATGTCATTTCGCATGCGGAATTCCAACGTCGACATCGTCAAGCCGGGCCCGACGCTCATCGAGCAGGCGTACGACGCCATCCTCGCCGCCATCTGCGACGGGCGGCTCGCCCCGGGCTCACGGCTGAACCAGGACGATCTCGCCGCGCGGATGGGGATCTCGCGGCAACCGGTCGGACAGGCGCTGTCCGTCCTCAAGGCGCAGAGCTTCGTGCGCGACACCGGCCGCCGCGGCCTGATCGTCGCCCCGTTGGAACGGGAATTCCTCCTCTCCGTCTACGAATTGCGCGAGGCTCTCGACTCGCTGGCGGCGAGCCTCGCCGCCCAGCGTTGCACGCCGCGCGATGCGGCGGAGGGAAGGAAGCTGGTCGCTGAGGGTCGCGACGCCGAGAAGTCGGGACGCGTCGACTCGTTGATCGAGGCGGACATCCGCTTCCACCTCTGGATCTGCCGCGTCGCCGGCAACCCGCTCCTCGCGGAGACGATGCGCCTGTACTGGAACCACCTCCGCCGCGCCATGGCCGCGGTGCTGCGGGATCCTCGTCACCGGACGGAGATCTGGGACGAGCATGAGGCGATCCTTGAGGCGATCGTCGGCCACGACCCGGCCGAGGCCTCCCACCGCGCCGCGGTGCACGCGCGAGAGGCCGGCAAGACCGTGGCGCGCTCGCTCCCCGCGGCCCGCGCGGGCGTGGGTGCTCGTCGCGTCGTGGCCCTGTCCGATGAGCTCCCGCCGGCGTCCCGCCGCCGCAAATCTTCGTCCTGAGGGAGTCCGCCGTGAGCGCGCCGAGGCCGTCTGCCAGCTCCGCTGCGGGTGTCGTTGCTCGCTTCCTGAAGGCGCGCGGGGTCGACCGGATCTTCGCTCTCTGCGGCGGGCACATCATGCCCCTGTGGATGCGCGCCGATGCCGAAGGCATCCGCATCATCGACGTGCGCGACGAGCGCGCCGCCGTGCACATGGCCCATGCCCACGCCGAGCTGACCGGCGGTCTCGGTGTCGCGCTCGTGACCGCGGGGCCTGGCGTCACCAACGCGATCACCGGCATCGCGAACGCTCACGTCTCGCGCGCGCCGGTGCTGGTGCTCTCCGGGGTAGTTCCGCGGCCGCAGGAAAACCGGGGCGGACTTCAAGATATGGTCCACACCGAGCTGGTGCGCTCGATCACGCGCTATGCGCGGACCGTGCGCGAACCGGCCCTGGTGCTGCAGGAGCTCGACGAGGCGGTCTCGCGCGCGTTCGGGCAGGGCGGGGAGCCGGGTCCGGTCTACGTCGACTTCCCTACCGATACGCTGCGCGCGGAGGTGCCGGGGCGCGTGCAGCTGGACGAGCACTTCCGGCCGAAGCCGCCGCCCTTGCTGCTGCCCGATCCGAAGGCTGTCGAAGCCGCGGTGGAGCTCCTCTGGTCGGCGCGTCGGCCCCTGGTGATCACCGGGCGGGGCGGCCGCGGCGCGGGCCCCGCACTTCGCCGTCTGCTCGACCGCCTCGGAGCGCTCTACCTCGATACTGGAGAGAGCCGCGGCCTCGTTCCGGACGATCACCCCTCTGTCGTCGCCGCCATGCGCGGGACAGTGATGACCGAGGCTGACGTCATCCTGACCGTCGGACGGCGGCTGGACTTCCAGCTCGCCTTCGGATCTCCGGCCGTGTTCGGAAGCGCCCGGTTCGCGCGGATCGCCGACACCGGGTCGGAGCTGCGCGACAACCGGCGAGGCACGGTCGAGGTATTCGCTACGCCTTCGGTTACCCTCGCCGCGATCGTCGGCGCGGCCGGCGACCGCCCTGAATCCGTCGACCGCGAGTGGGCGGCCGGCATGCGGAAGCGGCACCTCGAGCGCGTCGTCAAGCTGCGGGAAACGATGGCGAGCGCTCCGGCCGGCAGCGATGGCCGCATGCATCCCAACCGGCTGCTCTCCGCGCTGCAGGCGAAGCTGCCGCCGGACGCGATCGTCGTCGCCGATGGAGGCGACTTCCTCAGCTTCGCCCGCGTCGGCCTGTCTGCTGCCGCTTATCTCGATCCGGGGCCGTTCGGCTGCATCGGGGTCGGCGTGCCGTTCGGGATCGCGGCCAGCCTCGCCTTTCCCGGGCGCCTGGTGCTGGTTGCGACGGGAGACGGGTCGTTCGGATTCAACGCCATCGAGCTCGACACGGCCGTGCGCCACGGAGCCGCGGCAGTGTTCGTAGTCGCGAACAATGGCGCCTGGCAGATCGAGGTCCACGACCAGACGTCGACCTACGGCCGCGTCGCCGGAACGAAGCTGCAGTTCGCAGATCACGCGGCGATGGCGCGCGGCTTCGGCATGCATGCCGAGCGTGTCGAGCAGGTCGAGGACTTGCCGGGCGCGATCGATCGCGCCTTCGCCCGGCGCCCTGCGCTGCTCGACGTCGTCGTCACGCCGGAGGCGGTCTCGTCCGATGCGAAGTCCGGCCTCGCCTGGGTCCCGGATCTGCAGCCGCTCGCGGCGTGGGACGAGGCGGAGCGCGCCTGGCGGGACCAGACCTCGCGCTGACGCTCAGTGGAACGGTGGCCGCATGGGCACCGTGACCGACGCCTTCGAAAGGCGAGTGACCGAAGGGACCCGGCTCGGCGTGATGTAGGGGCTGTCCACGTTGGCGATCTCCAGCCGCAGCGAGTCCTCGGAGGCGACCTGCATGAGATTGCCGTAGGTGAGGATGTCGACGTTGGCGTCGCCGAGCGGCGCCAGGGGGCTTCCGGAATCGAGCGTCGAGGTCCCGCGCGTCACCAGCGTGCTTTGGCCCGTCGGTGTCACGTCATAGAGACGGACGTCGAGCTGGACACGGTATGCGCTCGTGCTTGCGTGAAACGAGACCACCAGCTGTCCGGCGACCAGGAAGGGTCCGGCGGCAAGACCAGCATCGGAGGCGATCTTCGCCGCTAGAATGACGTACGTCGCCACGTCGCCGGGGACGACGTCCGGTGGCGGCGCGGCACAAACGGGTTGGAGCTGCTCGCACCCGGTGAACACGAATGGATCCGAAAAAAGGCCGCCCAGGTTTGCCGGGTCGAACGTGAGAACTGCGTCGCCGGGGAGGTACTCGGTGGCGGATCCCGTCGCGAGATCGTCGACCGACGCGACCCGCAGGACGTCCGCGCCGTCGAACGAAACGCTCGCCGGCCGTGTCACCGCGGCCAGCACGTCATAGGAAACCGTCCCTGCGCCTTTCAGGTGGAAGTCGAGCCACTCGAACACGCGGTCGAGCGCGTAGTCGACTTCCCCTTGCTTGTTCGCCGCGCGCGGATGCCCGATGTCCCCGAGATATTCGGCGATCGGGTAGGCCGGATCGAGCCGCTTGAGAGCGCGGTACATGCGCAGGGCCTCCGGCAGCGGAAAGAGATCGTCCGTGAACCCCTGCAGCTCGAATACCGGGAGCTGCGGCAACCCGGCCTTCGCGTTGTCCTTGACGGTCTGGAAGAACTGCTCCTGCCACCAGATGGAGCGGTAACCGGCGATGCCGTCGACGATCTGTGTCCCGACCGGCGGCAGGTTGTTGTTCGGCTCGGTGCCCAGGATGTATGCGTTCCAGGCCAAGAGGTAATCGGGATAATTCGAGTAAGGACGCTCGCTGTCCCGGCGCGATCCGCCGGCGAAGAGCCCCTCCAGGTAGCTCAGCTTGTAGGAACCCGGCGGGTCGATCGAGTCTGCCAGGTCACCGTTCGGCCGCAGCGCGCCGACCAGGTCGGTCCAGGGAACGATCGGCACGATCGTGCGGACGCGGATGATCTTCCCAGCGGGCGTGGCGAACTGCGGCTGGAGCGCCGCCAGCCACGACTGCCCGCCGCCGTACGATGCGCCGAGCACCGCGACGGCGTCCGGATTCAGTCGCGGGCCCACCTGAGGATCCTCGATGGCCTGTGCGATCATGCTGCGCAGATCGCGAAGCTCGACGTTGAGGTCGGCGAGGTTCACCTGCCCCCACGACTTGCCGAATCCACGCGCCGAGTACCGCAGCACCGCGTATCCGCGGCTGAGCAGCTTTTCGTCCCACGCCGAATCGCTGTGCTTGCTGCCTCCGTAGCCGTGCAGGTTGACCACGAGCGGATGCGGCGCAGGGTCCGCCGGAATGCGCACGGTCACGTCGAGCGCCGTCCCGTCGAAGTCGTTGGCGAGAAATCCCGAGCACTCCATCGGCGGAACAGACGGGGTGCAGGCGAGCCCCAGCGGCGTTCCCGCGCCGGTGAAGACGCCCGTGCTCGTCGTGTCAGGGCCGAAGACGCGCTTCGGCGGAAGCGATCGCTGTGCAAGCAGAGGGAAGGATGCGAGAGTTACGAGCAGGCTGCCGAAGACGGATCGCCGGGCGCGCATGGGATGCCATGTCGTCGGTATGCATCGAGGCAACGGCCCGCAACCCGCCTGTCTTGCGAATCTTGGGCGCTTCTCAGGGAGAGGTGCCGGCGACCAGCTCTGCGCGAATCACTTCCTCGAGCTTCGCGATCACTTCGTACTTGGTGCGGCCTTCCTGATCGTTCCACCCGATGATCGCGCAGTGGCATCCGTACCCGCCGAGGGAGCACGCCGGAACGTTCAGGCGCTTGCCGACGGACTGCAGCGCGCGCCGGTAGAGAGCGTCGTCCTCGCCGGCGGCTTCCATCAGCGCGCCGCTCAGGCAATAGCTGCCCACCGGATCGCGCTCCAGCAGTTGTGTCCAGCCATGCGTCCGCAAGAGATCGCGCGCGACCGACAGAAGCCGCACCGAGGGGACCTTGCTCTGCCGCGGGATGGAGTCGATGTATCGATCGACGCGGGCGCGGAAGGCGTCATCGGCGCCGACGAACTGGACGCCAACGCCCGGGTCCAGGCGCAGCGCGCGGGAGCGGGAAGGCGTTCGGACGTGGATCACTTTCGCCTGGACGGGAACGGGCCGATCGGTGTCGGGCAGCTCGAGCGCGACGGGCACCACCGCCCCGACCGGCAGCTCCTTGGAGGTGCGCAGGAACATGCCGGTGGTACTGATGTTCGTCGTTTCCGCGGAGAGGAGCCCGCCGATGCCCGAGATCGAGACCTTGAGCGATGCGGGGTAGCGCGGAGCGGGAGCGTGAAGCGATTTCAACGGAGCACCGATCCGGCCGGGCTGCTCGTCTGCATCTCCCCTCCTCGCGCTCTCTCTGCTGGTAGCGAGAACCGCCGGTAGGTTTCAAGTAGACGTCACACCCAAGCCGGAACGGATGCAGGGAACGGCAAGGCGGATGCCCACATCATCGCGCGGCGTCATACCGTCATTTGCCATACCCGCAGCGCGTCGCCAAAACCACCATCGGCGCCTTCATTGCTACCTTGATCTGCCGGGAGGGCTCGATGCCTCGCGAGGAGGCACTGCGCTGCGGCGCCAGGATCAGGGACGAGCAATGCAAGCGTCGCGCGACGGTCGCCTTCATCATCGGAGGACGAGCGAACCCCCCGCTCCTGCGCTGCGCCTCGGATGCCGAGGAGCTCAGGGAAGGCCTGCGCCGGTTCCTCAGGGAGGGAACGTGGATCGAGGAACGCATTCCGCCACGCACGGAAGGCGACGCATGAAGCGCCCGCAGACGCCTCCCGCGCGCGGGCGTCCCGCGCGCGTCAACGCGGCTGGTCAGCCGACCTTGCGGACGTTCGCCGCCTGGGGTCCTTTCGGACCCTCCTGCACGTCGAACTCGACCTTCTGGCCCTCGGCCAGGCTTCGAAATCCCTCCGACTGGATCGCGGTGTGATGGACGAACACGTCCTTGCCGCCGCCGTCCGGCGTAATGAACCCAAATCCCTTCGCGTCGTTGAACCACTTCACGGTCCCGCTCGGCATCGAACACTCCTCGGCCCCAGACCAGCGCCGCAGTCCTACACCTGACTTATGCCACCCGGGGCCCGCTGGCCAGTGCCGGCGCCGTCCGGAGTCTCGCGGGCAACAACCCCTTCATCGGGGGCTCGCGCGGCTCGGAGGAGCGCAAGCCCCGCACCGTCCAAGGCGGGGCCAGCTTTCTCGCCTGCTCTACGGGCTGTCAGGACGGCTCCCGGAGCCGGAGGGCGGCAGCCTTGCCGCCAGGCGGCGGCGCGATCAGCGTACCGAAGGGGGCTCGCCAACTGCGCGAGCCGGGGGAATCATGGACAAGAGCAGGACGCGATTTGCATCGCTGGTAGGAGCGGCGGCGGTCTTCATTTGCACCGCATGTGGCGCAGGCGGTGGTTGGAACGCAAGCGTCGCGAGCGCGGCGACGGGGAACTCCGCAGGCGAAAACGACGCCTGCAAGGCTCCGGACCACGGCAGGATCTCCTGCACCGTCGTCTGCGACGACGGCTACACGGCTTGCGGCGACGTCTGTACCCGTCTAGAGAGCGACCGCTCGAACTGCGGCGCCTGCGGAAAAGCGTGCAGCAGCGGCCAGACCTGTAGCGCCGGCGTGTGCGTGAGCGCATGTCTCAGCGGGCAGACGTCGTGCGACGGCGCCTGCACGGACACGGACGGCGACGACCGGAACTGCGGCGCATGCGGACACCGCTGCTCCGCCG
>Ga0137361_10003004_pt1 | contig 10903 bp, 9 predicted proteins | sample Mad1_80_16metaG_FD_104923 | JGI IMG/M metagenome (GOLD analysis project Ga0137361, IMG submission 104923) | Vadose zone soil microbial communities from Angelo Coast Range Reserve, California, USA - Mad1_80_16 metaG | ecosystem: Environmental > Terrestrial > Soil > Vadose zone | place: USA... | reverse complement strand
GCCGAGGATCTTGCCCAGCTGGTGCGCCACCCGCTCCACCTGCCGCCGGGTGTTGACGAACACCAGCGTGGTCCGGTGCGCCCGGATCAGGTCGGCCACCCGCTCGCAGGTCTCCTCCCGCTGCTCGTTCGAGGCCACCGCGTTCAGCTCGTCGCGCGGCACTTCGACCTGGACGTCGAGAGGGCGAAGGGTCCCGCTCTCCACGATGGCGCAGGGCCTCCCGCCGGTGAGGAACCGTCCGATCTCCTCGATGGGCCGCTGGGTGGCGGACAGCCCCACGCGCACGCAGGGGCGGCCGCAGAGCGCGTCGAGCCGCTCGAGCGAGAGCGCCAGGTGGGCGCCCCGCTTGTCGCGCGCCACGGCGTGGATCTCGTCGACGATGGCGGTGCGGACGGTCCGCAATGCCTTGCGCCCGCCCTCGCTGGTGAGGAGCAGGTAGAAGCTCTCCGGGGTGGTCACCAGGATGTGCGGCGGCTTGCGCAGCATGGCTTGCCGTTCCGCCTGGGGTGTGTCGCCGGTGCGGACGGCGGTGCGGATCCCGGGCACCTCGGGCAACCTGCTCAGCTCCGCGAGCGGCTCGAGCAGGTTCATGCGCACGTCATTGGCGAGCGCCTTGAGCGGAGACACGTAGAGGACCTGGGTCTCGTCGCGCAGCCCACCGCCTTCGCGGATCATGGCGTCGAGGCAGGCCAGGAACGCGGCCAGCGTCTTGCCCGACCCGGTGGGAGCGGCGATCAGGGTGTTCTCGCCGGCCTGGATGTGCGGCCACCCGAGAGCCTGCGGCTCCGTCGGCGTGCCGTACCGGGACTCGAACCAGGCGCGAACGGCCGGATGAAAACCACCGAGCATGGGGGGCTTTTATATGCGCTGAACGGATCTTCAGATCAACGGGATTGCGCCCCACCGCCGATGCGGACCTCCACGAGAGGAGCGCGCTCCCGGGCATACCCCGCGAGAGCGCCGCAGAGCGCCTCGAGGGCGGAGGGAGGGCTGGTGCCGAGATCGAGCACGGCCCAGAGCTCGTTACCGCGCAGCTCGACACGGCCTCCGTGCGCCCGGCCCGTCCAACGACCCGGGACGACTTGCGGCGCCGGGAATCCGCCGTGCCAGGCGAGCACGGTGAACGCGCGGATCACCTCCGCCAGGGCCTCGACCTCGTCCGGCGCCGGCTCGCGCTCGAAAGCGCAGACGACCGGCAGCTCTTCCCAGTTCCCCGGGAGCAGGCGGACGAACAGGCCCGCCATCCGGATCTCGCCCCCCAACGGCTCGTCGGCCTTGGCGCCGTGCACCTCGTAGGTATGCCCGTCGCGCGCGTCCGCGACGTCGAAGCGCAGCGGCAAACCGTCCGGGGCGAGGACGAGGCGTCCGTCGTCGCCGCGGCTGGTCTGTTCGGTGAGCGCTTCGCCCGCCGGAAGGCGGGCCACCATCTCGTCCAGCCGGCGCAGGTAGCCGCGGTAGAGGGGCTCCAGCGCCTCCCCGAGCGTCATGCCTGCTTCGTCAGCTCGGCGATCCTCTTCTCCAGCTCCTGGATGCGCTTCTGCAGCCGATCGATCTCCGCCGCGGCCGGCGCGCCGAGCGATTCCACCACCGTCTTCACCGCGGTGTCCACGCGGCCTCGGAGCTCGTCGACCGCGCGCTCTCCGGCGGCCATCACTTCCTTGACGGGGCTCGGACCCTCGCCGGGGCGGAAGATGCCCGTCACTCCCCGCACCCGCTGCTCGATGTCCTCGCGCAGGCTCTCGGTCTTGCTGCGCAGCTCGCCCAGCTTGCCGGCGATGGTTCCCGCCTTGTCGGCGTAGAACCCCGCGACCGCTTCCCCACCGTGGCGGATGATCTCGCGGAGGACGCCCAACGGCATCTGGGAGCGCTTCTTCTCCTCCTCGAAGATGATCTGGGCCAGGGTGACCGAAGTGAGGTCTTCCTTGCTGCGGTTGTCGACGATCTTCACCTCCGCGCCGCCCTTGATCATCTGCGCGATCTCATCCAGGGTGACGTAACGGCTCTCCACCGTGTCGTAGAGCTTGCGGTTGGTGTACCGCTTGATGACCTTGGGCTCTTTTCGTTCGGCCTGGGGGGCGCCGTTGCCCACCTCCGGCGCTGGGGCCTGATCCTGCTCGCTCATCCTGGAAACTCCACGGTCCTGCTGGGCTCAGAGCGTCATGACGCGAAGCGGCTACGAACCCATCAGTCCACAGGCGACGGTGTGTGTCAAGGCGCCACCTGCCCACCTGTTCCAGAGGGCGATTCCTTGTCACTCCCTCGGAGCGCGGGCGAGAATGCCCCGGTGGTCGTCCAGTGCCCCACCTGCCAGTCGAAATTTCGCATCGCCGACGAGAAGGTGACGGATCGGGGCGTCCGGGTCCGTTGCACCTCCTGCAAGAACGTGTTTCCGGTGCGGAAGGCCGGGGCTTCGCCGGGAGATTCCACTCCTGGTCCGGGTAGCACGGTCGATCTCTCCTCGCTCGGCGCCGCGGCGATCTCGAAGCCGGTGACGGGCAAGCAGCGCGGCGCGGGGCGTCCTTCCACCGGGCCGATGAAGCCTTCGACGGGTCCGGTTCGACCAGGCGCGTCGCGCTCCGGCGAGAACGGGCGTCTGGACGTCGACGATCTCTTCGGGATGGCCGAGCTGACGGGCGACGCGCCACTCTCCGGCGACCTCGACCCTGCGGTTCCTCCTCCGGACCCTGCGTCAAAGCCTACGCAGATCCCCGTACCCTCGGCGCTCGCGGATCTCGACTTCGACCTCGACGAGCCTGCGCCGGCCAAGGGTGCGCGGCCCCCGACCGGGCCAGAACGGGCGCAGCCCCCGGAGCCGCCTCCCGACGCCGCCGAAGAGTCGTTTGAGCCCGCCAGACCGCCGGCGCCGGCCCAGGCGGGACCAACCGCCGATCTGATGCTGGACGATCCATTCGCGCAGGCGGTACCGCCGCCTACGCCGGATGCCGGCGCCGCTCTCGCGGAGGCGCTGGCGAGCCCTGCGGAAGCCCGGCCGAAGTCGGAGCCGGTGGTCAAGGCGCCCCTGCCGCGGCCGCCGGCGCCCGAGAGGGAGATCGCTCCGGTGCGCGCGATGATCGCCAGCGCGCTCACGGGGCTCCTCGGAGCGGCGCTCGCGGTGGTGGTGGTGATCGCTTCGGCGCTCTCGGACGACACCGCGGCGGGCTGGCTGGGATTCGGCCCCGCCGCCGAGGTGATCGCCACCGGAGTGGTGAGCGGCCTGTACGACACGGCGGGGGGCAATCCTGTCTTCTACGTTCGCGGCCGGGTGGAGAACAGGACCGGCAAGGTGCGTGGCCCGGTCCGCGTCACCGCCGAGCTGGTGGCGGACGGCGCGCCCGAGACGAAGGCCGAAACCATCGCGGGATCCGAGCCTACGCCGGAGGACGTCTGGTCGGTGCGGTCCGCGGCGGAGGCCGACCGGCTGAGCCGCACGCTGCAGTCGGCGCAGGTCGAGCGGAAGGTGCGTCCCGGTGGGAGCCTCCCCTTCTTCGCCTTGATCTCCGAGCCGCCCGCGGATCTGACGAAGCACCGGCTCCACTTGCGGATCGAGACCATCGACGCGTGGACCCCGGCCGGCGCCAAGGCGGCGCGCGACAAGTAATGGACCCCGCCGGGTTGGCCCGCGCCCTCGCCTCCATCGAGGCGGGAGAGCTGCGAGCGCACAAGGCGGCCGCGGTGCTGGCGGAGCTGTCGCCGCCCGATGCCGTGGCCCTGATCGGCGCCCTGCTCCGCGGTGCCGATCGGCGCAGCGATCCCGAGGCCGCTGCGCTCGAAGGCCTGCTGCGCGCGGTCCGCGACCTCCTGGACCCTTCGCTGACCGAGGCCATCTTCCAGGCCGCGGCGTACGATCAGGAGGTTCGGGCGCTCTTCGCCCGCACGCAGCCGGCCCGCAACTTCGACCACGATCGGGAGGAGTGGATCGATCGGGAGATGCGATCGCGAACGCTGGGCGAGCGCCGGACGCTGGCACGAACGCACGATCGCGACCTCCTCGCCCGGCTCGCCACCGACCCCGATCCCACGGTGGTGAAGCACGTGCTGCAGAATGCGCGCTGCACGGAGCGCGAAGTGCTGCTGGCGGCCTCCCGGCGGCCCCAGCGCGCCGAGGTGCTGGAGGAGATCTTCCGCTCGCGCCGCTGGTCCGCGAACCGGCGCGTCCGGCGCTCCCTGGCGCTCAATCCCTACAGCCCGCCTGCGCTGGCTTCAGCGGCCCTGGCCCTGCTCACCGCGCCGGACCTGCGGGAGGTCGCGGCCGATCAGACCATCTCGCAGGACGTCCGCGTCCAGGCCCGCCGCCTGCTCGACAACCGCGGCGAGAGCGACTGAGGGTTACTTCTTCTCGGCGGCGGAGCGCGCTTCGTTGGAGGCCGTCTTCTTGTCCTGGGGCAGCGCTTCCTTCTTGGGCGTGACGTCGATCTCGTCGTTGCCGCTCACCGACCGCTTGAAGTTCTTGATGCCCTTGCCCAGGGCGTCGCCCAGCTGCGGGAGCTTGCTCGCCCCGAAGATGAGGAGGATGACGATGAAGATGAGCAGCAACTCGCCGAAGCCGAGATTCATCGAAACGGTCTCCTCTTCTGGCAAGCTAGCACGGAGATGCTTCCGGCGCACTTCAGCCGTTCGGGCCGGCCGCTGATCTGGGGCCACCGCGGCGCTTCCGCCGAAGCGCCCGAGAACACGCTGGCCGCGTTCTCGCTGGCGCTGCGGCAGGATGCCGACGGCGTGGAGCTCGATGCGCAGCGGTGCGCGTCGGGAGAAATCGTCGTCGTCCACGACGAGACGCTGCAGCGCACGACCGGATCCGCGTCGCCGGTCACGCAGGCGTCCTGGTCGCTGATCCGCGCGCTCGACGCGGGCGGCTGGAAGTCGGAGCGGTTCCGCGGCGAGCGCATCCCGCTGCTCGCGGAGGTGCTGGAAGCCTTTCCCCGGCTGGTGAACGTGGAGCTGAAGACCGAGGAGATCGACGACCGCGGGCTCACCTCGGAAGTGGTGCGGGTGATTCGCGCGGCGCGGGCCGAAGACCGGGTCCTGCTCAGCTCGTTCAATCCGGCTTGCCTCCTTCGCGCCAGGCTCCTCGCGCCGCGCATTCCGCGAGCCCTCTTGTTCGAGAGCGCGCAGCGCTGGCTGTTGCGCTCCGGCCTGCTCGCGCCGGTGCTGGGGGTGGACGCGATGTATCCCGAGCACGTGCTCGCCACCCCGGTTCGCGTCGCCCGCTGGCGGGGCCGCGGATACTCGGTCGGGTGCTGGACGGTGGACGATCCCGAGGCCGCGGCCGTCCTACAGCGGTCCGGCGTGTCGGGGGTCATCACCAACCGACCGGCGGCGATGCGCGCCCGCTGGCCGGGGCCGTAGGGACTACCCCCCCCGAGCTGCGGTTTTTTTGAGGAATCTCCCATTCGCTGATACGAATTTTTCGTGCGGATCGCGGCGATCATCCTGCTGTTGGCCGGAGCGGCGCGCGCCGCCGGCAACGACCTTCAGCTCTGGCGCCTGGGCCATCCCGACCCGCTGCCGTGCTCGCTCTGCGACGGTAGCCCAGGAGACTTCGCCGAGCCCGGATCGCCGGGGGCGCAGGCGCGGTTCCACCGGATGGCGAGCACCCTTGGCCTCGCCTTCGCGCCGCCCTTCCAGGAGCCCGCCGCCACCACCGGCCAGGCCGGCTTCGAAGTGGGCCTGGGCTCGTCCCAGGCGTTCTTGCACATCGGCGCCGACTCGTGGCCGACGGCGGATACGCAGTTCGGTGCGGCGCCGCCGAGCGTACTGATCCTGCCCTCGGTCGCGGTGCGCAAGGGCCTGGGGGGATCCTTCGAGCTCGGCGCCTCGTTCCAGTGGCTCTCCAACTCGCAGATGATGGCGGTCTCGGCCGACGTCCGCTGGGCAGTGGTGGAAGGCCTCGAGTCCGCGCCGGACGTCGCCTTGCGGGTCTGGGGGACCCGGGTCATCGGCGCGCAGGATCTCGATCTCGCGATGGCGGGAGCGGATGCGCTGGTCTCGAGGAGCTTCGGAGTGGCCGGGATGATGAGCGTGCAGCCGTACGTCTCCGCCGGGCTGGCGCTGATCAATGCGGAGTCGGCGGCGGTGGATTTCAAGCCCACCGTGGAGAACGCGGCCCGGCCCGGCATCGACGACCAGGTCTTCCACCGCGTCAGGCTGCTCGACAACCGCTTCTGGCGCGCGGGCCTGGGGGCGCGGCTGCTGGTGGGATCGGTGGTGGTCGGCGTGGAAGGGGCGGTCGCGTGGGGAACGAACGCGGTGCAGGAAGGGCCTGGGGCGGCGACGAACTTCGTGCGGCTCTGGAGCCTGGCGGGAAGGTTCGGGGCGAGCTTTTGACCGATCCCAAGGCGTAGCCGCTAAGCCGCCTTCGGCGGCCGCGGCTAGTTGATGTTGACCCGGGAGGCCTTGATGTTCAGCTGAGGCCCCGCCTTGAAGCTGGCCTTGTCCTTGACGTTCAGGTCGAAGGTCGAGCCGATGTCCATCTTGCCCGACTTGCTGGTCTTGATCTCGAGATCCTCGCACTCCAGGCGGATCTTCTTCTTCGCCTTGATCTCGATGTCGCCCTCGTCGTCCTGGATCAAGAACTTCTTTTGCTTGACGTCGAAGGTCAGCGTCCGTTTGCCGCTCTTGTCGGCGATGACGATCTTCTCCTGCCCGCCCTTGTCGTCGAACGTGACCTGGTGCCCCGAGGGGGTCTGGACCATCACCTTGGTGTTGTCGTCGGTGTACGCGCTCTGCATCGGCTTGTCCTTGCCGTTCCAGAGCGAGCCGATCACCACCGGCATGTGCGCCTCGCCGCGGACGAACGCCACCAGCACCTCGTCGCTCACCTGCGGCAGCCAATAGAAACCGCGGCCCGCTCCCGCGGAGGGCTGGGCGACGCGGCACCAGTCCCCCTCCGGCTTGCCGGGAAGGCGGGGGAAGCAGACCTTGATCCTCCCCAGCTTGTCCGGATCCTTCGTGCTGGTGACGATGCCGATCTCCACGCCGAACTGCTTGGCGTCGGCGGTGGAGGCCGTCTCCTGCGCCTTCTCGATCAGCTTGTAGATGCTTTCCACCGGAGGACCGTCTCTTTCAGAGGATGGGGGGCAGCGTCAGCACCGTGCCGGGCTTCACGTCGCGCGGGTCGTCGATTCCGTTGGCATCCGCGATGCGCCGCCATTCTCCGGCGTCGTCGTATTCCTCGTGGGCGATCAGCGCCAGCGTCTCGCCGGTCTTCAGCGTGCGCCGCTTGGTGTGGTCGGGCGAGTTCCGCGGAACCAGGGTCGTCTGCTCCTGCGCGCTCTTCAGCTCCTTCATGGAGACGGCGGCCGTGGCGCGGCAGGGCTTTCCGTCGGGCAGGAACATGGTGTAGCGCAGGTTCAGGCTCTCGATGAACCCGACGAACTTGAAGCCGCCCCAGGTGAACATGACCTTGGGAGGCCGGTGCTTGTCCGGGTCCACCAGCGCGAGCCCGATGATCTTCTGCGTGTGCTCGGCGCGGACGTCCTTCTTCTGCTCGTAGGTGTCGAAGAAGAGCTCGACGTTGAGCACCGCGGGGTTCCCGCTGGTGAACTCGTGCTCGGGAGCGTCGAGGCCGGGCGCCTTGTGCGGCTCCCATTGGACGCTCTTCTGGACGGAGTACTCCTTGGGATTGAAGAGGACGTCCCAGGTCTCGTTCTTGTCGACGTTGATCAGCTTGGCTTTTTCCAGAGTGGCCATGCGTACTCCTCGTCCTGACGGCTAGCCGCCGAACCGTTCCCTGTCGCTCTGGATGCGGCGGCGGATGCGATGGTAGATGCGCTGCGCGATGGCGTCGACCGAGCCCTCGATCTTGGAGTGGCTGACGGCGTCCTCGCTCTCTTTTGCCTGTCCTTGCGCGTCGTGCTGGGGCTGTGCCCGGACCCGGGCGTGCGGCGCGTCGCCCCCGCGCGGGACCGAGCTCATGCTCTCGAGCGGAGGTGGTGCGGGCGGGATCGCCGCGACGATCGACATCTCCACGGACTGTGCCTGCGCCCGCGCCGCGGCGGCGGCCGGAACCGCGCCGGCGGCCCCCGAGCTGCTCATGGCGATGTACGCCGGGGCGGCCGCCGGAACGGGCGGAGGAGGCGCGGTCGTAGCGGCCAGCGCGGGCACCGCGTCGAGCTTGCGCGCGACGCTGCTCATCGCGGCGGCGGACGCGTCGCGGCCGGCGTCCATGGTCGCGGTGGCCTGTTCCTCTGGCGCGCCGGCGACGAGGATCGAGCGCCAGAGCGACGCGGCCGTGTTCGTGGCGCGCAATCCCTCGCGCAAGGCGTCCGACGGCGCCCGGCCTTCGCCCGCCAGCTCCAACGACGCCTCTCGCGTCCGGCTGGACCACCAGAGCGGAGCCGCGGCGAAGCGGAAGCGCAGCGCGATGGGCAGCTGCGGGTAGACGGGCCTCGAGAAGCTGGAGAGCCGGACGCCGCCTACCGTTTGCGGCTGATCGCGATGCGTGAACCCGTAGGTCCACAGCTTGTAGTCGGCCGTGGACGCCGGACGGTGTCCGCTCCACATCCCTGGCGGAAGACCGGAGATGAACCGAGTCTCAGCCGGGGGGGCGGCCGCCGGCGGGCTCGCTGGAGCGGCCCGAGGCGCAGCGGCAACCTGGATCCATTCGACCGGCCTCGGCCGATCCGCGCCGGCGGCCTCAGGCTCGGTCCGCGTGGGCCCAGCCGGAACCGGAAGCCGAGGATGCGCTTCGGCCTCTCGCAGCTCGCGCGCGGCCGAGACGAGCGCCGGCACGTGGCTGCCCTGGAGAGGCTCTCCGATGCGGATCCGTCCGCGCGCCGTCTCGCCGGAGCCCGCCTCGTCCAACGGAACCCGGGCGAGAGAGTACCTGCCGCCCAGCGTCGTCGCGGTCACCGTTCCCCAGGGGCGCGGGGCGAGCCGCACCGACGTCGGTCCGGCCACCTCCACGATCCGGGCGTACGGCGCCGCGCTTCCGGACAGATCCAGTGGACCGCCGCCGGGAGCTACCAGCCGGTAGGCTCCGAGCGGAGGAGCGTATCCCGCCGGAGCCAGCGGCGCGGCCATGATGCGCTCGGTCTCCCCGACCGCGCCGCGGCCCATCTGGGCCCAGAGCGGCAAGGGGATGAGGATCTCTTCCTCTCCCCGCTCCGGAGCCCGCGGCGCGGGCTCCGGGGAGACCTGGACATCGGTGAAGAACGGCGCGCGCACCGCCAGGTCGCGAGCGCTGTCAGGCAGACCCGTCGCGAGCGTCCACTGTTCGCTCTCTGCCACCGCCCGGCGCAGCAACATGGGCACGCCGGAGATCGAAGGATCTCGTCCCAGCAGCGGCTGCACCGCGGGAACATCGAGCGTGAGGACCGCCCGGCGCGCTGTCTGAAGTGCCTCTCCACGAATGGCCCACGAACTGGCTTCGCTGGCGGCCGGAGGCTGAGCAACGGCCATCGGGAGCGAACGCGCGTCGGGCGCCACCGCGGCGAGCTGCGTCCTGGAGGAAGCGAGCGGCGGCGGCTCGAGGGCGAGGACTGGAGCCGCAACCCGCTGCACGGGAACGACCGGCGAGGCCAGCAGCGTGTCGAGCGCGGCCGTGAGATCCGGGCCGACGTGCAGCCCGCCGCGCTCCGCAAACGGCATGGAGAGGACGAGCTGCTGCTCGGTCTCCGCCGCCGCCAGCGCCGGGCTGGGGAACCGGCCGCTCTGGTCAGGTCCGTCGCCTCCCGCGGTGAGCGGCAGGCGGTAGGCGCCCACCGCCATGGTGCGCTCCAGCGCGGTGCGCAGCGTCTGGAGCGAGGTGAACGGCATCGCGCCGGATCTTGGAAGCGGATCGATGAGTGTGCGCAGCGCGACGGGAGCGTCCGGGCGACCGGAAGCCGCGAGCCGCACCGGCTCCACCGTCTCGCTGGTGAGGATCGTTCCGTCGGGAGCGCGGAACGCCACGACAGGGGTCCCGCTCAGCTGCATCGCTCCCGTCCGCAGCAGGCGCGGGCCGGTCGCCAGCGACGGAGCCATTCCCGCGCCGCCTCGAGCGGTCATGGCCGCGAGCGGCCGCGCTTCGGAGACGGTGAGCGCCCAGTCGGCCCAGGGATCGCCGGTGATCTGGCCCAGCTCGAGCGGGGTGGCGACGATGGTCTTGCGGGGAGCTTCGGCGTCCGGCCGGAAAGCCCTCTCCGGCTGCACCCAATAGCGATCGTCTTCGCCCACCGCTGGAACCACGCGCGCGCCCCAGACCAGCTCGCGGGCGACGTCGTCGCCGGCGAGCGCGCGCACCGGCGCGTCGGCCGATCGCACCGCCGCGATCGCCTCGCCCTGCGCCAGCGCCCGCTCCCCCGGGCTCGCGCGAACGGTTCCGTCCACGATGGCGACGACGTCGCCGGCCTCCACCGCCACGCTCCGCGCGGCGACCTGCGCGCGGTCGGCGAGCATCTGCTCGAAGCGATGGGCCGCGCCGATCCGGGCTTGGGCGATCGACCCGTCCGGCAGGAGGAGGAAGAGGGCCTTGGCGGGTGTCGCGGCCTGGATCGTCACGGCGGAAGAGGCCTGCTGGGACGCAGCAGCCGGCTGCGACGCGGCACCCTCCTGGGCCGCTCCCTCCGCGGCGCGCGGCGCCTCCGGCCCCTGTACCAGGGACGTCTCCGCCCGCGGAGGCGCAGCTCGCGACGGGAGCAGGAGCCGCGGATCCTGCCGCAGCGCCTTCTCCTCGCGCGCCTCGCTCATCGCGGTGCGCACCGGATGGAACACGGCGAGCCGCCTGGCCGGTTCGGCCACCGTGGGTGCGGAGACTTGCCGGATGGCGAGGCGGTCCAGCGTTCGCGCCACCTGGTTGGCATCGACGCCGACCACCTCGCCGCCCTTGCGCACGAAGTACGCGCGCGGCCCCGTGGCCTGGCGCTCGGGGGCCTTCACCACCGCGGCTTCCAGCGCCCGGCGGACCGCGTCTTCGCTGGGGAAG
>Ga0137361_10003001_pt1 | contig 10914 bp, 4 predicted proteins | sample Mad1_80_16metaG_FD_104923 | JGI IMG/M metagenome (GOLD analysis project Ga0137361, IMG submission 104923) | Vadose zone soil microbial communities from Angelo Coast Range Reserve, California, USA - Mad1_80_16 metaG | ecosystem: Environmental > Terrestrial > Soil > Vadose zone | place: USA... | reverse complement strand
GTGGTCGGGCGGACCGGATCGATCCAGATGCGGTGGTAGTCGTCGCCGCCCGGCGCCCCGCGAAAAGCAGCGAACGACTTGCCGCCGTCGGTCGATCTCCAGGCGGCGACACTCGCGGTGTAGACCACGTCCGGGTTCGACGGATCCACCTTCACCTCGGCGAAGTCGTCGGCGCGCTCGGCGACGCGGGGATCGTCGCAGATCCGGGTCCAGCTCTCTCCCGCGTCATCGGAGCGGTAGAGAAAGCCCTCCTTTTTCACCTGAACCGTGGCGAAGAGGCGCGAAGTCCGGGACGGCGCGATGCCGATCCCGATCCGCCCGAGCCCGTCGTGCTCGAAATCCGGCAGGCCTTTCGTCAGCCTTTTCCAGCTGGCCCCGCCGTCGACCGACTTGTAAAGGCCGCTGCCAGGGCCGGAGAACTCGCCGTTCTCCCAGGGCGCCTGCCGCGATTCCCAGAGCGCGGCGTAGACGATCGCGGTATTCGCCGGATCGATCACCACGTCGGCGGCGCCAGTGTCCGGATCCTTGTAGAGGACGCGCTGGAAAGTCTCGCCGCCATCCGTCGAGCGGAAGATGCCCCGCTCTTCGTTGGGGCCATAGGGGTGACCGAGGACCGCGACGAAGAGGCGGCCCGGATCCCTCGGGTCCACCGCGATCTGCGGGATCTGTTGCCCGTCGCGCAGGCCGAGGTGCCTCCAGGTGCGGCCCGCGTCCGTGGACTTGTAGACCCCGTCGCCGGTCGAGAGGTCGGGCCGCTGCAGGCCCTCGCCGCTGCCGACGTAGATGACGTCCGGATTCGAGGGCGCCACCGCGATCGCGCCGATGCTTCCGGTGGGCTGGTCGTCGAAGAGCGGCGTCCAGGTGCGCCCGTAGTCGTCCGTGCGCCAGATGCCGCCGTTGACCGCGCCGATGTAGAAGACGCCCGGCCTCTGGGACACGCCGCTGGCAGCCTTGGTGCGGCTCGCCCGCCAGGGACCTACGTCGCGCCACTTCAGCTCTCCGAACAGGCTCGCCGAGAGCAGGAATGCGAGGGCATAGGCCGTCACGCCTGCCGCTCTTCGACAGCGTTCCGGGCGCCATGACCGGGCATCTCGTTCTCACTTTCTGCGCCACTCAAGAGAGCGCTTGTTCGGCAAGCGATATCACACGCCGCTTTTTCGGCCGCTGCCTGTCGAGTTGTTCCTAGGCGGCCGGTCCGGTCACTTGCGATCCCGATTGCCGTTCGGCATTGTTCGCTTCGCCCGTGGCATTTCGCCAAGAAGGACCAGACGACCGGAGAGTGCATGTACTCGAGGATGATCGGGGGATGCCTTTTCGCAATGATGTCAGCTTGCGCGGGAGCGAACCGTAACGCGGTGCCCGCCGATCTGCAGAGAGCCGACGGCTCTCCAGGGCTGTACGTGGGACATACGAACTACGGCGAGGTCGTCGTCGCGGCCACGCACTATGACGCGATGAGCGGCCTTGCCACGACGGACGCCGATCTCGGGTTGCCGGCGCGGAAGGATGGGAGCGGCAAGATGCTGTGCGCCCGTGAGGTGGCGACCGGCAGCCACTTCCCGCGGTGGAGCTGCCGTTACCAGGAGGACGTGGAAGCCGAGCGGCATCGACTGCACTCGGAGTTTGATGCTCCACGGCTCGCGATCGGCAGGTCCAGTTCAGGGCCGACTGCCACGGTCAACCTCGGTGGCCGTGGGGGCGCGCTGAACCGCTAGTCGCGGCGGCTTGGCTGATCCGGGTCGGGAACCGCACCGAAAACGGCTGGCGGTGCATTAGACTGCCAGCCGATGCGGAAAAGTACGCGCGGGAGTGGAATCTACCTCCTGTTCTTTCTTTCCGGCGCGGCCGGGCTCGTCTACGAGGTCGTCTGGTCGCGGCTGCTCAAAGACGTATTCGGCGTCACGGCGCACGCGGTCGCGGCCGTGCTCGCCACCTTCCTCGGCGGTCTCGCCTTGGGAAGCTGGGCACTGGGGCGTTACGCCGATCGCTACGACCGCCCCCTGCGGTTTTATGGTCTTCTGGAGATCGGAATCGGGATCGCCGCGCTGGCCGGCACCTTCGCCATCGCCTTTCTCGATCCTCTCCACATCCATGCAGCGTCCCGGTTCGCCCCGGATTCGGCCGCATTGGCGGCCATCCGACTCGTGCTCGCGTCGGCAGTGATCCTGCCAGCGACGTTCTTGATGGGCGGGACGCTTCCCGCGATGACGCGCGCGCTGGTCGGCGGGATGGGCCATCTCAGCCGGGAGCTGAGCTTCCTCTATGCGCTGAACACTTCCGGCGCGGTTGCCGGCAGTCTCGTCACCGGTTTCCTTCTCATCCGCGCGCTCGGCGTTCATCCTTCCCTCTGGGTGGCGGTGGCCTTGAACGTCGCGGTCGGGGCATGGGCGCTCGTCCTCTCGCGCCATGGCGGCCCTTCTGCGGCCGCGGAGCCGGAGAGCTCGGGCGCTGTCGAGGCCGCTCCGGGAAGCCGCTGGGTCCTGCTGGCGATCGCGCTGTCGGGCGTCGTCTCTCTCGCGCTCGAGGTGATCTGGACCCGGGTGCTCATCCTCATCGTGGGAAGCTCCACCCACGCGTTCGTGACGATGCTTTCCGTCTTCCTCGTCGGGATCGCGCTCGGGAGCTTCATCGCACGGAGCCTCGTGGACCGCGTCGCGAATCCGCGGGCGGCGTTCGGCTGGGTGCAGGCTGGGATCGCCGCGGCGACGCTGGCCACGATCCCGCTGACCGGTGCCCTGGTGTTGGCGGCGCAGAAGTGGTTGCTGCAGATGGAGCTTCACTGGGCGGCCTTGACACTCGCCCGCTTCGGGATCTCGTTTCTCCTCCTCCTCGTCCCCACCACCCTCATCGGGATGACCTTCCCCTTGGCGGCGAAGATCCGCGTGCGCTCCGTGCAGCGCCTGGGCAGTCGGCTGGGCGAGGTCTACGCAGCGAATACGCTCGGCAACATCGCGGGCGCCATCATCGGCGGTTTCGTGCTGTTGCCGGCGGCCGGCTTGCAGCGGAGCGTCGTGCTCCTGACGCTGCTCAACCTGGCCGGCGCTGCCTGGGGTTTGTTGCCGCGCGGCGAGGCAGGGGCGGGCCGGCGCCTTCTGCTGCGCACTGCGCCGGTCGTGGCGGTGTTTCTCGCCCTGTCGGGGCTTCTGGTCTTCTGGCGGCCGCGACCATTCGTCAGCGTGGAGGAAGGCGAGGGTGACCGCGTCCTCTACTATCGCGAGGGACTGGTCTCGACGGTGAAGGTGTTCCAGCGCGCCGACGATGGAAGGCAGCTGGTCATGCTGGTGGACGGCATCCGCATCGGCCAGAGCAGCAGCGGCATCGATTACAAGCAGCAGGTGCTTGCCCACTTCCCGTTCCTGCTCCGTCCCGCCGGCGCCATCGCGAACGTGCTCTCCATCGGTCTCGGGACCGGGATCGTCGCCGGAGAAATCGCCCGCCATCCCAGCGTGCGCGCCATCGATTCCGTGGAGCTCTCGCCGCCGGTGATCGAAGCAGCGCGCCTTTTCAGCGGGTACAACGGCGACGTGCTCGACGACCCGTCGGTGAGGATCATCGCCGACGACGGCATCAATTTCCTCAAGCGCAGCCCGGCGAGCTACGACGCGATCGTCTCGGACGGCAAGTCGCGCCTCGGGCAGGCCGGCAACGCGCTCTTCTACTCGCTCGACTACTACCGGAGCGCGCACAACCACCTCGCTCGTGGCGGCGTCATGATCCAATGGATGCCCTTGGAGGAGATCCCTGCGGACCTGAGGACGATCGTCCGCACGTTCATTGCGGTGTTTTCCCACGCCTATCTCTGGGTCGGCCACGGTTCGTTCTTCCTCGCCGGGCTGGACGAGCCGCTCGTTCTCGATCTGCCGCACATCGAGCGAGTGCTGGAAGCGCCCGAAACGGCTCATTTGAAGCGCTACGGTTGGACCGCCGCGGAAGTCGCCGCGCTGCTGGTCGCCGACAACGCATCCGTGAAGGAGTGGCTGGCGCAGGAGGACACCATCAACTCGCTGGAGAAGCCGGTGCTGGAGTTCTACTCGCCTCGGGCTCTCGCCGCGCCGGGCGCCGCCCGCGCGGCCGAAAATGCGGCCGCGATCAACTCGATCCGCAGAGCGATGCTGCAGCGCCTCCCACTCACCGGAGCCGATGCAAAGGCGCTGGAACCCGACTCGCGGGCTCTCGGCCATCTGCTCGAAGCACTCTCTCTCATCGGGCGTGGGGATCCGAACCGGCTGGAGGAAGAGTTGGCGCTTCTCGAGAAGGCCGTGGCGACCGCCGCGCCGGACGCAGGCGCGATCCGGCAGTGGGCCGGTGGGATCCTCGCGTCCCTGGGGATCGAATCGGATGAGCGCGGCGACCGCGAGCAGGCGATCCGCTTGCATCGAGCGGCGATCGACGCCTGGCCGGACGATGCCACGGCACGGGTCAACCTCGCCGGCCTGCTCGCAGAAGGAGGAGAGCCGTCTTCGGCCGCCGAGCAGCTGCGTGAGGTGCTGCGCGCGAACGCCGACTCGGGAGTGGCGCACCGCATGCTCGCCGGTATCCTCCAGCGCACGAACCCGCCGGCCGCCATCGAGCATTTTCGCGAGGCCCTGCGCATCGCGCCTGACATGGCCGAGGTCCACCACCAGCTCGGCCGGTGCCTCGCCCTCGCCGGCAGGAACGACGAGGCGCTGGCCGAGCTCCGGGAAGCGATGAGGCTGCAGCCGGGCTGGGCGGCGCCGATGGCGGATGCCGCCCTGCTCCACGCCACGCGCCCTGACGCCCAGGCCCGCAACTCCAGCGAAGCCATCCGGTTGGCGCTGCGTGCCTCGGAGCTGACGGGTTCGAAGGATCCGGGAGTGCTCGAGATCCTCGCCGCTTCCTATGCCGCCGCCGGGCGCTACGACGAGGCGGTCGAGGCGCAGCGCAAGGCGGTGGAGCTGGCTTCCGCAGCCGGGGATGCAGGCCTCACGGCCGCTGCCGAGGGCGCGCTCCATCTCTATCGCCGCCGGATACCGAAGCGCTGAGGAAAGCGAAGGGGCCGGGCTCGAATTGCGAGCCCGGCCCCTGAACGACCAGGCAGCGCCTTGCTAGAACTGGTGCGAGAGGCGCCCGTAGAAGAAGCGGCCGACGAAGTCGTAGTTCGGATCCGCGTAGGTGAGGAATGCATTGTACACGGTCGACGGCTTGCGGTCCGCCAGGTTGCGGATTCCCGCCGACAACGTCGTCGTGCCGGCTGGGTTCCTCAGCGCGTAGCTCAGGTACACGTCGAACGTCACGTACGGCGCCACGTCGTGCCCCGGATATGGCTTGTTGGTCGCGGGATCCTTGATGTTGTCCGTGCAGTATCCGGGTCCGCCTGCCTGGTCTCCCGTGCTCGTCCCGTTCGGGTTCGCGCACTCCTTGAATCCGCCGATGAACCGGGTCCTGAGGCCGGCGTTGAGGCCCGCCAACCCGTAGTTCACGCCGGCGTTGAACTTCACGCGCGGAGTGAGGATGCCCTGAGCGGTTCCGGAGCCCGCATCGTAGTTACCCGCGGAGTGGTACACCTTGCCGGACGCGACCGAGAAGTCATACTTGATCAGGTAGGTCCCGTCGAACAGCAACCCGAACCGCCCGAAGTCGGTTGCGGGGAAAGCGTACCGGGCCGCAAGATCGACGCCGGTCGTCCAGAACTGGCCGACGTTGGTCTCGAGATCCTGGACGTCGCTGATCCGGCCCGTCGACGCTTGACGCGTGATCAGGTTGCAGAATGCCTGGTTCTGTGGCGCCGACAATCCGGACGCTGCCGGGTAGCAACCGGCGAGGATGACCGCGGTGGTATTGAAGCCCAGCACCTGCGTGACGTTCACGTTCCAGTAGTCCACCGTCAGAGAGAGGTTCCTCACCATCGAAGGCTCGAACACGGCGCCGACGGTCCACATCTTCGCCTTCTCGGGCTTCAGCCTGGTGTTGCCGCCGACGGTGGAGTTGATCTGGTTCGCATCGTCCCCGTTGTTCGGTGAGAGGATGCCTCCGCCGCCACGTACTTGCGCGCTGCGGCACTGATTGGTCAGCGCCGTGTTGGATGCCGGAATTACCGCGCAGGGATCGCTGGCCGACTCGGCGCTCGGCTGCTGCCCGCCAAACAAGTCCGCGACGTCGGGAGCGCGGAAGCCGGTCGAGTACGTCCCGCGGATGGTGACGTCCCGGATCGGGCGATAGCGGGCGCCGAGCTTGTACGTCGAGTCGGTGCCGAAGCTGCTGTAGTTGAAGAGGCGGAACGCGCCCGTCAGCTCCACGTCCTCCGCGTAGTCCATGTGGCTCACGACCGGAACGTTGAGCTCGGCGTACCCCTCGTGCACCTTGTAGGCTCCAGCGGTCGGCGCGCCGTTGAAGTCGGTATCGAGTCCGAGCTGCGCGATCGCGTTCGGAACGTACGAGGCGTAGTGCCTGCGGAATTCATATCCTGCCGCAAGGCCGATCGGACGGTCCGCCAAGAGCGGAAACAGCTCCTGGCTGACGTTGGCCTGGACGGTCGTGAGCTGGATGAACCCCTGGTTGATGCCCTGGTAACCACCGAGGGAGGTCAACATCTCGGGTGTGAGCGCGCCGGTCGGATCGCCAGGCCCAGGATTGTGCAACAGGTTGGCCGGTGTGCAGTTGGGAATCGGCTGCGCCGCAGTACCGCAGTGTGGCACCCCCGCCGCGTCGGGGAAGCTCGGTCCCATGGCGTTGGTGGTGAACTGGGTGTTCAGCGATCCCTTGGTGCTATCGGTCCCGGAGGTCCGGCCGTACGAGAACGAAAGATCCCAGAACGTGCCTGCGAGCGGACCGAATTCGGAGGGGAAGGTCCCATCGACGCCCCCGACCGCCCGGACCGTGTCGAGATCGAACGATCGCCCGCGCCCACCCGTTTCGATGAGCCGCCGGCGCACGTCCGGAAGATCGACGCCAAATGGGTTGTACGCGTTATCCTTCGAGTAGACGGCGTTGAAGGTGCCGGTGTCGAGCGGCTCGGGAGCGATCAGATAGCTCGACTGGCGGTTGTTGTAGGACGCCTGGATGTACGCGCGGGCGAAGTCGGTGATGTGGTAGTCGCCGTTGGAGAAGAGCGAGATCCGCTTCGACGGCGTGATCAGGAAGTTGACCGCCTGGTAGTTGTAGACGTCTTTGCTCGTCACCCTGCGGAAGCCGGTGCCCGCGACTGCCGTCGATGCCGTCGGATCGTAGATGACGTTGACGTTGCCGCTTTTCACGTTCAGCGTGCCGGTGCCGTCGATCGAATAGAAATCGGCCGGCGCGGTCTTGCCGGGGAAGTAGGCGTTGCGCAGCGTGCTGCAGATCGGAGTCGTACAATAGAGCGAGTAGTTGCTCGGATTGTTCGGATCCGTCGGGGTGCCGTCCCCAGCTCTCGGGCCGGTGTAGAAGACGCCGAGGTTGATGCCGGCGCGCCCTTGCGGAATGCGGGAGCTGCCGGCGGGCGTCACCCCGCGGGTCTTGAAGTTGAACGTGACTGACGACTTGGCCCAGTCGCGATCTGCCGCGAGCATGGAGCTCTGGTCGAAGTAGCCGCCGGTGAAGAAGAAGCTTCCCTTATCGGCCGCGACGCCGGTGCTCACGTTGATGTCATACTGCGTACCGTCGTTGTGCCCCGAGGTGCCTGCGTAGGCGCTGAGCTCGGTGCCGTTCACCCTGCGCCGGGTGATGATGTTGACGACGCCGGCGATGGCGTCGGACCCGTACACGGCCGAGGCGCCGTCCTTCAGGACCTCGACGCGCTCGATCGCCGCGCTCGGAATGGAGTTCAGGTCGGGCGCGAGACCGGCGTTGGTGCCTCCGTTCACCCAGCGCTTGCCGTCGACGAGCACCAGCGTGCGCTGCGCGCCGAGGTTGCGAAGGCTCACTTGCGTGGTGCCGTCGCCGCCGTTGTTGACGTTCGTGTTCAGGGCGTTCCCCTGCTCCGGCAACTGCTGCAGGAAATCGCCGATGGCCGCGATGCCGCTGGCGGTGATCTGCTCGCGGTTGATGACGGTGACGGGCGCGGGTGTGGTGAGGTCCTTGCGGCGCACGCGGGAGCCGGTGACGACGATCTCTTCCTCAGCAGCCTTGCGCGGCTCCGCTGATGTACCGCCCGGAACTCCCGTCGGGGTGGCGGAGTCGGGAGGGGGATTCGACGTCTGGGGGTTGGTACCTTGCTCGGGGTTCGGCGTTGCTGGAGGAGTCGTCTGCTGCTGGTCCTGCTGCGCGATCGCCGCCCCTGCGAGGGCGATCGACGTCAAAGCAACCAGCCGAAGTACTCTGTACTTCCGTTGCATGTTCAGCTCCTGTTGTTGTTGTGCCGTTGTCTCCGGGGTTGAAGCTGCTGGATCTGGTTGTCTCGGGCACGCACTCAGCGCGGCGGCGGCAAGAATCCGAACGGTTCAGTCGCGCTCTAGCGTGCCCAGAGGACCAATGCCGCGCGCAGACTGCACGATTGCCTCTCTATCGTCAAGCGCGGGAAATTCCGGCTGCGCTGGAAATGGCTTTTCGCACATTTTGCAGATCCGGAGCCCGTCCCGGCCGTTGACAACAGCAGAGTGGTTGTTTAAGTGTCCACGCCTTTCGCTCTTCCTCGCTCGAATTCACAAGGCGCACATGTTCGATACGATTACCGCACCGCGGGCCAAGAGGCGGGCCGGAACTTCGATGATGGTTTCGATCCTCCTCCACGTGGCCGTGGTCGCGGCCGCGTTCCTGCTCGCTTACGCCCGGGCGCACATGCCGAAGACGACGGAGGTAGAGGTACCGGTCGCCTTCCGGCCGCCGCCACCTCCTCCGCCACCTCCTCCGCCGCCTCCGGCCAGCCGCAAACCGAAGACCCCGCGGACGGAGCGGATCAAGCCGAAGGTACCCCCGACCACCGTGATCCAGCCGAAGGAGATTCCCAAGGTCGAAGAGAGGCCGCCTGAGACCCCTCCGGTGGAGGAGCCTGAGGAGGACGAGGGTGTCGAGGGCGGCGTCGAGGGAGGCGTGGTCGGCGGCGTGGTGGGCGGAGTCGTCGGCGGGCAGATCGGCGGCCAGATCGGGGGGTTGGGCGCCGGTCCCGTCGAGTTCAACGACACGATGACGCCGCCGCAGAAGCTCTCCGGTCCCGATCCGCAATACACCTCGCAGGCCCTCGAGCGCGAGGTCGAGGGGCTGATGATCGTCAAGTGCGTCGTCAGCACGCAGGGAGTGGTGCGCAATTGCCGGGTCATGAAGAGCCTGCCCTTCATGGACCGTGCGGTCGTCGATGCGCTCGAGCACCGCAGGTACACGCCGGCGCTCCTGCGCGGGCAGCCGATCGAGGTCGACTACACTTTCAAGGTCAAGCTCACGCTCCCGCGGTAGGCCGAGGGGCGCCGCGGTGGACATTTCGTCGGCAGGAGCTCCGATCGGTGCACAAGGGCTCGCTGCCATTCCAGCATCGAGGAGCCCATGAGACCATCAGCTCGAGTTCTCCGGGTCGCCGCGACGCCCGTCGCGGCGGCATGTCTGCTCGCCACCGGCTGCTCCGGCGGTCTGGCCGCGAGCCGCAGGTCGCCCGGCGTGATCGAAAATGGCGCCTTCAAGCCGACCCGCCCGCCCGCGGCGAACTATGGTCCGGATCCGTCGCTGAGCTGCCCGGAGCGCGGCATCAATGGGCTCGTGCAAGATCAGCTCGGGAACACCGCGAAGCCCGAGGGTCGGCTCTGCGCGGTGGCGGAGACGCTGCTCGGCTGGGAAGTTCCCGGAGTGGAGGCCCCGCCCGACAACGTCCTCACGGTGATCTCGAACGACTTCGGCCTCACGCAGCCGGTCCGGAGACTGGTCATCACGGACGTCAAGACGGCCGAGCTATCTTCGAAGGGTGCCGTCGAAGGAGCGACCGAGAACGACGTGGCGACGATGGTCCTCGAGCCGATCAAGACCTTCGCCGCCACGGCTCAAGTGCCCCGCTACGGCCTGGTCGTCCAACGCATCAAGAAAGGGCTGAGCCGGGTCGTGCTGGTCCTCCAGGACCAGACCCTCGACCTGCAGCCCGTCCCGCGGAAGCTGAACCCCGGGCAAACGGCGCCTCTGTCCGGGAAGGTGCTCGGGAACCTGACGAAGCCGAAAGTCCAGTACACCGATGCCGTGGGAAAGTTCGAGCGGATCGAGCCGCAGTCGGACACGACGTTCTCGACCGAGCTGAAGTGCGCGGATCGGCCGGGGCGCATCGTCGTGCAGGTCGCCGCAGAGCGCGAAGGCGCGGACGTCTCCGTCGCCAACTTCCAGGTCGGCTGCGGCGTGGATCTCCCGATCGCCGCCGCGGTGTCGGCACCGGGTCCGAAGCAGGGGATGGCGGCGGCGACGGATCCAGCCGCCGCCGAGAAGCAGCTCGTCGAGATGATCAACCGCGACCGCACCGCTGCCGGGCTCAAGCCGCTCGACTCCGATGCCGATCTGTCCAAGGTCGCGCGCAGCCTTTCGGACGATCGCGCCAAAGGCCAGGGGACCAGCTCGTCGGAAGTGCAGAGGCGGCTGCAGGAGCTCGACATCTCGGCGCCGACCATCCTGGTCAGCGAGGCGCAGGCGCTGAATGCGGACGATGCATATACCCGCTTCAGCAACAGCCCGCAGGACCGCTCGAACGCGATGAATCCGGACGCGAATCAGGTGGGGATCGGGGTCTCGCCGGGACCGCCCGTCAATGACCGGCCCACCGTGATCGTCACCGAGCTCTTCCTCAAGCAGCTTCCACCGCCCGATGCCGCCGAGGTAAAGGCCAACCTGTACAAGGCCATCGAGCGCAGGCGCAGCGACGCGCGGGCGGGCGCGGTGACGAAGGATCCGCAGCTCGAGCAGATCGCGCAGGCTTATGCCAGCGAGATGGCCAAGGAGAAGGGCAAGGTGTCGAAGGAGAAGATCGCCCAGATCGAAGCGCCCCTGTACAAGTCCTTCTCCACCGTGAACGAG
>Ga0137361_10003000_pt1 | contig 10914 bp, 8 predicted proteins | sample Mad1_80_16metaG_FD_104923 | JGI IMG/M metagenome (GOLD analysis project Ga0137361, IMG submission 104923) | Vadose zone soil microbial communities from Angelo Coast Range Reserve, California, USA - Mad1_80_16 metaG | ecosystem: Environmental > Terrestrial > Soil > Vadose zone | place: USA... | reverse complement strand
GAGGAATACGCGCGGCGCGTGCAGGCCATGGGCATCGCCTACGAGATCGTCGGGGGCAAGCGTAGCGACCGTTTCGTGCTCTCTTTCCGGGCACTCGGAGCCGGGGACCCTGAGCTCCAGCAGGCCCAGATCGACGCCTCGACCGTGCTTCCCGGCCCAGCCTACCGGGTCGACTTAATGCGAGGTGGTGCCGATACCGAGCAAGCGCATCCGACCGACTTTCGAAAGCGTCTCCTCCCCATCGTCGACCGCCGCTTTCTCCTCGTCGATCCGAGCAACCGGATCGCGCTGCAACGAGGGGCGAACCAGGCGCGCTGGACGCAGGCCGTGCTTTCAGCATGAGCGTCCTCGTCCTGGGCGGCGGACCGGCCGGGTCCGCAGCGGCGCTCACCCTGCTTGCCGCTGGTGTCGAGGTCACCATCGTCGAACGGTCGCAATTCCCGCGCTTTCGGCCGGGCGAGACCTTGCACCCCGGCGTCGAGCCCATCCTCCAGCGTTTGCGCGCGCTCACACCCATCATCGATGGCGACTACCTGCGTCACGCTGGCCATTGGGTCGAGTGGGCTGGTCCCGCGCATTTCGTGGCCTTTGGTCATGGTCCCAGCGGACCCTGGCGGGGGTTCCAGGTTCCGCGCACCGATCTCGATCAGCACCTGCTGTCGAGGGCCCTTCACCAGGGCGCCAGGGTCTTCCTTGGGCGTGCCGCGACTTCCCTGCGGGTTGACAAGGCCCGAGTGATCGGAGTCGACACGACACAAGGGTCCCTATCCGCCAGGCTCGTGATCGACTGCAGCGGGGGCCATCGCTGCCTTGCCCGTCAACTTGGGATCCGCATGCGGAGGTACTCGCCTCCGCTCATGGCGCGCTTCGGTTACGCTACCGGGCGCCCGGCCGAGGTCGACCGGCTCCCGCTCATGCAAAGCGACGCCCGCGGCTGGACCTGGATCTCGGAGGTTGGACCGGAGCGGTTTCACTGGACTCGCGTTACCCTCCCCCATGACCGCCCGCCCGGTGACTGGATCCCCAGTTCGCTCAGGGGCTGCGCTCCTGAACCCTCGCGCGGCGCCGACGTCACCTGGCGCATCGCCGGCCAGACCGCCGGCCTCGGTTGGTTCCTTGCTGGCGACGCGGCGGCCCTGCTCGATCCCTCGTCGTCTCATGGCGTCCTTCGAGCCCTCATGACCGGCATGATGGCGGGACGGCTCGCGGCACGGGCCCTCCAGAGCCCAGCTTTGGAAGCGCAGTGTGCCCGCGCCTACCACGAATGGCTGCTCTCTTGGTTCGAGAGCGACGCGGCCCAACTGGTCACGGCCTATCGGCGCGCCAGGTTGTTTGGGCTGGGCGAGCGGGTTGGGTCAGGAGACCCTGAGCGGCGGCTTCCTCTCACGCACGCCCTCATGGGATCACACGTCGAGCGAGGAGGCGCCCATGAGCCTGGATATTCCGGTCCCGCCTTCGTCGAGTAGGGTCGCACGCGCCCTCCGGGGGCCCGAGGGCGCCATGCTCGCCACAGAGCAAGGCGCGGGCCCTCCGCCAGCCACTCCCCCGAGAGCCCGTGGCCAAAGGGCGGCGATGCACTCTCGGCAGACCTTGCTGCGGCTTCTCTTCTGCCTGCCTCCCTGTCTGGTCCGGGCTCAGGACGGCGCACCGTTCGATCCCGGCTGTTCCGTGCCGTTCCCCGACGCGCTTCACCACCCGATAGATGACGACTGCGGAATCGAGGGCAAGAGCTCCGCGGCCGACAAGCGCGTCGAGAGTCGGGCGAAGAACAACCTCTGCGCAACCGGTCCGTCGACATGGGTCACTCTCTTCACGTTCCGCAAGCTCAAGGAGGCGGCAGAGAAGCCCGGCTTCCACTTGGGCGCTGACCGGTCGGGAGCCCGCAACGTGTGGGTCACCAATCCAGCCGGAGCCACGATCGGCGAGGGCAGCCTGGTCAAGTTCTCCGCGTTTGTCATTCGTGCGGACACGGCCAACCGAAGCGGCGGCGAGAACGTCAACTGCAGTCGCGGCGGCACGCCACGCAACGACATCCACATTCATCTCGCACCGAGCCCAAGCAAGGAGAAGGCCAACTTCTGCGCCGCCATCGGGGCTGAGATCAGCCCCCACCTTCGGCCTGATTCCTTGAACTCCGGTGACCTGATGCTCACCGACGGCCGTCCCGTCAGGGTCACGGGCCAGCTGTTCTTCGACAACAACCATCCGGCGAAGTGCGACTTGAAGACTCCGGCCAACTCAAGGGCTTCCACCTGGGAAATCCATCCGACCTACTCGGTGGAGGTCTGCAAATTTGCGACTCTGGCCACGTGCGATGCACGGAAGGACGACGTGTGGGTCAGGATGCCGGAATGGGTCACGGGGCAGGAGGCTGACGACGAGCCTTGATCCGCGCGCCCCTGCCCGCGGTACGCTCAGGATCCCCCGGCCTCTAGCCGAACCTCGGCCCCCTAATCGTCCATCGGGAATAAGCGAATTCGTCCCGCGCCTGGTACGGCCCCGAGGCATTACGCGTGGGGATCAGCGATCGGACCCTCCGCGCCGTGAACGGCGTTCGAATACATGAACTGGACCGGTGTCCGCTTCCCGCTTGCCGTGGCGAGGATCTCCTTGAAGACGAGGTTCAGTGCCGCGGCGGTGGCTATGGGCTGGTCTCCGCACTCCTGCCCACGCCGCGAGGTCCAGCCCAGGAAGTCGTTGTTGCTCTGTTTTATGGCGTCACCCACATCCGCGTCCGTGCGGAACTCGTTGAGCTCGTGGTAGAGCGTGGCGACGACGTTCTTCCATGGGCGGTCGAATACCACGATGCCGTTCTCCTTGGGCGGAGAGAGCCTCTGGGAGTGCACGTTCGCGGAATAGTAGAGGGTCAGGTTCTTGCCACCGCGCTGGATGTGCACCGACCCATGATAGCCGCCGAGCCCCTCAAGGGACGAGGAGTCGTCCAGCGTGAGCACGGTACCCGGTGGCAGCACGAGGTTGAAGATAGTCGTGTCGAGGTCGTTCTTGCCGATCTTCCCCTGGTCGAAAAGGGCGGCAACCGTCGCCTGCACGCCCGGCTCGTCGAGCTGGTCCGGCTTGGTCGCCCCGAGCACGAAGGAGGGGCGTGGGTCACAGGCCAGGGTGGCGCCCGGGAAGTACTGGGCCATGACGTTGTTGAGCCGCTTGTCCTGCATCGCGCGGGTGATGGCGGCATCGATCAACTTGATCTCGCCCGGCGGCCAATCAGCCGCCGCACCGAGAAAGACGTTCTGAAACTCCATCTGCGGCACCACTTTGCCGCCGTGAAACATGAGGTCATCGAGAGGAGACGGATCGATGCCCGGAGCGATCAACTTGGGCATCGGCCAGGCGCCGCCGGGCAACTGGCTCGTGGTGTAGTAGCGTCTTTCGACGAGGGAACCTTTGCGCGCCTGTATGCGCATGGGCTGCGCGAGGGGGTAGTTCTTCTCTGCCTTCGTCATTATTTCTGTCTCCGCCCAAAAAAGTCCGATGGCTGATGACCATCAGCCCCATGCCAGAACACGCACCCGCCGGCGTGGGCACGGCGAGAAAAGAGGCGCCGCGGCCGCCCTGCTAGTGATAAGATATGACACGCGAAGTGTAATGCAGGCCAGCGATCAGATGTCAAGTCCTTTTTATGCAGTCAAGTCATGGTGTGGGTGCCGCGCCGAGCATGCGCAAACAGCTCGGTCGTCCAGTGGGCCGCTCGCCCGATGCGAGCGGTCGAGAAGGCGGCTTTCCTCGTGATCCGCAGGCCATCGTTTTTCGATCGCGCTTGATCCATGCTAGAGTGCGTCATTTTCGGTCGGGTGCCAACCGCCGGAGGTCCAGGATGGGATGCCCCAGGATGCGTTTCAGGACCAAGGACCTCGTCGGCGCGCCAGCCGAAGGCGCCGAGCCCCGACCGGAACATTGGGAAGCCTTCTTCGCACTGCCTCCCTTTCGCGAGCCCGGTAGCGGGAACGAGATGTCGCCATCGATCTTTTGTCCGGGGCGCCGCGGGATCGTCGTACCAACTGAGACCCGATGGCTCTGCGTCGTATGAGGGGACGGTTGCCCAGCCGCTTGGGCTGCGTCGACGCCGGCAACGCTCTACGTCGAGCCGTGGCGGCTTCGAGAACCGATCATGAAGACAGTGTCTTTCGGTACGGAGCAGGTTACCCAAGAGGATCGCGCCTACCAGGGCTCACGCTTCTCCGAGGTGCGCGACGCCGTCTTCGCGAATCCCTACCAAGGAGTGTGGGGACGCTCTGACGAGCCCGCATTGCCCATCTACGAGGTCACGCTGCTGAGCCTTCTGCGAGGCGTGCTCGGCCTGCGTCGTTCCTACTTCTTTCGCCAGGCCAGCGAACGAGCCATCGAGTCCAGGGCCGATCTGCGGTGGGGGTCGGACGGTAAAGGCTTCCGTCGCCTACTGCATCCCAACGGAATCTGCCTCACCGGCCGGTGGGAGATCAGCCGAGAAACCCCCTACTCCGGCTATTTCCGTGCGGGCAGCAAGGCCCTGGTGGTGGGACGCTATTCCACGTGCTGTCGCGAGACCCGCCGCGGCCACGTGCGATCTCTATCCTTGGTCGGCAAGCTCTTCCCCACCACAGATCCGAATCACAAAGAGCCCCTGCATACCGCCAACTTCTTTACCCAGCAGGACATCGGCGGCGAGCGCACCGATTACATCAACGATGCGGAACTTCGCAATGCTCCCGATACTCGTGTCTGGCGCCGCGGTTTGGGAGTGCCAACCCTGCTCGTCACCGGTGCGGTCCTCGGGCAGGTGGACAAAGAAGCTGGGCAGCGTCAGCTCTATCAGATCGCCGAGCTCGGGAAGCCGCCGGGCGAGCCCACGCACACCCCTCAGTTCATGCGCCTGCTCGTCGCTCCGGATCAGCCCAGGATCGAAGGCAACGACTTGGATTTCCGTGACGAGATCATGGGGCACCTTTTTGATAAGGGCTCGTCAACACCGAAGCGGACCATCACCTTTCACATCGAGGCAACCGACGAGGGCTCGAGGCGCGGAACGCCGGTCTTTCTAAGGCGCACGTTCAGGAACTGGCGTCACGTGGGCGCGCTCACGTTCGACAACGCGGTCGCCTCCTACAATGGCGATTTTGTGATCCACTTCAACCATCCTCCTTGGCGCGATGATCGCAACGACCCGTCGACGGCGACCCGCGTGGAAGGTCGCAAGGTGCGTTGAGAAGGGGTGAGCGCCTTTCGCGACCGTTGGGCCCAGGTTGTGGCCGTAGCGAATACGTCCTGCCGGCGTGTGCCTGACTCACATGGTCAGAGGAGAGAAGAAAGATGACTAACCTAGGCAAGTGGGTGTTCTTCGGAGGGTTGGTTCTGGCTGTGATCGTGGCTCTGTTCATCCAGGGGGACATCGCCCCCTGGTTCGTGGCCGGGCTCGGTTTGGTCCTAGGGATCCTGAATGCGCAGGCGAGCGAGGCTCGCAGCTTCCTCATAGCTGGCACCGCTCTGACCGTGGCGCTGATCGCGATCCAGGCCCAGCCGTACAACCCGGGATGGCTAACGGCAACCGTTCTCTACGAGAAGGTCTTCGTGACTCACGCTCTGCTGGTGGTTTCGCTCTTGGCCTTCTTCAGGACGGCCAGGGACTGACCGAAAAGGCGCGGCCCTTTCCACCGAAGCTCACCGTGAGCCAGGGCTGCCAAACCCTTGGCCTCTCCCATTTGACTCGGAACGGAACCGCGGAAGTAGACTGTACAAAATAACCCTTGACAAGAATGGACGCTTTTCGTATCAAGATTGGTCGATCCCTCCGTTGGTCGGGAGTGTCGCCGGCCCGGGAGCATCCTGGGTCGGTGTGAATTCGTCTCGCTAGGTCTGAGACATGCAGCGAAGCGATCCCCTTGTGGGGAGGTGCCGGCGGGCGCTCTTGGCCTTCGCGTACCTGGGGGTCTCGGTGGCGGTGGCGGGATCCGAGGAGCCCCCGGGTCAGTTCTTCCCTCTTCCCGGGGAGACGGGCTCAGCTCGCTTGGTCGGCCTCGGTGGCGCAGTAGTCGGCCTCGGCGGAGACGTCAATGCGATCCTGACCAACCCGGCCGGTCTCGTCGCGGTGCCCCGCACGATCGATCTCGCGGCGTCCGTCGGCGCGAAGTCTCAAACCTCGTTCGGAGCTGCGGTACACCCGAGGCGGGGGCTCGCAGCGGGCGTGTTCTTGTGGGCCCGGTCGGCGTCGGCGGCGCTCGTGTCCGCGAGCCTCGACCGGATGGCCACCCTTCCCGCGATGCGCGCGGACTTCCTGAGTCCGGCCGTCTCCCTGGCCTTCAGCCCCGACCGTCGCTTCGGGTTCGGAGCGGGCTGTCAGTGGAGCCGCTTCTCACTTCGCGAGCGGGAGGTCACGAGCCCGAAGGAGTCGGGGCGCTCATGCCTGCTGGGGTTCTTCCTTCAACCGGACAACCCGGACGCGGTGAGGCTTGGTATCGTCTATCGTCACAACCGCGCGGTGGAGTTCACCACGGGAGCCGGGCCCACGGGCGCGGTCTCTCATACTCGGACGCGCCTGCCAGACGTCTTCGGGGCCGGGATCTCCTGGCGATACGACATGCTCAAGAACACGCGCTTGGTCACGTCGCTGCAGCCGGAGCTCGTGCGCTATTCCGTGCTCCGGGCCGGGCTCGGGAACGTCGGGCGCGTCCGAGACCTGCACGACGACTTGGACCTCCGGATGGCGGTGGAAGCCTCCTTCCCCTTCGGCAGCTGTGTGACAGGCTGCGGGAGCATGTGGCAACTGAGGACGGCGGTGGTGAGCCGCGCGCCAGTGCCGTTCGCCTCCACCCTGGACCTCGATCCTTCGGGCGAGGTTCCCTCCGTGCAGAGCCCCAAGCGGACCACCTCCTGGTCGGTCGGCCTCTCCCTGGCCCTCGAGACGCTCTTCGGGGGAAACCTGCGCCTCGACGCCGGCTACCGGCACGCGGACCGGACGTTGATCGGGGGGATCGCGCTGCGATACCCGGAGGCCTATCGCTCGGATCTTCAACACCACCGGACGCAGAGGTAGTCATGTCGAGGAGGAGACCGACCCGTCCTACGGGCCTTCCGACACGCCGACCTCTCCTGTGCGCGGGGCTTGCACTAGGGTTGGGGGCAGCGGTGGCGGCTCAGGAGGTCCGGGAAGGAAACGTGCCGGTCTGCGACGCCACCACCTTTGACGCGTGGAAGGCGCTCCGGGAGAACACGGTAGGTGTGCATGGATCGGACCCTCACCCCCACCTGCTCCCGTCCGCCCTCGTACAGGAAGGCTGCGACGGCCCGGTGGACTTCTCCGAGGAACAAGACGGGAGGGCACGCGACGGCCTGCATTTCTGGGTGATGGCCTCCGCATGCAAACAGACCCTCTGCGGGGTTCCGCGGAACTACGAGCCGAACATCAAGGGCTCCTTCTTCTCGGGAGAGTACGACCTCAACAACAACGTCTATCCGGACAAGGCCTTCCGCGAGGAGATCGAGAAGCACGAGTGCTTCGCGGAGGAATCACAGGGCTTGGCCGTCGAGGGGTCGGTCCTTTGCTTCGAGAGACCGGCAAAGGGCGGTTGGCTCATGCACGTCGAGATCACTCCTCCCGCGGGCCCGCTCCGGCGCGACCTGATGCGGCAGTGGAACGACCGACTCGTCTACCGCCACTGGCGCAAGAGCCTGGGCGGTCGCACCATGTGCGTTTACGGACCTTTCGTCGCCGACACTGGCCATGGGGCAAAGGCGGAGATCCATCCGACCCAACTCTTCTGGTGGAACCTCAACCAAGGTGGAAGCAACGGAAGGCGCGACCTTTTCGCTCCTGACGGCCCGTTCGACCTCTTCCTCGTACAAGACGGCTCCGCCCGCTACAGCAAGGAACACCAGTACGTGATCAATCGAGAGTTCCCGGAAGCACGTGCGTGGCGGCCTTGGGCTCAGGCCCCCCTCTCGGGGACCTTCGAGATCGCGTTCTCGTCCGCGGAGGGAGGTCCCCAGCCCCTCTTCCGAGTCCTGCCCTGGGAGCCCCTGCTTCCCGAGGGGATCGGCCAAGGGCCAGCCGCAGGTCAGGCTTCGCCCCGCGTGGGCGCGGCCCCGAGATCGGCGTCTGCGCTCCGGAACCGCGGGACCCCGAGCCTTCCCGCTCCGGTGGTCACGGTCCCCCGGGGAGGCCGCGACAAGCTTGAAGTCAGGGCTGAGTGGCTCTGCCGCTGCCCGCCCGAAGTCTGTAGGGACGGATTGGGATCGTCCGCGGCGCGCTACCTGGGGCGGCTCGTGATCTCGGGGACGGTCGGGCTCGATCGTGACTGGGAAGAGGGCGCCTTCGGGCTGCGTGTCGAAGACGACCGCCTGCCGCTCGCTCAGGCCCTTGCCAAGCCAGGGGACCGCGGGGCGGCCGCCGCGGCGGCCGTCCTCGAAGGGTCGAGGCCCGATCCCGATGCCGGAGCCGACCTCCCACTCGAGCCGCCCGACTCCGAACCCAAGGAGTTGAAAGGGCAGGTGCGCTGGTTCGTGAGAGGGGACGACGAGGAGCGAGGGGAGCCGGCCAAGCCCGAGCACGTGCGCGCCCTCTTCCGGGCCGCGGAGTGGCCAGAGGAGGCGCCACACCCTCCCGTCAACGAGCTGACAAGCCCAAGGTCGATCCGGCTGGAGGCCCGGGGGCGGCTCGCCGGTTTCAAGGAACGCGATCGAGAAAAGGCGAAGATTGACGTGAGATGGGGCCGGATCGAGGCCTGCGCGCTCAACGAGGTCGGTCCGCCCGGTCCCTGCCTGGATGCCTCCGGACGGCTGAGCGGGAGCGGCGGGCTGCGGAGCCTGAGCCTCCCCTTCGACGATACGGGCCGTCCACAGGAGATCAGGGTCGAGGTTTCGCTGCAGGCGCGGAACCTTCCGTCCGGGGAGGGGGCCCCCGCGGACCAGACATTCGAGAACGCGGTGAGGACAGATCGCAAGCTGTGGACTCATGCGCTGGTGGTCTCACCGCAGGACGCGGAGACCTGGGTGGACGCCGTCCGTGCGCTGTGCCCACACGACTCGGGGGGCACGCCCGGCGAGGGTGGCAGGCTCAAGGCCCTGAGGACGTTCGTGCAAAGGACGGTGGCCAGGAAGAGGATCTCGGTTACGGCGCTCGCCGAGATGGTCGCGGGCGTCCGGCGCGCCTGCGGGAGCCCCAGGGGCGAATAGAGTCATGACGGGAAGCGGCGCGAACCACGGATGACGGACCGTCCCCGGGAAGAGGGGATCGAGCCGGTCCTCCCCTCACACCATGCGAATGTGCGGCTCAGGTTCGATGAGGATGGATCGGGAGCACCCGGGGCCCCGGCAAGCCGGCGATGCAGGGTTCACACCGTCCGGCTCGCCCCTGCACAGCGGACCGACACGACGCCTCCACGGGACGACTTCGGGGCCTTCCCTGGCCCAACCCGTGCCCCTAGCAGAGACAGTCCCGGGGCCACCGCGGGACCGAGGCGGTGAGAGTCTCAGCGGTACGCCCGCTCCTCATACTGACGTTGGCCGGGGTCGGGGGTTGTCGGCTGCGCGAGGAGGCCCGGTCGTCGGTGGACTGTTTGAAGCTGCTGGACGAAGGTCTCCGTCCCATCGCCGACGACAGAGGTGGGCGATTCCTGGGCAAAGTCGAGGAGATCACGGCCAGCTGCCGAGGGGGCGAGAAGGCGATCAAGTACCGGACGACCCCCTGGGTCGACTGGGCGAACTACTGGGGAACCGGGGACGCCCGCTCGAAGGGCGCGCGTATGGGCGAGGACCGGCGAGGTCTAGACGGCGCACTCATGGACCTCGAGTACCAGCGCATGGAGCTCATCAAGTTCAACCTGTTCGACAACCGCACCTTCGAGCAGTACATCAAGGGCCGAGATGGCTCGGCGGGCCCGTCTCTCAAGGTGTGGCCGGAGATGCGGCTGCCCAGGGGACACCCGAGCTATGAGGGCGTGGGCGGAGAGAGAGAGCAGCTGTGCAGAGGGGATCTCGTCCGCCACCGCACGGTGACCGGAATCTGCAACGACACCCGGAACCCTGCGATGGGTTCCACCGGGCAGGTTTTCGGGAGGCTCGTCGAGTTCGAGGCCACCTTTCCCGATCTCGCCAGGACCGAGCTCTCCCGGAACCGCCACAACGGCCGTCTGGGCCTGCTGACGCCGGACCCCCAGGTGATCAGCCGGAAGCTCCTTACGAGGGCGCAGGCGCATCCGGAGCGGTGTCGCTCGGGCCTCGGTTTGGACGGCGACTCGACGGAGGCGGAGTGCGACTACGAAAAGGCCAACTCCTTCAACGTCCTGGCCGCCTTCTGGATCCAGTTCATGACCCACGATTGGTTCTCGCACCTCGAGGAGGGGCACAACAGGCCGGACCTGATGGAGACCGGCTGTCGCTCCCAGCGGGTCGAGAACCTGGAGAGGCCTTTGGGCCCCGAGGAGGTCGCGAGGCTCGGCTGCCGGCCGGACGACCGCATGGACAAGGCCTACTTCGCGGAGGAGAGCGAACCCCGGCGCTTCGGTCACGGGGGAAGGAGCTACCTACACAGGGCGTACAAGACGACCCGGAACACGGTTACCGCTTGGTGGGACGCGTCCCAGATCTACGGCTACGATGAGACGTCGAGGAGAAGGGTGAAGCAGGACCCCGGGGACAGGGCGCGTCTCCTGCTCGTCCCGACCGAGGGCGAGCCTTTGGGTTATTTGCCCGTGCTCCGGCCCGGGGACCCGATGAATCAAGCCTGGACAGGTCAGGAGGCAACCGCCTTCCCGGACAACTGGAACATCGGCTTGAGCTTCTATCACAACGTGTTCGCCCGGGAGCACAACGCATTCGTGGAGGCGTTCCGGAGACAGGCATCTCGCACCCCGGAGGCGGACTGCGGCCTCCGGAACCCCCTCCGGGCCGGGAGCGTCATCCGTTACGAAGACGTAAGCCCTGACG
>Ga0137361_10002999_pt1 | contig 10915 bp, 9 predicted proteins | sample Mad1_80_16metaG_FD_104923 | JGI IMG/M metagenome (GOLD analysis project Ga0137361, IMG submission 104923) | Vadose zone soil microbial communities from Angelo Coast Range Reserve, California, USA - Mad1_80_16 metaG | ecosystem: Environmental > Terrestrial > Soil > Vadose zone | place: USA... | reverse complement strand
GGCATGGACCTCGTCCGCGCGGCGCCGTTCGATGTGCGCGATTACCAGCTCGACTTCCGCACTGTGCCGGCGCTCGTGAAGCCCGGGCAGAAAACCACGCTGCGCTTTAGAATCCTGCACCCGGGCACCGGTGAGCAGATCCGGAAGTTCGAAGTGGTTCATGAGAGGCAGTATCACCTCTTCGTCATCAGCCAGGACATGGAGTACTTCCAGCACATCCATCCCGAAGAGATGCCCGACGGCACGTGGACCATTGACGTGACACTCCCGAAGGCCGGCTACTACAAGGTCCTGTCCGATTTCATGCCCACCGGCGGCGCATCCCAGTTCATCGCGCGGCCGCTCGTCACTTCGGGGTATGCGGGCGACCTGGCTGCCGACAGCGCGCATCTCATTCCCGATACTGTCCCGATGAAAACGGTGGACGACATCACCGCGACCGTGGACTATGATCCGGCAACGTTCCAGACGGGTCTCTACGGCCATCTGAACTTTCATCTCACCGATAAGAATACCGGCCGCCCGGTCACCGATCTTCAAACCTATCTCGGCGCATTCGGCCACACGCTCATCATGAGCGAAGACATGGTGGACTATGTTCACTCTCACCCGCTCGACATCCTGGCCAAGCCGGATGACGACGGCGGGCCCCCAGTATTCCTGATCCCGCCCGGAGCCGATTTGGAAAAACTTCGAGGCGGCCCGGATGTGACGTTCGAAGGCCTGATGCCGAAACCCGGCCGCTACCGGGCCTGGACCCAGTTCCGGCGTCACGACAAGATCTACACGTTTGCGTTCACGTTTGAAGTGATGTCATGAACCACAAAGACACAAAGGGCACAAAGGCAAGCCGCGATCTAGTCGCGTCTATTAGCCGATGTTTTTTCGCGGCTTGCCTTTGTGCCCTTTGTGTCTTTGTGGTTCCCAACGGCAGCAGTGCTCACGAAACCCTCACGACGACGGTGCTGTTCGACCGCGAGATCGTCCGAATCCTGAACAAGCATTGCGTGATGTGCCATGTCGAGAACGGCCCGTCGTTTCCGCTCTCGACCTACGAGCAAACATGGCTTCAGGGGCGGAAGGTCCGAGCCGAAGTCATCGCGCGCCACATGCCGCCATGGGCTGCGGTTCCGGGTTATGGCCAGTTTGCAAACGAAAACAACCTCACATTGCGCGAAACACAGTTCATGGTCTCGTGGGTGGAGGGCCTCGGACCCAGAAACGCCGGGACGGTGTTTCTGAATGTCCAGGATTCGGGAGCTCCGCGGCCCAGGCCGGTGCAGGCTCAGGCGGACTTCGGCCATTGGCAGCTCGGTGAGCCGAGCCTCTTGCGTGAGCTTCCCGCCAATACAATCGAGGCGCAGGCGGCGAATGACATCAAACGCACCGTGATCGATCTGGGGTTGACTGCCGAGCGGCGTGTGCGCGCCCTCGAATATATGCCCGGCGACCGGCGCGTCGTGCGCGCTGCATTCTTCACGGTCCAGGAAACGGGACAGTGGATTGGAAGCTGGACGCCCTGGTATGGGTTTTCGAGTCTTCCTGAAGGCGCGGCGTATCGGTTGCCGGCGGGCTCCCACGTCGTGGCAGAGATTCATTATCGCGGCGCGAAAGAGCGAGTCGTGGAGCGGGGAAGGCTCGGCTTATTCTTCGCGGATAAGCCGGTGCCAAACACGGTTTCGAGTCTCGTACTCGAAGGGAAGAGTGATTCGCAAAAGCTCCGTGCCGAAAGCAGGCTCGCAGCGGATGCGTACGCGCTGGCGCTGCGGCCGGAGATTGGGGCCGGAGTGAAGTCGGTTGAAGTGTCGGCGAGGAAGCCGGATGGAGGGACGGAGATCTTGCTCTTCGCGAAGGATATCCCGGTGGATTGGCCGACACCGTACGTCTTTAAGGCGCCGGTGCTTCTTCGCAGAGGAACGGTGCTGTCGGTAACGGCGTACTCTGCGCAACCGGGAAGGATTCGGCTGACGGTAACAACGGCTTCCTCAATTTCAAATCACTGACATCAGTGATTTCAGAATTAATTCGCGCCCGCAGGACCCACCGACACCTTTAAATGAACGTTCGTCCAGCAGCACTGGAACCCGCCGCCGCCGTCGCCGCTTGCATCGTTGGATTGCCCGCGCAGGATGTACTCTCCTGGTACGCTGAACGTGGCCGTGGTGGACGCCTTTCCGTCAGTGGGATCGACGATCGGCCTCGGATTCTCGAACATCACAGGACCCGGACCCCGGAATTTGCTCCAAACGATATTTGCCGGTGGTCCCTGGCGAGGACGCGCTTCCGGTGGTTGTTTCCCATCATCGTTAAGCCATACGGTCAGCGGAAGGGGCTCGGCGACCTTCGCTTTCAGTGAAGCCGCGAAGCCGCGCGGAGGACCTTGATAGGGGGCGCCGCCCGGCTCGAACCTCACAATCGGAGGTGTATTTCCTATGCCTGAGTCCTTGAGAGGCTCGACGACCCAGAGAGGATTCAGGTGCATCGGAACGGACGTGGTTTGTCCATTGGCGGTGATGGTCCACGTCAGTCTCTTGTCGCCGAAATCCTTCGGAACGATGATTGTGAAAACACCCCACTGGCGTCGAGGCAGAAAGTACGTGGGCTGACCCTGATCGGGCCCGCCCGGCTCGATTCGATTGTTCGGTCCGACGGGAATGTCGAGCGTTTCTTTCTGGTTTCGATTGAAGTAACCGACAAGCAGGCTGTAGGTCCCGTCGGGATTCTGATACCAGCCCTCAAAGGCACCGGTTACGCTTTGTCCGGAATCGTGCACCGGTGCGAGAGGTAGCTGCGATGGAAAAAGCACCAGGGAAGCCAGAAGCCAGAAACCAGAAGCCAGAATAGAAAACCGCAAAGTATTCCCATTCTGGCTTCTGGCTTCTGGCTCCTGGCTTCCTTTGTTTCCGCTTTTCATTATTCCTGTGACGCCGCCTTTTTCTTCGCGACTTCTGTTTGATAGTCCTCGTCGCTCATGTACGTGATGTTGACCCACGCATGCCCCATCTCATCGACAGTGCGATCGCCGAATCCCACCCACTGGTTCGGGTCCGGGTTGTTGGGGTTTGCCGCGGTGTTGTCATACCAGGACGTAATCTTCAGGATCGTGCCCTTCGGCAATAGCGGGGCTGCATCGTCCGCATAGACGTAATTGAGGTGCCAGTTGAAGTTGAAGCGGTCCACGTTGCTGAGCATCATCGTCTGGCCATTCGGCAGAATCGCTTCCATCGACATGGCCTTTCCGCGCAGGTGCATATGCGGCTGGAAATTCTCGACGCGGCCCGCCTGTCTCAGCGGGATGAAGTTCTGACTGACAAATGTGGACTCGGGTGCAATATCGATGTTTCGAGATCCACCGGCGACACTCTGAAGAGCGGCCAGTGTCTGCCGATACTTCGGCTCCTGTCCCTTCGGGTAAAAATAGATTCCCAGTTCGACGTGATCCGTGATCGGTTCGCCGATGGCGTGGTAGTGCATCTCAAAAATGATCTTGGATCGGGGCAGCATCAGTTTCCCGCTGTTCGGGCGCATGATCTCGCCCTGTTTTCCGACGGCCCACTCCATGAACAAGCCTCCGACGCCCCCTCCGGCATCATCGGCGGTGTCGATGGAGGCACGAGTGAGGGAAGGATCCTCTTGTTGAAGCCTTGCCAGAGCGTGATGCGTGACCTTGCGGCCTTTCACGGTGGCGGGATGGATCTCGATTGCCCGCACCCACCGCGGTTCCGTGAGACCTGTGGGGACGACCGGCTTATACCAGGCGTCCAGCGCTACAGCCGGCACCGACCAATCCGGGGATTTGATGATCAAATCCGGTGGCCCGAACTGATCGGCAAAGCCCCACTTCGACTCGTCTGGCCACACCTTTGGAGACGGCATATCTTTCGGATCACCCTTCGGGGCGCCTGCATCGACCCATTTGACGATCGTTGCGATCTGCGCATCGGTGAGCGACCGGTCATTCTTGAATTGCTGGATTCCGACTGTTTTGTCGATATGCCAGGGGGGCATTTGCCGCGTGATCACGCGTTCGCGGATGGCCTTCGCCCACGGGCGCGACTCCTCATACGTCACGAGTGACATCGGCGCCATCGAATCGGCCCGATGGCATGCCTGACACTTCTCCTGCAAAATGGGGGCCACGTCTTTTGTGAACGTGACATTTGTGTCCGCCGCTTTTTGAGCACTCATCTGCAGCGGAAGCACCAAGATGACAACAAGCGCCAGGGCGCCCAACGCTACAGCCTGGAACTTTGCATTTGCCATTACCGGCTCCTCCAAACTTGTCTTCGACCCCTCAGTCTTATAAGGCTGGTATATATGCGTCCGGGCCGATGATCAAGCAATAAATACAACAGGTTGTCGTCGCGACAATATCTTGCATTCTTAGTTCTTGATGATGGGGTTTACGTATCCCGCCGGCAGCACGCGGTCGGGGTCCGGGCGCACGCTTAGATAATCGACGTGATCGGTGATATCGGTCCAGCCGTGGGGCACCGTCGCCGGGATGATGACGATGTCTCCGGTGCGATGCATCGACTCCATGCGTACTTTTTCATGATCCCTCCTCGTAACTGAGAGTTACGGCGCACAGGATCGTCAATAAAAGATGCTTCATCGCAGGTCTCCTTTTATACAAATTCTGAACGCGGGCTAAAGCCCGCGACTACATTTTGAGAACCATGTTTGTCCCCCAATGTAGTCGCGGGCTTTAGCCCGCGTTCCTTCTTGTTTTTGTCGGCCTCGAACTTGCCGAAGCTCCGCCAGTTCCGGATCGGCCTTGTTCCAGTACTTCTCAATCGCCGGCAACATTATGAGAAGCACTCGACCACAACGAACCGAAGTGCGAACGTGCGCATGATTCCTTCTCCCAAAGTTGTTTTGCCCGGAAGACTCGGTTTTTGAACTTTGTATATATGCGGTCGGGGCGGGGGTCAAGAGACAAAAGTCCTGAGGGTTGTAATTGCGACAATGTCTTACATTCTTTGCGCTTTGACCTATAATCGCGCCGGGAACATACTTTTACCACTGTAGCGGCGGTCTATGACCGCCCCTCTTTTCGGCGGTCATAGACCGCCGCTACAGTTGAAAACCCGGGGGTGAAGAATGTCGCGAACAATGTATCGATCCGTGTCCGCAGTCGTACTGCTATGCGCAGGAGCCCTGTGCCTGACGATCGGACTATCGGGTCAATCCGCAAACCAACCCAGCACGAAGAATGGCGAATGGCCATACTACACGGCCGATCTGAAGGGCACGAAATACTCCCCGCTGGATCAGATCAACGCCTCGAACTTCAAGGACCTGGAGGTTGCCTGGCGCTTCAAGACGGACAACCTCGGTACGCGGCCGGAGTACAAGTTGGAGGGAACACCCCTCATGGTCAAAGGCATCCTCTACGCGACAGGAGGAACACGCCGGGCAGTTGTTGCACTCCGGGCCGAGACTGGTGAGCTTTTGTGGACGCACTCCGAGTTTGAAGGGGCGCGCGCTGTTGCTGCTCCCCGGCAGTTATCGGGCCGCGGGCTGTCGTACTGGACCGACGGGCGCGACGAGCGGATCCTCTACGTGACACCAGGCTATCGGCTCGTTGCACTGGATGCCAGGACCGGCAACCGGATTTCCGGATTCGGAAAAGACGGCATCGTCGATCTCAAGGTAGGCGTTGTCTACGGAACCGGCCAGCAGATCGATCTGGAGACGGGCGACGCGGGACTCCACTCCACACCAACGGTCGTCAAGGATGTGGTGATCGTCGGCATGTCCATGAAGGAAAGCATGACGGTCAAGACCCACAACAACGGCAAAGGGCAGGTCCGCGCATTCGACGTCCGGACGGGCAAACAACTGTGGAGCTTTAATACGATCCCCAGGCCGGGAGAGTTTGGCAATGACACATGGCTGAACAATTCCTGGGCTACGAATGGCAACGCAGGTGTATGGACACAGATCACTGTCGATGAGGAGCTCGGGCTCGTATACCTGCCGGTCGAGTCGCCGACATCGGACTTCTACGGCGGGCATCGTCCCGGAAACAACTTGTTCGGCGAGAGCCTCGTCTGTGTCGATCTGAAAACAGGTCAACGAAAATGGCATTTCCAGATCGTGCATCACCCCATCTGGGACTATGACCTCTCGTCTGCGCCGATTCTTGCCGACATTAACGTGAATGGCAGAGCGATCAAGGCGGTCGCGTTGCCGAGCAAAGAAGCGTTTCTGTATGTCTTCGATCGCGTGAGCGGTCAGCCGGTGTGGCCAATCGACGAGCGTCCCGTCCCCAAGGGCGAAGTTCCGGGTGAGTGGTACTCGCCGACGCAGCCGTTTCCAACCAGGCCCCCGGCTTATGCGCGCCAGGCGGTCACCGTCGATGACTTGATCGACTTCACGCCCGCGTTGCGCGCTCAGGCGTTGCAGAATGTCGAGAACCTGAAGATGGGGCCGATGTTCAACCCACCCGCTCTGAGTAAGCGCGGTGGAGTCCTCGCCGCGCTGACGCTCGGCACAACCGGAGGCGGAACGAACTGGCCGGGAGCGGCGTACGATCCGGAGACCCACACGGTTTATGCGCAGGCCGCAAATTCGCAGATTGTGCCGATTGGACTCATCGAGCCGCCGGGCGGATTCTCGGACATCAAGTATGTGCTGGGCACGGACGGGCAACCATTCCGCGTCAGCGAAGGACCCGGTTTCGGAAGCGCTGCCGATTTCCCGCAACAGCCGAGGACGCCGCGTCCTGCGGCAGGGGCCGCGCCTGCAGCGCCGGCTCCGGCTGCGCCTCAGGCAGAAGGCGGAGGAGTGCGCACGAACGTCCAGGGTTTGCCGCTCGTCAAACCACCTTACGGCGTGCTCTCGGCAATCAACCTCGACAAGGGTGAGCTCATGTGGCAGGTTCCGCATGGCGATACACCGGACGCCGTCCGCAATCACCCGGCTTTGAAAGGATTGAATATTCCCAGGACCGGCCAGGGCGGGAGCGTCGGATTGATGGTCACCAGGACGTTGGTCATTCTTGGCGATCCGCAGGTCACAACGACGCCTCAGCATCCGCGTGGTGCCATGTTGCGCGCCTACGACAAGGCCACGGGGAAAGAGGTAGGCGCGGTATTGATGCCCGCGCCTCAGAGCGGCTCGCCAATGACCTACAGCGTCAACGGCAAGCAGTACATCGTGGTGGCTGTGAGCGGTGGCGCGTACTCGGGCGAGTACACCGCGTACAGTTTGCCTTCGGATGTCCGATAGGTATGCGTTTGAAACTCCCCTCCTAAGTTAAGAGGGGTGCCGTTCGCGCGTCTTTTAGCGAACGGCGGGGTGGTTCCAAAGGAAACCACCCCGCCTGCGCCAAATTCGGTTGCTTCGCGGCATTCTCTTGATGGCGCAGCCACCCCTCCTAACTTAGGAGGGGAATCTCCACTCTCGCGAGGTATCGTGCCAAAGAGAATACTCAGTATTGCAATCGTCGCCCTGGCCGTTGCGGGCGGGCTTCACTCCACTCGTGCACAGCAGCCGCAGCGTTCGGTGTGGGACGGCGTGTACAACGAGGAGCAGGCAAAGCGTGGTGAAGCGGCCTACGTGGAGAACTGCTCGAATTGCCACGGCCGGGATCTGGAGGGCGCCGACATGACGCCCGGCCTTACCGGATTCGGGTTCATGTCGAACTGGGACAGCTTGACCCTCAGCGATCTGGTGGACCGAATCCGGATCTCGATGCCTCAAAACCGTCCGGGCACGCTCTCCCGTCAGCAAACCGTCGATATCGTGTCCTACGTGCTGCGCTTCAACCAGTTTCCCGCGGGTAAAGAGGAACTGCCGCGCGAAGCTCAGGTGCTGAAGGAAATTCTGTTCAAGGCGCAGCGGCCCTGAGGATTCTTCTGTAGCGGCGGTCTATGACCGCCGACACTTTTGCAAGCCTGGAGATAACCGGCGGTCACAGACCGCCGCTACGGTGGTGATTCATGAGGTTGCAGTTGCTGATTCTTGCCTTACTCGCCGCTCAAACACCCGCTTATCGCGCGCCGCGAACGCCTGACGGCAAACCCGATCTCAACGGAATCTGGCAGGCGCTCAACGAAGCCAACTACGACATTGAAATGCATTCGGCGAGACCTGCGATGGCCGTCAGGCCGGGACCCTACGGTCCGGTGCCGGCCGCGCCCGTGCTCGCGCTTGGCGCTGTCGGGTCGGTGCCTCCCGGCGTCGGCGTGGTGGAGGGCGAGATCCCCTACAAGCCGGAGGCGCTCGCCAGGAAGAAAGAGAACCAGGAGAACTGGTTGACTGCCGATCCGGAGATCAAGTGCTATCTGCCCGGCGTCCCGCGCGCAACGTACATGCCCTACCCATTTCAAATCCTTCAGAGCTCCAGCGCGATTTTCATCAATTACGAATATGCGGGCGCTGTACGCAATGTCTTTCTGAAGGATCCGGGTCCGCCTCCAGTCGATTCCTGGATGGGGCAGTCGGTCGGCCACTGGGAAGGAGAAACGCTGGTCGTCGATGTGACGGGATTCAACGACCAGACCTGGTTCGACCGGGCCGGTAACTTTCACAGCGAGGCGCTGCACGTTGTCGAGCGCTACACGCGCACCAGCCCTGATGTGATTCAGTACGAAGCGACGATCGACGATCCAAAAGTTTTCACGCGGCCCTGGAAAATGAGCATGGCGCTCTACCGCCGGCAGGAAAAGAACGCGCAGATCATGGATTTCAAGTGCGTCGAGTTCGTGGAAGAGTTGATGTACGGCCAGTGGCGGAAGAAGCCGCTGCCGAGGTAAACGGGGAGAACGCGGGCTAAAACATTTTGAAATTGGACGAATCCTGCATCTCAAATCCGAAATCCGAAATTTCCAATTGGACTCAGTCCAATCTGAGATTTCGGATTTCGGATTTGAGATGCAGGATTCGTCCAATTTCAAAATGTTTTCACCCGCGTCGTGTCGAATCAAGGGGGTGCTAATGCGGAATAGGTTTGTTGTGTTGATAGCTGCGCTGGCGGTGTTCTTGTTGCCGCCTGTGACTGCTGCCCAGGCACCACCGCGCTTACCCGACGGTCATCCGAACCTTCAAGGCACCTACGATCTCGCCACGTTGACGCCGCTGGAGCGGCCGGCCGGAGCAAAGGCGATCCTCACGGCGGAGGAAGCCGGCAAGCTGGAGAACGAGGTCGCCGCGCGGAAGGAACTGGGCGACCGGCCCATCAGCGGCAACCGCACGGCGCCGCCGAAGGGCGGTGACGGATCGACCGGCGCTGCAGGCGGTGTGGGCGGCTACAACACGTTCTGGCTCGATCCGGGTTCGTCATACACGATTGTCAATGGAGAGCGGCGCACATCAATCGTCATCGATCCGCCCGACGGCCGCGTGCCTCCCATGACGCCGGAAGCGCGGCAACGCGCGCTCTCGCGCCTGGTGCGGCCGACCTCGGACACAACGCAAAGCAACGATCCGGGACTCGAACCGCCGGGTTCCTACGATAACCCGGAGCAACGTCCGCTGGGCGAGCGCTGCCTGCTGGGATTCGGTTCAACGTCGGGACCACCGGCACTGCCCGACTACTTCTATAACAATCTCCATCAGATCGTGCAGACGAAGGATTACGTCATGATCCTGACGGAGATGGTCCACGACGCCCGCGTCATTCGCATGAATTCTCAGCATTTGCCGAAGACCATCCGCAAGTGGATGGGGGACTCCGTCGGTCACTGGGAGGGCGATACGCTGGTTGTGGACACGACCAATTTCACCGACAAGACCCGGTTCCGAGGCGCGAGCGAGGACATGCACGTTGTCGAGCGCTTCACGCGGGTCGGTCCGAAGGCTCTCCTTTATCGCTTTACGATCGAAGATCCGGCGACATGGGCGAGGCCCTGGACCGGCGAATACACCTGGCCGGCAACCGATGAGCACATTTACGAGTACGCCTGCCATGAATCCAATTACGCGCTGGAAAATATCCTGCGAGGCGCCCGGCGGCGCGAAGCGGATGAAGCGGCAGAGAAGGCGAGGCAGTGATGCGGATGAACCTTTATCTTGCAGTTCTTGTTGTTGCGCTGTTGCTGGCGGCCAGTATGCCATCGATCGCTCATCACGCCTTCGGGAGTGAATTCGATCCGAACCGGCCGGTCCTGCTGAAAGGCAAGGTGGTGAAGGTCGAATGGGTGAATCCCCACACCTGGATCCACGTGGAGGTCACGAATCCGGATGGCAGCAGGGAAGTCTGGATGATCGAAGGCGGAAGCCCGAACTCACTGCTACGGCGCGGCGTGACGAAAGACTCGCTCCCGGTGGGAACCGAGATCGTCGTCGATGGCTATCAGACGCGGGACCACACGCTCAAGCGGGCGAACGGCCGCAATGTGACGTATCCGGACGGCCGCAAGCTGAATCTTGGCTCGTCAGGACCAGGAGCGCCGCCGGAGAAGTAGATTTTGAAATTGGACGAATCCTGCATCTCAAATCCGAAATCCGAAATGTCAGATTGGACCGCCAGTCCAATTGGAGATTTCGGATTTCGGATTTGAAATGCAGGATTCGTCCAATTTCAAAATCTATTTATGGAGGTTCCAGTGTTGAAACATTGCATCGTCGCTGTGATGGTTGCCTGTCTGTATCTCGCGGGAACGGCGTCGGCCCAGGTGGCCCAGCCCAACGATTACAGCAATCCTAAATCCTGGCTCTGCCGGCCGGGCGGACACGACGCCTGCGACATCGACCTCACGACGACAATAGTACAGGCGGACGGCAAGTTAACTAAAGAGAAGTGGACCGCGGATCCGAACGCGCCGATCGACTGTTTCTATGTGTATCCGACCGTGTCAACCGATCCCACGCAGAACAGCGACATGACCGCGGATGCGGCGGAGTTGAACGTCATCCGGCAGCAGTTCGCGCGGTTCGCGTCGAAGTGCCGTCCGTACGCGCCGCT
>Ga0137361_10002993_pt1 | contig 10923 bp, 7 predicted proteins | sample Mad1_80_16metaG_FD_104923 | JGI IMG/M metagenome (GOLD analysis project Ga0137361, IMG submission 104923) | Vadose zone soil microbial communities from Angelo Coast Range Reserve, California, USA - Mad1_80_16 metaG | ecosystem: Environmental > Terrestrial > Soil > Vadose zone | place: USA... | reverse complement strand
CTGTTTTGGCCGCAGGCGCTGTTTTGGCCGCAGGCTTGGCGGGCGTCGAGGGTCGAGCCTGGCCGGCGGCGGAGACGATTGCCAGCGCCACGAATGCGATTGCGACGGCCAACATCAATATAGATGTTCGAAATCGAGGGCTCATACGATCTCCTTTATTTGTTCGTCTGCTTGCGCAGATGCCCATAGATCAGTTCTTCCGTGAATTCAACGCACTTGAATTCCGTAAGTTGTGCATTCCTTTCTTTACGCCGATAGAGGGGCAGACTAATCTTCCAGGGCCGCGCAAAGACGGTTTTATCCTCGATCGTGGCTTCGTAATTGAGATGATCCGGATCGGCGAAACTGTAACGTTCCACAATGCGCAAGTTCTCGCTCGCGAAATTTCCGACCCGGTCGAACCACGACTCGCCGTTCAATCCGGTGACCTCGACAATTAACGTGTCCCCTTCCCAGTGTCCGTTCGATATTCCCATCCACGTATCGACCGCCGGTTCCCGCCGCTTGACGACATTGATGACGCGGTTGGCGGTCCGATACTCGTAAACAATCACGAGGTCCGACTGGGACTGAATGATCTGAAATGGAAAAGGCATATAGGTGGCACGGGGCACACCGGGCAAGTAGCACTTGAGTTCCGGATCCAGCATCAGCCGGTTGGCGAAATTCTCCTTCTTCTTTTCCGCCGCCCAGGGCTGGTATGGAATCTCGTTGCCTTCAACGATGCCTTGGCCTCCAGGAATGGCGCCAATGGCACCGAGTTGATAGAACGGTCCTGCTTGCGGCGAATGGTCCTGGATATCCCAGTAAGCAGTGCCGAGCGCCTGCCACACGCCGGTGAAGTTGGGCTTGTTGTCCGGCATCCGAGGAATCCGCGGGACTTGGACCTGCCCAGCGGCTGGGCTCACTGCCAGCCACAACATCACCGGGACCAGGACAGCCTTCGTTATGAGGTGGCCTCGAAAGCGGCTTCGCATTTTAGAGATCTCCCTGCTTGCGACGGATAATTCAATGTTAGATTCGAATATTGCTATCGAATGCTAGGTTCAACTGTTTTTCCATGTCAAATTTTCCCGCAAAGGCTAAAGTTGTGCGGCCTTTAATTGGAGGTGGTATGGGAAAGAGCTTTCACGACCAACTCGTCACAACGCGGGACAGTAAACATAGCAAGGACCATCTGTTTTTCGAGCTTTGGTCGCAAGGGAAGCTGACGAAGAAGCAGACCGCAGTCTATTGCGCGCAGCACTACCACTACGTGAGCGAGTATTTGAACTGGATGGCGTACGAGGCGTCTCAAATTCCGTTCCGAGACGTGAAGGCCTATCTTTTTGAGAATTTAGGAGACGAAGAGAATCCGGACGATCGCCATCTCGATATGTTGAAAGATTATGTCGCCGCTACCGGATTGAGTCGTGACAGTGTAGAGGATTCGGTAGTGCTTGCTGGAACGGAGGGCCTGCAGAACTGGGGCTGGCGCCTTGTTTATCAAACCCCGTGGCAGGCTGCGGTAGCAGGCATGTTTGTCGGCCTCGAGTCCCAGTTTCTGGATATCTGCCAAAAAATCGTCCCGGCGCTACATAAGCACTATGGTTTTGCTCCAGGCGACCGGCAGATCCGGTTTTTCGAAGAACATGTACGCGCCGACGAAATTCATGGCGCCAAAGGTTTCGTTATCGTCGAGAAGTATTGCAATACTCCCGAGCTGCAGTCTCTTGCCCTCAGAACCGTGGAAGCGGCGACCGTTCGCCGCTGGCGCTACATGAATGGCATCTATTGGTACGCGCTGCACGGCAAAGAAGACGATACGCCTTCATTGCAAGCGTAACCGGCAACTCGCGGGCGGTGAATGGCCGAAATAGGCCGGAGTGTCCCGCATGTTGTCGGGCGCACTTGGTTTCGGGGCCCGGTCGCTCGCGCGTCGCACATCAATGCACATCTCGGTCGAAGGTCACTGTAAGGATTTCCCCTTCGCGTACAGGTAATCCTGATTGCGGAAGAACCAATCCGCGACCGAAGCACATCGGTCAGAGCCCCGGGCCGAGAACATGTAGCGTTGGCGATGCGACCGGGAACAAATACCCGAACATCAAAAAACCACAGGAAGAGGCGGCACATGCTATTTCTTTTATCGATAGTCTGAATTAGTCTGAATTAGAAGCACGCCGTGTTATGAAATATTTCAGGAAAACCGCGCCGCCGTGCGTCCTCGTTCTTCTATTCGCTCTTCGTTGTCCAGCCCAAACGTTGACTATCGGAACTCATGCGGGAGCGCCCGTGCCCGTGGCGGGAATGCAAGGCACGGCTTATTCGGTCATCGCATTTTTGTTGGCGGTCGACCCGAATGGAGGCTTCTACGTTACCTCCGGCGCGGGACCATATAGTACTGAGGTCATCTACCGCGTCTCACCCAATGGCACGCTCCAATGGATTGCTGGTAGCGTTTGGCCCGACAACGCAGCCGACGGCCTGCCGGCCACGACAGCGTCGCTGTCCTTGATGAGAGGACTGGTTGCGGATGGTTCGGGCAACCTGTATCTGTCGGACCTATCGAGGCGCCGCATCCGCAAAATCGACAGGAACGGTACGATTTCCACTGTCGCTGGAGCTATCACACATGTAGGTTCCAGTGGCGACGGTGGGCCGGCCATGGAGGCGGGCTTCGACACTCCAACCGGTTTGGCGGTCGGTCCGGAAGGCAACCTCTACATCGTCGATCAGCATCGCGTTCGAAAGATAGCGCCCTCAGGTGTCATCTCGACGGTAGCGGGCACCGGCGACTTCGGCTTCAGCGGCGATGGCGGCCCGGCGACAGCGGCCCGATTATCCAATCCTACCGGTCTGGCGGTCGATCGGGGCGGCAATCTCTACATTTCGGATTTCGGCAACAATCGCATCCGGAAAGTCGCTGCCGACGGCACGATCACAACAGTGGCGGGTGGCGGCACGTCTACCGACGCCGGTTCTGCCACGGCCGTGGCGCTCTCCGGTCCTTCCAGCGTTGCTGTCGATGCAGCGGGGAACTTATTGTTCGTGGAGCGGTATAGGCATGACGTCCGAAAGGTAACGCCTCAAGGAGTCATCACGACTGTCGCAGGCGTTCCGTCCCGTGACGGTTTTGCCGGAGATGGCGGACCCGCAACTGAGGCGAAGCTCAACACTCCGACAAGCGTCATTGTGGACGGCGGCGGCAACCTGCAGATTGCCGACTCCGGAAACATGAGAGTTCGCAAGGTAACAGTCGACGGCCTAATCACTACAATCGCGGGTAACGGCTACAGTTCATTTAGTGGAGATGGCGGGCGCGCCACTCATGCTCAGCTTCTCTTTCCAAGCGGGACAGCGGTGGATCCTGAAGGAAATTTATACATCGCCGACCCCGGAAACGGCCGCGTCCGAAGAGTGTCGGCTTGCGGCGAGATCACCACAGTAGCTGGAAAGGGCTCTTCCGGCTTCAGCGGAGATGGAGGCCTGGCAACGGCCGCCAAACTTGGAGCCATAAATGGCTCGGGGCTGGCTCTCGCTGCGGATGCGGCAGGCAGCTTGTATATCGCAGATTCTTACAATAACCGCGTGCGGAAAGAGACTCCAGTAAACGGCTTCATCGACACCATCGCCGGCGGCAGCGACCGCGGTGATTCCGGCGACGGGGGGCCGGCGAAGGCAGCCCTTCTGTTTGGTGCGTCGAGCCTTGCGGTGGATCTTCGGGGAAACCTGTACATTGGTGGTGGAAACCGCGTTCGCAGGGTGACGACGGCCGGCATAATAACAACCGTGGCGGGCAACGGGCAATATCCCTATCAGGCCGGCGTCGGGGACGGCGGGGCGGCGACGGCTGCATCATTCCCCGGTCCCGATGCTATTGCGGTCGATGCTTTCGGGAACCTCTATATCGCCGATGGCCTCAACGGAAGCATCCGCCGCGTGGGCCTCGACGGGCGCATCAGCACGGTGGCGGGAGGCGGAACAATGTCTCCGATTCCGGATGGAGCATCCGCGACATCCGGCAGATTGCAGAGTCCGAGCAGCATCGCGATCGATGCCGCCGGCAATCTTTACATTGCCGAGACCGGAACCAGCCGCATCCGCAAAATCACACTGCTGGCGTGATCACAACTATTGCCGGTAATGGTGAGAGGGGCTTCAGTGACGATGGCGGCCTCGCTGCGTCTGCGCGGCTCGCACGTCCGGACGGCGTGGCATTGGATGTGATGGGTAATCTCTACTTTGTGGAGCGGGATACGTTTCGAGTCCGGGTCGTCAATGGAGTTACCTCCCCGCAGACGAACTTCTCCATCTCCAACCGGGGCTCCATTTCGTTGAAGACCGCGGGCTGCTCTCGAACAATCGATGTTGGTTACGCGCGATTGCAACCGGGGCCGGGCGGCACGGCGCCTGCCGGCGTTGCGGTTATGCAATTCCGGCAGAATAACGTCCTTGTCAGCGAAGCGAGCGTCCCCGCAGTTCGCCCGATTCTCAGCGGACGGACCTATGCGGAAATCGGCGGCAGGGTGAACACAGGCCTGGCAATCGTGAACCCGAACGCCCAGGCCGTGACAGTGTCCTTTTATTTCATCGGCGAAGATGGCAGCCCGAGGAACGGAAGCATGACGCTTGCGGCCGGTCAACAGACCGCGGCGTTTCTGGATCAGCCGCCATTCAGTGTTGCGACGTCAGGCCGCGGGACTTTCTCTTTCGCCTCCTCGCTTCCTGTCGGAGTTGTTGCCGTGCGCGGCCTCACGAATGAACGCGGCGAATTCCTGATCACGACTCTGCCGGTCGTGGACTTGTCGTTGGCAGCGCCGCCGGGCCCGGCTGTCGCGCCACATTTTGCGGTAGGCGGAGGCTGGAGTACGGAAGTCATCCTCATCAATCCCACGGATTCGCCGCTCACAGGCACGGTTCAATTCACAGGCCAGTCCGGAAGCCCGGCAACAGTAACCGTGAACGAGCAGCAGGGCAGCAGTTTCGGATACTCGATCGGTCCGCGTGGGGCGCAAAAATTCAAGACTTCCGGACCATCGGAGTCTCCCCAGGTTGGGTCCGCACGGATTGCTCCCCTCAGCGGCCAGACGCCGTCCGCGCTGGTGATCTTCTCCTACGCCAGAAAAGGCATCACTGTGAGTGAAACGGGTGTTCCGGGTGTAACCAGCGGAACGGCGTTCAGGCTTTATGCCGAAGCTTTCGGAGACTTCGAGCACAGCGTTGAAGGAACGCTTCAAACGGGTGTGGCTGTCACAAATCTCTCGAACGCGCCGGCTCGAGTGGATTTCGAGCTGTATCTTTTGAACGGTTTGCCGAGCGGCGTGTCCGGAACGCTGACGGTGCCTGCGAACGGCCAGGTGGCGAGATTTCTGTATCAAATTCCGGGATTCCCGCCGGTCGTGCCGCGCGGAGTTTTACGAATCGTGAGCGCATCGGAAATCGCCGTTGTCGGATTGCGAGGCCGTTACAACGAGAGAGTGGATTTCCTTACTTCAACGATGCCTGCCATCAATGAAGCAGCGGCAGCGCCGGTGGAATCGGTGTTTCCGCATTTTGCGGATGGCGGCGGCTACACCACACAGTTCATTTTGTTCTCCGGCTCCGCCGGACAAGCCTCATCCGGAGACTTGCGTTTCTTCTCCCAGCCTGGCCGGAACCCGAATCCAAAACTGCGCTGAAGCGTTCGGTGTATCGTGCCCGCGCTATCGGAGCGGCACGACGGGCAAGGTGGTGAATTCGCCCGGTCGTCCACCGAGTTGAATGACGACGCCGGCAATCGGACCGTTTGCGGAGGCGACCGACAGGGATCCCACGAATTCTCTCGTATCGGATTGAGGAAAGAGTTCGTGGATAAACTTCGCAACATGGCCGTTTGCAGGGACGGTCAGTTGCACCTCCCCACCCGGAACGAGCAACCCGCCTTGATCGCGTAAGGTAAGCGTGAGGTTTGTGGTCGTCTCCGTTGAGATGAGGGCCACACCGGTGCTGAAACTCGATGCCTCGCTTCGGGACACAGGCGCTATGAAACCGCTACCCGTCTGGGCGGCGCCAACGCCTGCAATTCCCAGGCCCGGAATGCTGAACCGCACCACTCCCCCCGCGGGTCCGTCCGACGTCACTTTTCCCCAGCCGGTATTCAGGGTTGACTGACCGCTCGCCTCGACAAGGGCGCCACCTCCCTGGTTTATGGAAAACGGACCGCTCGGTATAATGGGCACGCCGCTATCGCCGAAGGATTGCACGGAGCCATGAATTGCCCCGCCGGACGCATTCAGCAGAAAGAGTGATGAACTGATGCCGTCCCCGCTTGCCAGATGAGGAAAGATCAACTCGGTCGTGCCTGTCGCCGATTGAATCGGAACGACGGGCATCGTTGTGAACTGGCCCGGCGTGCCGCCCAATTGAAGTGCGACGGCGCTCAAAGTAGTTCCGGGCGTCATCGAATTCAGGACGAGCGTTCCCTGAAAAGCGGCTGTGGCGGCAGTCGGAAACAACTCGTGTATGAACGCCGACATGTGGCCGTTAGGAGGAAGTGAGAAGCTTCTGTAGCCCCCGGGTATGTTCGCGCCCGTCATCGTCCGCAGCGTCAATCCGAACTCGACGGCCTGCGAGTTTGTGTTGTGAATCGCCACACCGGTATTCATGCCTTTCGCTGAATCCCGGACTGCGGGAACGATCATTGCCGCTGCCGGCCGGCTATCTCCCACGCCCGCGATGCCAAGGTTTGTCGAACCGAATCGCACCACTCCACTGATCGGGATGTTCGTAGTGACGCGGGCGGCGCCTGTCAACAGTGACAGCGAGTCCGGCGCCAACGCCACCGTCGTCGATCCGAGGGGCGGGATTGCAAACGCGATTGTCGTGACACCACTATCCCCTGGCACCGGAACGGATTGGGCAAAACCGTCGTTTCTGAAGAAACTGACATTGCCGTGTGCGGCTTCCGACGGCGATGGATTGGTCAGAATGACCGGTACTCCGACAACGGGCGGATCGGGAGTGGCGACTACGCTGAAATTCACAGCGTTCGATAATCCTCCGCCCGGTGGCGGTGTGAACACCTCCAGACGCAGCGATCCCACGGCAGCAATATCGGCTGCCGGCAATATCACGTCCAGCTCCCCCTGTAGTGGAAATGTTGTCGTGCGGGCTTCGCCATTGATCCTCACGACGGAGTTTCCCGTGAAGCCGGACCCCAGAACGCGGACAAAAGCCGCGGGCGCGCCGGCCCGGACGAGCGATGGAACAAGGGACCTGATCGCAGGGACTGCGGCATCCCGAACCCCGAAAGTCACCGCGTCCGAAGTACCGAGCCCGGGCGTGGTGACGCGTACATCGTGCGGAGTCGCTGAAGTCAGCTCCGATGCCGGTATCGAAGCTTGCAACTCTCCAATGGTGACGAACGTGGTCTTACGCTCGATTCCATCCCAGGTCACTACTGAATTGGGTTCGAAATCTCTGCCCAGGACGGTCAGTTGGAGGGTGGATATGAACGATGCCGGTATCCCGGATGATGGGCTCAGGGATTGCAAAACAGGCGGGCTCGGGACCGCGGAGATTTTCGCAACGAAAGCATCAGCTCTCCTGAAAGTGCCCAGGCGCAGCGAGGTTTGATAGCTGCCCGGAGTGACCGGAAAGTTTACCGAGTCGGTAAAACCGGTGACAAACGCGTTGCCCGCAGAGTCGGCCGCAATAGCTGAGTTACCTCCCGATGGAATTCCTCCTGTTAGTTGCGTCTGGTACATGATCGATGACGTTGATGCATCGAACCCGGTGATGTAAGGAAGTGCGAGGAGATAGAAGCGGCCCTGCGCATCTCTTGCCGCATCTGAAAGAGAGGGAAGAAACGTTGAATAGAGCAGCGTCTCGCCGGATGCGTTGAACGTACTCAGAAAGCCGGAACCGCTGCCCGCTTTGGATCTACGGTATGCGCCGGGTGTGGTGGGAAGATCCGTCGATCCGGTAAAGCCCAGTAAAGTCGCGTTTCCCTGGCTGTCCACGAACAAGGCCCTGACCTGATCTGTGTTGTTTCCTCCAAAATATGTCGAATACACCGGCGCTGTGCCGGCGGGATTGAGCTTCGTCAGAAACGCCTCGTCGGTCAAAGTGCCGCCCGAAACAATCTGAAATGCATTCGGAGTCACGGGGAAATTCATAGACCGCGTCAACCCCGCGACATACACGTTCCCCGCTGTGTCCACCGCGAGTGCGTCTCCGGACTCATCATTTGCGCCTCCCAGGAAAGTCGAGAAAACAAGACCTGTCCCGGCCGGGTTCAACTTCGAGACAAACGCATCGGCCTGTCCTCCGAATCCGGCCTTCTTTGTCTGAAATGCACCGGGCGTCGTGGGAAAGTCTTCCGCCTGCGTCTTCCCGGCTACGTACGCATTACCTGTGGCATCAACGACGACGCGATTGCCGGCGGTCTCCCCCACGCCGGTCCGGCCTCCGAGGAAAGTGGAATAGACGAGCTCCGATCCGGCCGCATTGAGTTTCAAAACAAAGCCTGAATATGTAGAGCCTCCTGCAGGTTGGAGCGCTCCCGGAGTTGTTGGAAGATCCTCTCCGGTGGCCGTGCCGGTGATGTAGGCGTTTCCTTCGGAGTCCACTGCGATTGCCCTCGGCGCCGTTGGAGTCCGCGTGTTGGCGTCAGATCCGATATAGGTCGAATATAAGATTCCAGAACCCTGCGCATTCATCTTGGTAATGAATGTGTAATTCCGAACGGTGTTTTGAAAATCAGGCCTGGATGGCTTTAACGCGCCGCTCGCGGTTGGAAAGTCTACAGAATCCGTTCGGCCCACAATGTATGCGTTGCCCGCGGAGTCCACCGCAATCGCAACCGGTGTCTCTCCTCCCGTTCCACCGAGCAAGGTGGAATACGTTAGTGTAGGATCGATAACCAATGATCGCGTGCCGTCGTAGCGCGCGACATCGAAAGCGACGACGTTGCCGGCCATAAGCCGGTAAAAGCCTTCAACGCGCTCCCGCCTGTTTTCCGCCATCTGGTAGACGACCGGAGGTCCAAAGCGAAATTCGCCCGAGTCCCCCTGAATCACGAGGTCGCCCGCGTGACTCAGGCCGAGTTGAGCAGCATCTTCGACGGCGAAACGGATGTTGTCGGGGTTCGCTCCCGGTTTCAGAACGAAGTCGTAACGGAATTGGCCGCTTTCGCTGTAAAAGACGAGATCCGTATCGGGATAAACGTTTTCATAACGGACTCGCGCAAAATGCTGAACGCCTTTCTTCCATAGGCGAGGATCATTTCCGATCAGATAGTTGCTTGTTTGACCCGTAGGCTCGAGCGCGGAAATCCGGGCAGGTTGACCATCGATGAAACGCATGCGAAACGCTTGTCCCGGCGAATGGCGCGGAGCGATCACCACCTCCCGCTCCGCCAGAAACACGGCATACCGATCGGTCTGCGCAAAGAAATGCACGGCGGGATCGGCTTGTCCCCGGTTTTCTTCAAAGCTGAACGGAACAACCGTATTCTGGTAAAAAGGTGCCGATTTTTGGCAGGAGCCTGCTAGAAGAAGAACCCACGCGCCGAAAACCGCTTTCAACTTCCACTTCATAAGGCGAGACAAGATAGCATGAACGGGCGGTTTCCGTGCACGCGCCCGATTGTCTCTAGCGCGCCCGGTGAGGGCCTTTCCGTTCGATAGTGTGATCGACATGAACTGGCCCCCTTTCTCGTCCGCGCGAACTCCGCCGTGCCCTCAACGCAGCTGTCCCTCGAAGGTCATCGTCAGGGTTTCCCGTTCGCTCACAGGTAATCCTGATTGAAGAAGAATCAATCCGCGACCGAAGCACATGCGTACGCGGAATATTGTCGCTGTGACTTCTTGTCCGCCTTGACGGCGAATGCGAATCGTGGCGTTGGGACGGGCTTGGAGCCACTTCGCAAAAACATCGCGTGTCTCCGGTTCTGCATGACGAACGAGCAAGGCCACACAGGAATCGTCGATCTTGAATGTTTCCAATACAGCGATCCGGACCGGCTGATTCTGAGAAGGACGAGCCACCAGGATCGAAAGGAATCGTCGCCGGTTGATGTTCATTGCTTCTTCTCCTTCCTGTCGCGGTCAGAAGCTTGAACGAAGCCAATCTGTCGTCCCTGCTTCACTGGCAGCATCATGAGTTCTCGGAACGCATCGAAAACCGCCTTGAATTTGCCATCGTACTTCTGCTCGAGCGCATCGATTCGACGTGACAAATGCGCGTATTCGATGAGTGCGGCCCGCATCTGGACGAAGGCGCGGACAACGAAGACACTGGCCTGGACTGCGCCGCGGCTGTTGAGGACACTCGCCAGCATGATGGCGCCATGCTCGGTGAAAACGTGCGGCGGATGCTTGATATGCTGGCCGCGCTTTAAGGTTGCATTTTGCAACCTTAAAGCCGCGATCTGCTTAGCCTCAGCAAACGTCAATCGGAACGCGAAGTCTTCTGGGAAGCGAGTGCGATTACGCTTGAGCTGCTGATTGAGCTGCTTTGTCGTCACTCCGTAGAGTTTGGCGAGATCGCGATCCAACATTACTCGGTGGCCGCGAATGAGAAAGATTTGCTGTTTGACAGCATCAATATGATCGATGCGGGTTTGTTTAAGGTCACAATTTGTGACCTTAAACTTCGTAAGACTTGGCATGCCCCTCCTCCTCTCGTAGCTCACAGCCAAAGATTTCGATCGAGCGTTCGGTACTGCACGGCTTCGGAAAGATGTTTCGGTGCGAGGTCCTCTGCACTTTCGAGGTCCGCAATCGTGCGAGCGACTTTCAAAATGCGGTCGTAGCCGCGGGCGGAAAAGCCGAGTTTGGTGACCGCGTTTTCCAGGATCTTTTCGCACTCGGAAGTCAGCACGCAGAACTTTCGAATGTGGCGCGGGCCCATCTGCGCGTTCGAGTAGATGTGTTCGTCGAAGAAGCGGCGGAGTTGCGT
>Ga0137361_10002988_pt1 | contig 10937 bp, 12 predicted proteins | sample Mad1_80_16metaG_FD_104923 | JGI IMG/M metagenome (GOLD analysis project Ga0137361, IMG submission 104923) | Vadose zone soil microbial communities from Angelo Coast Range Reserve, California, USA - Mad1_80_16 metaG | ecosystem: Environmental > Terrestrial > Soil > Vadose zone | place: USA... | reverse complement strand
GGCCAGCTCGTAGGCGAGCCCGATTCCGGGGCGCATCACCGTCAAACGGTCCGTCGCGGCGAGGCGATCGAGCCAGTCGCGCAAGGTGAGCACGGCGCTCCGTGAACCGGATCCGGAAAGGACAATGTGCTCGGTCATGGGTTCCTCTCCCATATCAAACATCAGGGCGACGCGTAGAAGACGCGCACCGACAGGTTCATCAGCCCAGGCGGCGAAGATTGCCCCTTGTCTCCGGGACGACGAGAGCTCCGATCAGGAATACCACCGAGAGCGCGGTGCTGAAGATCGCCAGCATCAGCGGAAGCTGGTGCGGGCTCGCGGAAATCACGGATACGACGGTCGGCATCATCCCGCCGAGGGCGAACCCGATGTTCCAGGACAGCCCGGTACCGCTCGCGCGCAGCGCCGTGGGAAACCGCTCGTTGAGGAAGATCAGCAAGGGCCCGTAGCTGCCGTTGGCGATGAAGGCGAGCGTCACCGCATAGATCGTCAACAGGGCCACACTGTCGGTCTCTGCCATCGCGAGGAACAGCAACGGAAAAGCGATGATCCGGACCAGACCCATGGCGACCAGGACCTTTTTTCGCCCGATATGCTGACTGAGCTCTCCAAGCAAGGGGGCGCCCAGGGCTGCCGCCAACGCTGCCGCGATCAGGATCAAGGACGAGATATCATTGGGAAGCGTGTTCACCAAGGTCAAGAAGGTGGGCAGGTATCCGGACGTCAAATAATAGCCGGACCCTGCGCCGATGGTCAGGAGCAGATTCACGAGGAAGACCGGCAGATGCTCACCTGAAAACAGGCTCTTGAGCGGCGACCCCGCTGCTTGCGCTTGCTGTCGCCTGGCTGCCTTGCGTTCTTGCAGCGCCTTGAAAATGGGCGATTCTTCCAGGTTGCGAAACAGGATCAGGCCGATCACCGACGTGAGCAGGCCGGAGAAAAACATTGCCCGCCAGCCCCAGACCGCAAATTGTTCGCCCGGCGGGACTTGATTGCTCAGTGACCGCCGACATTGCATTCGTCCATGACTCTAGCTCCCGCGGAACTTGGGACTGCGTTTCTCGTGGAAAGCCTCGACGCCCTCGCGGAAATCGTCCGATTGGCGCAGCCGGCTGTAACAAAGACCCTCGAGCTCGATCGCGATCGAGAGCGAGGCATCTTCCGTATCGTTGAGAAGCTTCTTCGCCGTGCGCTGGGCGATCGGCGAGAAGGTGCGCAGTTCTTCGACGAGGGCATCGACGGTCGCCTCCAGCTGATCGTCGGGGACGCAATCGGTCGCAATGCCCCACTCGAGCGCTTGGCGGCCCTTGATGCGCTTGGAGCGCATCACGATGTCTTTTGTGCGCGTGATGCCGACAATCTTCTGCAGCCGGGCCGAACCGCCAGATCCGGGAATCTGCCCGAGTCTCTGCTCCGGCAGCGCGTATTGGCAGGTCTCCGAGACGATGCGGAAGTCGCAGGCGAGAGAGATCTCGAACCCGACGCCGAAACAATACCCGCGGTTGGCGGCGATCACGGGCTTCGTGCACCGCGCCGGCGCCGCGATGTTCCAGGCGAGTTTCGAGACGTGCTCGGGCGACGCCTCCAGGAAGCCGCGAATGTAGCCGCCGGAAGAGAAATGCTCGCCGTCGGCGCGCAGCACGATCACCCGCACGCGCCCATCCTCATCGAGCGCCTCGAACGCGGCGCGCAGTTCGTCGCGCTGGCTCATGGCGATCGTGTTCATCGGCGGGCGAGCGAGAACGATGTCGGCGCGTTCGCGGCCGGCATCGATCTCGACGCGGAAGCCATCGAGGTCGAGGAGTCTCGAATCGGTCATTTCCTGTTTGACGCTCATGGCAGAGCCTTTCGGTTCGCTCAAATCACGCGGCCGTGGTGACGGCCTCTTCGCTCACATACTCTCCGGCGACGAGGTTGCGGCGCAGGAGCTTGCCAACGGGCGATTTCGGGATGTCCTTGACGAAGACGTAGCGGCGCGGCCGCTTGAAATTCGCCAGTCCCGAGTCGCGGCAATGTTCGTCAAGCGCCTCCGGGGCAATGGCGCTGCGGCGCTTGACGAAGGCGACGACGATGCGGCCCCAGCGCTCGTCGGGCAGCCCGACGACGGCCACTTCGGCGACGAGGGGGTGCAGCGAGAGACAGCTCTCGATCTCGACCGGAGAGACGTTCTCGCCGCCCGTGATGATCATGTCGTCCACGCGTCCGGTGACGTAGATGTCGCCGTCTGCGTCCGCATAGCCGGTATCGCCGGTAAAATACCAGCCGTCGCGAAACGATTTGGCGTCGGCCTCCGGGCGGTTCCAATAGCCCTCGAAAGCCTCGTCGCCGGACGCTATGGCCAAGATCTCGCCCTCCTCGCCCGGTGCGGCGACATCGTTCACGTCGGTCGAGCCGAGCTCGATGATGCGGATCATCTGGTTGATGCCGGCGCGGCCCGCGGAGCCGGGTTTCTTCGCGGCGTCTTGGTTGATCGTGAAGGTGTAGATCTCGGAGGAGCCATAATGGTTGACGAAGAGATCGGGCCTGAAGGCCTCGGTCAGCGTTGCGAGGAGACCGTCGGTCATCGGCGCCCCGGCGAAGCCGAGCTTGCGCACCGAGGAGACGTCGGCCTGCGCGAAAGCCGGATGATGGACGAGGTCGTGATAGAGCGTCGGCACGAGGTAGAGATTGGTCACCCGCTCGGCTTCGATCAGCGCGAGCGCGAGGGCGCAGTCGAAGCGCGGCAGGCAGACGAAGAGCCCGCCGACGAGCGACATGGAAAGCAGCGAGCGCACCCCCATGGTGTGATAGAGCGGCATGACCCCGAGCGTGCGCTCGCTCCGGGCGTAGAGGTTTTGGGCGACATGCGCGATCGCGGCGGCACGCTCGGCACGGTGGCGCCGTGGCACGCCTTTCGGCTTCGCGGTCGTGCCGGAGGTGTAGAGCATGAGCGACCAGGCCTCGGCATCGGCGCGCGGGACAGCGAGCGGGGTTTCGCGAGTCGCGAGCGCCGCGAACGCGACTTCGCCGGGCTTCGCGTCCGCGCCGACGGCGATGCGGATGAGGTCGCGGCAGGCGGCGCTTTCGGCCACGCCCGCAGCCGAGACGGTTTCGAAAACGATCGCTTTGGCGCCGGAATTCTCGATCGCGTAGTCGATCTCGTCGACCTTCGCCCGCCAGTTGATGGGTGTGATGACGATGCCGGCAAACTGACAGGCCCAGTGCACGGTCGCGGCCTCCCAACGATTCTGCAGCACGGTGACGAGATGGTCGCCTGGTTTCAGACCCAGCTCGTCGAAGCCCGCAACGACCGCCGAGATCGTCCGGTACCAGGCCTCGTAGGTCAGCCGCACGTCGCCGTCGACGATGGCCGGCGCCTTGGGGTTGCGGGTGACGCTCGCGACGAAGCTCGTTCCGAGATCAAGCATGGACAATTTCCTCCCGTAGCGCGGCGGCTGCCTCGAGCGCAGCCGCGATGATCGGCCCATACCCGGTGCAGCGGCACAGATGACCGGCGACGACCTCGCGTATCTCCTCTTCCGACGCATCGGGTCGCATGGCGAGATAGGCGTCGAGCGACATCAGGATTCCGGCGGTGCAGAACCCGCACTGGAGCGCATGATGGCGCCGGAAGGCGGCCTGCAGCGCCGACAGCCGCTCCGGCGACGGCGCGAGACCCTCGACGGTGCGGATGTCGCAACCCTCCGCCTGGACCGCGAGAGTGAGACAGGCGCGCGCCGGCATCCCGTCGATGACGATCGTGCAGGCGCCGCAGACGCCGTGCTCGCAGCCGACGTGGGTCCCGGTCATGCCGGCGAGATGGCGAAGCGCATCGGTCAGCAGCATGCGCGGCTCGACCTCGAACGAGGCCTGGCGGCCGTTCAGGGTGAAGCTCACCCTGTGCCGCGCGGTCGCCTTCAGGTGCGGCACGTCACAGCCTCTTCCAGAACCTTGCGGCCGAGCTTGCGCACGAGGTCGCGGCGGTAGCGCGCGGTCGCGTGCACGTCGTCGCCCGCACCGAGCTCCCAGGCGAAAGCGTTGAGCGCGTCATCGAGGGCGGCGCCGCCAAGATGCGGAAAATCGCGCGCGGTCGGCCGGTCCGAAACGCCGCCGACGGCGAGCCGCATCCGCTTCGCATCGACCACGGCGGCGCAAGCAACGATCGCGAAATCGCCATGACGGCGGCCGACCTCGGCGAAGGCGTAGCCGGTGCCGACGCATCGCTTCGGACAAGCAACCGCCTCGATGAATTCGTCGTCCGCCTTGTCGGTCGCCATCATGCCGGTGAAGAACGTCTCGGCAGCGACCCGACGCTTTTTCCTCTTCGCGCGCAACCGGATTTCGCCTTCGAGCGCGACCAGACAGAGCGGGATCTCGGCGCTCGGGTCCGCGTGTGCAGCCGAGCCGCAAATCGTGCCACGGGAGCGGGTCTGGAAATGGCCGACCCACGGTAGCGCAGCGGCGAGGAGCGGCAACTCGTCAGGCAGACCCGGCCGCGAAAGCATGGCGGCCTGCCGAACCCCGGCCGGGATGACGATCGTGTTCTTTTCGACCGCGATCGCGGAGAGCGCCGCGATCCGCATGATGTCGACGAGGAAAGCGGGCTTCGCGAGGCGCATGTTGAGCATCGGCAGGAGCGACTGGCCACCGGCGAGGATGCGCGCCTCGGCGCCGCGCTCGTGCAAGACGGCCATAACCTCGTCGAGCGACTCGGCTCTGATGTAGTCGAAGGAAGGTGGCTTCATCGCCGCAACCTCAGAACCGCGAGCAGGCGCGCGATGAAGCGTGGCTCGCTCGTGCCCGCCGCCTTGCGGGCGAGGGCCTGGAAGAACTGGCCGATGATAACGCGCCCGGCGCCGTCGAGCAGCCGGCCACCGACGGCCGCGACCTTGCCGCCGACAGCGGCCTCGTAGGCGTAGGAGACGACCGTCCCGCCCTGTTCGTCGGGCGCGAGCGTGATGCGGCCGGTGCCGCCGCCGCTGCCGAGCGCGCCGACGACCGAGCCCGTGAGCGTTGCGGCCCGCGGCGCGTCGAGATCGGAAAGCCGGATGTCCGCCTGATAGCGGCCCTTCACCGGGCCGACGCCGAGCGTGACGGTGGCCTTGAAATGCGTGTCGGAGAGTTTTTCCACGCCGTGCGCACCCGGGATGATCGAGGCGAGCACATCCGTATCGAGCAGCATCGCCCATACCGCCTCCGGAGGAGCTCGCACTCGAGCCTCGCCAGCCCCGCGCATGGTGCGGTCGCCGGGCTTTCCCGCCTTGATCGGCTGCGCGCTGTCCTTTCGAGGCGGAGGCTCGTCGCCCGCAACAAGCGCGGCGAGCTTCGCGGGCGTCAGCGGCAAGTCGATGGTTTCGATACCGAGCGCGTCGGCGACCGCGTTCGCAAGGCAAACCGGCGTCGACATGCAGTTGCCTTCGCCGACGCCCTTGGCGCCGAGCGGCGTGAGCGGGGACGGGCTTTCGATGTGCAGGATCTGCGGGTCCGGCACCTCCGTCGCGGTCGGCAGGAGATAGTCGGCAAGAGTTCCGACGAGGAACGCGCCATCATCCCCGTACGACAGTTCCTCGTAGATGGCCGCGCCGAGACCTTGCGCGAAGCCGCCGCGGATTTGGCCCTCGACCATGCCGGGATGCAAGACGCGGCCGCAATCGTGCATCGTCACGTAGCGATCGATGCGGACCTTGCCGGTGACGCGGTCGATCTCGACCCCACAGAAATCGAAGATGAAGCCGTGGCAGAGGGAGGAATTGATCTCGTCGGCCTCGGTCGGGGCGGTGAGCTCGGGTGGCGTCCAGAACACGGTCTCGCGGATCGCGCCAGCGGCATCGTCGGGGACGAGCGCGGGCGACCAGTGGCTCGTTGCCGCCACGCGCGCGAACGGGAGCGAGGCGTCGGGGTTCGTGCGCGACGCGATCTTGCCGCCGGCGAAGAGGAGGTCATCGGGTCGTACATTGAGCTGCGCCGCCGCGATCCGGGCGAGCTTGTCCTTGAGTCTTGTCGCGGCGAGGTGCGCAGCACCGGCAACCGCCGGAGCGAAGCGGCTGGAATAGTTTCCCGAAGCGATCGACCAGGCGTCTTTGGCAGTGTCGAGATCGGTCGTGACGTGCACGTCGTCTTTCGAGAGGCCCAATGCGTCGGCGACGACTTGCATCAGAACCGTACGGTGGCCCTGCCCCTGCGGCGCCGACGCGACCTGGACGTTGATCGATCCGACCGGATCGAGCGTGATGGTGGCGGTTGCTTGGGCGCCGTTCTTCGGGCCAGCCTTGCGGCGCTCGGCAGCCGTGAGCACGGTCGTGATATAGCCCATGTTGGAGACGCTGGGCTCGACTGCCGCGGTCAAGCCGATGCCGTAGAGACGTCCTGTTGCGCGGACCTCGTCGCGCCGCCGCTTCAAGTCGTCGAGCCCGCCGTCGTTCGCGGCGACCTCGAGCGCGCGGGTGTAATCGCCGGAATCGTAGAGAGCGCCGGTCGCCGTGCGATACGGGAACGCCGATGACGGGATCAGGTTGCGCCGGATCACGTCGAGCGGGTCGAGGCCGAGCTCGACCGCGACCCGCTGCATCATTCGCTCCAACGGATAGTATACTTGCGGGCCGCCGAAGCCGCGCACGAGCCCGCTCGGCGTCTTGTTGGTGAGCACGATGCGGTTGCGCACCCGCACGTGACGAATGTCATAGGCGCCGGTCAGGTTGCCGTGCATCCGGTAGAGGGTCGCGGGCTCCGGTGCGCGCAAATAGGCGCCGCAATCCTCGACCTGATCCCAATCGAGCGCGAGGACGCGGCCGTCCGCCGCCACGGCCGCCGATAGCGTCGTGACCCGGTTCGTCGCCGAAACCGACGCCGCGAGATGCTCGAGCCGGTCCTCGATCCATTTGACCGGGCGGCCGACGATGCGCGCGGCTGCCGCAATCAGGATTGCATAGGGAATGACGGCTTGCTTCACGCCGAAGCTGCCGCCGGAGTCCTGCGGAATGCGCAGACGCAGCCGATTGCCCGGCACTTTCAGGGCGCGCGCCGCGACCGCGTGCAGACTGAAGGGTCCTTGGAAGTTCGTCAGGATATCATAGGCGTCGTCGTGCGGGTCGTATTCGGCCACGACGCCGTAAGTCTCGATCGGCGATCCGGTATTGCGCGGATAGCGGGTCGAGACCGCAATGCGGCGCGCGGCCGACGCGAAGGCCGCGTCGGGGTCGCCGTAACGAAAGAGCCGCTCGCTGATGAGATTGCTGCCTACGGCGTCGTGGAGCACGGGTGCATCGGTTGCCAGCGCGGCAAGAGGATCGACCACCGCGGGCCGCGGACGATACGATGCTTCGATCAGGTCGAGCGCATCCTCGGCGACGTAGCGGTCGGTCGCGACGACGACGGCGACCGGCTCGCCGACGTAGCGCACGCGCTCGACCGCGATCGGGCGTGCATCGATCGGCGCCCGCACGCTCGCCACGAGGCTCGTCGTGATATCGGCGAGGTCGGCCCCGGTGATGACGGCGGCGACGCCGGGGAGCGCGCGTGCCGCATCGGTGTCGATCGAAACGATGTCCGCGTGCGCATGCGGCGAGCGCAGGATCGCGGCGTCGAGCGTGCCGGACTTGATGCCGAGGTCGTCGATGTAGCGCCCGCGACCCGTCAACAGCGCGGCGTCTTCGACGCGCTCCACGGACTGCCCAAGCCATCGGACCCCTTCTATTCGCACGACAGCTCCTCGTCAGCGCTCTCCACTGCAACAAGTCGAAGGCGAGTACCGGCTCACGTGAAGCGACCCTTCGTTTCCGGAATGATGAGGGCGCCGATCAGATAGATCAGGAATGCGGCGCACACGAACATGGACAGGGACACCGGAAGGTCCGCCGGCGTAGGACTCGCCAGTGAAACGAAGGTCGGCATCATCCCGCCGATCGCAAAACCGATGTTCCACGACAGCCCGGTGCCGCTGGCGCGCAATGCCGTCGGGAAGCGCTCGTTGAGGAAGATCAGGATCGGCGCGTATCCGGCATTGCCGATGAAGGCTATGGCGAGCGAATAGAGCACGATAACGGTCAGGTCGTCCGCACGCGCCATGCCGAGATAGCAGAACGGCAACAGAATGATCGCGGCGATGTCGACGATGAGAAACGTCTTCTTCCGCCCGATCTGATCGCTGATCCAGCCGATGAGCACGGCGGCGATGAAAGCCGACACGCTCGCCGCCATCAGTATCGTCGCCGCAATCGTATTGGGGATTTGGTTGATGACCTTCAGAAACGTCGGCCGAGTGGTTTGTTACGGCAGAAGTCATGGCAACGCGGTTTTCGAATTGATCTCCAACGCGACTGATCTCGCGGCTTCTCCATTCGTTCGTTTCGGCCGGTGAATCCATTTGACGATACGGATAAAAAGCCGAAGATTGTTTTGGCTGTAGATCCGGAGCTGGCGTTCCAGATTCTTGCGAGCTGCCATATCTCCCGCCAAGATCATTCGATACGAAGCCGAAGCGGGATACTTTTCACCAGTGTACTGTTCCCATGCTTCGCATAGTTGCTGCCGATAGAGATCGTATTCTGCGGCTTTTCCTTCTTCATAAGCGAGATCAGCAAGATAGCAACGGCGATTGTACTCAGATTTGATCTTGGCGTGCTGCAGATCGTAGAACCAAAATCCTACGGAGCGACCGATAAAAACAAAGACGAGTCCGATCATTATCGCCGGAAGTTTTGTTCCCGTATGGGTAGCCCAATCTTCCGGTACAACAGGGCTCAAGAGTTGCGCAAACAGATAACCGCTGATGGCGAGAATGGCAGGTCCGAGAAGACGCCACACATAACTCAACCAGTCGCTGCGTTTACGCGATTCTCGAATTCGCTCCTCAAGATAGTGCATTTCTTCGAGCGCATCTTTATGCTTGGACATCCAATCGCGCTTTCTGCGCGTTATTCCGCCCGCATGCGAATGCACGACGCTTCGAACGCAGTCGAGATATGCAGACTCGGCGGTTCCCTGCTCCGACTTCAGAGCGAGAAACTCGTCCTTTATTGTCTGCGCGAGTTGCCCTTGAGCGGATCCTTTCAAGTCGGGATTATCCGCCGCGTGAAATGCATATCCGAGGTTCAACGCTTCATCGACACTCGGAAGCCGAATCTTCGCCTCGGCGCTCATTCTGAGCGAGAAGATCTTCCCCACGACTGCACCTTTTTTGATGCCGTATTTATCCGCTAAATATGGTAATGAAAAACATCATGTTTAGTCAAATTGACTCGTCGACAGGGTGACGTAAGGGGATTGTAATACCGCCGCCAGCTCTCGACGATGGCCTGAGCTTCGCGAAGCGTGTAGAAGATCTCGCCATCGAGGAGAATTTCAATCTGCCGCAGTTTCGCGACGATTTCTTCCGCCTGTATCTCGGTCCTCGACACCGGTCCTCCTCAAGGCCAAAACCCATACCTCAGGTCGGACCACTTCAAAAGGGGAGAGGCGCTGTTGTGCGCGGCGTGTAGGCCGGGTGCCGATGTGCGTCAGTCCGGCCTGGCCGTCGTGATCGCCAAGTCGAAATATTTAGTTGGCATTCCACGGATAGGCTTTTTTGCGAGGGCAAGTGAGCACGCGTCGGCACGCGATGAAAGATGCCCGTCAGAAGCCCGTGCCTTAAAAGTTATTCAACTCTCAAGATCTTTGCACTGTCAATGTGCCGATCCACCCAGCAGACAGCGCTCGGCCATGATGCCCGAGCCGACGACCGTCGCGACCACCAGGGCGGTCCCGAGACCTTCCGCAAGAAGTCGGCGGCCAAGCGGAGGAGATATCTCGCTCATCACGCGGCCGAAGCGGGCTTGCCGCCCGCGCCCTTAGTCTTGCCAATGGACTCGCTAATCGGGCGTGGGAGCAATTCCTGCACCACCCCAATGCGGAAGGCTTCTTCAGCGTTCCAATGGTCCCCTGTCAGCATGTAGCGCATGGCGTTTCCCCATCCTGCTTCACGCACGAAGCGAACCGTCGCGCCACCGCCCGGGAACCGGCCGTGAGTGTTCTTGTCCTAAGCGAACCGAGCGTCGGCGGCGGCTCAGTTCGTGGCGATCGAGAGCCAGAAGGTGGCAGCGCTCCTGGAGCGAAGAAGATGAGGCGCTGCGCGTGGCGGCGAGAGTCAGCGGCTTTTCGACACCTAGAGGACGTCGATCTGCAGATGGGCGCGCCGCTCATTCAAGTTCCCGGAGTTTGAGCATCACTATGCCGAAAATCCTTCCCGTCCTGGAGCGGCGCTATCCCGACCTCCGGGTCGAACTGCGCGAAACGCAGACCAGGACACTCCTCGAGGAGCTTCGGCGCGGTGCGCTCGACGTGGTGATGCTGGCGCTGCCGGCCGCCGATTGCCGAGATTGAGACCATCCAGCTGTTCGACGACCCGTTCTTGCTGGCGGTTCCGGCCACCGACAATCGTCCCGAGAACGCGCGGGTGAGCGCGCAGGACATCGTCCAGCAGCGCCTGATCCTGCTGGAGGAAGGCCACTGCCTGCGCGACCAGGCGCTCGCCTTTTGCACCAGCGCGCGCGGCGACGCGAGCCTGGGCGCGACTAGCCTCGCCACCGTCATGCAGATGGTCGCCCACGGCTACGGCATCACGCTGCTGCCGCGGGGGTTGGCGAGGTGGAGCCCGATGACTGATCGGTAGTTGCTGCACAAGTGTCGGGGACGATTGAGGGGCGAAAAGTTCATGCGCGAATAGACCGGCGGGACTGGAGGGCGGGCGTGTATACGTGTTCCATGGTGCTGCGCCCGACCCGTTCCAATAAACTGCATCGCTAGCGGATTTCGCGAATACGCGGCACTCCCGCCGAGTTCATCGGGTACGTGGACGCTCCGGATGATGCGACCGCAATCAAGAAAGCCATCGAGGAATTTGAGATCACCGATCCGAAAAGCGAGAGAAGCTGGTGGCGCAGCGGGTGAAGTAGGGGCTGAACTCTTCGTTCGCGTTTCTAATT
>Ga0137361_10002965_pt1 | contig 10964 bp, 11 predicted proteins | sample Mad1_80_16metaG_FD_104923 | JGI IMG/M metagenome (GOLD analysis project Ga0137361, IMG submission 104923) | Vadose zone soil microbial communities from Angelo Coast Range Reserve, California, USA - Mad1_80_16 metaG | ecosystem: Environmental > Terrestrial > Soil > Vadose zone | place: USA... | reverse complement strand
GCGACCGGGACCAGGTGGTGTTCATCGAGGTCAAGTTCCGCACCGCCGGAGGGTATGCTTCGCCCTTCGACGCTGTAGGCACGAAGAAACGCGAGGACGTGGCCAAGGCCGCCGCGGGCTATCTCTCGCGCCGCGGGCTCCTCGACCGGCCCGTGCGGTTCGATGTGGTCGGGATCACGTGGAGGGCTGATGGGGAGGAGCTCCTCGTCCAGCACGTACCCAATGCCTACCCGGGAGGCCGAAGGCAGTTCTTCTAAGCGCATCCTGATCCTGCACGTGCGAGCCGGCGTGGGGCACGAGCGGGCGGCCCGTGCCGTGGAGTCGGCCCTGCGCGCGGTCGATCCCTCCTGCGAGCCGATCGTCCGCGACGCCCTCGAATTCTCCTCCCCTTTCCTGCGCCGGTTCTACGCCTCCGCCTACAACCAGCTGGTGGACCGCGTGCCGCGCGTCTGGGGATTTTTCTACCGGGAATCGGAGCGCATCCCCGCCATGGGTTTCCGCCAGCGGGTGCGCTCGGCTCTCCTCGCGGCCGGGTGCCGCGATTTCGCCGAGGCCGCCCGGCGCTTCCGCGCCGATGCCGTACTCTGCACGCAATTCCTTCCCGCCGAGGTTTTCGCGTATCTGCGGCAGCGCGGCGCCATCTCGATCCCGGTCTCCTGCACGGTGACCGACTTCGCCATCCATCCCATCTGGGTCTATCCCGGTATAGACCGCTATTTCGTCGCGACGGAATTCGCCGCCGAGGAATTACAAGAATCGGGCGTCGTGGCGCCGGATCGGATCGAGGTGACCGGGGTGCCCATCGACCCGCGCTTCTCGACGGGGGTCGGGCGCGAGGCCGCGCGCCGGGAGCTGGGTCTCGATCCCGATCCCCGCCGCCTCACGCTCCTCCTCATGGGGGGTGGCTTCGGCTGGGGACCTATGGAGGGAATGGTGGACGTGGTGCTCCGGCTCCCGGAATCGGTGCAGGCGCTCGTCATCGCGGGGAAGAACGAGCCGCTGCGGGAGCGGCTCGCGAAGCGGGTGGAGGGTCTCGAGCGGAGGATCAAGGTGCATGGCTTCACGGATCGGGTTCATCTCTTCCTCGAGGCGGCGGACCTCCTGGTCGGGAAGGCGGGCGGGCTCACCTCGAGCGAGGCGATGGCGCGCGGCGTTCCGATCGTCGCGGTACGTCCCATCCCCGGACAGGAGGAGCGCAACTGCGACTACCTGCAAGAGGCGGGCGCCGCGGTGCGGGTGCACGACCTCTTCGACCTCAAGGTGAAGCTGACCCATTTCCTCGCAAATCCCGCCGACCTCGAGCGCATGAAGGGAAACGCGCGGGCGATCGGGCGTCCGGACTCCGCGTTCCGCGTCGCGAGGTCGATCCTGAGCCGATTGACACCCCCCAGGCCCGGTGGTACCATGCGCTGATGCCGAAAACCGTCGCAAGTGACGTTGCTGCAGCGGGATCGGCCGCGGAGAACGAGAGCCGGGAGACGCGGCACGGCGTTCTGATGCTGGTCACCGGCCCGGGCAAGGGAAAAACGACGTCCGCGTTCGGCCAGGCCCTCCGCGCGCACGGACATGGGTTCAAGATCGCGATCGTGCAGTTCATGAAGGGCCGGATCTACGGCGAGCTGGACACGCTGCGCTCCCTCCCTCGGATCGAGGTCTGGCAGTTTGGCCGGGTCGCGTTCGTGGATCCCAAGAATCCGGATCCCAGGGATCGCGAGCTGGCGAGGCAGGGGATGGACAAGGCGTGGGAGATCGTGCGCGGTGGGGACCACGACCTCCTGATCCTGGACGAGATCAACGTCGTCGCCGATTTCGGACTGATCCCCGTCGAGGAAGTGCTGGAGCAGGCCTTGGCGCGCCCGAAGTGGATGGACATGATCTGGACTGGGCGGAGCGCGCCCGCGGCGATGGTGGACATGGCGGACACGGTGAGCGAGGTGCGCGAGATCAAGCACCATTACCGGAAGGGGATCGAATCGCGAGCCGGGATGGAGTACTGACGCTCGCGAATGGTCTTCTCGGGGGCGACACGCGCTCGCTGGCTCGGGCCATGAGCCTGGTCGAAAACGGAGCACCCGAGGCGGACGCGCTCCTGGACCGGGTCTTCGGCGCGCGGCCTCCGGCGCCCCGCGTGGGCGTCACGGGGCCTCCGGGGGCGGGGAAGAGCACCCTGGTCGCCGAGTACGCACTCTTGCTCAGGCGCGAGAGCCGCCGCGTGGGCGTGGTCGCCGTGGATCCGACGAGCCCCTACACGGGGGGCGCCATTCTCGGGGACCGCGTCCGGATGAGCGAGCTCTCCACGGACCCCGGTGTCTTCATCCGGAGCATGGCCACGCGGGGAAGCCTGGGCGGCCTGGCGGCCCGGACCGAGGAGCTGTGCGAGCTTCTCTCGGCGTGGGGGAGCGACGTCACGCTGATCGAGACGGTGGGAGTGGGCCAGTCCGAGCTGGACGTGGCCCAGGCCGCCGACACGACCATCGTGGTGCTCACACCCGAGTCGGGCGACGCGATCCAGTCCCTGAAGGCGGGGCTGATGGAGATCGCGGACGTCTTCGTGGTGAACAAGTCGGATCACACAGGCGCCGACCAGCTGGTCGCGGCCATCCGCTCGGCTCTGGCGCTCCGCGGGCCATCGCCCTGGCGGCCGCCGATCGTGAGGACGGTTGCGACGGAGCGGCGCGGAATCGACGAGCTCCACCAGGCCATCCAAGCACATAGGGCGCACCTCGCCGATCCGGCCACCTCGGCGGGGGTCCGGCGCGAGAAGATCCGGGCGCGGCTGAAGAACGCGGTGCGCGAGCGGTTGCTGGAGCGCGCGTGGGAGCGGCAAGGGCTGGGGACGCTCCTCGACCGCGCCGCCGAGGAAGTGCTTCAGGGAGCGGTTTCGCCGTACCGAGCGGCGCGGGATCTGCTCGAAAGGATGACGGACCATGGCGAACGCAGCGCGAACTGAGACCGCGACCGACCGCGCGCAGCGCGGGGGGGCGCGACCGGATGCCGGCCCCGAGACGGCGCCGAAGCCGCCCTTGCGCGATAACGGTTCGACGGCGCCCCCGCGGCTCTTCGAGACCCTGTCCGGGATCCCCGTCCAGCCGCTCTATACGCCCGAGGACGTGAAGCCGGGCCTGGAAGAGCGCCTGGGCGAGCCCGGGAAGTTTCCCTTCACGCGCGGCCTCCATCCCGAGATGTACCGATCGCGCCTCTGGACGATGCGCCAGTTCGCGGGCTTCGGCTCGGCCGAGCACACGAACCAGCGCTTCCATTATCTACTCGCGCAGGGCATGACCGGCCTCTCGACGGCGTTCGACATGCCCACCCTCATGGGCTACGACGCCGATCACGCGATGTCGTTCGGCGAAGTGGGGCGCGAGGGCGTGGCCGTCTCCTCGCTCGAGGACATGGAGATCCTCTTCCGGGGCATCCCGCTCGATCAGGTCACGACATCCATGACCATCAACGCGCCGGCCGTGGTGCTCCTGGCCATGTACGTCGCGGTGGCGGAGAAGCAGGGAATCCCGCCCGAGAAGCTCGGCGGAACCGTCCAGGCGGACATGCTGAAGGAGTTCATCGCGCAGAAGGAGTGGATCTGCCCGCCCCGGCCCTCCGTGAAGATCTGCGTGGACATGATCGAGTGGTGCGCGGAACACATGCCGAAGTGGAACTCGATCTCGATCAGCGGCTACCACATCCGCGAGGCGGGAGCCACGGCGGTCCAGGAGCTGGCCTTCACGATCGCCGACGGGATCGGGTACGTCGAGGAATGCCGGAAGCGCGGCATGGACGTGGATGAGTTCGCGCCGAGGCTTTCCTTCTTCTGGGACGTCCACAACGACTTCTTCGAGGAGATCGCCAAGTTCCGAGCGGGGCGGCGCATCTGGGCCAAGCTCATGCGCGACCGCTTCGGCGCGAAGAATCCGCGCAGCTGGCAGCTCCGCACGCACGCGCAGACCGCGGGCGTCTCCCTCACGGCGCAGCAGCCGCTCAACAACGTGGCGCGGGTCGCGATCCAGGCGCTCGCGGCCGTGCTAGGCGGCACCCAGTCCCTGCACACGAACTCCATGGACGAGACGTTGGCGCTTCCCACCGAGGAAGCCGCGACCGTGGCGCTCCGCACCCAGCAGATCATCGCCCACGAGACAGGCGTCACCAACGTCGTGGATCCCTTCGCGGGCTCCTATTTCCTCGAGGTGCTCACGGACAGGATGGAGGAGGAAGCGACCGCAACTATCCGGCGCATCGATGATATGGGCGGGATCATCCAAGCGGTGGAGCGGGGCTTCCCCCAGAAGGAGATCGCCGACTCGGCATATCGCTTCCAGATGCAGGTCGAGCAGGGGGAGAGGACCATCGTCGGCGTGAACCGCTTCGGCGGAGAGGAGGAGGTCTCGATCCCGGTGCTGAAGATCGATCCCGAGATCGAGCACCGCCAGATCGAGCGCGTGCGCTTAGTCCGGACGCGACGCGACGCGGCGGCCTGGACCCAGGCGATGGGGGCTCTGCGCGATGCGTGTATGAGCGACCGGAACCTCGTCCCCTTCGTGCTCGACGCGGTGCGCGCGTACGCGACGCTGGGCGAGATCTCCGACGTGTTCCGTGAAGCCTACGGCGTGTACCGCGAGCCCGCGGTCTTCTAGGGAGAGGGCGAATCCATGGCGCGAAAGATCCGGGTGCTGGTCGCGAAGGCGGGGCTGGACGGACACGACCGCGGAGCCAAGGTGGTGGCCAGCGCGATGCGGGACGCCGGCTTCGAGGTGATCTACACCGGGCTCCACCAGACGCCGGAGATGATCGTGCAGGCGGCGGTCCAGGAGGACGTGGACGCCGTGGCGCTCTCGATTCTTTCGGGCGCGCACATGACCCTCTTCGCGCGCGTGCTCGCGCTCATGCGCGAGAAGGGGATCGGGGACGTGCTCCTCACCGGCGGCGGCATCATTCCCAAGGAGGACATGGCGTCCCTCCGCCAGATGGGCGTGGGGGAGCTCTTCGGTCCCGGCACCACCACCACCGCGATCGTCGAGTACATCCGGAACGCCACCCGCGCCGGAGCTGAGGCGGCCCGATGAACAAAGAGGTGAAGAGCGCCCGCGACGCGCTGGAGCGCGCGGGCGTCAAGGACGGGGCGACCATCCTCTTCGGAGGATTCGGTCTCTGCGGCATTCCGGAGAACCTCATCGTCGCGCTCCGCGATTCGGGGGTCAAGGATCTGACCTGCGTCTCGAACAACGCGGGCGTGGACGACTGGGGCCTGGGCCTTCTGCTCCAGACCCGGCAGATACGAAAGATGGTCTCCACCTACGTCGGCGAGAACCAGATCTTCGAGCGTCAGTTCCTCAGCGGCGAGCTGGAGGTGGAGCTGGTGCCTCAGGGCACCCTGGCCGAGCGCGTGCGCGCGGGAGGAGCCGGGATCGGGGGCTTCTACACGCCGACCGGGGTCGGCACCGTCGTGGCCGAAGGCAAGGAGCTTCGCGTGCTGAACGGACGCGAGTACGTCTTGGAGATGCCCATCCGAGGCGATTTCGCGTTCGTGAAGGCCGCGCAGGGAGACCGCGAGGGAAACCTGCTCTACCGGCGCTCGGCGAGGAATTTCAACCCGGTGTTCGCGACCGCGTCGGAGCACACGATCGCCGAGGTGGAGAAGCTGGTCGAGCCCGGCGCCATCGATCCGGACCAGGTCGTGACACCCCGCGTGGACGTGAATACCATTTTCCAGGGGACCTATGGACCCAAGCGAATCGAAAAGAGAACGAATCGTCCGAAGAGCGGCGCTCGAGCTTAAGGACGGGTTCTACGTGAATCTCGGCATCGGGATGCCGACGCTCGTCGCGAGCTACATCCCGAAGGGAGTTCACGTCACGCTCCAGTCGGAAAACGGGATCCTGGGCGTCGGCCCCTATCCGTTCGAAGGGGAGGAGGACCCGGACCTGATCAACGCGGGAAAGGAGACGGTGACCGTTCTTCCCGGCGCCTCCTTTTTCTCGAGCGCGGATTCCTTCGCCATGGTCCGCGGCGGGCACATCGACCTCACGATTCTCGGGGCGATGGAGGTGGATCAGGATGGGAACCTGGCCAACTGGATGGTTCCCGGCAAGATGGTCAAGGGCATGGGCGGGGCCATGGATCTCGTGGCCGGCGCCAAGCGGGTCGTGGTGACGATGCTCCACACGGCCAAGGACGGAAGCTCCAAGATTCTCAAGAAATGCACGCTGCCGCTCACGGGGAAGAAGGTCGTCGATCTCATCATCACCGATCTCGCAGTGATGGAGGTCACACCGCAGGGGCTGAAGTTGAGGGAAACCGCACCCGGCGTCGCCGTGGACGAAATTCTGAAATCGACAGAGGCCGAGCTTCTGGTCGAGGAAGTCTGCGAGATGCCGGTCTGACCGGCCCGGGGACCCGGATGGAAACGATGACGGAAACGCGTTCGAGCGACATCTACGAGCTGACCGAGGAGCAGCAGCGGTTGCGCGACATGCTCCGCGACTTCGCGGACCAGGAGATCGCCCCCAACGCCGCACGCTACGACGAGGCCAACGAATTTCCGTGGGAGAACATCAAGAAGATGCGGGAGCTGGGCCTCTTTGGAATGATCTTCCCCGAGGAATACGGCGGCCAGGGCCTGGACACGCTCTCCTACGTGATCGCGGTCGAGGAGATCTCGCGCGCGTGCGCGTCGACCGGGATCACGCTGGCGGCCCATGTCTCCCTCGGTACCTCCCCCATCTTCAACTTCGGTACGGAGGCGCAGAAGCGGAAGTACCTTCCCGCGCTCTGCAGCGGCGAGAAGCTCGCCGCCTTCGGGCTGACGGAGCCGGAGGCGGGTTCCGACGCCGGGGGCACCCAGACCCGCGCGGTGCTGGACGGGAATCAATACACGGTCAACGGGCGGAAGATCTACATCACCAACGGCTCGGTCTGCGGCACGGCCGTCTTCACGGCGGTCACGACGCCGGGCCAGGGCGTGAAGGGAATCTCGGCCTTCATCGTCGAAAAGGGGACGCCCGGGTTCAGCGCGGGCACGCGCGAGAAGAAGCTGGGGCACCGGGCCAGCGACACGGTGGAGCTTCTCTTCGAAAACGTGAAGCTCAACAAAGAAAACCTGCTCGAGCGGGACGGCAAGGAGGGCCAGGGCTTCAAGCAGTTCATGAAGACCCTCGATGGCGGACGGATCTCGATCGGCGCGATGTCGGTCGGGATCGCGCAGGCCTCGCTCGACGCGGCGCTTCGCTACTCGCGCGCGCGGAAGCAGTTCGGAAAGCCGATCGCGGAGTTCCAGGCGATCCAGCTCCTGCTCGCCGACATGGCCACCGAAACCGAGGCGGCGCGGCTCCTGGTCTACCAGGTGGCGCGGCTCAAGGACCGCGGGCTTCCCTTCACGCGGCAATCCGCGATGGCGAAGCTCATGGCATCGACCGTCGCGATGAAGTGCGCGGACACCGCGATCCAGATCCACGGCGGCGCCGGCTATATGACCGATCATCCGGTGGAGCGGTATTTCCGCGACGCCAAGCTCATGGAAATCGGCGAGGGGACCTCTCAGATCCAGCGTCTCGTCATCGCCCGAGAGCTACTCCGGGAGGCGGAAGGCACCGCGCGATAGAGAACGCGCGGGGCCGGCCGCACCCGTTTCACGTCGGAAGGAGAAATCGAGATGGCAGATCGTGACGCATACATCGTGAGCGCGTGCCGGACCGCGATCGGCGAGTTCCTGGGCGGGCTCTCCTCGATCCCGGCCCCCGAGCTGGGCGCCGTCGTCATCCGCGAGGGCGTGAGCCGGGCCGGAATCCAGCCGGGGGACGTCGAGGAAGTGCTCATGGGGAACGTGGTGCAGGCCGGGGTCGGACAGGCCCCGGCGCGCCAGGCGGCCATCAAGGCGGGCATCCCGAACACCGTGGGCGCCACGACGGTGAACAAGGTGTGCGGCTCGGGGCTCAAGGCCGTCATGCTGGCCGCGCAGGCCGTCAAGGCGGGCGACAGCGACATCATCGTCGCCGGCGGGATGGAATCCATGTCGAATGCGCCCTATTACCTTCCCAAGGCGCGCGTGGGATACCGGCTGGGGAACGCAGAACTGGTGGACGGCGTGATCTTGGACGGGCTCTGGGATTCATTCAACAACTTCCACATGGGAAGCGCGGCCGAGCTGATCGCGCGGAAATTCAACGTCACGCGGGAGGAGCAGGATCGTTTCTCGGTGGAGAGCCACCAGAAGGCCGTCCGCGCGCAGAAGGAGGGTAAGTTCAAGGAGGAGATCGTCCCGGTCCTGGTGCCCCAGAGGAAAGGGGAGCCCATGTGCTTCTGCGTGGACGAGCGTCCGCGCGCGGATTCCACGATGGAGTCCCTGGCCAAGCTCCGCCCCGCGTTCGAGAAGGAGGGCACCGTCACGGCGGCGAACGCGCCCGGCCTGAATGACGGAGCTTCGGCGGTGGTGGTCATGTCCGGCGCGGCGGTGAAGCGCACGGGCGCCAAACCCATGGCGCGCGTCACCGGATACGCCACGGGAGGCACGGCGCCTGAAATGGTCTTCTACGCGCCCGTCGTGGCGGTGAAGAAGCTCGCGGAGAGGCTTGGGCGGAAGCCCAATGACTGGGATCTGATCGAGGCCAACGAGGCCTTCGCGGCGCAGGCGATTGTGGACGCTCGCGAGCTGGGCTGGGATTTCGCGAAGCTCAACGTGAACGGCGGCGCCGTGGCGCTGGGACATCCGATCGGAGCGAGCGGCGCGCGCGTGCTCACCACGCTCCTCTACGCGATGCGGGACCGCAAGGCGAAGACGGGGCTCGCGACCCTGTGCCTGGGCGGCGGGAACGCCGTCGCCCTGAGCGTGGAGGCCGTGTAGTGCCGGTCGCGACGGCGACCCGCGCGGTCGCGGTGATCGGCGCCGGCACCATGGGAAGCGGGATCGCCCAGGTCTTCGCGGCCTCGGGCCGGCAGGTTTATCTGGGAGACCGGGACGAGCCCTCGCTCCGGCGGGGCCTCGCTTCGATCGCAAAGAGCCTGGACCGCCTCATCAAGAAGGGAACCCTCGACGCCGCGGCGCGCGATCAGGTGCTGGGACGGATCCAGAGTGCCACCGTGGGGCTCCCGCTCTCCGAGTGCGCGCTCGCGATCGAGGCGGTGCCGGAGCGCCTGGACCTCAAGAAGGCCGTGTTCCAGGAGCTGGACAAAGCTCTGCCCCCCGATGCCATCCTGGCCACCAACACCTCCTCGATCTCCATTACCGAGCTGGCCGCCGCCACCTCGCGTCCCTCGCGCGTCATCGGGATGCACTTCATGAACCCCGTTCCGATGATGCCGCTCGTCGAGGTCGTCCGCGGGCTGGAGACTTCGGAAGAGACGGTGAACGCGACCATGGAGGCGGCCCGCGCGCTCGGGAAGACGCCCGTGCTCGTGGAGGACCGTCCCGGGTTCGTCTCGAACCGCGTCCTGCTCCCGATGATCAACGAGGCGGTCTACGCATACCAAGAAGGCGTGGCGACGCGCGAGGCGATCGACACCGTCATGAAGCTCGGTATGAGTCATCCCATCGGTCCTCTCGCGCTCGCGGACCTCATTGGTCTCGACGTGTGTCTCGATATCATGGAAGTGCTGCAGGGCGGATTCGGGGACGACAAGTACCGACCGTGTCCGCTGTTGCGTCAGATGGTCGCCGCCGGCAGGCTGGGCCGGAAATCGGGCCGGGGGTTTTACGAGTACCCCGATTCCTAGGACCCGATGAATTTCCAGCTCACGGAGCAGCAGGAAATGCTCCGGGCCCTCACCCGCTCCTTCGCCGAGGGTGAGATCGCGCCCATCGCCCACCAGATCGACGCCACCGAGGAGATTCCGCAATCCCTCCGGAAGAAGCTCCGGGACAACAATTTCTTCGCGCTCTCGGTCCCCGAGGAATACGGCGGCGTCGGCATCGACGCGGTGGGGTACGTGATCGTGATGGAGGAGCTGTCGCGCGCTTCGGCCGCGGTGGCGATCACCGTCTCGGTTCACAACTCGGTCGCCGCGGGGCCGATCTCCAAGTTCGGAAACCCGGAGCAGAAGGAGCGCTGGCTCCGAGCGCTGGCCAAGGACAAGCTGGGCGCCTTCGCACTGACGGAGCCCGGCTCGGGCTCCGACTCCGCGGCGCTCGTCACGCGCGCCGAGCTTCGCGGGAACGAATACGTCCTGAACGGGGCGAAGACGTTCGTCACGAACGGCAAGTACGCGGACGTTATCGTGCTCCTGGCTCGAACCAGCCAGGAGTCGAAGCATCGCGGCATCAGCGCCTTCCTGGTCGAGAGGGATTCCCCGGGTCTCAAGATCGGAAAGAACATCGACAAGATGGGCATTCGCGGCTCGGACACGGTAGAATTGATGCTCGAGGATTGCCGCGTGCCCGTGGCGAACCGCCTCCACGATGAAGGCCGTGGATTCCGCGTCGCCATGCAGACGCTCGATGGCGGACGGATCGGTGTCGCCGCTCAAGCGCTTGGCATCGCCCAGGCGTCGCTCGAAGCCGCGTCGCGCTACGCGCGCGAGCGGTACCAGTTCGGGCACCCCATCCGCGACTTCCAGGCCATCCAGTGGATGGTCGCGGAGATGCGGACCGAGATCGAAGCGGCGCGGCTCCTCACGCTCCAGGCCGCCTGGATGAAGGACCAGGACATTCCCTACGGGCCGTTCGCTTCGATGGCCAAGCTCAAGGCTTCGGCCGTGGCCCGCATGGCCGCGGACCGTGCGGTCCAGATCCACGGGGGATACGGATATACGAAGGAGTTCGCGGTGGAGCGCTATTACCGCGACGCCAAGGTGACGGAGCTGTACGAGGGGACCTCGGAAATTCAGCACATCGTGATCGCCAAATCGGTTCTCTATCCGAAGGACGGAAAGGTCTCGACGTGAAATCCAAAGTCGCTGTGCTCCGAACGAACGCGCGGACGGTGGTGGACGACATCGGCCGGTTGATGGAGCTTGCGGATTGCAACGCGGAGATCAAG
>Ga0137361_10002963_pt1 | contig 10968 bp, 10 predicted proteins | sample Mad1_80_16metaG_FD_104923 | JGI IMG/M metagenome (GOLD analysis project Ga0137361, IMG submission 104923) | Vadose zone soil microbial communities from Angelo Coast Range Reserve, California, USA - Mad1_80_16 metaG | ecosystem: Environmental > Terrestrial > Soil > Vadose zone | place: USA... | reverse complement strand
GGAGAAACCATGAAAATTGGCCAACTTGCCCGCGCCGCCGGGCTCAACGCCTCCGCCATCCGCTACTACGAAAAGCGCGGCCTCCTCGCTGCGCCCCAGCGTCTCGGCGGCCAGCGCCTTTACGCAAGCGATGCCCTTTCGCGCCTACTGTTAATCCGCTTCGCCACTGAAATGGGTTTTACCCTCGCCGAAATCAAGCTCTTCCTGAACGGCCTGCGCGACAGCACCCCTGTCGGCCCGCGCTGGAAAAAACTCGCCACGCGCAAGCTCCGCGAAGTCGAGCTAACCATCGCTCGCTCCCTTCAACTCAAATCCCTCCTTGAGGGCCTCCTCGACTGTCACTGCCCATCGCTCCGGTTCTGCGTCAATTGTCTCCGCCTCAGCCCCAAACTCCGCAACTTGAAAAAACATCCGGCTCTGCGCAAGGTGTTTCCTCAAACAAATTGATCGCGCAACCATTTGTTTTCAAAAAACTTGTGATATATCATGGTATATGCCAAGTACAAGGGACACGCCAATTCCAGGGGAGGCTCGCCGTGCGCAAAATCGTCAAACTCTTCAAAAACGGCCGCAGTCAGGCTGTCCGCTTGCCTTCGGATTTCCGCTTCTCCTCCCGTGAAGTCTTCATCCGCAAGGATCCCGAAACCGGCGACGTCATTCTTTCTCGCAAGCCCGGCTCCTGGGACGACCTTTTCGCTCTCGCCGACTCTGTCGAAGTTCCCGCGGACTTCCTCGCTTCACGTGATCGCCGCCCCCCCAAAAAACGCCGCCTCTTCTGATCGGAACATCGCATGCTCCGTTTCATGCTCGATACCAACAGCGTGAGCTACGCCCTCAGAGGGAATCCGCCTTCTGTTCGCGAACATTTGCGCCGCGTTCCCATGGCCCAGGTCTGCGTTTCTTCCATCACCGAAGCCGAACTTCTCTTTGGTCTCGCCCTGAAGCCCCAAGCTACAAAACTTGCCGAGCTCGTCAACCAATTTCTCATGGGCGTCAGCGTTCTGCCCTGGGACTCCGCCGCCGCGAAAGCCTACTCCGACCTCTGCTCCGCCTCCTGGAAGAGAGGCCGCCCCCTCGCCGCCATGGACATGCTTGTCGCCGCCCACGCCTTCGCCTCCGGCCTCACCCTCGTTACCAGCGACCGCTCCTTCCGCTCCCTCCGTCCCCGCCTCCGCCTCGCCGACTGGTCCAAGCCCCTCTGATTTGGACCAGACTTTCGCCGCCATGCCTCCAGCACCCGCAAGCTCCGAAGTCGATCGGATTAAGCACCGGTAATTTCCATCGTCAAAACAGCCAGGTTGCAAAAACGCACGCGCAACCTGCAAGCTGATGAGCATGCCGGAACTGCCGGATATCGCCGCCTACATCAGTGCCCTCGAACCACGCATCCTCGCGCAGCCGGTCGTTCGAGTGCGCCTTGCGAGCCCTTTTTTGCTTCGAACCGCACAACCGCCAATCAAAAGTGTGGAGGGCCGCGTCGTCCGCGAACTGCGGCGAATCGGCAAGCGCATCGCCATTGGAGTCGAAGGCAATCTTTGGCTGGTGCTGCACTTGATGATTGCAGGTCGGTTGCACTGGCGGCTGCCAGGGGCAAAGCTGGCCGGCCGCCACAGTCTGGCAGCCTTCGATTTTCCCAACGGCTCTCTCGTGCTTACTGAAGCCGGCACAAAGCACCGCGCATCGTTGCACGTGCTGGCTGGTGAGGAGGGCCTGCGTTCCGTGGACCCGGGAGGAATTGACATTTTCGCGAGCGATCTCGTCTCGTTTCGCGACGCGCTTACCTTCGAAAACCGGACACTCAAGAGAGCGCTTACCGATCCGCGCCTGGTCAGCGGCATCGGCAACGCGTATTCGGATGAAATCTTGCATGCAGCACAACTGTCGCCCGTCACCCTCACGCGCAAGCTGGAGCCGCACGAGTGGGAAAGGCTGTTTGCGGCGGCGCGCTATACCCTCGGACTCTGGATAGACCGGCTGCGCGCAGAGGCCGAAGCTGGCTTTCCCGAAAAGGTGACCGCGTTTCGCAGAGAAATGGCAGTTCACGGACGCTATGGACAGCCTTGCCCAAGGTGCGGAGAAAAGATTCAGCGGATTCGTTATGCGGACAACGAAACAAACTACTGTGCCCGCTGCCAGACTGGTGGGAAGGTTCTCGCGGATCGCGCCTTGTCCCGACTATTGGGATCGGACTGGCCACGCACCCTCGAAGAACTCGAAGCTCTCAAGCGCCGCTGACAGTGAGAACCTTGCCGCAATGTCTCCCGAACTGTCCTGAAATTGGAAAGTGCCTCGTTACTCGAAATGCTGCTACCGGCTGGGGATCAATTCGACGAAAGCGGCCTGAGCGAGTGTGTGGGGAACTGGGCTTTTCAACTACGGCGCGTCCCAGTCAAGGGCGTAGATTTCCCGCGTGCCGGCGTAGCGCACGACCAAAGGTGAATCGTCCGGAGCTAATCCGAACCAATTCCCTAGCAATCCCGTTCGCCGAAAACCCTTCATACTTACTAATCGCTCTAATTTGTGGTCGTTGATCCGCACGCGCGACAAGGCCGGGTCGTCCCCAGAATAGGCGTCAAAATAGACGTACTTCCCGTCCCGAGACCAACTGGGATAGCTCACCAGCATCTTGACCAATTCCACCCACTTTTGAGTCGTGAAATCAAACAGCAAAAGCTCGCTGCTATCTGCCTTTAGCGCACATATATACCGTCCGCTCTGCGACCACCGGGGAGCGAACAGCCCCTCAGATCCGGGAAGTTCGGAAACTTGGTGCGTTCTCAGATCAAACAGTTGGATGGTTATTGTTCCAGAGGTTCCAGATTCCATCCGATGACCAGTTGGGGTCGACTTCATACCGTTCGCCCGGCATCAACTGCTGAGCGCTGCCGCCTTCGGCTGACACGAGGAAAATTTTCCAGGGCTTGCCGGCCGCCACGGACATGAACGCAATCCGTTTCCCGTCCGGCGACCAGGGTGGCAACAACGCTCGCATGGGCGGGAAAGTGAGCTGAAGTCTCTAGCTGCCATCCACCTTGCTCCGCCAAAGAACACCATCGGGAAACGTGACGTAAGCGGCCCACTCCCCGTCCCCGGAAAAGGCCAAATCATCCGCCGAAATCCCCGAAAGATAGGGCACAAACTGCCGCGCCTTCGAGTCGTACTTCACCAGTTCGTCGCGCGGTTTTGAGCCGATGACGAATAGCCTCTTGCCGTCTTTGCCCGGGATGGCCGCCCAGGTGTTCATCGGCCCCGCAGTCAGCTGTGTTGGCTGTGGGGTTTTCCTCTGAGAGAACGCGGATTTTTCGCGAATAGCCCAGACATTGGCGGTAAGCCCGCACGTATCACCGTGTGAGGAACTAAAAAGGAAGTACTTTCCGTCGGGTGTCCAGATGCCGTAGCGCTCTGAGGAAGGAGCGCTCCAACCAGGAAGTAAGGGATGAAGATTGGTTCCGTCGGATTTGACCTCCCATAAAGACACCGAGTTACTTTTGGGATCAAACAACGTAAAGCGCAACACGCGTCCGTCGGGCGACCACCGGATTTGGCTTGCCTGTCCGCCAACGGCGACTAGTTTCCGTGATTCGGTCCCATCACTCTTTGCGAGATACAAATCCTCACCGTTGGCATAGACAATCCCCTGTCCGTCTGGTGACCAAGCGCCATCATGGGCGAGCACATCCCCAAGACGGCGAGAGGAACCGCCTAGCGCAGGCAGTATCCAAAGGGGGTATTCCGTTTCCGTTCCAGCAGCGCTGCCAACTAGAAGCTCGGACCCGGTCGAAGAGATGTCCACAGGGAAAACGTTTTGGAAAGGAGTAGGGATTGTAACCGTCTCGCCGCCGGTTAGAGATACCTGGGCAAGAACGCCGCGCCCACCCGCATCCTCCGGAAAGTAGAGCCGAGCCCCATCGGTTACGAGAGGGCCGGTTTTGTCGCGGCCGTCACTCGTAATCTGGACGGTACGCAAGACCCTCGGCGGCGGGAAAGGGCGCGTAAGCAAATAGAGGAGAATCGCGGCCGCGATGGCAATGACACTTGCGAGAAGTGCCGCCCACCGGCGCCATTTCTGGACTGGCGGTTCCCCCGCCCATGCTATGGTCACGCTTTCTGCTGACCGTCCCGAATCCGTATCACGTTTCAGGCGTTTCAGATCGGCCCGCAGCTCGGACGCGACCTGGTAGCGTAACTCTCGATCTTTCTCTAGGAGCTTATTGATGATCTCTTCGAGCTTGGGCGGAACCTCGGAGTTGATCCGTACTGGGGGCACAGGTGGGCGTTCCAGAATGGCGTGGAAGATTAATCCCGAAGTGTTCCCCCGGAACGGCAATTGCCCGGTTGCCATTTGATACAGGACCGCACCGAAGGAAAACAAATCGGTTCGTGCGTCCAAGTCCTTGCCCTTGACCTGTTCCGGCGACATGTAAGCCACTGTGCCGACTGCCGTGCCAGGGCTGGTAAGATGCTCCTCGACGTCGAAGGTCGCGGCGGTTTGCTCCGTTCCTGTCACAGGCTTGGGAGAGAGCTTGGCCAAGCCAAAGTCCAGGACTTTGGCGTGGCCGCGGTCCGTGACAAAGAGGTTCGCAGGTTTAATGTCGCGATGAACGATTCCTTTGGCGTGAGCGGCATCAAGCGCGTCGGCGATCTCGATTCCTAGCGAGAGCGGAGTTTCCAGTTCCATGGGACGCTCGGCGATGCGGTGCTTCAGCGTCGCGCCTTCCAGAAACTCCATGGCAATTTCCCGTCCTGCTCACCGATGTCATGGATCGTGCAGATGTTTGGATGATTGAGGGCCGACGCGGCCTGCGCCTCGCGGTGAAACCGGGCGAGGGCATGCGGATCACGGGCTACATCCTCCGGCAGAAACTTGAGCGCGACGAAACGGTGGAGACGAGTATCCTGAGCCTTGTAGACGATCCCCATCCCGCCGCCGCCGAGTTTCTCGATGACATGGTAATGCGAGATGGTCTGGCCGATCATGGCAGAAGAGGGCAACTCTTGGCTCGCATCTTAGGAGCGCTACAATGGCCAAGTCAATTACTCTGTTATTTTCTGGAGCAGGATTGGTTTCCGCGTCGCTCACTCCTTACCCCAAGAGGCCAGCTAGTCCATTTGCGCGTTGCCCATTTCACCAGCCAGTCCATCATCCCAAAGCAAACAAAGCACTTACAAGTAACTATTGACAAACTATCCGGATGCGCTATAATGGTTATTGAGTTTGTCGCCGCCAACTCGCCCCGCCCGCCAGGTAGTCCTTCAAGCTCCTTCAAAATCATTCCGCCCCGCGAATTCACCTGCTCCTGAACAGCTCGCTTGCGTAAGTCCTTTAACTGCAACACTTATAGATTTCCCCGCAAGTGTTGCAAATAAAAGACTTACGGCATGGCTAACTCCTTTAGATGCAACACTTACAAAAAACACGGCGGTGGGGGGTAGTGCTGCCTTCCCCCCTTCATCAACCGCCATGCCTCCCCTTTCTTTTCATGCACTTACGAATTGCAAATTTAGCAACCCCTTTCTTTTGATATTCATGCAAATTGGTGGGGGGTGTACCCAGGGGTGTACCCCCCCATGAGTGCCTTATGACTCGGCAACTCACCTTCAACCTCATGCCCGAGCGCAAGACTTTCACGGTCAGCGAGCTGACCGGCAAGATCCGTGACCTCCTTGCTAAAAACTTCACTGACATCAGTGTTCAGGGCGAAATCTCCAACTGCCGCGAAGCCCAGTCCGGCCACGTCTATTTCACCTTAAAGGACGACCGCGCCCAGGTCCGCTGCGTTTACTTCAAGCAACAACAGCGCGGCATCAAGTTCCGCCCCGAGGACGGCTTGCAAGTTACCGTGCGCGGCAGCATCAGTGTCTACGAGCAGCGCGGCGAATATCAGATTTACGTCGAGAAAATTGATCTGGTGGGGCAAGGCGCGTTGCAGCTCGCCTTCGAGCAGTTGAAAAAACGTCTCGAAGCCGAAGGCCTCTTTGATGCCGCGCGCAAAAAACCGTTGCCGCTTCTTCCCAGCCGCATCGGCGTCATCAGTTCGCCAAAGGGCGCTGCCGTCCGCGACGTCGTGCGCATCCTCACGCGCCGCTTTCCCAATGTCCATCTCATGCTCTTTCCCGTGCGCGTGCAGGGCGAAGGCTCCGCCGAAGAAATCGTCAAAGCGCTGAAATTTTTCAATAAAGGGAAACTCGTCGACGTCGTCATTCTCGCGCGCGGCGGCGGCTCTCTGGAAGACTTGTGGTCCTTCAATGAAGAAATCGTCGCCCGCGCTATTTTCGCCTCCGAAATCCCCGTGATCTCCGGCGTCGGCCACGAAACCGATTTCACTATCGCCGATTTCGTCGCCGATGTCCGCGCCTCCACGCCTTCCGCCGCCGCCGAGCTTGTCGTTCAAACGCGCCGCGAATTTGACAAGCACATCGCCGAACTACGCGGCGCTCTCGCCGAACAAATGCGCTATCGCATCTTGGTGCTCAGCCGTCGCATCCACGAGCTCTCCGCGCGGCGCGGATTCCGCCGCCCGCTCGATCTTCTCCGCCAGCAGCGCCAGCGCGCCGATGAAATGACTTCGCGCCTTGCCCTCGGCCTCCGGGCGCGCCTCGAGCAATCGCGCAAACGCTTCACCGCCGCGCATCTGCGCATCGCTTCCTTCGATTTTCGCGTGAAGATCGCCGCCTTCCGCCTGCGCCTCGAAAAACGCACCACCGAACTTGGCATCCGCATCGAGCGCGTGCTCCGCGCCAAGCGTGAACGCTGGCAGCGCCTGGCCCTGCAACTCCAGGAACGCGGTCCCTTGAAAGTCCTAGAACGCGGCTACGCCATCGCCACCGACGCCGCCGGTAACCTCCTCAGCGACGCCGCCCAAGTTGCCCTCGGCGACACCGTAGCCATCCAACTCCACCGGGGCCGCCTGTCCACGGAAGTAAAGAAAACGGAGTCCTGACACGTATGCTTTCACAGTGGATGAACAAGCTCTTTGGTCCACCGCGGTCAATCGAACCGGAGGCTGCAGTCACTCAAACCTTGACTGAGGTCTTGAGCAACGAGTGCCCGAGATGCAGGCGGCCATTGGGAGGACATCTTTATCAAATGTATGCAATGACCACAGCTACCCCAGAGCTCCAAGAACAACTACACAATTTCTTCCATAAAGCCAAGCATTATGACTGGGAAGCCCTATCTCATTTTCAGGATTTTGACCCACTCAAGAATTCAGCCCAAGTCTATGCGCTTCAGTGTCCGGATCAAAATATCAGGATGCTTTTCGTTCGTGATCCGTCTGAATTGTTTGACGGCGATTCTCTAGAGAGTTGGGAGCCATTGCAACAAGAAGTGGCCCAAACATGGCAGACATTTCTCGCCAAGGACAAATGGGTAGCATTCACTTAGGGGTTGAAAAAATGGCTAGCAAATCCGGGTCAATCTTCGTCGCTGGCGGAGGAAACTTTGAGGACGGCGAGGAAGGCTTCTTGTGGGATGTCCACCTGGCCGACACGCTTCATGCGGCGCTTGCCTTCTTTTTGTTTTTCGAGGAGTTTGCGTTTGCGGGAAATGTCGCCGCCGTAACACTTGGCAAGAACATTCTTGCGAATCGCCGCGACGGTTTCGCGCGCGATCACACGGCTGCCAATTGCCGCCTGGATCGGAACTTCAAACATTTGCCGCGGAATCAGTTTTCGCAAGCGCGTCACGAGATCGCGCCCGCGCTCTGTTGCAAAATCACGATGGATGATCAGCGCCAGCGCATCGACCGGTTCGCCGGCGACCAGCACATCCAGTTTGATGAGGGCGGATTCCCGGTAGTCGGCAAGATGGTAGTCGAGCGAGGCGTAGCCGCGTGAAGTGGATTTTAGACGGTCGTAAAAATCAAGCACGATTTCGTTCAGCGGCAATTCGTAGGTGAGCATGACGCGCGTCGGCGACAAATATTCGAAATTTTTCTGCGTGCCGCGTTTTTCCTGGCAGAGCTGCAGGATTCCGCCGACGGAATCTTCGTTGGTGATGATCATCGCTTTGATGATCGGCTCTTCGATTTTTTCGATGTCGCTGGGATTCGGGAATTTCGAAGGGCTGTCGACTTCAATCACTTCGCCGGTCACGCGCGTGATGCGGTAGCGCACGCTTGGCGCCGTCGTAATTAGATTGAGGCCGAACTCGCGCTCCAGCCGCTCCTGCACGATTTCCATGTGCAGCAGGCCGAGGAAGCCGCAGCGAAAACCGAAGCCGAGCGCCACTGAATTTTCCGGCTCGTAGAAAAACGCGGCGTCGTTCAGTTGCAATTTTCCAAGCGCGTCGCGCAGCGGTTCGTAGTCGTCGGCGAGCACCGGAAACAATCCGGCGAAAACCATCGGCTTGATGGCTTCGAATCCCGGGAGCGCCGGAGCCGGACGCGCCACTTCGATCACCGTGTCGCCCATGCGCGCGTCGGCCACGCGCTTGATATTCGCGACGATGAAGCCAACGTCGCCAGCTTCGAGTTCCTCGAGAGCGACGGGTTTCGGAGTGAGCGTGCCGAGCTGCTCGACTTCGTAGGTTTCATCTCCGGCGACGAGCTTGATTTTCACGTGATTCTTAACGCGGCCTTCCATCACGCGCACCAGCACCACGGCGCCGCGGTAAATGTCGAACCACGAATCGAAAATCAGCGCCCGCAGCGGATTTTCCGCGTTGCCTTTCGGCGGCGGCACGCGCGCAACAATGGCCTCGAGAACTTCTTCGACGCCGAGGCCGCTTTTTGCGCTGATGAGCAGCGCATCATCCGCGGGAATCGCAAGAACGGTTTCGATTTGTTCTTTTGCGAAATCCGGCTGCGCGGCGGGCAAGTCAATTTTATTGATCACCGGAATGATCGTGAGATTATGGCTGGAGGCGAGAAAAGTATTCGCAACGGTTTGCGCTTCGACGCCTTGCGATGCGTCGACAACGAGGAGAGCGCCTTCGCAGGCGGAGAGGGCGCGCGAAACTTCGTAGGAAAAATCCACGTGGCCCGGCGTATCAATTAAATTCAACCGGTAGGTATTTCCATCTTTCGCTTTGTAGTGCAGGCGAATGCTTTTTGCTTTGATGGTGATGCCGCGCTCGCGCTCGAGGTCCATGGAGTCGAGGACTTGTTCGTGCATTTCGCGCTGGGTCAGCGCGCCAGTCATTTCAAGCAGGCGGTCGGCGAGCGTGGACTTGCCGTGGTCGATGTGCGCGATGATGCAGAAATTTCGAATGAACTTCGGGTCCATTTTTCTCGCTTACCAATGTTCTCAATTGCGGGCAGGATGCGAATGGCCCGCGCGGTTTCCGGCGGGCCTGCTGCTTTCGAGCGAGCGACACACGCAGCGCAAAAACCGTGCCGTATGAAACAACCAGTTTGCCACAAATTGTATCTCCGCGCAGCGATGAGCCGTAACCTCAGCGGACGATTTGGGCTAGTAGAGATGTGTTTTCTTCAGCAGGGCGATAAATCGCGGGTCCGTGCGCACGAAATCCAGTTTGGCATCGTCTCTCAGGAAAAGCGTTGTGGTTCCGCGCTGTTCTCATCCTTTTCCAGGGATTCGAGGGTGTGCTCGCGATCGCCGATTCCCGCGCGCAACTGAAATTTGCTCCTACAGAGACAGCGGCGTGGCTTGACGGGCGGAGTTTCCCGCCATAGAGTCACGGCAATCGTTACGCGCCTTGGCCGGCTTGCGGCTGAGGAGACCCTTCGATCGGGGCAAACTCATACTGAGGTGATCGTGGCCAACGAGACAGCCGCCGCTGTTGCGCCCTTCGAAGCCAAAACAATTCACAAACTGCGGATGAGGATTATCCCGTTCGTTTTTGTTCTCTACATTATTTCGTTCCTCGACCGGATCAACATCGGATTTGCCGCGCTGACGATGAACAAGGCGCTGGCCATTTCCAGCAAGCAGTTTGGGCTGGTGGCGGGGATTTTCTTTTTTGGGTATTTCCTGTTTGAAATTCCCAGCAACTTGCTGCTGCACAAGTTAGGAGCGCGGATCTGGATCGCGCGGATCCTGATTACCTGGGGAATTTTGGCCACGCTAACTGGCCTGGTTAATTCAGTCCAGCAACTCTACGCGGTGCGTTTCTTGCTGGGGTTGGCGGAAGCGGGCTATTTTCCCGGAATCGCTTTGTACCTGACGTACTGGTTTCGGCAACGGGATCAGGCGCAGGCCATTGCGCTGTTCCTGGCGGGCATTCCTGTTACCAGCATATTGGGTGCTCCGGTTTCCGGATTTATCCTGGTCCACGCGCATTGGTTGAGCGTCAGCAGTTGGCGGTGGCTCCTGATTCTGGAGGGAATTCCGGCCGTAGTTGGCGGCGTGTTCACCTACTTTCTGCTGCCAAGCCGTCCGGCTGAGGCTAAATTTCTCAGCCAGGACGAAAAAGACTGGATCACTGCGGACCTGGCGCGGGAGGAACAGGAGAAACTGGCGAGTCACAAAATCTCGGCGGTGCAGGCGCTGTTGAACAAGCGCGTTTGGCATTTGGGATTCATCGGATTCACTTTGAACACCGGCATGTACTCGATGAACTTTTGGATGCCGCAACTGGTGAAGTCGCTGACGAGCGGAATCTCCAACAGTTTGATCGGACTACTGGTGATGATTCCGCATCTCGTGGGCCTGCCCGTCATGGTGATGGTGTCGCGGAGTTCCGATCGCAAGCGAGAACGACGATTTCATGCGGCGATTCCCGCCATCGCTGCTGGAATCGCGCTGGCGTCGCTGGGGGCAACCCATTCCATTTTTCCAACGATCCTGCTTCTTTCCATAGCCGCGCTTGGCATCTATAGCGTCTATGGTCCCTTCTATTCGCTGCCAGGGGATTTCCTGACGGGCTTTGCGGCGGCGTCCGGGATTGCCCTGGTGAGTTCGCTCGCGAATCTGGGGGGATTTGCCGGACCGTACGCAACGGGATGGATCAGCCAGAAGACCGGCAGCTTGTATGGCGGACTTGCGGTTGCGGGCGTTTCTTTG
>Ga0137361_10002961_pt1 | contig 10971 bp, 9 predicted proteins | sample Mad1_80_16metaG_FD_104923 | JGI IMG/M metagenome (GOLD analysis project Ga0137361, IMG submission 104923) | Vadose zone soil microbial communities from Angelo Coast Range Reserve, California, USA - Mad1_80_16 metaG | ecosystem: Environmental > Terrestrial > Soil > Vadose zone | place: USA... | reverse complement strand
GGTTGGTTTCCTGATTCCAGTGCTGGTGCTGTTGGTGTTTAACCGCGTTGAAGGCCGGCGCAGGGCATGGAGGCGATTATTGTCACCGTTGAACCTGCTGGTGTTCTTCGGCATAACGCTTCCGTGGTTTACGGGGCTTTGCCTCGCGCATCAGGACTTTCTTTATTATGGATTGGTCGAGGAATCCTTTACCCGATTCATCACGGCAAAGAGATTTCATCGCTCGGAGCCGGTTTATTTTTACCTGCTCATCGTCGCAGCCACGTTTGTGCCCTGGAGTTTTTTATTGCCGGAGGCGAGCGTGGCCATGTGGAAAGAACGCTGGGCAAAGAATCGTCTGGACCGGCTGTGCCTGGTCTGGTCAGTGCTCGTGGTCGTGTTCTTCTCGCTTTCGCAGTCAAAGCTGCCTGGCTACATTCTGAGCGTGACCGTGGCCTGCGGCATTCTCCTGGCGCGGGTGTTCCATGAGGCCTTGGCAACTCAGGGCGGCCGGGCGGCCGGGTTGGTGGGCCGCGCGACGGCTGCCTTTGCCGTGGTATGTCTTCTGCTGGCGGTGGTGGTTGCGCTGGGAGCCTCCCACGCTCACGCACTGGCCAAACCACTGCACATCTCAGTTGCCGATGCCGAACGGCTCGACCAGTCTGTCCTGCCGCTAGTGGGTTTGCTCATGGGATTCGGCGCGTTTGGATTGGTGGCCCGTTATCAGCGAAGTGTTCCACTTTACTTTCTCTGCCTCGCGCTTTTCACGCCGCTTGGCGTGCATGTGGCCATCAGTGTGAACGAGGTTATTTTCGAGGCGAAATCGGACCGACGAATCGCCCGCCAGCTTTCGGGGGTGCCCCCGGAAATGGAGCTGGCCTGCCTGGAGTGCTTTCCAAACGGCGTGGCATTCTATTTAGCTCGCACGATGACGCTCATCTCCCGCGATGGAAGAGAATTAACAAGCAATTATATCCTGTCATGCCTGGATAAGACCTCACGGTGGCCGAAGCAAATCGTGCCGCTGAGGGACTTCGAAGCTTGGCTGGCATCCCGAAAAACTCCGGTTTACCTGGTCGTTCGTCAAGCGAATCAAAGCAAGCTGGAAACCATTGCCGCCGCGGGAAAGGCAAAGATCGAACGACTTTCCTCCGATTACTTTGGCGCCCAACTGCCGGCGCCGGGAGGCCCCTGATATGTGTGGCATTTGCGGGAGCGTCGCTCTTTCCGGCCTTGCTGATCCCGCGGCAGATCAACGCCGGGTGAAAGCGATGCTTCGATCCCTGTCGCATCGCGGGCCGGATGCCACCGACAGTGTCGCCACGCCTTCAGCCGTTTTGGGCGTGGCGCGATTGGCAATCCGCGGTCTGTCAGACGCCAATCAGCCGATTGTGGATGCGGAGACGGGCATCATCGCCGTGTGCAACGGGGAAATCGACAATCATCGGGAATTGCGCCGCTGGCTGGCAGAACGGGGCCGGCCGGTGCTCCGGGAAACCGATGTGGCGGTGATCCCCGGTGTATATCTCGAACTCGGCGAAGCGTTCGCCAGCAAGCTCGTAGGCGCGTTCGCCGTCGCGGTGTGGGATCCGCGCCATCGGCGGCTTACCTTGGCGCGGGACCGCGCTGGGGAACGCCCACTGTTTTTCGCAATGAAGGGAAGTGAGATCCTTTTCGCCACCGAGCTTGCCGCATTGGTTGCGCACTGCCGGTTGCCGGTCAACCTGGATCAAAGAGCACTGCGGAAATATCTTCAATTCGGAATCTTCCCATCGCCGGACACACCGTTCGTCGAGATACGGAAAGTCGCACCGGGTGAATGGATCCAGATCGACGCCGAGGGCGTCAGGCGAAAATCATATTGGCGCTGGCAAATTATGGAAACGACGAAGGAGCCGCCATCGCTTGATGGGTTCGATCAAACCTTCCGTGCGGCCGTCGCCCGCCAGAGCGACGTGGAAGTGGACTTCGGCGTCTTTTTGAGCGGCGGCATCGACTCTTCGCTGGTTTCGGCCGTGGCGAGATCACTTCACCCGGCACGCCTGTTGAAGGCATATACCCTGCGTTTTGAAGAGGCGTCCTTCGATGAAGGTGGCTTCGCGGAGGTGGTGGCGAAGCAGTTGAAAATGGATCTGGTGACAGTATGGGTCCAACCCCAGGATGTGCCAAATGGGCTGAAATCTCTCATCCGTCTGGTAGGCGAGCCTTTGGCTGATCCCGCGTGGCTCCCGGCGGCATTGTTGGCGCGGCGGGCCGCGCAGGACATCCGGCTTGCGCTCGTTGGCGAAGGCGCGGACGAGTTATTCGGCGGCTATCCGACTTACATTGGTGCGGGCATCGCCGAACGCTTCAGTCGGCTGCCGGGCTGGGTCAGGTCGGCCATTCGGCGCGCGGTTGAACTGTTGCCGCTGAGCGAAAAAAAAGTAACGATTTCATTTCTGCTCAAACGTTTCGTGCAAGGCGCGGACCTGGACGGCATCTCTCGACACTGGCTCTGGGTTTCCAACATTGGCCCGGCGCTAATGGAGCGGCTGGGCGTGGCGCCGATCACGCTGGAGAACGGCGAAGCGGGCAACGGCCACCTGCTGGATCAAGTGCAACGGTGGGATTTGGAAACGTCGCTTGCCGAAGGGTTGCTTACGAAGGCCGATCAGGCGAGCATGAGTTCCGCCCTCGAGCTTCGCTCACCGTTCCTGGATGAAGCGGTGATGGAATTCGCGAAATCACTTCCGGCGGAGGAGCGGGTGCGGGGATTCAACTCGAAGGTTTTTCTCAAACGTTATGCCTTGCGTTACCTGCCCCAGGCCATCGTCCACCGGCGCAAGCGCGGACTCTCGGTGCCTATCGGTCGCTGGCTGCGGGGACCGCTGCAAGACTGGGCCTCCGCGACCCTGGCCAGGGGCCACCTTGAGCGGATTGGAATTCACAATACCGCCGCCCTGGAATTATTCTCCGAACATTGCCAGCGCAAGGCCGACCATGCGCGCGCACTGTGGACCTTGCTTGTCTTGAGCGAATGGTTGGATTGGGTGAACACAGAGACTGACTCTTTAGCCGCCAGCCCCGCCGTCCAAGCGTCGGAGACCAACTGGGGCGTGTATCCAAATGCTATTTGAGCAAATCCAGAATGGCCGCCACAAGACCAAGGCTCCCTCCGGCCATTCGTCAGTGAAGGTTGCGGCACTCGAAAAGTTGCACACGTTTCATGATGCGACCGTCCACTCTTATCTCCTTTACGCCGAGATTGGCCACCGAGTCAAATTGCTGCAACAATAGCGGCGGCGGGGAAACCGGCGTCGGCTCTTTGGCTACAACCACTTCCCGGCCGGCCAGCCATTTCCAAAACCAGCCTCTCTCCAGCCGAGCCGTGCCTGGTTCGGTAACGTAAATGGCGTTTTCACCTTTGCGCCGCTCCACATAACGATACTCGGGCCAGAAGTACAATTGGTTCTCCGGTTTTCTCGAACTCAGGCAGTAAACTAGCGGCTTGGTGCGCAGGGCCGCTTTGGCCTCCGGCAGGTAAAACGAAAACAACCCGGTGATGCCATAGTGACCACAGATAATGAATGCTGGCTTGCCTTCCTGAAGCAGCTTTTCCCGCGCCCGCTCGACGCGCGCGGCGGTCTCTTGATAGCCCCGCACGCGTCGGAGGGGATCCACGTCGCCCGGCAACGGTTGGCCAACGATTTTGCCGATGAGGTCGGTGTTGTGCGCAAATATCACCACCGTCAGGCCAAAGGCCAGTCCGCCGATGAGCCAGCTTTTTATCGCGCGCAACCCTTCGCGCCATCGCGTGTCCCAATACATCACCATCAGGCAATACATCGGCAGCACTGCCGGTGCGATCCAATTCGGCAAAATCCGCGAATGGAGGGAGTAAACCAGGTGTCCCAGAAAAACCAACCCGCCCAGGCAGAAGAAATAAAGCCCAAGCGGATTCTCCCGGCGGCGTTTCCAGAATGCCGCCATCGCCCACAACGCAGCGACGAAGAAAACAGGGTTCAGCAGCAACACTTCCAGGAAAACGAATTCCAGAAAATATCGTAAAGTCGGGTGCCAGGCAGAGGCCATGCCGGCATTATCGGCCACATGCCGGGCGGTGACCCAGCCATGCTGCATGTTCCAAAGGATGACCGGCAGTGTGCAAAGCGCAAAAATCAGCAGCGCCAGATAGGGACCTGGCTTTCTGAGATGCATGCGCGCCGGAGCCCAACACAGAAAGAACACCGCCCAGCAGACGATGAGATAGGCCGCGCTGTATTTGCAAAGAAAACCCAGACCCGCAGCCAGGCCGGCGAGCAGCCACTGTTTCGTCCCGCCATCACGCTGGAATGCGCGCCAGCCGGCCACCATCGCCAGCGTCCAACAAAGCACCAGGGGCGGATCGACGGTCATCAGGATGGCGCCGACGCTCATCAACGGTGCGCTCGTGATGATGAGCAGAAGCAGGAAAGACGCGCGTGCGCCCACTTCGCGAGCCATGAACCGCAGCAGCACCACGCTGAGGATGCCAGCGAAGATTGGCGGAAAAAACCGCACTCCGAATTGCGTATCACCCCAAAGCCGGGTGCCCGCGGACTGGATAAACGCGATCCCTGGCGGCTTGCTGTAATAAGATAGCGCGAGGTGTTTGGACCAAAGCCGTTGGTAGGCTTCATCATTGCTCAACTCGATTGTTCCGGAAGCGACATAGCCCAGGCGGAAGACCAGTAATGCCGCGATCCAGATATAACCGTACCAAAGCCAACGCTGATTGGGTTCAGCCATCCGAGGTGAGCGCTCCACTCGGGGAACCACGAATTCCTCCTTTGTTTGCGGTTTATCCATGAACTTCGAGTGCCGAAAGTATTGCGGCGAACAAGAAAGGCTGCAATTCAATATGCCGCGTGATCTAGAGCCTTCTGGCGCGGGAACCTCCCGTCTAACCTTACAAAAATGTTATCTTAGCATCAGGATGGCGTCAGCCAGCATCCGGAATCGTTTGCTGATGCAAAGGATAATCCTGTCCGGCTAGCGCGCAACGATGCTTCCCAGCGGAATCGGCTCCCGCCTCCTGTTCGTTTCAGTCCGGGGGAGACCTTGACGGCACCGCCCGGAGCCATACCCTCGCCGCCGCGAATTGCTTGACCCGTTTCACCTGACAATTTCTGCCCATTCCACCCACAAATTCTGCTACAGACCCGTCAATATACATCCACGACAACACGGATGATGAATGTACTCACTTCCAATTCATCAATGCTTACCTGGTGTCGAAAGGCGTGCAGCTAGTGAATCTGGATCAGTTTCGCACGTTGCCGACACATCACTTGAGACAAGCAACATCACTCCAGATAGGAAATTCCGCGAATTGACACTGATGCGAGTTTGAACCATCGGCGGTCCAGTCGAGGATTTGAGACTCCGCACCCTGTCACCTTATCAGCATCTCGCCGCAGGCACGCCTTGATGATTCACATGGCGAGCCCGTTCATTCGCGGACGCCGGGCGCGCATTCTGGTTGCATGACGTTGGTGTCAACACCGCGGTTTCAGGGGTGCGCCTGGGTTCTATCATCCGAAGAAGCATCGACGAATCAATGACTTCTTTCGGTGATGATGTCGCGTCGGTCGGATCCGGACCTGCATAAGGGATTCGCCGCTACCCGACCAACCCGACCAAAGGAGTCGAATTTCGGTCTGGTCGAGCGGGGCAGGCAAATGACGCACGTCCTCGCGATGGACCACCATCTGTTGATTTCGCGTTGTGTTTTGATGAGTTATGGGATTGATCTCGGCACTGACTTTTGTGGCGAACAACGCCAAGCCAATTGTTTCAGCACGCAGGCTGACGTCACAACCGACCGAAGCTGAGTCTTCATCTTGATATTCCTTTGGCTTTCTTCAGGTGTTCTCGATAGTGGCTGGTTTGTATGGCCGCAGACTTCACCCGCTCTTTGCATGAGGGTCCCAATGACAAAAAAGTTCCAGGGACCTTCATAGGTTAACGCCCCGTATCTTCGCCGACGGTATGGCTCGCGTCCAACTTTGAGGTTACATCTGGATACGTTTAGTTCATTGGTTCCTCGTGGTCCCAAAACCCAGGGTTTGACAATCAGCCCGCCCCGGGCAAGTCTTTCTCAGGCCATGTGGCAAGGTGCCATGGCGGTCGGAACAACTTGAATTGAACAAACTGAAACTGGCCGGAGTCTAACTCTGGCAAAACAAATGATTATGAAAAAACTTGGCATCGGACTTTTATTCTGCTGCACGCTGCTGCAAGCAAGCGCGCAGGAATCGCAATGGTTGACTGACCTGTCCAAAGCACAGGCGCAGGCTAAAAGGGATAACAAATTAGTCCTGATGGATTTTAACGGCTCGGATTGGTGCCCTCCATGCAAGGCCCTGCGCAAGAACGTCTTTTCCTCTCGCGAATTTCTCGATTATGCCAAAAAGAACCTGGTGCTGGTGGACGTGGACTTTCCCCGGCACACGACGCAACCTGCGGAATTAAAAAAGGCCAACGAAGCGTTGTCCCATAAATTTGGCATCGAAGCTTTTCCCACCGTCATCGTGCTGAGCGGCGAGGGCAAGGAATTGAAAAAATCCTCGGGTTATGATGGCCAAACCCCCAAGGATTTTATCTCTGATCTGGAGAAGCTGAAGAAAAAGCAGGCCTAATGGCTTGAAAGCAGTTCTCGCACTGGAAGACGGTTCCCTGTTCCACGGTGAAGGTTTTGGCGCGCGCGCCTCTGCCTGCGGCGAGGTTTGTTTCAATACCTCGATGACCGGTTACCAGGAAATCCTGACTGATCCATCCTACAAGGGCCAGATCGTGACGATGACTTACCCGCTGATCGGCAATTACGGTGTCAACCGCGAGGATGTCGAGTCATGGAAGCCGCACGTTGCCGGGTTCGTCATTCGGGAACTCTCGCCAGTCGTGAGTAATTGGCGGGCGGATTTTTCGCTCGCCGATTACCTGGAGCAAAATGATATTCCGGGCATTCAAGGCCTCGACACTCGCGCGCTCACCAAGAAGTTGCGTGTTCGCGGAGCCTTGAACGGGTTCATCTCCAACGAGGAAATTTCCGATGCGGAAGCGCTGCGCCGCGCCCAGCAATGGCCAGGGCTCATTGGTGTGGATTACGTAAAAGAGGTTACGCACAAAGAACCGTTTTTGTGGGACCAGGACGACGAGCAAAGCGCGAGTTTCACGCTCCTGCACGGCCTGGCCAGAGAGAACGGGTCGAAAAAGCCCGCGCCGCTGCCCCCGGCCGATATCCCCATCGTCGCGTACGATTATGGGATGAAATACAATATCTTGCGTCGTCTGCGCCAGCATGGCTTTAAGGTCCAGGTTGTGCCAGCCACCACCACTGCCGCTGAGGTTCTCAAATACAAACCCGCGGGAATTTTCCTCTCCAACGGCCCGGGCGACCCCGCGGCCCTCGGTTACGCCGTGCAGGCTGTCCGCGATCTCATCCGGAGCGGGGTGCCGATTTTTGGGATTTGTCTCGGGCACCAGATCCTGGGGCAGGCGCTAGGCGGGAAGACCTTCAAACTTAAATTCGGCCATCGTGGCGCCAATCAGCCGGTAAAAGATCTCGCCTCAGGCAAAATCGAGATCACCTCGCAAAACCACGGGTTCGCCGTGGATCCCCAATCGCTCCCGCCCGACGTGACGGTGGACCGGATCAATCTCAATGACCAAACGGTCGAGGGGATGCGCCACAAAACCAAACCGATTTGTTGCGTGCAGTACCATCCCGAGGCCTCGCCCGGGCCGCACGATTCAATGCCGTTGTTTGCGGAGTTCAGGGCGATGATTGGGAAGGCGTGATGCATGATGCGTGAAACGTGAAACGTGAAGGGAACCAAAGCGTTCCGCCATCCGTTTAGGTGTCGTAATGCTTCAGTATGGAGTCCCGGCTTCAGCCGGTGGGACGCTCGCAATTTTGATGATTCTGAAATGTTGCGAGGCTCAAGGCAATGGGTCAGTCCGGCCGGCTAAAGCCGGGACTCCAAACCCTGCCATTCAGCGGCCGGTTGAGGATTGACCGGCTTCTTTCACGCTTCACGCTTCACGTTTCACGTTTCATATGTCACATTTTCTCCCTCACGTTTCCATTTGACTTAGCGCGGTTGCTGGCGATAATCGGCCCTCATAAGCTAAATTATGGCCAAACTTGTTGTCCTCAGCGCGGGCATGACTGGACGTACACATGAGTTGAAAGTGGATAAAACCACTATCGGCCGGGTCGAGGACAACACCTTCCAGATCGCCGAGCCCTCCGTCTCCAGTCATCATTGCGAAGTGCTTTTGCGCGGCCCGGACGTTGTCGTCCGTGATCTTAATTCGACCAATGGCACCTTCATCAACGGCGAGAAAGTCTCTGAGACGGTTCTCAAGCCGGGCCAGGTGCTGCGGCTGGGCCAAATCGAGATGCGACTCGAGCCCGACGCGCCTACGTCTCCGACGAAGAAACCCATCGATCAAACAATGGCCATGCAACGCGGAGTCAGTTTGAATGAACTGGAGCAAGGTCCGCGCGCTGGCGGCTTCGACAGCAAGGGCTTCTCCAAAAAAGACAACAAAGTTAACAAGATTTTCCTAATCCTCGGTATCGGCTTCGGAGTCATTATCCTGTTCCTGCTCCTTTACGTTTACATCATCGTCAAGAAGTAGATCAGGCTTGCTTGCAATGGGCCAGTGACGGCAAGGCGTCGGGGTCAGTTCTCACTTTTTTCGCCAACACACACTCGAAAAAAGTGCAGCACTGACCCCGAGGTCACCCTTCCTTCAGCCAGCGAGCCACATCCACCGCCGCGTACGTAATGAGAATATCCGCGCCGGCCCGGCGCATGGCCAGCAAACTCTCCAGCGTCACTGACCGTTCGTCGATCCACCCCTTTGCGGCGGCAGCCTTGATCATGGAATACTCCCCGCTGACCGCATACGCCGCTGTGGGATATCCGAATTCGGTTTTCACGCGATAGATTACATCCAAATAGGCCAATGCTGGCTTCACCATGACAATATCCGCGCCTTCTTGAAGATCCAGCGCGACCTCGCGCAAGGCTTCAGCCGCGTTGCCTGCATCCATCTGATAACTCCGGCGATCACCGAACTTCGGCGCCGACTCGGCGGCTTCGCGGAAAGGGCCATAAAAAGCCGAAGCGAATTTTGCGGCATAGGACATGATGGGAGTATCGGTGAAACCCAGTTTATCCAGTTGCTCGCGAATCGCGCGCACGCGCCCATCCATCATATCACTCGGCGCGACGATGTCCGCACCGGCTTCGACGTGGCTCGCAGCGGTGCGGGCGAGCAGCTTGAGTGTCGGGTCATTGAGGATCTTCGCGCCTGTTTTATCCTGCCGCACGACCCCGCAATGACCGTGTTCCATGTATTCGCACAGGCAGACATCGGTAAGGACCAGCAGTTGCGGCACCTCCCGTTTCAGCAACCGAACCGAGCGCTGCACGATGCCATTGGCAGCATAAGCTCCCGAGGCGCGCTCATCTTTGACATCGGGAATACCAAACAGCAGCACGGCGGGCACCCCCGCCTGGTGCGCCAGGACCGCCTCGCGCACCAATTCATCCGGCGAAAGTTGGGACACGCCGGGCATGGCCGGAATCGGGCGGCGCACGCGCCGGCCGCTGCGCGCGAACAGCGGCAAGACCAACTGCGCCGGGCTTAAGGTTGTCTCAGCTACCAAATGACGCAATGCGGGCGATTGCCGCAATCGCCGCGGCCGGCAGGCAGGAAATCGTCCCAAAAATTGAAAACCCATAAAGGTATTCTATTGGCCTGGCTCGATCTTCAAAGCTTAAAGCGTGAGAACGCCAGCTAGCGCGCGCAAGATAGATTCTTCGAGAGCGCCCCTCTGCCGCATAAATGCGGCGTTCCGGTTGCCTTCGGAACGCCGCATTTATGCGGCAGCGGAGAATTCTGTCGTGCGCCGCCACCTAACTTTGGTGGCAATCGGTTCTTTGCAACCTCAACGCTTTGGTTAAATTTGGGACATGTTCAAGCAACGCCTGGCCGTTTTCGCTCTATTGGTCGCGATTGTTTTTGGTTCAGGTCTCGTCATTGGAATTCTGTTTCCACGGTGGGCAGGGGTCGGTTCGAAGCAGAAGGTTTACAACACCGCCACTATTCTCAAACAGGTGCAGACCCTTTCGCAGCTTGTGACGGTCAAGTATGTCATGGAAAGGGTGGAAGAACTCGATGCTGCGCCGACAAGCACCTTGGGGCAATGGCTCACGTCGGTGACCGGTGAGCCACGCGTGTTATTGCTTGCCCATGGAATCATTAAGGCGGGCGTCGATCTAAGCCGGCTTCATCCCGGCGACCTGCGCATCTCGGATCACAAACTTGTCATCAAACTGCCGCCGGCAGAAATCACTGACGCCTATTTGGATGAAAAACTGACCAGGGTCATCGAGCGTAACAACGGCCGATTCCTGCCTTTCGACAAAGACCTTGAGCAGACGGCCCGTCAGAATGCGATTGATGACATTCGCCGCGCGGCCCGTAGCAGCGGTATCCTAAAGGAGGCCGAAGATCGCGCTCGCGCGCAACTCACCCATTTGTGCAAGCAATTAGGCTTCGAGGAGGTGGAATTCAGCAAGCGGCAGTAGTCAGTAGGACAAGACACTGCCTCAATTTGGGTCAATTGCACGACCTGGAAACGGCGAACGACGGAGTCAATTGCTGGATTTGAGCTAAGAAAAGGACGCTGGACTGGAGGGGCGTTTGATCGCCCGCGGCCAAAGGGGAGAATTATTGCGCCGGAACCGGGGGCAGGAGGGTGGGATCGGTTTCGATAATCGTGATTTTCACCTGGTTCGGGATGTCCGGGTTTTCATGCATCTGGATGGGGACAATCAGTCTTCGCCTGCGGGCGGGCTGATTCAGGTGCGAGCGCAATTGCAGCAGGAACAACCCCGGAGGTTTGGGTGGTTGCCGGCGTTGGGAGATTTGGGCATAACCTCGAATCTCCTG
>Ga0137361_10002954_pt1 | contig 10979 bp, 7 predicted proteins | sample Mad1_80_16metaG_FD_104923 | JGI IMG/M metagenome (GOLD analysis project Ga0137361, IMG submission 104923) | Vadose zone soil microbial communities from Angelo Coast Range Reserve, California, USA - Mad1_80_16 metaG | ecosystem: Environmental > Terrestrial > Soil > Vadose zone | place: USA... | reverse complement strand
GTCACCAACGGCACGCAGCTTTTCGCGCTGGTACCACCCGACAATTGGGTTATCGCCAACTATAAAGAGGAGCAGACTGCGCATATGGCACCGGGCAAACCGGCGCGCGTTACTGTCGACGCGCTCGACGGGGCGAGCTTCAAAGGCCATGTCGAACGCCTCTCCCCCGCTGCGGGTTCGGAATTCTCGGTACTCAAGCCCGACAACGCGACGGGGAATTTCGTCAAAGTGCCGCAGCGCATCGGCGTGCGCATCGTGCTCGATCCCAATCAGCCGGAAGCGGCGCGCTTGCGGCCTGGCATGTCGGTGGAAGCGCGCGTCGAAACCGGCAACGGTCCATGATGCGCGCCGCTGCGATCCTTCCGCTGCTATTGCTCGCGGCCTGCGCCGGCCCAAGGCCCGAAGCACCGCAACAAGCTGCGATCTCCGCGCCCCAGTCCTGGCGCACTGATCCGGGCGCCGCGCCGGGTGAAGCCAGCGCAATCTGGTGGCAAGCCTTCGGCGATCCGGTCCTGGCGGATGTGATCGAAACCGCACTCGCCAATAATATCGATATCGCGCTCGCCGCGTCCCGTGTGGCTGAGGCGCGCGGGCAGTTTCATTTGGCACAGGCGCAGCGCAGGCCGAACATCACCGGTGCGGCGGGTGGAGGCAGGGACCGGGAGGTCAACCCGGCATTCGGCGTCCCCCAGGAACAGACCGCGGGTCAGGCAGAGGTGTCGATCGCCTACGACCTCGATCTCTTTGGCCGCCTGGCCGGCGCGAGCGATGCCGCGCGCGCCGCCATGCTGTCGAGCGAAGCGGCACGCGACAATGTCCGGCTCGCCGTCGCGTCCTCCGCGGCGAGCGGCTACATCGCACTGAGAGCGCTCGATGCGCGCATCACGGTCCTCCGCGACACACTGGCCGCGCGCGCGGACTCGCTAAAGATCGCGCGCCGCCGCGCTCAAGTGGGCTATGCTTCTCAGCTCGATCTCGCCCAGGCGGAGGCGGACTACTACGCCGCCGAGCAGCTCATCCCCACGGCCCAGCTTGCGATTTCGCGACAGGAAGACGGGCTCAGCGTCCTCCTCGGCGACAACCCGCGTGCCATTCAACGCGGTGCCGACTTGCACAAGCTGGCGTTGCCCTCCGTTCCTGCCGCTGTGCCGGCGTCACTGATGCGCCGACGCCCCGATATCGTTGCAGCGGAGGAGCAGCTGATCGCCGCCGATCGTTCGCTCGATTCCGCGCGCGCGGCCTTCATGCCCGATGTGCAACTCTCGGCGTCCGGCGGTCTTGTCGGCTCGACCCTGATTTCGAGTCCCGTCGCGATATTCTCGCTTGGCGGCAGTATCCTGGCCCCACTGTTCGACAGCGGGCGATTGCGGGCGCAGCAGGAGACTGTCGCCGCACGGCGTGATCAGGCCGCCTTTAGCTATCGCAAGACAACGCTTACCGCTTTCCGCGAAGTCGAGGACGCGCTCGCCTCCGTGCAGCGATTCAACGAACAGGAGACCGCGCTTTCCGCCCAGCGAGATGTACTCGCACGCGCTCTCTCGCTGGCCACCAGCCGCTATCGCGCCGGCTATTCGCCCTATCTCGATCAGCTCGATGCCGAGCGCGGGTTGCTTGCGGCCGAACTCGCACTTGTTCAAATCCGATCCGACCGTCTTACCGCCCTCGTCACGCTTTATCAGGCGCTCGGCGGAGGGTGGCAGGAATGGAAAGCAGCTGATGATCTTCACCGCGTCGGCGCGCTAGCTGACAGCGGCGGTCATGTGTTCGACGCGCAGAAATTCCAATCCGGCGGGGCCCAACTCCCGGGGCCTCATTCACTGACACCCGATCTCATAATCTCGGCTTGAACTCACTTGGAGGTTGTCATGTCGCAAGCGCCACTCCTTCCGAACCCAAGTCACCCCTCGCGCCGATTAATTCTTGCTGGCGCCGCAGCATTGACTCTACCGGCAGCCGCCATTTCCCAGACCGCTAACCTCAACCCAACGAAGGAGATTCCAATGTCCGAGGCATCGTCATTCTGGCCGAATGGCGCCCGCTTAGCGGTGAGCTGTTCTTTGATGTTCGAAGCCGGCGGACAGCCGATTTCCGGAGCAGGCGGAGTGATTCCCGACCCCATTCAACAGCGCTTACCGGACCTGCCGACGAACGCCTTCTTCGAATACGGAGTCTATGAGGGGATTCCCCGCATTCTTGATCTCTTCGACAAGCATAAAATCAAACTCTCCTCATTCATGATCGGGCACGCCGTCGACAAAGCGCCCGACCTGGCACGCGAGATCGTCAAACGCGGGCATGAGGCCGCCGCGCACGGACGCACTTGGGAGAATAGCTACGCCCTCGGGCCGGATGCCGAGCGGCGCTTCATAGCAGACGGCGTTGAGAGCATCGAAAAGGCCACCGGCCAGAAGCCAGTTGGTTGGAACGCCTATTGGATGCGCAATACGCCAAGAACCCTGGACATCCTCCAGAGCTTGGGCTTCGTCTACCACATCGATGAGCCGAGCCGGGACGAGCCGTTTATTCTGACTCTGAAAGGAGGAGAGTTCGTCACGGTGCCCTACACCTTCCACCTGAACGACATCGTTTCTTTCCCCTTCACAGGCTGGAATGCAGCTGCTTATGAGCAGGCGCTCCGCGATGAATTTGATCAGCTCTACGACGAAGGAAGCCATCGCCGTCGCATGATGGTGATCAGCCTTCACGACCGCATCTCGGGCCATGCCAATCGCGTGCGGAGTCTCGACCGATTTCTGACTTACGCGCGGTCGAAGCCTGACGTGTGGTTCGCGCGAAAGGATGAAATTGCGCGCTGGGCCCTGAGCAATCGGACTGCCACGCCGGTCGTGGCCCGCGGGGCACCGACGGTCACCGGGCTGCCTGGTTCGGCAGCCTAGCGTTCGCCTAATCCTTCGACCGTGCGCCGCGTGATAGGTGGGCTGCGGGACTGTCGGCTACTCGTATTCGATAGTGTCGATAACCTTTCCGCGAAAGACACGATACACAACGACGGTATAGCCGAGCGTGAGCGGCAGAGCGATCAAGCCGGCGCCCCAGAACATGAACCAAGTGCTTTCGGGAGGCGAAACACCCTCCGCGATTGTTATCGTAAAGGGCACCATGTAGGGCCAGAAGGATGCCGCGAGGGTAGCAAAAGCGGCGCCAAATATGATTGACGCCATGAGAAACGGCCGATCGTCCATACGCCGCTTGACCCCATCAAGAAGCCCCAAAACGGCAAGGACTCCAATAAAAGGGAAAACAGCAAGATAAGGACGTTCCAGCCAGCGATTCATGATCCTCAAATTGTTCGCGAGCGCGTACACAAACGCGATGGCCAGGAACAAGACGACGCCTAACATGAGCCACGGCAGGACCGCGTAGGCTGCATCGCGCAGCCGGCCCTCACATTTCTTGACCAGCCAGCTCGCGCCTAGCAGTGCATACCCCACGCAGAGACCGGTGCCGCAAAGAAGGGAAAAGGGGGACAGCCATCCGAAGCTTCCACCGACATATTGACCGTTCGCGATGGGAAGACCTTCCGCGAGGGCTCCGACCATCATGCCTTGCGCAAACGTCGCGACAAGGGAGCCGCCCGCAAACGCGACATCCCAAAACGCGCGTGTCATGGTCGCCTTGTGGCGAAACTCGAACGCGACTCCTCTTAGGATCAGCGCGCAAACCCCGATGACGACCGGGAGGTAGAACGCAGAGAGCGCCAGCGCGAACACGCGGGAAAATGCACCGAATAGGATCGTGCCGGTCAGCACCAGCCATGTTTCGTTGCCGTCCCATACCGGCGAAATCGCGCTCAGCATCCGGCGGCGGTTGAGCTCTTCGCGGCTGAATAGAAACAGAATCCCGACTCCGAGATCGAAACCATCGAGAAGGACATAAAGCAGCATGGTCAGCGCCAGCGCGGCGACCCAAAACATCGTCATAGCCACCTCGCGGAGTCAGATGGAATGCGCCCCGCAGCGGAGTCTTCCTTGTAAAAAGCGAGCGGCCTCTTCGGGTTTGGAGGCTTGATCGCGGGAAGCGGCGATGGACCAGCCTTGAGCAGCCGGTAGATGAACACGGTGCCAAAACCAAAGATCGCGGAGTAAACGCAGCAATAGAGGATAAGAGAGCTGAGCACTTCGCCGAACGTCAAATTCGGCGTGACCGCGTCGGCTGTCCTGAGTACACCATACGCGACCCAAGGCTGCCGGCCGACCTCAGCTGTGAACCAGCCCGCCAAGGTGGCGAGGAACGGCAGTGGAAAACTGAGAAAAATCGCCCAAAGCAACAGCCTGGCACGCTCCAGCGTGTTCCTTAAAGTGAGGAGCGATCCGAGCCAAGCGAGTGCTAGCATGACGAGCGCGCAACCGACCATCACACGGAAGGCAAAGAACGGAATAAGCACCGGCGGCCTGTCCGCCTTTGCGAAGGACGTCAGCCCTACTTCTTTTGAATTCAGAGTCATCGTCGCGATCAGGCTACCGAGAACCGGTATCTTCAATTCGTACCAGTTGGTCTCCGCCGTTTCATCGGGGATGGCGAGCAGGACTTCGGCGGCCGGTTGCTCGTCATGCCAGCGTGCTTCGATGGCCGCGAACTTCGCCGGTTGCTTGTCGTGCACGTAATCGCCGTTCAGATGTCCGAAAAAGATTTGCACCGGAAGCAAGACGGCGGCGAGGAACAGGCCCATGCGCAGCATGAGCATCGCTTCCTCGCTAAACCTATGCCTCAGCAGATACCAAGCGCCGGTTGCGGCCACGCAGGCAGCACCGGTCACATAGGCCGCGATCAACATGTGGGGGAAACGCACCCAGACGACGGGACTGAAGATGATTGTCGTCCAATCGATTGGTACAAACAGGCCGTCTCGGATCGCATAGCCGACGGGTGCTTGCATCCAGCTATTGTTGACCATTATCCAGAATGCGCTGAAGGTCGTTCCTAGCGCCACCATCACGGTAGAGAGGAAATAGACAATGGGCGGTACCTTCGCCCGTCCGAAGAGCAATATGCCGAAGAACGATGCTTCGAGCGCGAAGGCCGTGAAGCTCTCATACGCGAGCAATGGCCCTTGGATGGGCCCCGAAGCTGCGGCAAGCCGGCTCCAGTTCGTGCCAAACTCAAAAGCCATTACAATGCCGGACACCACGCCCATGCCGAACGCAATGCCGAAGATTTTCAACCAGAGTTCGAAGACCTTCCGATAGACGGCTTTGCCCGTCACAAGATGCAGACCCTCGAGAACAGCCAACCAGGCTGCGATGCCAATGCTGAAGGCGGGAAAAATGATGTGGAACGAGACTGTGAACGCGAATTGCACGCGGGACAGGAAAAGGGTTGTCCAGATCATGCGCGGCAACTCCCTCGTACAGCTTACACCAAACAAGGCAGACTTTGATGCCGCTCAGATGTACGCGCCAAAGACACGCTGTCCATTCGGACGCGTTGACGAGGCTTAGGCTCGATACACGAACGCGCGCCGGTGACACTCCGGCAGATTCGCGTCCCACCTTGCCGCTTAGCCGTCGTAGCCCTTCTTGTTCGACCAAAAGACCAGCGCCATCAGGCCGCCGCCCAAGACCATGGAAATTACCACGCCCAATGCGAGCGAGATCATGCCGCTCGTGCTAACCTTGGCATCGGTCAAATTCCAACCGTAAAAGGCGAACCAGACCGAAGCACCAAGAACGCCGACGAGCGCGACAACCGCAATCCAGCCGCCGACGCCTAAAGGAGCACTCTTTGGTCCGGCCGCGGACGGGGCGTTCAAGGCCTCCTCTCCGCTGCGACTCTTCTCCAAATTGGGAGCCGAAGAGTTTGGTTTCCGATGCAACATCTTTATTCGGTGCTTCGCCTTGGCTCTCGGCCATGGGGTTTTCGTACCTCGGCCATCCAGTGATCGTTGAAGCTTGGACGGTCGCGCGACGCGCGGCGAGTAGGAATTTGCCTTGGCCACGGCGAGAGAGATTCGTTCAAGGCGTGAGCGCGTTAGGCCCCTAGGCTCCGGGACCAACGTTTGTGCTGCGCCTTCCGCCATTTTGAAGGTCAAGTTTCACGCGTCTAGGGCCGTCAACATGCATCTCCAGGGTCGCCGAAATATGACGACGCGCTCGGGCGTTCACCTAATCCTTCGACGGTGCGCCGGATGATGGGTGGGCCGGCAGGAGGACGTTTCTATCTTGAGGAGCAGTCGCAATGAGTCTCGATAACTATGTGCGTTGGCTGAGCCGTGTGACACTGATCGTCGCCATCATCATGGTCGGATGGGGCTTAACCGTTGTCCTTGGACAACCTGTAACGTCTTGGTTTGCAGCATCGGCCACGGTTTGGATGGCGCTCCTATTGATTTCCGCCCTTTGGCAGCTGCGCGGCCCCCTCACGGCCCTTGCGGCCTTGGCGCTGGCCACCGCAGTGGTGTCGCGCTTGTTCAGCATTTTGCGTTTGAACCCTCCGGCCAGCATCGCCGGATTGAGCGCTCAAGACCTTGACCTGCAGGTCGCGACAGGTCCGGGTGTGCCGGGCTTCGAAATTCTTGGTTGGCTTCTAGGTGCTCTTGTGTTGGCCCAATTTATCCTGCGGGCCGCGTCTGCCGTAGCACCGGGGGATTCGCGAGAATCATCGCTTAATGCGTCGGCACTGACATTCATTAGAGTCTATGTCGGCTTGATGTTCGTCCCGCATTTCGCGAGTCACATCCTCGGCGGGCCGTATCAATTCAAGATTTACACACTCTATTTTGAAAGCCTGAACCTGCATATGCCCGCTATGCAGGTCGCACTCGCTGGATCGATCGAGCTCATTTCCGCGATCGGCCTCACATTGGGACTCTTCACGCGTCCCGTTGCATTGCTCGGATCGGTCTATTTGCTGATGTCGATGCTGTGGGGCGGACATTTTCAGATTGGCTATGTATGGGCGTTGCCGGACGGCGGCTACGAATTCGGCGTGTTTTGGGCCGTTATGATCGCAGTGTTCATTGTCACGGGCGGCGGACGCGCATCCCTCGATAACGCTATTCGGCAGACTTCCTTGTTCGAAGGTAATCCATGGCTCCGACCAGCTTCTCTGCTCTTTGCATAGCTCAATGATCGATTCCGGAAATCTCGATCGCATATGAACATCAAAGGATGTTTCCATGAGAGAAAGCCGCAGCATCTCGCGCTTTAAAGGCGCTTGCCCGTGTTGGCGCCGAGGCCAGATTGACCGGCGCCGGTAAAGTCAGTCGAGGCTATCGAGAAGGTTGCGCGCCGCGCGGAGATCGAAAGTCTCCATACCCTGGGTGAACCGTGCATACACTGGAGCAAGCTCGTCGCGCGCCGCCGCACGGCGGCCTTGGTCTGCGCGCAGACGGGCCATCGCCATAGCCGTGCGAAGCTCCAAACTCAATGCCCCCTGTCTGCGTGCTAGATCGAGCGAGTGGCGAAAACAATCCTCCGCCGCTGTCAAGTTCGACGTGTTCGTCATCGCCAAGAAGACGCCCTTTAGGCGCAACATTTCCGGCATGTCAAAGGACTCGTCGATGCTCTTGACCTGAGATATTTCTCCTTCGATCGTCGCCAGCGCTTCGTCGAGTCGTCCGGTCATCGCCAGCGCTTCGGCAAGGTCGCTGGCGAACGCCGGCGTCTGCACAAGGTATCGGCGGGATCGCATGGTCTGCAGGCAGTCCATCAGGATCGGAATGGCTGCCGCGGCCTCACCACGCCGCACTGCGAGTTCGCCCCTCAGAGCCACCGCGACCGCGTGATATGGCGTGAGCGAGTGTTTCTTCGTGTGCGAGGTCGCTCGTTCAATGATCGCTTCGGCCTCGGACAAGTTTCCGATCCAGAGAAACACGAAAGCCATGCAAATTAGCGTGACGGATAAGGTGACTGGACCTTCGAGGGCCTCGGCCTCGGGCAGAGTATAGCGCGCCGTGTCCGTGGCTTCGTCCGCATGGCCGCACAGCCACTGAGCCCGCATCAAGGCGCAGAGTGCGCGAATCCGATGATCGAGACCGTGACGCATAAAATCAGCAAGCGAGGTGCGGCCTGGACGCTGCAGGGCTCCGCGACAATAAAGGACCGCGCTTGTTTGATTTCCAGCCATATGATGGCTCGTGCCCAACATCCATTCGGCAACCGCCAGCCCGGTCGGATCGGCCATCTTACGGGCGACGTCCAGTGCTCGCTCCGCGAGCGCGACCGCGCCACGGAAATCGCCGATCCGGTAGTGGAATTGGTTAAGACACCCGATCAATCGCAGCTGCTGGCCTAGCTCGCCGAGCCCCTCGGCCAGATCCAGCGCCCGTGTCAGCGCGGTAAGGACGGCCGCGCCATTGCCTTCGGTGAACATCAGCGACAGACCGAGTGAGGCCCGCAACTCCATTTCGCAGCGCGGGTGGCCCACCGCGTCCGCGTGTGCCTCCAGTGCCCGTTGGGTCCAGCGCCGACACTCCGTCAGCAGCGACATCTCGAGGAACAGCGGGGCCGCAGCCGCAGCAAGGATTATTCCAAGCCGGACGTCACCGCGGTCGGAGAAACACCATTCCAGCGCCGCACGAACGTTGCCCAGATGCTCGCCGTAAGCGCCGAACCCGCGCGTTTCGGAGAATGTCGTCGACTTGGCGCCGATCCGCTCGAGGAACCGGCAGAAGAACTCCGCATGATGGCGCGCCACCGTCTGCAACTCGCCGGTGTTAGCAAGTTTCTCGCGCAAATAGGCACGCGTGGTGGCCAACAGACTGTAGCGCACCTCTCCTCTGTCGGCGTGAGACACGATCAGTGACTTGGCGACCAAGCTCGCTATGCTTTCGACGATCGCGTCTTCGTCGACATCGTCACGCCGGGCGACAGCCTGAGCGGCCTCTAGGCCAAATGCGCCAGCGAAAACGACGAGCCGACGCAAGGTCGCTCGCTCGGTTTCCGCCAACAGGTTGTAGCTCCAATCGAGCGTGGCGCTCAGCGTATAATGGCGCGGTGGCGCGGCGCGTCGACCTTGCCATAGGAGGCTCAGTCGGCTGTCAAGTAGGGCATCGACGCCCTCGACGCCATAGGCGTCCACTCGGCCAGCGGCCAGTTCGATGGCCAGGGCGATCCCATCGAGCTTGCAGCAGATGCGTGCGACAACTGGCGCATCGGCGTCCCGGAACACAAAGCGGTCAGAGGCCGCGGAAACCCGATCCGTAAAGAGCTGCACTGCCGAAAATGTAAGGGACTCCGCCGCCGTGAGAGCGGCGCCCGCCGGCGGGCAATCCAGCGGCGCCAGTCGATGTACGTGTTCGCCCTCGATTCTCAAGGCCTCACGGCTCGTCGCCAGGATGTGAACGTCGCCCGCCTGCTCGAAGATGATCTGCGCTAACCTGGCTGCGGCCTCAATTACGTGCTCGCAGCTGTCGAGGACCAGCAGCATCCGCTTCTCGCGCAGGAACCCGATCAGGCTCGGAATCAGGTCTTCGGACTGGACGACAAGGCCAAGCGCGGTTGCGAGCACGCTGGGCACCAGCAGCGGATCGGCGACTGGCCCCAGATCGACGAAACAGACGACGCCATAGTTGGCTGCAAGCGAATGGCCAATCGAGATAGCGACTGTCGTCTTGCCGATGCCGCCGGGGCCGACGATGGTCACAAAACGGCTGTCCGCCAACTGCGCCGAGATGGCCTCAACGGCCGCGCCACGTCCAACCATGCGCTTGAGGCGCGAAGGGATTGCGTAAGTCGTGCTCAACAATTCGGTCGGTGCTGGCGGGGACTCGACGCGTGGTAAGCGCGTCGTTGGACTCACGAAGCAATAGCCGCGCCCGGGGACGTTGATCACATATCGCGCGCCGTGTTGGCCATCGCCAAGGGATTTGCGCAAAGCCGCGATGTTGAAACGCAGATTGCCGTCGTCCACCGTGACGTTCGGCCAGACACGGTCAATCAGGTCGCGCTGGCTGACCACCTCCCCCGCACGCTCCACCAGTGCGATGAGGATATCCATGGCCCGGCCCCCGAGCTGCAGCGGCTTCCCGGACCTCTCGATCAGCCGTTCGGCAGCGAACAGCCGGAAGGGACCAAACGCGATCACACCCTGCGTGACGGGGTATTGAGGATTGAGCTTCCGCGGCCAAGTCGTAACAGGACGGCTCACCGATCCTGGGTTGTCGAACCGTTTAGTTGGTGTCCTACGGGGCATCCTCGAGATCCGGCGAGGCTAGACGTTCGAGCGGACAACATGCCGCCGATGGACGCATCTGCCCCACGTCGACACGGCGGTAGCATAGCCTACTCGGCGGGAACCCCGAAGTGCCACCCTAGGGTAATGCCGAAGGTCGCCGGCCGCGCTGAGAACTGTGTGCCCAAACCCAGCGATTCGGAACCGAACGAGTAGTCGTTCGCCCCGGAAATGTTGGCAGCCCAAAGACGCACGTCGTAACGCGCTGAAGGGTCGGTCCACACCACCGAGGCGTTGATGATGTTGGACTAACGCTGCTGCAGGCTTTCCGTCATGAGTGCGAAATCAAATCCAGTAGAACGCAACGGGGTGCAATGCTGCCGTCCTGCCGGTCCTCAGCATGTCTCTTGTTGGGAGCTTTCGCGAAAGCGGTGCCGGATGCTCAGCGAGACTGAATTGATCAATGCTGTGCCGCGTTGGGCGGTCGCGAGATGCCAACGGATTGCCGCTGTCCGCGCTGCGCGCTGGGTTTCGGTGATGCACTTTGCGTCGCGCCATTGTCGTGCCTCTCTGACCTCCGATTGAAAAATGCAGCCGGTCCGGGGGGCATGGACCAGCTGCAACGCCTCGGAAGCGACGAGGAGGGTAGTCGTGGGAATCGTTCCCGATCCGAGTGTTTGCCATTGTAGTTCCATGCAAGGAATCGTCTTGATGGAAATTGCCATAAGTTTGTTGAGTCCTGCTTTAATGCTGACCGGCCGCCGAGATCCCACGCTCACCGGTTGCCGCGGCTCTGTCAGTGTACTCGCAAACGCATCTCAACAAAGTGGTCCGGCAGCTAAACGAAT
>Ga0137361_10002951_pt1 | contig 10980 bp, 11 predicted proteins | sample Mad1_80_16metaG_FD_104923 | JGI IMG/M metagenome (GOLD analysis project Ga0137361, IMG submission 104923) | Vadose zone soil microbial communities from Angelo Coast Range Reserve, California, USA - Mad1_80_16 metaG | ecosystem: Environmental > Terrestrial > Soil > Vadose zone | place: USA... | reverse complement strand
TGCCGCCGTGCGCCTCCGCGAAGAATCCGCGCCGCGCCTGGGTGGCGCCGGTGAAGGCGCCGCGGGTGTGCCCGAACAATTCCGCCTCGGCCAGCTCTCCGGGAATGGCGGCGCAGTTGAAGCGGATCAGCGGACCCGCCGCCCGGCGGCTCTCCGCGTGGATGAGCGAAGCGATCAGCTCCTTGCCGGTGCCCGTGTCTCCGCGCACCAGCACGGTGATGTCCTTGGGCCCCACCCGGTTGACCGCCTCCAGGACCCGGCGCATGGCCGGAGAGTCGCCGACGATGGCCCTGCCCAGCGCCCGCTCCGCCGTCAATCGCCGGTTCTGGACCCGCAAGGCCCGGGCCTCGAGCGCCCGATCGAGGACCAGCGCCATCTCGTCGATGTCGAACGGCTTGGTCACGTATTCGTACGCGCCGCTCTTCATCGCCCGCACGGCGATCCGCTCCGAACCGTGAGCGGTGAGCATCACCACCGGCAGCGAGTCGTCCCGCTCGTGGACCGCCTGCACCAGCTGCACGCCGTCCATGTCCGGCATGGAGTAGTCGGTGATCACACCGTCCACGCCTTCCAGCTTGGTCAGCGCTTCCCTCGCCGACTGCGCCAGCACGGGCTCCATGCCGCGCGACTTCAGCAACTGGCTCAGCGTGAAGAGAAGCGAGGGCTCGTCGTCAACCAGCAGCACCCGCGCCATCGTTGCTCCTCTGGATGGACCGGAGCGGGAGGGTTCCGACCGCCATCGTTCCCATGCCCGGCTCGCTGGAGTAGACCAGCGATCCTCCGTGTTGCGCAAAGGCTGCGCGGGCCACCACCACTCCCAGCCCGGTGCCCTCGTCGCGAGTGGTGAAGAACGGCGTCCCGATCCGCTCGAGCACCTCGGGCGGCATCCCGCGTCCGGAGTCGCAGACCGCGATGCGCGCGTTGTGCTCGACCTTGTCGATCTGGATCTCCACCTTGCCGCCCTGGCCCGTGGCCTCGACGGCGTTGCCCACCAGGTTGAAGAGCGCGTCCTTGAGGCGCCGCGGATCGGCCTCGATCACCGCGTCTCCGCTCCTGCGCAGGACCACGCCCGCCAGCGCGGCGCGCGCGTCCATCAGCGAGAGCACCTCGTCGGCCAGGGTGCCGAGCGCGACCGGCTGCGGCTGCAGCGCCTCGACGGGCCGGGAGAACGAGAGGTACTCCTTGAGGATGTTCTCCATGCGGTCGACTTCCGCCGCGACCACCCGCAGCTGCTCGGCGGAGTCCGGATCGCAGGCAGCTCGGGCCGAGAGCTGCACCAGCCCTTTGATCGCCGCCAGCGGGTTCTTCAGCTCGTGGGAGAGCTTCAGGCTGACGTGCTCCATCTCCCGCGCACGCGCCAGCGCCCGGTAGACCATCTCCTCGCGCGTCCGGCCCAGCTCGCAGGCGCTGTCGCCCAGGGACCGGGTCAAGCGCAGCGCGTACCGCGTGTGCCACATGCCGGCGGTCGTGAGGATGGCCAGCAGCACGATCCAATAGGCGGGTTGCGGCACGTCCGGTCCGAACCACGTCGCGGGCAGCAGCGCCATCGCCAGGAGCCCTGCGCCGATCACGGCGAGGATGGTCTTCGCCATCGGCGACCAGCCGTGCGTGATCGCCAGGTCGGAGAAGGGAATGAGGATCACCGGCAGGAGCGGGCTGCGGATTCCCCCGGTGAGCGCCTGCGCCACGAACATCAACAAGAAGCGCGCGGTCATCCGCAAGATCTCGGGGCGCGACGACCCATCCCCCTTCTTCATCGCCTGCCGGGTACTCGGCATCCACAGGTAGAACACGGTGAGGGTGAGCGCGTACGCGACCGCGAGCGCCACGACGCGGGCCGGCGGATAGCCGCTGAGCGCCAACACGGCGACGACGAACGTGTCGACAACGATCAGCCAGGCCACCTTGCCGCGCGTCGCAACCACGTAGGCCGCCGCGGCGCGGGCGCGGTACCATCGCTCCGCGCTATCGAACGCCTCCACGCCGCGACGACCCGCAAGAATCGAGCCGGACTCGGGGAGCCTGCTGCGCCTGCCGTGGAATACGTGTCCGCCCGTGGGGTCTTCTGCCACTGTCGGACTCTTGAACCACTCGCCCTTCAGCTTGTGCAGCATTCCGACATCCTAACCGACCTGGAACGGGCCTGCCGCAGAAGGACCGACAGGCTTCCAGCCTTCGGCACGCCGCGTGAATCAGTCGGGAGAATTCCCGAAAGGCGGCTGTGATGCGGATCGACTGCGGCGAAGAGGAAACGGACGAGCGGCTGGTGCAGCGGATGCGGCGCGGCGACGGTCTGGCCTTCGGCACGCTGACGACCCGGTACTGGCACATCGTCCACCGGATCTGCTCGAACTTGCTGTCCTCCGCGGCCGAGGCGGGCGAAATGACGGAGAAGATCTTCGTCGAGGCGGCCTGCGGGCCGGCTTCGGCACTCTCCGGCTCCTCGTTCAAGACGTCGTTGCTGCGGCTCGCGGTGCGCCGGGTACTCGCCCGGCGCCGCGCCGCCCAGGCGGACCGGGCCACGGCGCTCGAGGCCTTCTTGCCACGCTTCGACGGCGACGGCCGTCTGGCCTGGACGGATCCGGATCGCTCCGCGCTGGCGGGAATGGCGCTCAACGCGCGCGATCTGCGCGAACGCGTCCGCGACGCCCTGGGTCAGATCGACGAGCTGGATCACGCGTCCTTCGTGCTGCGCGAGGTCGAACGGCTCCCGATCGATGAAGTCGCGGCCGTCCTCGAGATCCCGTCCCAGAGCGTCAGCCAGCGAACACATCGAGCCTCCCTCATGCTGACCGGGTACCTTGGAGAACTGTTCGCGGCTCCGGCTCCGCCAGCTCGAGCGACCTCCGGCTCCGGAGCTTCCGCAGCGCGGTAAAGAAGACCGGCGTCAGCAAGAGCCCGAACAGCGTCACGCCGATCATCCCGGCGAACACCGCCACTCCCATGGCGTGGCGCATCTCCGCGCCCGCGCCGCGGGAGGACACCAGCGGCCAGACTCCCATGATGAAGGCGATGGAGGTCATGAGGATCGGGCGCAGCCGCAGCCGGCAGGCCTCCAGCACGGCGGAGACGGGATCGCGGCCCTCCTCCTGCTTGTCCTTGGCGAACTCGACGATGAGGATGGCGTTCTTGCAGGAGAGCCCGACCAGCACGAAGAGGCCGATCTGGGTGAAGATGTTGTTGTCGCTGCCGTCCAGCCAGACGCCGGCGATGGCCGCGAGCAGGCACATGGGGACGATGAGGATGACGCTGAGCGGGAGCGTCCAGCTCTCGTACTGAGCCGCCAGCACCAGGAAGACCAGCAACACGCAGAGCGGGAACACCAGGAGGCCGGTATTGCCGGCGAGGATCTGCTGGTAGGTGAGCTCGGTCCACTCGTACGTCATCCCCGGAGACAGCTCGCTGGCGGCGATGGACTGCACCGCGGCCAGCGCTTCGCCCGAGCTCCGGCCCGGCGCGGGCGCGCCGTTCACTTCTGCCGCCGGATATCCGTTGTAGCGGGTGACGCGATCGGGGCCGTTCGCCTCGCGCACCGTGAGCAGGCTGCCCAGCGGCACCATTCCGCCCGCCTCGTTGCGCGTCTGCAGCGCCAGCACGTCGTCGGGAACCAGGCGATGGCGCGCATCGGCCTGCACGGTCACCTGGAAGGTGCGGCCGAAGCGGTTGAAGTCGTTCACGTAGAGCGAGCCGAGATAGGCCTGCATCGTCTCGAAGACGTCGGTGACGGCGACGCCCTGCGACTTGGCCTTGGTGCGATCGAGGTCGGCGTAGAGCTGGGGGACGTTGACCTGGAATCCGGTGAAGAGGCCGGTCAGCTCGGGCCGCTGATAGCCTGCGTTGAGAAGCCTCTGCGTCCCCTGGTCCAGCTCGTTCAGGCCGAGGTCGCCGCGATCCTCGACGTAGAACTTGAAGCCGCCGATGGTGCCCAGTCCTTGCACCGGGGGCGGCGGGAACACTCCCACCACGGCGTCCTGCAGGTCGGCGAACTTCTGGTTGAGCAGCGCCGCGATCGCCGGCCCCTGCAGGCGCTTTGCCTTGCGCTCCTCGAACGGCTTGAGGCCGACGAACACGATGCCCGCGTTGGGGCTGTTGGTGAATCCCGCGATGGAGAGGCCGGGAAAAGCGATGGCATGCTCGACGCCCTCCGTCTCCAAGGCCACCTTGGACATCTGGCGGATCACGTCGTCGGTCCGATCGAGCGAGGCCGCGTCGGGGAGCTGCGCGAAGGCCACCAGGTACTGCTTGTCCTGCACGGGCACGAAGCCGGAGGGGACCTTGCTGAATCCGAGCCAGGTCAGCGCGAGCAGGCCGCCGTAGGCGACGATGGCCACGCCCGACCGTCGCAGCACCCGGCGCACCACTCCGACGTATCCGGTGGATGCGGCGCCGAAGAACCGGTTGAAGGGCCGGAAGAACCAACCGAACGCGCGGTCCATCGCGCGCGTCAAGGCGTCCTTGGGGGCGTCATGGGACCGCAGCAGCACCGCGGAGAGCGCGGGGCTCAAGGTGAGCGAGTTGACCGCCGAGATCACGGTGGAGATGGCGATGGTGAGGGCGAACTGCTTGTAGAACTGCCCGGTGAGCCCGGGGATGAACCCGATGGGCACGAACACGGCGCAGAGGACGAGCGCGATGGCGATGATGGGCCCGCTCACCTCGTCCATCGCCTTGCGCGTCGCTTCCAGCGGCTTGAGGCCGAGCGCGATGTTCCGCTCCACGTTCTCCACCACCACGATGGCGTCGTCCACCACGATGCCGATGGCGAGCACCAGCCCGAACAGGGAGAGGGCGTTGATGGAGAACCCGAACAGCTTCATCACCGCGAAGGTGCCCACCAGCGAGACCGGCACCGCGACGATGGGGATGATCGAAGCGCGCCAGGTCTGCAGGAAGAGGATCACCACCAGCACGACCAGCGCCAGCGCCTCGAAGAGCGTGACCACTACCTCCTCGATGGAGGAGCGGACGAATCGGGTCGGGTCGTAGACGATGCTGTAGGTGAGGCCCTCGGGAAAGCTCTTCGACAGCTCCGCCATGGTCTTGCGGACCGAGTCGGATAGAGCCAGCGCGTTCGATCCGGGCGCCTGGTAGATCGGAATGGCGACCGCGGCCCTGTTGTCGAGGAGGCTGCGCAGCGCGTATTCGCTCGCGCCCAGCTCGATGCGGGCCAGGTCGGAGAGGCGGACCTTCGCTCCGTCGGGCGTGGTCTTCACCACGATGTCCCCGAACTCGGACTCTTCGACGAGGCGGCCGCGGGCGTTGATGCTGAGCTGGAAGTTGGCGTCGCGCGGAGAGGGCTGCTGGCCCAAGCCGCCAGCGGCCACCTGGACGTTCTGCTCGCGCAAGGCGCGGATCACGTCGCCGGCAGTGAGGCCGCGGGCGGCGACCTTTTCCGGGTCCAGCCAGATCCGCATGCTGTAGTCGCCCGAGCCGAACAGCTGGACGTCGCCCATGCCCGGCAGGCGCGAGAGCGTGTCCTTGACCTGGAGCACGGCGTAGTTGCGGATGTACGTCTCGTCGTAGCGGCCGTCCGGCGAGAAGAGGTGGACCACCATGGTCAGGTCGGGCGAGCTCTTCTTGGTGGTGACGCCGAAGCGCTTCACGTCCTCGGGGAGCCGCGGCAGCGCCTGGGAGACGCGGTTCTGCACCTGCACCTGGGCGATGTCGACGTCGGTGCCGATGCGGAAGGTGACGGTCAGCGTCATCGTCCCGTCGGCGTTGGAGGTCGAGGACATGTAGAGCATGTTCTCGACGCCGTTGATCTCCTGCTCCAGCGGCGCGGCCACCGTATCGGCGATCACGCGAGGGCTGGCGCCGGGATACTGGGCGCGGACCACGACGGTGGGCGGGACGACCTCGGGATACTCGGAGATGGGAAGCTGGAAGGCGGAGATCGCGCCCAGGACCAGGATCACGATCGAGAGCACGCCCGCGAAGATCGGGCGCTCGATGAAGAAGCGGGCCAGCTTCATTGGGCGATCTCGCGCGGCGCGCCGGCGGCGCGGTCGACCGACGCCATGGACACGACCTCGGGAGCCACCTCTGCCCCCGGCCGGACCCGCTGCAGGCCGCGCACGACCACCCGGTCGGAGGCGGAAACGCCTTCGCGGATGACGCGCAGCCCGCCTTCCAGAGGCCCGAGCTTGACCGGCTGGTACTTCGCCCTGCCGTCCGCTCCGATCACCCAGACGAAGCGGCGGTCCTGATCGGTGCCGATGGCGCGGTCCGAGACGAGGAGGACGTCGCGCTGCAGGTTGTCCGTGAGTCGCACCCGGGCGAAGAGGCCGTGCGAGAGGCGGCCGTCCGGGTTCCGCACCACGGCGCGCACCTTCAAGGTGCCGGTGGCGGGGTCGACGCGATTGTCGATGAAGTCGATGGCCGCCCGGTGGGGATGGCCCTCTTCGCCGGGGAAGCCGACCAGGGCGACGCCGCCGCCGGAGTCGCGCAGGCGCAGGCCGTGGATCTCGTCCACGTCGACGTAGACGTACAGCGGATCCACCGACACCACCGTGGCGAGCGGCGAGGGCATGCCGGGGGTGACCAGGTTGCCCACGGTGATCAAGACGCGGCCGATGCGTCCTGAGATCGGCGACCGGACGTAGGCGTAATCCAGGTCGAGCTCGGCGCTGGAAACGGCGGCGGCCGCCGCCGCCCGCCGCGCTGCAAACTGGTCCACCGCGGCGCTCTGCGCGTCCCAGTCGCGCTGGGGAATGACGTTGGTCTTCACCAGCGCCTCGGCGCGGGCGGCGTTCTTCTTCGCCAGCTCGTAGTCGGCTTTGACGCTCTCGAGCTCCGCGCGCGCGCGGGCGAGGCTCGCCTGGTAGGGCCGGGGGTCGACGACGAAGAGCAGGTCGCCCTTCTTCACCAGGTCTCCTTCGCGGAACGCGGCGCGCACGAGATGGCCGGAGGCGCGCGGGCGGATCTCCACCGCTTCCGGCGCCTCGGTGCGGCCGGTGTGCTCGCTGTAGTCGGCGACCGAGGCGACGATCGGTTGGGCGATGGTGACCTTGGGGCGCGCGTCGACGGCGGCGACCGCCTGGCCTCGACGTCCGCAGCCCCAGGCGGCGCCGAGAGACACCACCAGCGAGAGGACAGCTTGTAGGGAACGATTCATCGGCCTGCTCCGTGCCACGAAAATGTAACCGTCTGAGCTACAGACGAGCTCAGACCTCGGATGCAAGAGCCGCGATGGTGATTCGCCCCAGGCGCCGTTCCACGGCCTGGTCCACTTCCCGGAAGGTGTGGCCGAGCAGGTCCTTCATCGCGCAGCTCACCTCGCAGCGCGGTTCGGGTGCCCTGGCGTGCTGGGCGAACAGGCCGCCAGGCTCCAGCGCGCGGTAGACGTCGAGCGCGGTGATCTTCTTCGGGTCGCGAGCGAGCCTGAAGCCGCCCGTCTTGCCGCGGATGGACTCGACCAGGCCGGCGCGAGCGAGGCGCGCGAGCACCCGCCGGATCACCACCGGGTTCGTCCGCACGCTGAAGGCGACGTCCTCGGAACGCAGCACGTCCGGCGCCCGGTACGCGAGCACGGTGAGCGCGTGGAGACCGACGGCAAGCCGGCTGTTGGCCGCCATTTGCAACCACTCTAGTCACGACATGGCGGCCGATCAATCGCCGTCAGTGCAAGCGCTGGATGCGTCCCTCGACGGTAGCGACGATCTGCTGACCGGGAAGCGCCTGCACGTAATCCACCAGCGCGTCCAGGTCGATGGCGCCTCCCACGCGTTCCGTCCCTACGGCGAAGGTGGTGAAGTTGTCGCCGCCGCCGCACCCTGGAAGCATCGGTTCATGAGTTCTCTCCGTTTGGTCATTGTCCCGGACCGGTGACCGAGCGGCGCGCATCCTACGAAGGTCTCGGGAATCGACAGGTCGCAATCATGTGCCGATTTCGAAACAAGGGCAGGCGGTCGGCCTCGGCTGGCCCTGGCAAGGTGGGCGCATCGTGACCGCGGCGATCCTCTCGGCCTTGCACGTGCTTGCCCTCGGGGTCGGCCTCGGTTCGGTGTTCATGCGCGGGCGGTACTTGCGCGCGCTGCGCGGCGGTCCGGATCCGCAGGCCCTCCACCGGCTCTTCACCGCCGACACGCTCTGGGGCGTCGCCGCGGCACTCTGGCTGCTGACCGGGCTCGCGCGGGCCTTCGGCCGGGTGGAAAAAGCGCCGGAGTTCTACCTGCGCAACGGTTTCTTCTGGATCAAGATGACGCTCTTCGTCTCGGTCGTCGCCCTGGAGATGTGGCCGATGGCTACGTTCATCGGTTAGCGCAGGGCGCGCAGGGAGGGCAGGCCGCTGCCGGGATTCGATGGGCTCCGCACGTTGGTCGTCATCAACGACCTGGAGACGGCGCTGGTGGTCGTGATTCCCTTCGCCGCGGCGGCCATGGCGCGCGGCCTCTGGCTCTTCTGAACCCCACTGATCCGGTCATCGGCGGCGGCGGGGCTTCCAACTGCCGACGTGTCGCGGGGCATGCCCGGCAGCGGTGCCGTGCGCCCCCGTTCCCCCGCCGTGCCGGCCGGGTGTGCTCGCGGCGTGCGGGCGCGCACGACGCGGCGGCCGTCCCTGTTCGTGCCGGCGCTCCTGCAAGGCGGATGCGCGCCGCGCCACTTCCGTGCGGAACGCTTCCTCGTGGCGCGGCACCGCCGCCCGCTCCACCGCGCGGCGCGTGAACTTCTCGATGCCCGCCAGCAGTCCGTGCTCCTCGGGAGAAGCGAAGCTCGAGGCGCGGCCGCTGGCCTCGGCGCGCGCGGTGCGGCCGATGCGGTGCACGTAATCCTCCGGCACGTGGGGGAGGTCGAAGTTGATCACGTGGCCGATCTCCGCGACGTCGATGCCGCGCGCCGCGATGTCGGTCGCCACCAGGACCCGGTACCTGCCCTCGCGAAAGCCTTCCAGCGCCTGGCGCCGCTGCGACTGGGAGCGGTCGGCGTGGATCACCGCGACGTGGTGCCCGCCCCGCGTGAGCGCCTTGCCCACCCGGTCCGCGCGCCGCTTGGTGCGGGTGAACACCAGCGTGGACAGATCGTCCTGCTCGAGGAGCGCGAGCAGCAGCGCGACCTTCTCCTCCTCGCCGACCAGGAACACCTGCTGCTCGGCGCGCTCCGAGGTCGTGCCGCTCCGCGCCACCTCGACGCGGACCGGGTGCTGCAGGTGTTCGCGCGCGAACTCTTGCACCTCCCCGGCCATGGTCGCGGAGAAGAGCAGCGACTGCCTCTTCTTCGGCAGGTGCCGGAGGATCCGGCGGAGCTGCGGCAGGAAGCCCATGTCCAGCATCCGGTCGGCTTCGTCGAGCACCAGCATCTCGATCTGGTCGAGCCGCGCGCCGCCCTGGTCGAGGTGGTCGTTGAGCCGGCCGGGCGTGGCGACGATCACTTCAGTCCCGCGCTGGAAGGCCAGGGTCTGCGGGTGCATCCCTACCCCGCCGATCACCACCGCGGTGCGCAGGTGCCGCCCGTGGCCGAATCGCTCCAGCTCGGCGCCGATCTGCAGGGCCAGCTCGCGCGTCGGCGCCAGGATCAGCGCGCGCGTCCCGCGCTTGCCCTCGAGCCGTTCGAGGATGGGCAGGGCGAACGCGAGCGTCTTTCCTGTCCCGGTCGCCGCGGTCCCGATGACGTCCTTGCCTTGCATCGCAGGCGGGATGGCTTGCGCCTGGATGGGCGTGGGGGCCTCGAACCCGGCGTGATCCAGCGCGGCGAGGGATTTCGGGGAGAGACCGAGCTCGGCGAATTTCATCTCGGGAACATACGCGTATCGGAAGGAATCCGCTCGGCACCTTCGTTACGCACGCCCGTGGACGGTGACTTCGCCGCACCGCCAGGTCGATCGTCGACAGTTGGACAGCAAAAGCGACGTCGGAGTGCGGTGGTGGACAGGCAAAACGCGGCTTTTCACTTGGCGTCCGTGGTGTCAATCAGCTCGCATATCCAGGTTGCCCCGCCATGGCTCAGGTTTCCTTGACGGTCGACGCGGACAGGGCGTTCCTGCTTACGGCTGGGCTGCGCGCCGAGGTGGAGCGCGCGGTCCTGGACGTGCTGGAGGCAGCGCTGGAGGTCCGCAAGCTGGGCACCGGCAACGTGCGGAAGGACGTGCGGTTGATCATCCGGGTCGGTTCCCACCTCGTGAGCTACTCGCTCGATCTGGAGCGCCAGTCCGCCACGATCTGGGGTGCTGAGCCGATGCGGAGAGCCATAGCCTAGCCGGAGTCGGGGATCGAAGGTGGCGATGCGGCAGGCCATGCAGGTGGTGATGTGCGAGTCCACCGCTCGCGTCCCGCCGGAGATCCTGCAGGCGGTACAGCAGCACGTCGAAGAGATGGCCGGGACCGTCGCGCAGCTCGAGCCCGAGAGCGCCTTTTGGGATTCGCTCCGCGAGAGCGGCCTGAGCGTCGAGGTGCTGGGCTGGAGATTCAAGTTCAGCGTGCAGCCCGACAAGCTGGTGCTCACCGAGGCGGAGCCCGTACCGGCGCAGGTGGCCCCTTAGGTCTACCAGCGCGCATCCACTCATCCGCGATGCTCGTGCGACGAGTCGGATCGCGACTGCCTGGTCGGTGACCATCCGAGCGGAAAGGGTTGAACCGGGGAGGTCAGGGGGAGTACGTACGGGCTGACGCGTAGCTTCAGCGTGAAAGTCAAAAACTCAACGGGCGGGAAGGCGGGAGACGGGGATGCTGAACGTACTCGTGATCGAGGATGATGCCGACGCCCGATTTCTGGTCGCCAATCTTCTTCGCACTGTCGGACACACCGTTCGTGAGGCGGAGCACGGCCAACACGCGCTCGAGATCCTCTCCATCAAGGGCTGGTTGCCGCACGTGATCGTGCTCGACGTCGCGATGCCGGTCATGGATGGGCTCACCTTCCTCGCGAGAAAGAGACAAGTCGACGGACTCTCGGCGATCCCGGTGATCATCGTGAGCGCGACGGCGCGGGGCCCAATCGAGGACGCGTGCTGCCTGTTGCCGAAGCCCGTCGATCCCGAGGTCCTCC
>Ga0137361_10002948_pt1 | contig 10984 bp, 7 predicted proteins | sample Mad1_80_16metaG_FD_104923 | JGI IMG/M metagenome (GOLD analysis project Ga0137361, IMG submission 104923) | Vadose zone soil microbial communities from Angelo Coast Range Reserve, California, USA - Mad1_80_16 metaG | ecosystem: Environmental > Terrestrial > Soil > Vadose zone | place: USA... | reverse complement strand
TGAGCTCCGGCAACAAGACCGCTGTCGCATCGATCGCCCAGCGGCTGCTCGACGAGCGCGACATCGGCAGAGTCGAGGTGTTGGATGCCCGCGGCACGGTGCTGTTCCGCGGCGGCGATCCCGCCGCGCAAGCTGCGGGCGACTGGTTCGTCTTCCAGAGCACCATCCACTCGAATCTGGTATCGGCACCGGTGCAGCGGGTCGGAAGTCTGCGTATCTGGATGAGCCGCGCCGAGATGCGCGAAACTCTCACCAGCCTGGGTGCCCAGCTGGAAAGCCAGCAAGGCATGCAGATCAAGCGCATGCGCGGCCTGCTTGCCGGCATCACCCTCCCCCTGCTGGTCTTGGGGCTGGCCGGCGCCTGGTTCATCGCCCGGCAGCTGTCGGGACCCATCTCTGCGCTGGTCAAGAGCGCCGACCGGATCGGCCAGGGCGACTACACCCGGCCGCTCGCCGTGGTGCGCCACGATGAGCTCGGCGACCTACAATTCGCGCTCGAACGCATGCGGCAGAAGCTGAATGAAACGACCATCACCAAGAACTATCTCAACACGGTGCTCAACAGTCTGAGTGATGCCGTCTTGGTGACTTCGCCCGAAGGCATCGTGAAAAGCTGCAACGAGGCCACCCAGAGACTGCTCGGCTACCAGGAAGCGGATTTACTGGGCAAGCCTTTGGTGAGCTTCATCGACGAGGCGCACAAAAACGGCTTCGATTTGACGAACTCGGCCCCCGAGGCGCGCGAGACCGTGCTGCGCACGGCCAGCGGACAAACCATTCCGGTCTCCATGGCGAGTTCGGAGATCACCACGGCTGATCCTCAGTTCCAAGGCAACATTTATGTGGCGCGCAACATCACCGAGCGCAAGCGCGCCGAGCGGCGTATCCGCTATCTAGCGCGCTACGACACGCTCACGAAAATGCCGAATCGCATGCAGTTTCAGCATTTGCTGCAGCAGGCGATTGCGCGCGCGCGGCGCAGCCAGCGCTCGCTCGCGCTCCTCTATCTGGATTTGGATCGATTCAAGGAGGTCAACGATACCTTCGGACACGCCGCCGGCGATCGAACTCTGGAGATCTTGAGCGAACGCCTCACCAGAAACCTGAGCAAGGACACGGTCATCGGCCGGCTGGCGGGCGACGAGTTCGCCATGTTCGTCGATGATCTGCCGATGGACGTCGACAATCGCGCGAGCATAGGCACCCTCGCGCGCACGCTGCTCGACGAGATAAGCCGCACGTTCTACGTGAACCAACAAGAAGTCTATTTAACCGCGAGCGTCGGCGTCGCCATCTGCCCATACGACGCCGAGAATGTGATCGATTTGATCCGCAATGCCGATGCGGCGATGTATCACTCGAAACAGAACGGCGGCAACTCCTGTGCGTTCTACGTGCCCGAAATGAATGCCGCGGCGGTCGAAAGACTGATGTTGAAGAGCAAGCTGCGGCGTGCGTTGGAACGCGACGAGCTGGTCATCCTGTATCAGTCCAAAGTGGATCTCAGAAACGGCCGCGTGGTCGGCGCCGAAGCGCTGCTCCGCTGGCGTCTGCCGGGCCACGGCGACATTTCGCCCTCGCATTTCATTCCCCTCGCCGAAGAGACCAGCCTGATACTCGACATCGGCGAGTGGGTGTTGAACCGCGTGTGTTCGGACTACCGCGAATGGCAGAAATCCGTGCCCGAACCCGGCCGAATCGCGATCAATCTCTCGCTGCGTCAGCTCAAGCAAGCAAGCTTCATCGCCCGCTGCCGCGCCGTGTTCCGCAAGCACGAAGTTTCCCCCACCTGCTTCGAACTGGAAGTCACGGAAACCACCTTGATGACGGACCCGAAACGCACCATCGGGCTGCTGAACGAGCTGTACGCCATGGGCTTGAACCTGGCCATCGACGATTTCGGCACGGGATACTCCTCGCTGTCGGCGTTGCAGCAATTTCCGATCGGCACCCTGAAAATCGACCAATCGTTCGTCCGCGATGCCGCGGTGGACTCGGACGACGCCGCCATCGTCCGTACCATCATCGACATGGGCAAGAGCCTCGATCTGGAGGTGATTGCCGAAGGCGTGGAAGCATCCGAGCAGCTCGAATTCCTGCGTAGGCATGGCTGCTACTATGCTCAAGGGCGCTTGTTCGGCGATGCCATGGAAGCGGGCAAAATGCTCGCTATTCTGTCCGCCCAGGTCGGCGGGGCGCCCCATCACGCGACCTTGTGCGTTCCGACGGTCTTGCGGCCGATCAGATTATCTTCGTAGCCATCCGCTGTGTTATCTGCTCGGTAGGGCAGGCGTCAAGACCGGGCCGGCCGAGGCAAAGAGTGCCGCGGCGAAGCGCGCGCGGCCCGGACTGACCGCCATGTCGGACACCGATCCGCCGGCACCCGCCACCCGGTCGCGATTCGCGCGCGGCACCCGGATCGTTCTTCTGATGCTGCTGCTCGCGTGGCTGTCGCTGGTCTTCTGGAATTTGGCGAAACCGCTGCCGCTGGGAACGCATATCGCCTCCCAGGTTTCCCGCTTGTCGGAGGCAGATGTTGATTTCGTGCAGGAATCAGCGCGCCGCCCGGAGGGTCCCGGGCGGGTGATGTCGGCCATCGATCATGCCGAACAGCTGATCGTGGTCGATCGGTCTCCGGTGAGCCAGGAGCTCGCCCAACACCTGCTGGCGCGAAAGCGTGCCCGGCCCAATCTGCGAATCGTGCTGGTGACCGACCCCTGCAACGAGGCGTTCGGCGGTACTCCGCTGCAAACGCTGACCTCGTTGGAAGAGTCCGGCATCATCGTCGCCCGCGTGCGGCTGGAACGATTGCGCGATTCGAACCCGCTCTATTCCGGGTTGTGGCGGCTGATGTTCGGTTGGTGGAGCGACCCCTTCGATGAGACGCCGGGACAAGTCACTTTGCCGGCATGGTCGCGGATGCGGAACTTCAAGGCAGACCAGCGGCAGCTCGTGGTGGCAGACGACGGTTCCGGTGGCTGGACTGCCGTCATCGGGTCCGCCGGCGCCTCCGCCGGCCTGATCCTGCGGGGATCTCTGGCCCGCTCGATGATCGCCGGCGAACTCGAGGTTGCGGCATGGTCCTCGGATGACGATCGCCTGCCGGCGGGCCCGCCCATGGACGACCGCGGAGTAGGTTCCATCGATGCTCGATTCCTCACCGAGGGCGCCATCGAGACTGCACTCCTCGATGCCATCGCCGCGGCAGGCAGCGGCGACGAGATCAGCATCGCCGTGCAAAACTGGAGCGATCGGCGCCTCGTCGCGGCTGCGTTGGGCGCGGCCGGGCGCGGCGCGCGCCTGCAAGTGCTGCTGGCTCGGAACCGGATGCCGAATCAGGCGGTGGCCGGCGAACTCCTCGATGGCGGCGGCGGCCACATCGAGGTGCGTTGGTGCCCATCCGGATCGGAAGCGTCGCTTCCCAAGCTGCTCGTGGTCCAGCACCGCAACGATCTTTGGATGAACTTTGGATCGGCGAATTTCACCCGCCGCAATCTCGGCGATCTGAATCTCGAATCAAGCGTCGAACTTCGCATGCCCGCGCGGGCCGCACCGGCGCGTGCGGTCACCGAATATTTCAGCAAGCTTTGGTCCAACGCCGCTGCCGGGGCGGATTTTGAGCATCCATCGCCGGCCTCCTATTGGCGCTATCGGTTCGCGGAGGCCACCGGCCTATCGAGCTTCTGAAGTCTTGGCGAGGGCTTCGTCGGCCTGGGCCGCGATCTCCATCAGTGCCGCATCCGCCGCGTGCGCGAAGGCGTCGACGATCGCGGTCAATCGATTCTCGGCGGCCGGCTGCTGCGCATTCGCCATGAACTGTCCGAGAATACGCCGATCGCCTGAACCACCGAGGCGGGCCAGAAGATGCACGTGCACCGTGGGAGCCGTCGCCGCGGACGTATATTCCGCTTGAAAATCCGCGACCTCGATCTCGATCCAGTAGGCGCTCCCGAATACCGACGCATCGCCCCTCACGCTGCGTAAGTTGGCGTGCGAGCGAAATTCTTGCACCGCGAGGTCCTCGAGCACTTCGCCGAGCGGTCCGCTCCAGCGCGCGTCGGCAAAATAATCCAGATGGCGGTCCGGATACAGCACGGCGATGCGGTCGGATTCGAGTCCGGGCCGCATTCTGGGTTTGAGAACCGCAAGATCGAAGGGAATGGCGGCGGCCGGCGTACCGGTGGCGGGCGGGTCCGCGGCCGGCGCGCCGCGGGCCGGCGATTCCGCGCCGGCCGACAGCCAATAGACGGTGGGCGGCTTAACCTTGCTTTGGAACAGCGAGCCCGTGCAGGCCGCGAGGCAAATGGCCGCAAGAAGGCCCGCCCGCCCGGCCAAACGAATCACTTCGCCACCTCGACGCCGCGGTAGTTCGGCTCATAGATGAGCTGCGAGGGATTTTGCTTCAGGCTGCGCGACAGGTCGCGAAAATCGCGCGCCGCCTGGCGGCTTTCGCGCAGCAGCTGCTCGAACTCCGGCAGGCTCTGATGCGTGAACCGCGTGACGACGGGCTCGTTGTCCGCCACGAAGTGCTCCAAAAGATCCGAGGTCTTCGCCAGGTTGTCCGCGACGCGCCGCATGTTGGCGAGGGTGGATTCCAGATCGGGTGCGGCTTGCGCCTCGATTGCCCGCAGGTCGGCGGCCGCCCCCTTCACTTCCTGGAAGGTGCTCCGCGCGTCCGCCACCAATCCCTGCACCTCGCGCAGCGTGCCGGGCAGCCGGTCGCTGGCGAGCCGCGCATTGTCGAGCGTCGCCTTGAAAGAACGCACGTTCTCGTCGCTGAATACCTGATTGACGCGGTCCACCAGCTCCACGAGATTCGTGGTCAGTGCGGGCAGGTTGCTCAACAATACGTCGAAGTCCGACGGCACCGAGGGAATGACGGGATAATGCAGACCGTCTGCAAGCACGCCCGGCACCGTAGATTTGCCGTACTGCTTCAAATCGATGTACAGAAGGCCGGTGATGCCCTGCAGACTCAAGGAAGCCCGAGTGCGCCCATCGATCGGAGCGGTGGCTTCGATATCGGCGATGACGAGCACGCGGTTGTGTTGTTGCGGATCGATCAAGATGCGCGCCACCTTGCCCACGTCGACCCCGAGGTAGCGCACCGGGCTGCCCGGGGTGAGTCCGCTGACAGTGCCCGGAAAGTAGATCTCATAGCGCAGATAGATGTGTTTGTCCTGCAGATTCGTGTACCACAACACGAAGGACACCGCCATGGCGATGACCAGCAGCACGAAAGCGCCGACGGCCACGTAGTTCGCGTCCCTATCCATGCGCACCCTTTTCGGCGGCGCGCGCCCGCGGCCCATGAAAATACTCGTGTATCCACGCGTTCTGATTCTGCAGCATTCCCTCCAAGGTATCGGTGATCATGCGTCCGTCGACGATGACCCCGACCCGATTGCAAGTTCTGAACAAGGTATCCAAATCGTGGGTGATCATGACCACGGTGAGCCGCAGTTGGGAATGAAGATACAACAGTAGCTCATCGAATGCCGCGGCGGAAATGGGATCGAGGCCGGCCGTCGGCTCGTCCAGAAACAAGAGCTTGGGTTCGAGGCTGAGCGCCCGCGCCAACGCGGCGCGTTTGACCATGCCGCCGGACAATTGCGACGGATACTTCGTCCCGGCATCCCGCGGGAGTCCCACCAACGCGAGATTCAACTCCGCCAGTTCGTCGAGGGTCTCCTCGGACATGGGATGATATTCGCGCAGCGGCAATTGAACGTTCTGCGCCACGGTCAACGAGCTGATCAGCGCACCGTTCTGAAACGTCACGCCGTAGCTTTGGACCAGTGAGCTGCGATCGGCGGCCGCCAGTTCCTGCACGTCCTTGCCGTACAGCTCGACGCTGCCGGCATCAGGCCGCCGCAACCCTAAGATCGTGCGCAGCAGCACGGACTTTCCCGTGCCCGAACCGCCGACGACGCCGAAGATCTCGTTCGATCTCACTTCCATGTCGAGTCCGTCGTGGACGACCTGCGCGCCGAAGCGGCTGACGAGACCGTGTACGCGAACGACGGAAGTTGCGGCTGGTTCCGGCATCAGAAGTCTATCTGCACGAACAAGACCGCGAAGAGCGCGTCGGCCAGAATGACCATGAAGATGGATTGCACCACGGCGACCGTGGTCAAGCGCCCGAGTTCGCGGGCGGATTCGCGCACCTGCATTCCGCGGTAAGTGCCCACCATGGCAATCAGCACCGCGAACACCGGCGCCTTGACCATGCCCGCCCAAAAGGTCGTCGGCGACAGCGATTCGCGCAGGCGGCTGATGAATTGCGGCAAGGGGATGTGCAAATTCAGCAGCGACAGGAGTCCGCCGCCGGCCAGCCCCATGGCATCCGCAATCACCGTCAACAAAGGCAGAGCGATGACGAGGGCGAGCAGCCGGGGCACTACCAGGAGCTCGATCGGATTCATGCCCATGGCGCGCAGCGCGTCGGTTTCCTCGTTGAGCTGCATCACGCCGATTTCGGCCGCAAAAGCGCTTCCGGAACGTCCGGCGACGATGATGGCCGTCAGCAGCACTCCCATTTCCCGCAGCACGGAAATGGTCACGAGATCCACGACGAAAATGTCCGCGCCGAACTTGCCCAGCTGCTGCGCTCCCAGGTACGCCACGATCACGCTGATCAGAAAGGCGATGAGCGACACGATGGGGATGGCGGTGATGCCGGTCTCATAGATGTGCCGCGCCAGCGACGACGGGCGCAGCGCCCGCGGCCGGGAGAAGGACTCCCGGAGAACCGTGACCAGACGGCCGAAGAATCCGATCACGGCGCGCCCTTCGGCGCCCTGGAGCACCGCCCACCGCCCCACTTCGCTGACGGAACGTTCCAGACTCGGCGCGGCTTCGGGCGCCGCCGGCGCGGCTTGGGCGTAGTCCCTAAGTTTCTGCAGCAGCTCCAAAAAGTGCGGCGGATCCCCGGTGTGGCGAACGTCGAAGTGCTGGGCGCCGATGCCGTCCAGCCGCGTCAGCAAAGCCCATGCCGGACCGATTCCCGGGTCCTCGGCCCGCGACCAGTCGCAGTTCAGCGTGCCGTGCAGCCCGCCGGGCAGGGCGCGCAGCTGCGTCTCGATTTGCGCCATCGCCGCCAGCGACCAATCGCCGTCGAGCCGCAACCGCCAATCGTCGCCTTCTCCTTCGAGCTTAAGGACGGTCATACTTGGACTCATCGCCATATGCTAGCAGGCAGCGGCGCCGCTCTGTTCATTTCGAGGACGCGATGCATAACGATCCGCTGTTGCAAATCCTGATCCTGCTCGCCGCTTCGGTGTGCGTGGTCGCGGGCGTGCGCAAGCTGAAGCTGCCGGCGATACTGGGATATCTCGCGGTGGGGATGCTGCTCGGTCCGCATGCGTTCGCCCTCGCGGTCGACAACGAGACTACGCAGCTGCTGGCGGACTTCGGAGTGGTATTCCTGGTATTCACTCTGGGTCTGGAATTTTCCCTGCCCCGTTTGGTGGCGATGCGCTGGGAAGTGCTCGGCGTCGGCGGCGCACAGGTGCTGATCACCGCGGGCATCGTGGCAACGGGCTCAACCCTCTTCTTCGATGTCGTGCCGGCAGTGGCCGTGGTGATCGGCGGCGCCGTGGCCATGTCGTCGACCGCCATCATCATTTCGCAGCTCACCGAGCAGTCGGAGAACAACCGGACTCACGGACGCCTGGCCGTGGCGATTTGTCTGTTTCAGGACCTGAGCTTCCCGCTGTTTCTCGCCCTGGTATCGGTGCTGACCGGCGGCGGGAAGGTTACCGATATCAGGCACATCGTCGACGCCATCGGCTTCGCGATTCTCGCCTTGCTCCTGGTTCTAGCGGCCGGCCGCTGGCTGCTGCGGCCGCTGTTCCTCGTCATCGCCTCGGTGCGCTCTGCCGAGTTGTTTTCGCTCGCCGTCTTGCTCGCGGTGCTGGCGTCCGCCTGGGCTACTCACGCGGTGGGCCTGTCGCTCGCGCTCGGCGCCTTTCTCGCCGGCATGATGCTCGCGGAGACCGAATTCCGCCACCAGATCGAGGCGACGATCCGTTCCTATCGTGAGGTGCTGCTCGGCCTCTTCTTCATCACCGTCGGCATGCTGCTCGATGTCGGGCTGCTGGTGCGGCATTTTCCACAGGTCGCGGCAACTCTCGTCGGCGTGTTGCTGCTCAAGGTGGCGGTGGTCACCGTCGCCGCCAAACCCGCGACGAAGAGCTGGTTCAAATCCTTGCGCACCGGCGTGGTGGTGGGCCAGGGCGGGGAGTTCGGATTTGCGCTGTTGACCCTGTTGTTGAGGCGCGAATTGCTCGATCCGGCGGTCGTGCAGCCGCTGCTGGCCGCCACCGTTCTCAGCATGGTCCTCTCGCCCTTCCTCATACGGCACAATCGGCGAATTACGCGTGCCTTGCTCGGCGAGTCCGGCCCTCCGCACAGCGAGGCGATGCGCGAAACTCAGGCAACCCTGGCCGTCGCCGAGCGCGATCACGTCGTCATCTGCGGTTTCGGCCGCGTCGGCCAGAATATCGCGCGCGTGCTCGAAAAGACCGGCTTCGAGTACATTGCCCTCGAGCTCGACGCCTACCGGATTCGCCTCGGCCGGCAAGCCGGCGATCCGGTCATTTACGGAGATGCCGGCCAGGTCAAGGTGCTGGAGAATGTCGGGGTCGCGCATGCAAGCTGCGTGGTGATCACTTTTGCGAACCCTGAAGTGGCCTTGCGCATTCTGCGGGCGGTCCGCGAATTGCGCGATGACGTGCCGATCCTGGTGCGCACCCAGGACGACACCAAACTCGAGGCGCTGCAGGCGGCGGGAGCGACGGAAGTGGTGCCGGAAACCTTCGAGGCCAGCCTCATGTTGCTGTCGCATTTGTTGCTGCTGCTGAAGTTGCCCGTGCCGCGCGTGATTCGGACCGTCAACGGCATTCGCAGCCATCGCTACGGGATGTTGCGCCAGTACTTCCGCGCCGCCGATGCCGAGCACCTCGATTCGAGTCACGCCTTTCGCGAGGAACTGCACAGCGTCATTCTGCCGCCTCACGCCTGGGCGGTGGGCCGCAGCGTCGCGGATCTCGCCGCCCGCGGATCGAGCGCCTCGGTGAGCGCGGTGCGCCGGGACGGCATCGTCGGACGCGAACCCGCCCCTGATACCTTGTTCAAGGAAGGGGACGTGGTCGTGGTGTGCGGCACCCCGGAAGCCGTCGAGCACGCCGAAACCCTGCTCCTCATGGGTTAAAAAACCGCTTTACAGAAGCGCTCCATCCATCGCATAGTAGGGATGCTGTTTAAGGGCAAACCCGCCGAAAGGTGGGGACGCAAAACCACCGGTCTAAGGGGCTTCTAGAGAGAAGCCTGACGATAGCGGGGTCGCCAGTAACCTTCGTGCATCGCACAATCCGAAAACCTCTCGGTTTTGTGCCCCCCGACAGCCAGCGGAATTTCAGCGTCACTTTATTCTTCCGGGGGGAAGCATATGGTAAGTAAGGTCACTCGTTCGCCCGGGGCGGACTCATCGGGCATTTATCGCCGGCCACGGATCGTCCTCAAGCTGAAGCGCTTCGAAGACCTTCCGGCCGTCCTGGCCAAAACGAAGAGCTATCCCACCCCCATTCGAATGGTGGGCGCCGATTATTCGCAGACGCGCTGCGTGGGCGGAGACGGCGGTACCACCGTCGACACCGGTACGCTCGACAAAATCCTCGAATTCGGCGAGACCACGGTGCGGGCCCAGGCCGGCGTACGCGTGGGTACCCTGGTGCGCGCGCTCGCCGAGCGCGGCCTCGAGTTGCCGCTGACCCCCGAAATGGGCCAGATTTCCCTCGGGGCCGTAGCCGTCACCACCCTACCCCAGGCTTCGTACGGCGCGGGCGTCGCGCAACTGTCCTCCTGCGTCACGGAATTGAAGTTGATCACCCCGCAAGGCAGGCAAATGACCGTCACCGAGCGGGAGCGCGACCTGATGCGCGTGCTGCGCTCGAGCTTCGGTTTGCTGGGCGTCGTGCACGAGGTCGTGCTTCGCGTGCGGCCGCTGACGCCGGTCAAGATCGATTATCAGGTGCTGTCGATCAAGGAATTCACGGCGCGGTTCGGTCCCATCGTCAACGCGCCGGGTGCATTGCGGCTGCACATCTCGCCGTTCAACGATCGAATCACGGTTGAGCGCCGCACGCTCGACGAATCGGCCTCCTTGAGCCGCTCCGGGATTTGGCAGATCCGCAATTCCGTGATGCGCAATGTGTTGCCGGCTTTCGGCTCGACCGTGGGCAGCGTGCTGGCGGCGCCGGGACTTCGCGCAGTGATGCAGAAGGCGCTGCGTGCGACGCTCGATCATCGGAGCACCCGCGGAGTGGCCATGTATGCGCATGAGTGGATGCGCGACATGCCGAACGAAGCATGGAAGGCGCGCCATACCTACAGTCTCTGGGCCTTCCCCCAAGGCAATTTCCCCAAGGTGCTGTCGGAATATTTTACGTTCTGCAAGTCATACTACAAGGAACATCGATACCGTTGTAACGTGGTCAGCGGTGCGAGCCGGCTGCATCAAGACCGCGGTTCCTTGTTCAGCGCCAGTTATTCAGGCCCGATGTTCACTCTCGAGCCTTCGTCCACCGGCGATGCGGGCTGGGATGACTTCTTGATCGACTTCAATGATTTTGCGTCGGCGAACGGCGGTACGCCCACGTTCAATCAGACGCGCGCCTTGCAGCCCGAACACGTGGCGAAATCTTTCGGCGAACGCATCAAGCTGTTTCGGGCGCTGCGTCAACGGACGGACCCGCTCAACCGGCTGCGCAACAGCTACTTTGCTCATCTGTTGGGCTAGCACTCACCGGGCGGGGGAAGGAGCTGCAAGGCAACGGGGGAGCGGAGCAGTTGCCTTGCAGCTCCTTCCCCCGCCCGGCGAGTGCTCGAACCGTCGAGCGGTCCGACGCAACGGCGTGGGGGGATAGGCAGCCGGAAGGCAACTGCTCCCCCCCGTTGCCTTCCGGCTGCCTATCCCCCCACG
>Ga0137361_10002943_pt1 | contig 10987 bp, 11 predicted proteins | sample Mad1_80_16metaG_FD_104923 | JGI IMG/M metagenome (GOLD analysis project Ga0137361, IMG submission 104923) | Vadose zone soil microbial communities from Angelo Coast Range Reserve, California, USA - Mad1_80_16 metaG | ecosystem: Environmental > Terrestrial > Soil > Vadose zone | place: USA... | reverse complement strand
GTACCACACCGCCGCGTCGGGAAATGGGCCGGTCAACGCTCTCGATGCCGCGCTGCGCAAGGCTTTGAGCCCGGGAAACTTCGGGCTCAAAGCCTTGCGCAGCGCGGCATCGAGCGCGTTGACCGGCCCATTTCCCGACGCGGCGGTGTGGTACACAGCCCCGCCGACCTCGACCTTGACAGTGGCCTCGGCGTGCACCGAATCTCCGTCTTTGCGCACGACGGTCGAGAAGTCCGCCACCTTCCAAGGCGCTTCATAGCCGGGCTGCAGGCGCCGCAGCAGCATCTCGAAAGACGCGTCGGCCGCTTCGTACGAATACCCGCGGTGCTCGAGCTCCTTGAGGTGCTGGACCAGCCACTGTGTGTGCGGATCGTCCCGGTCGAGCTCGAGCCCGAACTCGCGCGCCTTGGCGAGGATGTTGCCTCGACCCGAGAGCTCCGAGACCAGCACGTGAGGCTCGTTGCCGACGAGATTCGGCTCGATGTGCTGGTACGAATCGCGGTGCTTCAGCACCGCGCTCACGTGCTGGCCGCCCTTGTGGGCAAAGGCCCCATATCCGACGAACGGCTGCTGCAGCGGGAGAGCGACGTTCGCAATCTCGGCGACCGTCCGCGATAGGTCTGTTGCTCGCGCCAGGGTCCCCGCCGGCAGTGCCTCCATGCCGAGCTTCAACACGAGGTTGGCGACCACCGACACCAGGTTCGCGTTTCCGCAGCGCTCGCCGTATCCGTTGATGGTGCCCTGCACCATGTCGGCTCCGGCCGCGACCCCTTCGAGCGTGTTGGCCACGGCCAGCTCGCAGTCGTTGTGGCAGTGGATGCCGACCCGGGCTGAGCTCTTGAGCTCGTCGAGGGCGTGCCGCACGGCTTCCACGCCCTCGCGGATCTCGGCCGGCAGGCTCCCGCCGTTGGTGTCGCAGAGCACGACCCAGGTCGCGCCGGCGCGGGCCGCTTCCAGGCAAACCTCGACCGCGTACTCGGAATCGCGAGCGAAGCCATCGAAGAAATGCTCTGCATCGAAGACGACCTCACGGCCTAGCGCCACCCCGTGGGCGACAGACTCCCTCACCATCGCCAGGTTCTCGTTCGGCGTCGTTTGCAAGACCGTGCTCACCTGCCAGGTGTCACTCTTGCCGACCAGGGTCCACGTGGGCGCCTCGCTGCGCGCGAGCGCCTGGAGGTTGGCATCGTCCGCGCAGGTGGCGCCGGCGCGCCGGGTGGCGCCGAACGCAGCCAGGCGCGCCCGTTTCAGCGGGTGCGCCGCCAGCTCGGCGAAGAGCTCCTCATCCTTCGGGTTCGAGCCGGGGAAGCCCCCCTCCACGTAATCGAATCCGAGGCCGTCGAGGGTGCGCGCGATGCGCAGCTTGTCCGACGCCGAGAACGACATGGCCGGGCCCTGGGCGCCGTCGCGCAGGGTCGTGTCATAGATCACGATCCGCCGTGCTGATCCGTTCGGATGGAGTTCGGGAGCTGCTCTGGACATAAAAAAACCTCCGGGCCTTATCTGGCCGGGAGGTCCCACGACATCAGCGGAAGAGCTAAGTCGGGGAACCTCCCCGGCTAATACCGATGGTCGAGTTCTGCTTGCGCATGGAAGCAGAAGGGTAGGCCATTGGCCGAACGAGAGTCCTGGCTGCCAATGCCAAATCGCGAGCGCGGGCTTAGTGCGCCTCCGACAGGAGGATGCCCCGCAGCATGACGCGAGGCTGTGAACCCGGGCATACCAGCCAAATTACCTGTTGACAAACTGTTCGAACCCGACTACGGTTTGTGAAATCAGTTCGACATTGTCGAACACTAGTCAGATACAGGGGGTCTTGAGAGCCATGCATTCGATGCCACAACGCGCAATTGCCGAGTTCTTCGGCACGGCGGCATTGGTCCTGGTCGGTCCGGGCAGTGTCGTCGCCACGCTCACCCTGGCGGGCAAGGCCGTGCCGGCGGTGACCGAGGCAGACCTCCTGGCGATCAGCTTCGCGTTCGGGTTCATCATCACGGCCCTCGTGTACGCAATCGGCAAGGTCTCGGGCTGCCACATCAACCCCGCCGTCACTTTCGCTCTGGCGGTGACCAAGCGCTTCCCGTGGAAGGAGGTCCCCGTTTACTGGATCGCCCAGTACGCCGGCGCCATCCTCGGCGCGTTCGCCATCTGGGGCGTCTTCGCAAACAACGCCGTGGCTTTCGGCATGGGCCAGACCCACTTTGCGGCGGACGCTTCGACCGGGTACTACGTACAGGCCATGCTGGCCGAGGCCCTAGGCACCGGGCTGCTCATCTTCGCGATCCTGGGCATCGTCGACTCGAAGTCTCCCTCGCAGCTCGCCGGCATCGTGATCGGCGGAGCGGTGGTGGGGATCATCCTCATCTTCGGTCCCGTGACGGGCGCCTCTCTAAACCCAGCGCGTGCGTTCGGCCCCGAGCTCGTGCAGGCGATCGCCGGCGGCACGACGTTCTGGACCCAGTACGTGCCCGTCTACCTGGTCTCGGGCTTCGTCGGCGCGGCCGCCGCGGCCTTCCTCTACGACTACCTGGCCAACCCGCGACTGGTCGAGCGCCCGATCGTGGCAGCGGTCACCCACGAAGACAGCGGCGCCCGCGCTGCCGCCCGCTAGATCCATACAGAAAGGAGAAAACCACAATGGCAGTTGAAACCAGCCAGATGCGCAAGTTCCTAAACGATCCCGCCGACGTCGTCAAGGAATCCCTGAAGGGGCTCGCGGCGGCCCACCCGGACCTGCTGCGATACGACGTTGCGAACCAGATCATCATCCGCAAGGACGCCCCCCGGAAGGGCAAGGTGGCCTTGATCTCGGGAGGCGGGTCGGGACACGAGCCCCTGCATGGTGGATTCGTGGGGCTCGGCATGCTCGACGCGGCGGCCCCTGGTGAGGTCTTCACCTCGCCGGTACCCGGACAGATGCTTGCCGCCACGAAAGCCGTCGACGGCGGCGCCGGGGTGGTGCACATCGTCAAGAACTACACAGGCGACATTCTCAACTTCAAGCTGGCCGCTGAGGATGCAGCCGACGAGGGCATCAAGGTCACCTCGGTTGTCATCGACGACGACGTCGCGGTCCAGGACTCGCTCTACACAGCAGGCCGCCGAGGCGTAGGCGCCACCGTGCTGGCGGAAAAGCTTGCCGGCGCGGCGGCCGAAGCCGGGGCCGACCTGGCCCACGTCACCGACACGGTCAAGCGGGTCAACGCACGCTCCCGCTCGTTCGGGGTGGCGCTGTCCTCGTGCATTCCACCAGCGAATGGAAAGGTCATCTTCGACCTGCCGGAGGGGCAGATCGAGTTCGGCATCGGCATCCACGGCGAGCCCGGACGCCGGCGGGCTGCGCTCGGACGGGCGAGCGAGGTCGTCGACGTGATGTTCGAGGCGGTGATCTCGGATCTGAAGCCGAAGCACGGCAGCAAGGTGCTCGCCTTCGTCAACGGCATGGGCGGCACCCCGCTGCTCGAGCTCTACCTTATCTATGGCGAGGTCGACGCCAGGCTTCGCAAGGCCGGCCTCGAACCGGCGCGCAACCTGATCGGCAGCTACATCACATCCCTCGAGATGGCCGGCGCGTCGCTGACCGTGCTCGAGCTCGATGACGAGCTGATCAAGCTGTGGGACGCACCGGTCCACACTGCGGCCCTGCGCTGGAGGGCGTAACAACTAGTCTTGATCAGCGAAAGGGTTATGGACGCGGCCACGATCAGTTCCTGGATGCGTGAGATCGAAGCGTCGGTACGCGTCGAGCGCGACCATCTGGTCCAGCTCGACGCCGCCATCGGCGACGGCGACCACGGCACCAACATGAACAGGGGCTTCGAGGCCGTCGTCCAGGCCCTCGGTGCGGACAACGGATCCCCGCCGGGACGTCTGCTCATCATCGCCGGACGCACGCTCGTCTCCACAGTCGGAGGCGCGAGTGGCCCGCTGTGGGGCTCCGCGCTGCGCAGCGGTGGTCGCGTGCTCGGCGATCAAACCACCTTCGACGGCGCCCAGCTCGCCGAGGTGCTGGCTGCGGCCCTGGCGTCGGTCAAAGACCTCGGCACCGCATCGCTCGGGGACAAGACGATGGTCGATGCGCTCGAGCCCGCGGTCGAAACCCTGCGAGCCGGAATTGCAAGAGGCGAGCCCCTGGCGCGCGCCCTCGACGAGGCCGCCGCCGCGGCGGAAGCAGGGATGCGAGCGACCATCCCGCTCCAGGCGAGGAAGGGCCGCGCCTCATATCTCGGCGAGCGCTCCGTTGGGCATCAGGATCCGGGGGCCACCTCGACCGCGCTCATCGTGAGGGCTCTTCAGCGGGCGGTCACCTCCCAGACCTGATGGAACACGCGCTGCGCGGGGTCAGCGCCGCCCCGGGTGTCGCGTTCGGCCGCGCGGTCGTCCTCGATCGTGTCGGCGCCGGCGCTGCCGCGATCATCCCGGCGTCTGAGCGTGCGCGCGAGCTGGGGCGCGCGCTGCGAGCGCTGGACGTGGTGGCGAGGGAGTTGGGGGACATCGTGTCCAGTCTTCGCGGCGCAGGCCGGAACTCGGAGGCCGACATCGTCGAGACAGGGGTCCTGATGTCCGCCGACCCTGAGCTGGCTGCTCGAGTGGAAGCGCTCGTGATGTCGTCCGGCCGCCCAGCTCCCGAGGCGCTGCGAGAGGCCGCCGACGAGAGCGCACAGAAACTGGCGCTGCTCGCGGACCCGGTCCTGGCGGAACGCGCCGATGACGTGCGCAGCCTCGGCCGCCGCGCCGCCGCGCGCGCGAGTGGATTGAGGCCCGGCACCGTCAGCGGCGTCCTCATCGCAACGACTCTGGGGCCGGCCGATGTCGCAGAGCTCGCGATGAAAGCGAAAGGCGTCGCCCTCGTCGGCGGGGGTGTCACCGCCCACGCGGCCATCGTGGCCCGCTCACTCGGGGTACCGATGGTCGTGGGACTTGGGGCCGGCGTTCTCGACGTGATCGATGGGGAGGAGGTCGTGCTCGACGGCGACAGGGGTGTGCTCGTTCGCCACCCCGACGCAGCTCGCATCGCAGCCGCGTGCGCAGAGTCTGGACGCAGACACGAGGCGCGCCAGGATGCCGTCGCCAATCGTCTGGAGCCGGCGCAGACCAAGGACGGTCGCCGGCTTCGAGTCCTCGCCAACGCAGCGAGCGTCGCCGAGGTGATCGAGGCGCTGGAGCAAGGCGCCGAAGGCGTGGGCCTGCTGCGGACCGAGCTTTCGTTCCTGGACACGCAGGCGTGGCCGACCTTCGCCGAGCAGGCCTCGTTTCTCAGTCTTGTCCTCGCACCCCTGACCGGACGGATCGCAACCGTCCGCCTGCTCGACTTCGGCGGCGACAAGACGCCACCCTTCCTGCGCGGGGCGACGGGCCGGGGCATCGAGCTGCAGCTGGAATCGCCGGACGCGTTGAAGACTCAGCTCGCGGCCATCGTCGATGCAGGCAGCAACGTTGAGCTCCGCATCCTCATCCCGATGGTGACCAGTCCCAAGCAGGTGCGCTTGGTTCGTGAAATGCTGGCGACGGTGCTCGCGGGCAGGCCCTCGCCGCAAGTGGGCGCGATGATCGAGACGCCGGAGGCCGCGCGTCAAGCCGGCGAGATTGCGAAAGAGTGCGACTTCCTCAGCCTCGGCACCAACGACCTGACCCAGCTCGTGCTGGGCCTCGACCGTGAGCAGTCGAAGTCGGCTCCGGTTGCGAATGTGACGGTGCTTCGACTCATCGATGCGACGATGCGAGCGGCCCGTGACGCGGGAATCGCGGTCGACGTCTGTGGAGAAGCAGCGTCTGATGCGGCCGCGATGCCGATCATGGTCGGGCTGGGGGCGGATGAGCTCAGCGTGGCCGCGGCCCGAGTCGGCGAGGTGCGCTCATGGGTCCGGGGCCTGGACTACTCGGCCTGCCGTGAGATTGCGGAGCGGCGACTACTCAGTCAGCCCGCTGACGCAGCTGGATAGAGCGGCCACCGCATCGGGCGCGTCGTCGCCCTCTGCGCTCAGGCGCAAAACGGTGCCGCCGATGGCACCGAGCCCCAGCACGGCGAGGATGCTCTTTGCGTCCGCAACCTTCCCGTCCGAGCCGACCGTCAGCCGGGAGCGAAATCGCAACGCGGTCTTCACGAACGCGGCCGCCGGCCGGGCGTGAAGCGCAACCCCCTCCGGCAAGGCGACGGTGGACTCAGAACTTGCTGACACCGCGAGCATCCTCTGCCGCTCGCGCGACATCCTCGAGCGACTGGCCTGCCGACGACATGACCGCCGCCGCCACCGCGCCCTCGACGAAAGGAGCGTCGACCAGGCGTACGTGCCCGTTGGCCCTGCCCTGGAGCAGATGCCGGACGGTGAGGATCGAACTGCCGAGGTCCGCGAGCACTACCACGCCCTGGCCGCTGTCGGCGCGCGCGATCGCCTCCCGTACAGCGTCGCCGTTTGTCCCGAGCTTCCCGTCCGGACCGCCGCCCGCGGGCTCGACTTTCACCTCGGCCCCGGCGACCTGGGAGGCCAGATCGGCAAGGCCGCGCGCGAGCTCAAGGCTGTGTGACACCAGTACAATCCCGACCAAATTCGACACTCCCCGGCGAGGTTGAACTGGACATCGCCGTTGCGATCCAGACGACGGCCGTAGTCTACACTACCGACAGGAATTCAGCAATGCCGAATGATGCGAAAGGCCGGCGCTCGTCCATCCAATCGATCGACCGCGCCACCGCGATCCTCAAGGCGCTGGCCAGCGGGCCTCGCCGTCTGGGCGTCAGCGAGCTGGCTGACCGGCTCGGGCTGGCGCGCCCGACGGTCCACGGGCTGCTCCAGACGCTGCAGTCTCACGGATTCGTAGAGCAGGACCGGCACTCCGACAAGTACCAGCTGGGGCCTGGCCTGCTCCAGCTCGGCTACTCGTACCTCGACCTCAACGAGCTGCGCGCGCGCTCGATCCCTTATGCCGACCGGCTGGCCGCGCGAGCCGGCGCGGCGGTCCGGGTTGGGGTGATGCACGGCGCGAGCGTCGTCGTCGTCCACCACGTATTCCGTCCCGACAGTGCATTCGGCGTCCTCGAGGTGGGCTTGCAGCTGCCACTGCATGCCAGCTCATTGGGGAAGGCGATCCTTGCGTTCTCGCCCGCGCAGGTGGTCGATGACCTGCTGGCGGAGCCTCTCGCTCGCCTCACCAAGCAGACCCTGGAGGAGAGCGCCCTCCGCAGCGAGCTCGCCACCATCCGCGACCAGGGCGTCGCCACCGAGCGCGATGAGGCTGTGCTGGGCGAGTCCAGCGCGGCGGCCCCGATCTTCGACCACGCAGGCACCGCGGTCGGCGCCATCGGTGTGGTGGACGCGACGGAGCGAATCTTCCCACGTGGCCTCGCGCGCGGACTGTCGGCGGCGGTTGGTGAGGCAGCCCGCGGCGTCTCGCGCGAGCTTGGCGCGCCGCGCTGGCCCCACGCTGCGGAGGCGTAGCCGGTCGCGGCGGGCGTTATCTTCTGCGCATGTCTGACGCGGAGGTCCTAGGGCTCCTTGTCGCGACGCGCGACGAACCGGGCGTGCTCTACCGCATCTCGGAGACGATCTTCAAGCACGGCGCGAACGTCACCTACATCGCCGGCGGGGCCCATCGCGAGCACGCCGCCGAATTGCAGCTCGAGGTCACCGGCGCCCGCGACGAGACAAAGCTGATCGCAGACCTGGTCGGCCTCGAGGGCATCACCAAGGTCAGTCGAGTGCCCACGTTTCAGCGCATCTACGGCAAGCGGGTGATCGTCGTCGGCGGTGGTGCGCAGGTGGGCATGGTGGCGCAGGGCGCGATCTCCGAGGCGGACCGGCACAACATCCGAGGCGAGCGCATCTCGGTCGACACGATCCCCCTGGTCGGTGAGGAGCAGCTGGCGCAGGCGGTGCGGGCGGTGGCCCGCTTGCATCGCGCGCGCGTGCTGGTGCTGGCCGGGGCGCTGATGGGCGGCGACATCAGCACGGCGGTTCGAGAGATCAAAGAGGTCGGGATCATCGTCCTGTGTACGAACATGGCCGGCTCAGTGCCGGACGCCGCTGACGTCGTGGTCAGTGACCCGGTGGAAGCCGGGGTGATGGCGGTGATGCTGATCGCCGACACGGCGAGCTTCTCGATCGACCACGTCCGCGGCCGCCGCTTCTAGAAATGAACCGCCGGTGCGCGACCGGTGTACTGGTTACGTGAGGCGGAAGCTTGTCCTCATCTGGACCGCGTTGCTGCTGGCCGGCTGCTCGCCTGCGCCGGCGTCCTCGCCGCCCTCTCCCAGTGGGCAGCCCGATGGGAACGTACCGCCGGGCGCAACCGTCGTTGCGGGCGGCTGCGGTTCGACGTCGATCGTGGAGGGAAAGGTCCCAGCCTGGCTGGACGAGGCGGGCGCGCACAACAACCCTTCGACGCCTTATGCGCTGGCGACACCGCTGCACGCCGCGGGTTTCATATTCGGCTACCCACTACGATCCGGTCACCCGCAGAATCCATCCAACAAGATTCTCTGGGTGGTCGGCCTGCCGAGAAACGGCTCGTCCCTCGAGATCAGCGGCCATCCACTGGGAGCTGCCGCTCCGATCGTCACTGTGGACAGGGCTGCTGATTCGTCGCCTGGCGAGATCTACCCGTCGATCATCGATGTGCCCCAGTCCGGTTGCTGGCATTTCGACCTGGCCTGGGCCGGGCACAAGGCGTCAGTCGAGCTTCTTTATCAATAGTCAGAGTTCGCGGGTTCTCACCCTGACGTTCATCGTTCCGGTCGCGGAGCCGACGAAGACGCCTCGGGTCGGGGCCGCATCGGTGTAATCGCGCCCGACCGCCACGCGCACGTGGTGCTCCGTGATGCGGACGGGATGGGTCGCGTCGTAGCCGACCCAGCCCTTGTTGGGTACCCAGGCCTCACCCCACGCGTGGGACGCACCCATCACGCCTCTCTCGCGCGGATCATGGATGTAGCCGCTGACGTAGCGGGCCGGCACGCCCATGGCGCGAGCGATGGCGATGAACAGGTGCGCGAAGTCCTGGCACACGCCGGCGCGCAACGCCAGCACGTCGTCGACGGCGCTGTACACGTTGGTGACCGCGCGGTCGTAGGCGAACTCTCTGTTGATCGTGATCGTCAGCTCGTCGAGCGCTCGTTCCACATCCGGCCCGGACTCATGCTCGGTTATGGGGTGCCTGCTCGCCAGCGCCCGCACGCCCGGCACGTCTTTCACCGGCGGTCGGAAGCGGAGGAAATCCTGGACCAGCTCCTCGCCGGGATCGGCGTCCGGGTCCAGGCCGGTATCGACCACCGATCTGCTGGTCACGTTCAAGCGAGCGTGCGGGCGAACCAGGTTGAAGTAGTGGACGTTGTTTCCGTAGCCGTCGCGATAGGCGCGTGGCTCTAGCCCCGAGCTTACGTCGAGGTCGAACTTCACGCACCGCTGCCCATTGCCGTCCATAGGACGGAGCCTCACCTCCATGACCGTCTCCGCGATCGGCCCTATGTACCGATATCGGGTCTCGTGGACGATCTCCAATTTCATTGCTGCTGCTGCTGGGGCATCGCCCTGCCCTCGTCGCCGATCACGCTGGCCGGGACCTTGCTCGGATGGAAGTACGCCTCGCGCATGGCGACCACGAGCTGGCGCAACAGATCGCCACACTGCGCATCGAAATCTCGCGGGTTCTCGGCGACCCACTGGGTGTCGGCCTGCTCGAACACCGACTCGAGCCGTGTCAGCAGGCGCCTCGGCCGCGAACGCCGGCCTGGCCCGTCGATTCGCGAGACCGACTCCAGCGCCACACCAACCGCGAATCGCGCGGAGCGCGGCAGCGCCGAATCGAGAAGCAGGCACTCGATCACGTGCTCCGGCGTGACGCCACCCGAGTAGCGGGCCTGGTACGACTCGAATGCGAAGCACGACTTGAGGACGGCCGTCCACTCCAGCGCATCTTCAGGTGCGTCTGCAAGCTCGGCCGATTTGCGGGTGACGAGCGCGGTCACGTTGCCGGCCCGCTCCAGGAACTTGCCCAGGCGGACGGAATCTCGGGCCTCGTCGTGAGACATGGTGTCCTCCATCAGTCCGTCCACCAGCCGGATGCTCAGCTGGACGTCGGTGAGGAACGGGTAAAGGTCCGGCTGCCAGGCCGCCTCGTGGACCCGCCAATGGAGCGCGTTGACCTGCTCGTACAGCTCCGAGGGCAATGAAGGACGAACCGCTTGCGCAGCCGTCCGCGCGGCCTCGACGCTCGAGCGGACCGAAGGCCCGAGCGTACCGCCGACCAGCATCTCGACCGCCTGGTCGCGTCGGCCGGTGGTGACGCTCGGCCATCCGGCCAGCTCCATGAACCGGATCCAGAAGTCGGGGCCGGGTTCGTCGGTGCGATCGAGTGACAGGGCGACGTGAACGCCCAGGATGCGGGCGAGGTGATCCGCCCGCTCGAGATGACGGCCCAGCAAGGTCAACGAGGTGGCGGCGCGGCTAAGCATCGCCGTCCCCGCCGAAATCACGGTCGTCTTCCGCCATGACCCACGTGTCGCGACTCCCGCCGCCCTGGGAGCTGTTGACGACCAGGGAACCGGGCTTGAGGGCCACGCGTGTCAGACCCCCGGGCGTGACGTGAACCTCAGGGCCGGTCAGCACGAACGGGCGAAGGTCCTGATGGGCGCGGCGCAGCTGCCCCCCGTCGAGAATCGGCTGGACGGAAAGCGAGACCACCGGCTGTGCGATGAAGGCGCGCGGCCGCTCCTCGATGCGCAGTCGGAACAGGTCCCGCTCCTCCTTGGTCGAGGAGGGGCCCATGAGCATCCCGTAGCCTCCCGAAGCGTCGACTGTCTTCACCACCAGCTGCTCGAGATGCTCGAGCACGTAACGGCGGTCCTCATCGATCGCGCATACGAATGTGTGCACGTTGGGCAGGATCGGATCCTCGTTGAGGTAATAACGGATGATCTTCGGGATCAGGGCATACACGGCCTTGTCGTCCGCGACCCCGTTCCCGAGCCCGTTGGCGATCGCGACGTGGCCGG
>Ga0137361_10002942_pt1 | contig 10988 bp, 12 predicted proteins | sample Mad1_80_16metaG_FD_104923 | JGI IMG/M metagenome (GOLD analysis project Ga0137361, IMG submission 104923) | Vadose zone soil microbial communities from Angelo Coast Range Reserve, California, USA - Mad1_80_16 metaG | ecosystem: Environmental > Terrestrial > Soil > Vadose zone | place: USA... | reverse complement strand
TGGGAGCGGAATATCTGGAGGCATAGCGCGTGGCTGTTCTCCGGAAGGCTTACGCGTGCCCCCCACTCCTGGCCCAATATCCTGCGCTTTACTGTCATAACGCGAGATGAGCCGTGCGTTATCAGGGCGCTCTTCACGTATCGGTTTAGGCAAATCGACGACTGTGCCACCTTTTGGTGGTGGTGCTACCGGCTTCGGTGTGGCTGGCTCTAGTGCACGTGGGGGTGCTGGAGATTGTGGCGCTTTAGGCTCTGGCTTGCGTGCCGAGGCTTCGGGGAGTCTACGAGCACGTTCTGGTGTTTGGGCCGTCTGCGGTTGTGGCTGCGGGGGTAATTCCAACAATTGCACTGCCACCGGAGCATCGGAGGTCGACGCCGCCGGCCGTATCAGCGCAGCGAGTGGGATAAAGCGCAGGAGGCCGAGCACCAGGACGTGCATAAGGACGGATAGCAGTAGAGCAAGCCGTAGCCGAGATCTGTTCATGAATATCCAAGAGGCTGGAGGACTTGAGCCTCAGATAGAGGAGTTGGCCCTATAGTGCAGGGCAAACGCTTCCAGCTTATATAGCTTCCTTCCCATGTTCCCGTGTCCGAATACGCACGACATCCTCCACCGGCAAGACAAAAATTTTCCCATCGCCAATGCGTCCCGTATGGGCCGCTGTCATAATGGCGTCGATGATATCGTCCACCTGTTCTTCTGGGGCAAGGATCTCGAGTTTGGCCTTGGGTAAAAAATCTACGACATACTCTGCCCCTCGATACAATTCTGTGTGCCCTTTTTGACGTCCAAAACCTTTCACCTCTGTTACTGTCAGCCCATGCACTCCAACAGTGTTAAGGCGCTCCTTGACTTCATCCAGCTTGAAAGGCTTGATGATAGCTTCAACCTTTTTCATCATGCTCCTCACCCTCCCGACCTTACCCAAGACCACAACCGTTAGGCGGAGACGCGATGGAGAGCCCGATAGCCGATGTCGCGTCGGTAATGCGCCCCTGGCCATTGAATCTGCGCCACCGCGTGATACGCGTGTATAATAGCCGACGCCAGCGAGGCAGCGCGTGTAGTCACGCCGAGCACGCGTCCGCCATTAGTCACGAGACGCCCACCCTGTACGTCCGTCCCAGCATGAAAAACCCACGTGTTCTCCAGGCGTTCGCTCTCCCCTACACCAACGATAGGAGTCCCTACGGCATACGATCCAGGATAGCCCTCTGACGCCATCACCACACACACCGCAGCGTCTGCCAGATATTCTGCTTGCAGATTGCCTAAATGCCCCCGGGCTGCGCCATCGAGCAATGGCAAGAGGTCATTGTGCAGTCGTACGAGTAATGGCTGGGTCTCCGGATCACCAAACCGCGCGTTAAATTCTATGACGTATGGACGCTCTTCAACGATCATCAGCCCGGCATACAGAACACCGCGGTACGGTGTCCCACGGGCTGCCATACCGCGCACTGTCGGCGCAATAATCTCAGCCATAATGCGCTCATGCAGCGCCGCGGTAATGACCGGCGCGGGCGAATAAGCCCCCATCCCACCAGTGTTTGGACCTCGATCCGCATCATAGACGCGCTTATAATCTTGCGCGGCGGCCAGGGGGAGCACTTTTTCGCCATCCACTAAAACATGAAAAGAGGCTTCCTCGCCACGTAGCACCTCCTCAAGCACCACACGACATCCCGCCTCGCCAAACACTCTGGCTTGCATCGCCTGCTGGACTGCCTGCAGGGCCTGGTCACGTGTCTGACAAACCGTTACCCCCTTTCCTGCCGCTAAACCGTCCGCCTTGACTACCAGGGGTGCATCATGCCAACGAATATAATCCTGAGCTTGCATCACATCATCAAAAATTGCTGCCTCAGCCGTCGGGATGCCCTCTTCCCACATAAACCTTTTGGCAAACGCTTTACTGGTCTCAAGTTGGGCTGCGGCCTGGGTAGGACCAAAGACGCACAGGTTGCTCTCTGCAAACGCATCAGTAATCCCGAGTGCCAGGGACAATTCAGGACCGACAACCGTTAAAGCAATCCCCTGCTCTAGAGCAAAACGTCGCAACCCGGCAATATCATCCGCCGCGATGGGGATATTTTCCGCCTGCTGACGACTACCAGCATTACCCGGGGCGCAGTAAAGCTTTGTGATATGGGGACTCTGGGCAAGTTTCCAGGCCAGCGCATGCTCCCGTCCCCCACTGCCAACGACGAGTACCTTCACCGTGTACCCCTCCTTAAGCGCGGTCTCTCGAGGGTTCCAGGTCGCCCAAACTGTATCGTACAATGCCTGTGAGGACAATTGCCGCTGTTTCGGTACGAAGCAGATGCGACCCGAGACTGGCAGTGGTAAAGCCCTCTGTACGCGCCATTTCGATTTCATGGACGGTGAGACCACCTTCTGGTCCGATCAAGAGCACGATGGGACTCTGACCTGTAAGACTCTCTAAGATCTGTCGTATGCCTTGCTGTCGCTCTTCCTCCCAGCAGACGAGTTTGACCGGGGCGCTTCCATAGCGCACACAAAAGTCTCGCAGCGCCATAGGCGGTTGGACATCGAGTAACGTACGCCGCCCACACTGTCGCGCCGCCGCCGCCGCAATGCGTTGCCAGCGCGCCATCTTTGTGGCAAGCCGCTCTGAGGCCTCACGGACTACTGTCCGCTCCGTATGCAGAGGCACGAGAGTTGTCAGGCCCAGTTCGGAGCATTTTTCCACAATCAGGTCCATTTTTGGTCCCTTAGGTAATGCCTGCCCAAGGATGAGTGGTTTGGGGGCGAGCATCGTAGGGGCCAGCAACGCCAGCCGTTCTCCCTGCACATGCGTCGCTGCCACGCTGGTCAAGCGGACCAGACACTCCTGACCAGTACCATCGAAGGCGGTAATTTCATCCCCAACCCGTAATCGTAGCACATGCCTAATATAGTGGGCTACGGATGGGGATAGCGTGATGGTTGGCTGTCGTAGGGTCTCTGGAGGAACGCAAATGCGGTGTATGCCCATCGCTGCTCACACGTGGAGGAACTCTTGCTCCACATTACTCGCACGCCGGACTGCCAGGGCTATCCACTCCTCCTCAACACGTCTTCCCTGGACCGCGAGCCCGGCGTGCTGAATCGCTGTACGCATGGTCGCTTCTTGGGAGGCCAACAGACCAGAGAGAATGATCGTTCCCCCTGGGGCCAGATATCTCGTCAAGGGCTGCAGCATCTCTACCAACGGCCCCAGATAGATATTGGCGGTTATACATGGAAACACACCAGTCACGCTCTGCCACGAGCCGTGGAGAAATTGTGCCCGGTCTTGCAGTCCATTCAACTCCGCATTGTGCGTGGCGACAGCGATGGCCTGAGCATCAATATCTACACCTACGGCGTTCTGCCATCCCAGTTGCAAGGCTGCAAGGCTGAGAATACCTGAACCACACCCAACGTCGAGGAGCCTACTGCCCTGGCCTTGCGCAGCGTACTGGAGCAGCATGAGCAGACACAGATGCGTGCTAGGATGGGTACCTGTCCCAAAAGCAGGGCCGGGATTGAGCGTGAGGCACGCCATAGTAGCAGGGACGGGCGAGGTATCCCATGGAGGGCGAATCATGAGGCGTTCCCCAATGCAGAGCGGTTGGAAGAACTGCTGCCATTGCGTGAGATAATCCACGTCCAACAGCGGTCTGCAGTAGAGCTGCAGGTCAGGAATCGCGCCGGCACAGGTACTGAGCCACTGCTGCAGGGCAGCCACATGCCTGGAGAGCGCGTCCTCCAGAGGCAGAGCTCCTTGGAGAACAGTCCATGCTGTGGTCTCAGGCCGTGTCTCGATGCAGACGGTCTGCTGCGGGGTCAGCATGGCCTGCTCATGGAACACCACTGCTGGTGAGCCAAGACCATGGAGGTACTCACTGGCAGCCTCACTCAGGCTCTCAGGCACCTGTACATAAATCTCCCACCATTGGCGATCGAGGGCAGCAACCATAGAAAGACAAACCGGTGCAGGTCTTATTGTTGTGTCAGGATTTTGCTGACGATATTGGCTGTGTGGTCGACAATGGCCATGATCCGTGGGTAGACCATGCGTTTCGGGCCAACGACCCCGAGGACACCAAGCGTACGGTTGTCGTAGCTGTATGTGTGGGTCACAAAGCTACACTCACGAATATCCTTAAAAGGGGTTTCGGAGCCAATAATGACATGTACCCCAGGTTCATCCAGACACTTATCAAGTAGACTGATCAAGCGGTTTTTTTCTTCAAAGGCTTTGAAGAGTTCCTTCATCTGATCAAGATTCGACGCAAATTCGGGTTGGTCCATGATGTTAGACGTGCCGCCCAGATAGATATCACTCTCGTCTTCACTGGTTCCCCCAAAAGTTTTCGCGCCTACACTGAGCGCCTGCTGGGACAGCTTATCATACTGGGCTTTTTCCTCCGCCATGCGGTCCAGAATGTGCTGGCGTATCGTCCGCAAGGGTTGGCATGAGAACTCCTCATTGAGGTAATTGGAGATCTGATACAACTCCTCCTGGGTCATCTCCTCATCAAGCATAATAAGTTTATTATGCACCATCCCCGATTCCATGACAAAAATTGCCAACACTTGCCGACCGCGAATCTTGACAAACTCAATGCGCTTGAAGATTGTAATCGAAAAGATATGGAGCACAACACCAGCATAGCGTGAGATCTCGGACAGCAAACGTGAAGTGGCAGTCATTACCTCATCCACTTCCCCATGATATGGCACATAGCGCTGCGAGATGAGGGCTGATTCCTCGGCGCTGAGCGCTTCGAGGCCACGGAGATTATCGACGTAAAAACGATAGCCCTGATCTGTAGGCATGCGTCCGGCAGAGGTATGCGGTTGTTCCAGAAAGCCCAGCTCTTCAAGATCAGACATGATATTGCGAATCGTTGCCGGGCTGAGACCAAAATCGAAGCGTTTTGAGATCGTCCGCGACCCGACTGGCTCACCTGTATGAATAAAACTGTGGATAACAGCCATTAAAATACTTCGCGTGCGCTCATCCAGTCCTTCAGGACCCAGAGGTTCTCGCATACACGCTACCCTTCTTTACATCACATCAGTGCACCTACACTCTGTACTTGTATCATGTACAACTACCTGTTCTCTTTGTCTATTGTAGCACTTCATACCAGGCAATACGACTGCTTTCTAAGCATACAGCATGCAAACACACTCTTCTCTCGCATGTGACACACGGCTCTCAAGCAGTGTCACACCCCAGCGCAGGGATGACAGATGCCTCTCCCCTATGGTATGCTGCCAGCCTGATACACAAGAGCTGCAGCACAAGGAGCATCTGTGGCATTCGGCGCTATCCTTGGACAAGGGCATGCCCTCTCATTGCTTCAGAAAGCCTTAGTAAGTGCCCGCCTCGGGCATGCCTATCTCTTCTATGGTCCAAGCGGGGTTGGGAAAAAGCTCACGGCGTTGCAGTTCGCCAAAGTCCTGGTATGCCAAGGCGCCACCGCTGAGGCCTGTGACCGGTGTGCTTCCTGTCATAAAATGACCACAGGCAATCACCCGGATGTCGTCGTCATCAACCCCGAGGGTACGTCAATTCGCATTGAGCATATTCGTGCCCTGCAACGCCAACTCAGCTACAGGCCCTATGAAAGTCAACGCACTGTCGTCATCATTGATAGCTGTGAAAGCTTAACGCCTCCTGCGGCCAATGCCCTTCTGAAAACGTTAGAGGAACCGTCAGCCAGTGCGCTCTTGCTCCTCCTGACGAGCAAAAAAGATGCGTTGCCATTGACCATTATTTCCCGGTGTCAACAGATCCCTTTTCGTCCGCTGGCCCCGCCCCACATTCGAGCGATTCTGATCCAACAAGGGGTAGACGAGCCTACTGCTGCTCTTGTAGCAACCCTCGCAGAAGGACGCGTCGATACCTGGATGCAGACTGAGATCAGCCAAGTGCTCGCCAGGCGGCAAAGCGCCTACACATTGCTGCAGGAGCGAGGCCACACCAAAAGTATGCCTCTCTTTCTCCTCGCCCGACAATGGGCTGGGTCACGCGAACAGTGCGAGGAGGTTCTGCATTGGCTCTCCCTGTTCTGCCGCGACCTCGTGATGCTGAAGGTTGCCTCTACGATCCCGCTGTACAATTGTGACTTGCAAGCAGAACTGACGAGCCTCGCCAACTCTGTGGCGGTTGAACCTCTCCTCAATCTCTTTGCGTCGCTTGAGCAACTGCGACATTATCTGGCAATGAATGTCAATTCCCAACTTACCTTTGAGCAACTCGTGATCCAACTCCAGCAGCTTTTGGGGCTCCCAAGTGTCTCCTGATATGCCGTTTAGCGGGCATACCCTGTCGCCCGCGTCTCACGCAGGACCGTCACTCTGATCTGCCCGGGATAGACCATCTCCTGCTCAATGCGTTTCGCTACATCCCGTGCGAGCAAAGTGGCTTCTGCATCATTCACTTGGTCAGGCTGGACCACAATACGAATTTCGCGTCCAGCTTGGATCGCGTAGGTTTTTTCTACACCGGCAAAGGAATCACCAATTTCCTCCAGCTTCTGAAGACGTTTGATATAGCCTTCCAGCATCTCCCGTCGCGCCCCAGGACGCGCTGCAGACAAGGCATCCGCAGCAGCCACCAGGATCGCTTCAATATAGCGCGGCTCCTCATCCTCATGGTGACACCCAATGGCATTCAGCACCACGTCGGGTTCACTGTACCTTTTGGCAATCTCCTGCCCGATTTGCACGTGCGTGCCCTGCGTCATATGATCGGCAGCTTTGCCAATATCATGGAGCAATCCTGCCCGTCGCGCTAAGCGCTCGTCAGCTCCAAGCTCCGCGGCCATAATGCCGGCCAGGAACGCGGTTTCCTTGACATGCTGGAGAACATTTTGCGAATAGCTCGTGCGGTACTTCAAGCGCCCCAAGAGCTTGATAATTTCCGGATGGAGATCCTCAACCCCCACTTCGAAGGCCGCGGCCTCACCTTCTTCCTTGAGGGTATTGGCCATCTCTGTCTTGACCTTTTCCACCACGTCTTCTATACGTCCTGGATGGATACGACCATCAGCCAGCAGACGCTCCAGCGCCAGCCGTGCGATCTCACGGCGAATAGGGTCAAAGCCTGAAATAATAACTGCTTCTGGTGTGTCGTCAATGATGAGGTCGACACCTGTGGCCGTTTCGAAGGCACGAATATTGCGCCCTTCCCGGCCAATGATGCGGCCTTTCATCTCCTCGCTGGGCAGCGTCACGACAGAAACCGAGCTTTCCACCACGTGGTCAGCAGCAAAGCGTTGGATCGCCAGACTCGTATAAAAGCTGGCCCGTTTGCGTGCCAGTTCCTTGGACTCCTCTTCAGTGCGGCGTAGCTTCTCCGCGGCCTCAAGGCGGGCGTCGGAGAGCATACGATCCATGAGTTGCTGCTTCGCTTCGGCGGTGGTCATATGGGCGACCTGCTCTAAGGTATGCATCTGGGTCGTCAGCAGGGTGGCGAGGTCCTGCTCTTTGTGAGCGTAGAGTTCCTCGCGCTCGACCAGGCTGTGGTCGCGGCGTTGGAGGGCCTGTTCTTTCTCTTCAAGATGCTCGAACTTGCGTTCAAGGTTCTCCTCACGGAGGAGAACCTTTTTCTCCAAACGCTGGAGATCAAGCTTCGTTGCGGCGGCTTCCTGCTCGATGCCAGCCTTGGCCTGGTACCACGATGCTTGAGCTTCGAGGGACGCCTCGCGCTTCTTGCTCTCGGCCTCTTTTTCCGCCTCGTGAAGGATGTGACGAGTACGCTCTTCTGTCTCACGTCGCATCCGTTGGGTGGCGACGCGCTGACCTATATAACCGAGGAGGGATCCTACCCCGGCCGCAACGATCATAATCACAGCGCTCATGAATAGACTAGAGTGCAACACAATTCTCCTTTCCCCTGCCGGCCTCGAAGTCCCCTCCCCTATGGCAGAGCATGCATACAGGGGATACAGCCTTGTTCTGTAACAATGCCATGCATACAGATATCATGCGGTGCTTGGGGCACGCATGGCACCACCTGTATGCCAAATGCCAAACCACATCTGTACGTTGTCGCAGGTAACTGCCTGAGAAAACGATCATAATACCCTTTGCCGAAGCCCAGACGTCCTCCACGCGCGTCAAAAGCAATCCCAGGAACAGTAATGCAACCAATCTCCTGGGGGTGGATAACGCGCTGGGTCCCGCACGGTTCCAGAATGCCAAAACGGCCGCGCCGAAGTTGCGTCGAAGCCTCGCTGAGCGCTACCGCTACGAGATCCTGCCCACGGATCACTGGCACGGCAACACGCTTCTGTGACTGACGCGCTTGTGTAATAATCTGCATCGTTTGGACTTCCTGCGGGAGGGCCAGGTACACCATAACCGTATGGCTGACGCAGAAAACCGGCAAGGCACACACGTGCGCAGCAATGACAGTGCTGTGCTGCTCGATGTCGGCCGGCGTAAGCATCGCACGCTGCGCCAGGAGATGCTGACGCAACTCTGCTTTCGTAAGCATAACGTCTATGGGGTAGATCGTACCCCCACCTTGTAGAGAGCTAGCCACGAGGAGGGATGAACTGAAGGCTTAACAGAGGAGACAGACCAGACGCGCGTGAGCAACTCTACGCTCTGAAGACGAAAGCCCTTGCTTGATAGTTAGTCTACTGACCAGAGACGTAGTGCCTCTGCGGGAGGACAATACTCACTACTTATATGAGTCGTGCCATGTAGTCGGTGTGCACCATATACCTGATTATGTGCAGTGGTCTCTACATACACGACGATCCATCATGGCTATTGTATTCCCTGAGACTGACCTTTTTGTAGTACATCTCGTCCTCAGCAAGAACAAACCTTAATCAATGACAAAAAAAACTCCCTCTGCTCTTCTGAATTTCCCTACGTTCACAAAATACCGAAGACAATGAGCATGCTGCGGGAGTTCTATGTTCTTCACTGCGCTATGTGGCAAGTCTCTCTACCTGGCTAAGCAAACTGCTCCTGCCCCTGCCTCGGATACACTTTTCCACCACGAAGCCAGACCCTCGCCGAACTAGAGGGTCACAGAGGCTACTGTAACAGATGTGTCCTCCGGACGCAAGTAAAACCCTAGGCATCCAGAGTTCGCCATCCTGTAGACTGGACGCCCTTTACTCATCGCTCAATTGTTCGCGTACCAGAGAAATGAGCTGCTCGGTTTTCGCATCGACCAAGCGGGCCGATTGCTCATAGGAGTCACGGAGTTTGAAGAGGTCATCCGCGATGTTCAGAGCGGTTAAGATGGCCGTGCGATTCAGGGGCATGGTTTTTGTGGCAGAGGCAATCGCACGCATTTTCTCATCGACGTAATACGCCAGACGCTGGATATAGGCAGGCGGCGCATCCCCAGCTGCAACACGAAAAGTCTGGCCAAAAATTTCCACCTCAACATCTTCCGCCATAGCCATGCCTCGAGAAATTTAGACGTGCGAATCACTCGGTGTATGAGAGAACCTCTCTAAGCGTTCAACGATGATCAGCAGTTCTTCCAGCCTGGTGCGAATAAGTTCACGCTCCTGCTGTAAGGTCTGGGTAACGGTACGCAAGGAGGCAAGTTCTTCGTGGTCAGATTGCCAACGCTCCAGGCTGTGTTGTTGATCATGTAACATTTGTTGGAATTGGGCCAGCCTCTGCGTCAGATGCGTATTTTCTTCCTTGATCCGTATGAAAGTTTGGATCAGTTGCGCAATCTGTCTTTCCAGAGCCTCAAGTCTTGCTATATCCATGAGGCAACCTTGTGGACAATAGCCCTGCAGCTACCTAAAAGTGAAGATGCCCCTAGCGGTCTGCTAAGGTACACAGAAACGAAGAGGCCTCAGGATGACATCGAAGTGATGAGAGAAACAGGGAAGCATACCAACATGCGGCCATGTAAAATACGCACTCTCCTCTGCATACTGCAGAGGAAACCTCCTAGGCTTCCCCAGTCCGGTGTAGATGTCCTTTAACTAGAGAGGCAACTCTGGCAAAGGCTTCCGGGTCATGCACAGCCACATCTGCCAATACCTTGCGATCCAGGGCAATCTGTGCCCCTTTTAATCCAGCCATGAACTTACTGTAGGAAAGACCATGCAGACGTGCCGCAGCATTAATACGTATAATCCAGAGTTGGCGAAAGTTCCGCTGCCGTGCTTTCCGATCGCGGTAGGCAAACTTCCACCCACGCTCCACCGTTTCGCGTGCCCTACGATACAGCTTCCCGCGCGCTCCACGATTCCCCTTCGCATGGTCTAGCAGACGTTTGTGACGTCGTGTCGTCACTGGCCCACTGGCCGCTCGTGGCATAACATGCTCCCTTCAAACAAGGATATGGGCTCTCAGAAGACGAGTTAGGCAAGCAGGAGTCTTTTGATGTGCCGTGCGTCAGCAGCAGACACAAGCGTCGTGTGACGTAGAGTACGCTTCCGTTTCCGTGACTTTTTTGTGAGAATATGACGGGCAAAAGCCTGATTACGGCGTACTTTCCCAGTTGCAGTGAGCCGAAAGCGCTTTGCTGCACTCCGATTACTTTTCATTTTTGGCATTGCGTAATCCTAACTTCCTAAGAAGCCCCTATACTTACGCATTGAGGGCTGCTACCTGGACGAGAAACCAAGTCTATGAAGAGCGTGGACTTAAAACCATTGACATATTACGGCCTTCTTGACGTGGCGTCTGCTCTACGGTACTAATCTCGCCCATATCTTCAACAATGCGATCAAGCATGCGTCGTCCAAGTTCTGTGTGTGCCATCTCACGGCCACGAAAGACCACGGTCACTTTTGCTTTGTGACCATCCTGCAAGAAGCGACGTACATGCTGACTCTTAAACTGATAATCGTGCTCCTCGGTTTTTGGTCGCAGCTTAATTTCTTTTACTGAGATAACCTTTTGCTTCTTCTTAGCTTGCTGAAGACGCTTACTTTGTTGATATTTATACTTCCCATAATCCATGATCCGGCACACGGGCGGTTTCTCATTTGGAG
>Ga0137361_10002939_pt1 | contig 10994 bp, 10 predicted proteins | sample Mad1_80_16metaG_FD_104923 | JGI IMG/M metagenome (GOLD analysis project Ga0137361, IMG submission 104923) | Vadose zone soil microbial communities from Angelo Coast Range Reserve, California, USA - Mad1_80_16 metaG | ecosystem: Environmental > Terrestrial > Soil > Vadose zone | place: USA... | reverse complement strand
GTAGCGCTGGCATACGCGATGGATTCACGATGGAGGAATCGCTCAGAGTTCGTCAACGGACGACACGACATCATTGCTTTCCTCACTCGCAAGTGGGCCAGAGAGTTGGACTACAGGCTTATCGAGGAGCTGTGGGCATTCACCGGGAATCGCGTCGCCGTACGCTTCGCTTACGAGTGGCGCGATGACTCGGGTCACTGGTATCGCTCGTACGGCAATGAGAACTGGGAATTTAATAACGACGGGCTCATGGCCGTACGGCACGCGTCCATCAACGACCGTCCGATTTTGGAATCAGATCGCAAATATCACTGGCCACTCGGGCGCCGTCCCGACGGCCACCCAGGATTGAGTGACTCGAGCCGCTAAAGGGGACAGATGAGCGCTGGACTAACGCTTGAGGACGGCAGCGCTGTGCTCCCATCAGATCCGAAACCCAGTAACCCGACCGTGGCTGCTCTATAGAGCGGCCGTATCCGGTCAAAGGAGAAGGACTATCCATGTCGCATCATTATTCTGGCCCTGACTTCGGCTTTCCCCATGGGGACGCCCGCCTGGACTTCACTGATCTATATGCCTTTCCCAAACCGGGAGACGCTCGGAGATCGATTCTGATTATGAACGTGCACCCATCTGCCGCCGAGAACCCTCCCGGCCCTACTACGGACGAGCCTTTCGCGTCCGAAGCGATGTACGAGCTGAAGATTGACACGGATGGTGATGCCATTGCGGATATCGCGTACCGCGCTCGGTTCTCACCTTTCGCGGGCGGCGAACAAACCGCGACTCTGCGCCGCATTGACGGCCCGCAAGCCGCCGGTACCGGTGATGGCGGGCAGGTTATCGTTGAGCGCGCACGCGTTTCAACAGGGCGCAAGGCGAGGGTGACAGAGGCAGGCGATTACCGCTTCTTCGCCGGTTGGCGTAGCGACCCCTTCTTCTGCGACGTGGAAGGCGCGAAGAACAACCTCAAGTTCACGGGCCGCGATTTCTTCGCTGACAAAGATGTGTGCAGCATCGTGCTTGAAGTACCCAACTCTGCTCTGGGGGCAAAAGAGCTTCGCTTGTGGGCACGCACGCTTGCGCCACGTGACGGCGGCGGCTGGATCCAAGCGGAGCGCGGAGCGCGGCCTGCGCAAGCTGTCTTGCTCGTCGAAGACAGAGAGGCGTACCTCGCGGGTGAACCGGCGGACGATGGGCGGTTCCTTGCTGCCTTCGCGCACGCTCTGGAGCATACGGGTGGATATCCGCCCGCTGAGGCGAGGCGAGTGGCGGGGACACTGCTTCCAGATGTTCTGTTTTACGACCCGACGCGCCCAGCGTCTTTTCCTGATAACGGCCGAGCACTCACCGATGATGCGTTCGATTTTTTCATGCGCATCCTCACAAATGCAAGGGTGACGGAGGACAAAGTAGGGCCTCACGGCGATCTGCTACCCGAGTTCCCTTACGTGGGCCCACCCCACAAAGCCGCGTGACGAAAGCGCCCGAAGGAAACAAGCGCAAGGCGGAATCACACAGGAACGCAACGTTGAGGAGACAAAAAACATGAAAGATCAGAATTACGCGGCAACCAATACCAGGGAGATACGTCTCGCACGGCACTCACCCACTTATTGGCGAGTCACGTTTGACCATCCGCCGCTTAACATCTTCGGTCCGGAAACCGTTCCGCAATTGAACGAGGTCATCGCGGCACTCGAAACTGACGAGCGGGTTAAAGTGGTGGTTTTTGACAGTGCCGTTGAAGGTTTCTTTCTGACTCACTACGACTTCCTCGCAAGACTCGAAGATTCCACACGTCTATATCCGGGACCTACAGGGCTCCATCCACTTCCTGACATGCTGGTGCGCCTGAGTCGTGCACCCGTTGTGTCGATCGCGTTAATTCGGGGGCGGGCGACTGGTGTTGGAAGTGAGCTTGCACTTGCCAGCGACATGCGCTTTGCGAGTCGCGAAAAAGCGATCTTGTCGCAGTGGGAAGTCGGTGTTGGTCTGGTACCTGGCGGCGGACCCATGGCGCGACTGCCGCGCCTCATGGGAAGAGGACGCGCCCTGGAAGTGCTTTTAGGCGCGGACGACATCCACGGCGACCTGGCCGAGCTCTACGGGTATGTGAATCGGTCGTTGCCGGATGCTGAGCTTGACGGGTTTGTCGATGCGCTTGCGACCCGGATCGCCTCGTTCGACAAACGGGCAATCATTGATACTAAGCGCCTTGTCAACGCTGCTAGTTTGCCGCCTGACGTCGAAATTGCAGCCGGGTGGGACGCGTGCCTTGCTTCGATGGGACGACCAGCCGCGCAGGAGAGGATCAAGACGTTGATGGAGCGAGGCTTTCACAAACCCGGGGATGCAGAAAATCGCTTGGGATATTACGTGGGACAGCTTGGGCGCTGAGCATCTGTAACCCGTCAGCGTGGCGTGACCAAAGCAGAGTCACGTTCCCAGGGCTGTAATAGACACCTATAATTCTAACAATACTACAAACAAAGATTTATTGGTGGAGGGTAAGGGATTCGAACCCTCGACCTCGGCGTTGCGAACGCCGCGCTCTCCCAACTGAGCTAACCCCCCGAGGTCACTAAACGAGCGTATTTTACCTCACGCCTTCGGCCCGTCTCCACCCTTGTTGAAGGCCTGGAGCAGCGGGCCGAAGAGGTCCAGCGGAAGCGGGAAGAAGGTCGTCGTGGACCGCTCGGACGCGATCTCCCGCATGGTCTGCAGATAGCGGAGCTGGACGGCGATCGGATGCCGCGTCAGGACCTCCGCCGCTTCCGAGAGCTTCGCCGCCGCCTGGAACTCGCCGTCCGCGTTGATGACCTTGGCCCGCCGCTCGCGCTCGGCCTCCGCCTGCTTCGCCATCGCGCGCTGCATGTCTTGCGGCAGGTCGATCTGCTTGACCTCCACGGTCGCGACCTTGATGCCCCAGGGCTCGGTGTGCTCGTCGATGATCCGCTGGAGCTGCTGGTTGATCTTGTCGCGCGCCGAGAGGAGGTCGTCGAGCTCGACCTGGCCGAGCACGCTCCGGAGCGTCGTCTGCGCGATCTGCGAGGTCGCGTAGAGATAGTCCTGTACGGCGATCACCGCCCGCTCCGGGTCCACGACGCGGAAGTAGATGACCGCGCTGACCTTGAGCGAGACGTTATCGCGCGTGATCACGTCCTGGGGCGCGACGTCGAGGGCCACCGTCTGGAGGCTCACCCTGACCATCTTGTCGATGAGCGGCACGAGCAGGACGAGCCCAGGGCCGTTGCCCTGGCCGCCGGGGTTGAGGATCGCCCGCGTGCTGCGGCCGAGCCGGAAGATGACGGCCCGCTCGTACTCGCGGAGGATCTTCGCAAACGAGCCGATGAAAAAGATGACCGCAAAGACCACCACGAGGATCAGCAGCGAATCGACCGAGATCATGGGGCTCCTCCCTTGGTGTCGGCCTTGGCGACTCTCAGCGTGAGCCCGTCCACCGCGACCACGCGCACGCGCGCGCCGGCGTCGACCGGCTCCCCCTCGGCGACCGCGCGCCAGATCTCCCCGGACACGAGCACCTGCCCCTCCGGCGCCAACCGCTCTTTGACCGTCGCCAGCTGCCCGACGAGGCCGCTCGGCCCGAGGAGCTGGCGGCCCGCGAGCGCCCGCACTCCCGCGGCGATGACGAAGAGAAAGAGCCCGGCCGTTGCGCCGACCATGGGGACGATCGCCCACCACGACACCCGCAGCCCGATCTCCGGAGCGTCAAACAGCATCAGCGAGCCGAGCGCCATCGAGACGATGCCGCCGATCGCGAGGATCCCGTGGCTCACGATCTTGATCTCCGCGACCAGCAGCACGATCCCGAATAGGATCAGGAGGAGCCCCGCGTAGTTGATCGGCAGGCTCTGGAAGGCGAAGAACGCGAGGATCAGCGAGATCCCGCCGATGACCCCGGGCAAGACCGCGCCCGGGTTGGAGAGCTCGAAGAAGAGGCCGAGCATCCCGAGCATCATCAGGACGTAGGCGACGTTCGGGTCGGTGATGACGTTGAGGACGCGATCGCGGAAGCCGATCTCGATCGCCTTCACCGGGGCGCCCCGGGTGTGGAGGGTCACCATCCCCCGCGGGGTCTTGACGGTGCGCCCGTCGATCTTCTGCAGGAGGTCCGGCATCGAGTCGGCGACGAGATCGACGACCCTGAGGCGCACCGCCTCGCGCTCGGTGATCGAGACGGCCTGGCGCACCGCCTTCTCAGCCCAGTCGGCGTTCCGCCCACGCTCGAGCGCGACGGTCCGGATGAACGCGGCGGCGTCGTTCTCGATCTTTTTCATCATCGTCTTGTCGACGTTTCCCCCGCCGAGCATGACCGGGGACGCCGCGCCGATGTTGGTCGCGGGCGCCATCGCCGCGACGTGCGCGGCCAGCGTGATGAAGACGCCGGCGGAGGCGGCCCGCGCGCCGGTGGGCGCGACGAAGATGATGACGGGCACCTCGGCGCCCAACATCCGCTGGACGATCGCTCGCATGGACCGCTCGAGCCCGCCCGGGGTGTCGAGCTGGATGACGAGCGCCTGGGCGCGCTCGCTCTGCGCGCGGTCGAGCGCGAGTCCGACCAGGCGCAGCGTGACGGGGCTGATCACGCCCTCGATGTCGATCTTCGCCACGGGCGCCGGCGCCGCGACGGCCAGGCCGGGCCCCAGCAGCGCTGCGAGCGCCACGAGCGCGAGCCCGGCCCTCATTTGAGCAGCGCCAGGAGGCTCACGACCTCGAACATCAAATTCGCCGCGAGCAGTGCGGTGATCTGGCCGGGGCCGTCGTAGGGCGGCGAGACCTCCACGATATCGGCGCCGACGAGCGGGAGCCCGGCGAGCGCGCGCACGAGCGCCTGCGCCTCGTAGGAGGTGAGCCCGCCGACCTCGGGCGTGCCGGTGGCGGGCGCGTAGGCGGGGTCCACCGCGTCGATGTCGAACGAGCAGTAGACCGGTCCGCCCCGAAGGCGGCCGAACCGCTCGCCCACCCAGGCGACCCCCTGCTCCTTCACCGTCTCGATACGGACCACCTCGATCCCGTGCTGCTCGTGGAAGGCGAAGTCGTCGGCGCCGTAGAGGGGGCCGCGGATGCCCACCTGGACCATGCGGCGCGGGTCCACGAGCCTCTCCTCGATGGCCCGACGGAACGGCGTCCCGTGGAAGAACTTGGAGCCGAAGTACTCGTCCCACGTGTCCGGGTGGGCGTCGAAGTGGACGAGCCCGACCGGCCCGTGGCGGCGCGCGAGCGCTCGCAGGATCGGCAGCGTCACCGAGTGATCGCCGCCGACCGAGACGGGCACCGCGCCGTGGGCGAGGATCTCGCCCACGTGCCGCTCGATCGCCGCGTAGGTGCGCTCGATCGAGATCGGCACCACGTCCACATCGCCGCAGTCGGCCACCCGCAGTCGCTCGAACGGATGGACCTTCAGCACGGGGTGCCACGGCCGGATGAGCGACGACTGCTCGCGCACGGCCCGCGGGCCGAACCGCGCGCCCGTGCGGTACGATACCCCGCCGTCGTACGGGATCCCGACGAGCGCGACGTCGAGCCCTGCGGCGGTCGCCGCGGCGGGCAGGAGCATGAACGTCGCCACCTGGCCGAACCGGGGGGACACGAAGGCATCGCGCGGCTCCGGGTGACTCACCCCCATCGACCTCCGCCTACAGCGCCGCCCGCAGTTCGGCGACGGCGGCCAGGAGGTGCCCGACCTCGTCGGGGGAGTTGAAGACCGAGAAGCTCGCGCGGGAGGTCCCGACGACGCCGAGCCGCCGCATGAGCGGCATCGCGCAGTGATGGCCGGCCCGCACCGCGATCCCCTCCGCGTCGAGCAGCGCGGCCACGTCGTGGGGATGGAGCTCCGCTACCGTGAAGGCGACCACCGCTCCCCGGTCCGTGGTCGCCGGCGGTCCGTACACCTTCACCCCTGGAATGGCCGCCAGTCCCTCGAGCGCCTGTCGGGTGAGCGCCCGCCCGTGCTCCGCGACGCGCTCCATCCCGAGCTTCTCGAGGTACTCGATCGCGGCGGTGAGCCCGACCGCTTCGGCGATCGAGGGGGTTCCGGGCTCGAATCGCCACGGCAGGTCGTTCCACTGAGCCCGGTCGATCCAGACCTCCTTGATCATCTCGCTCCCCCCGCGTCCAGGCTCCAGCGACCCTAGAATGTCGCGGCGGCCGTAGAGGACACCGATACCCGTGGGGCCGAGCATCTTGTGGGCGGAGAACACATAAAAGTCACAGTCTAGCGCTGACATCTCGAGCGGAAGATGAGGCGCGGCCTGAGCTCCATCGACCACGCTGAGCGCCCCGGCCCGTCGGGCGCGCGCGCACATTTCGGCGACCGGGTTGATCGTGCCCAGCACGTTCGAGACGTGCGCGAACGCCACGACACGCGTGCGCCGGGTCAGCAGGCGCTCGAACGCCTCGAGGTCGAGCGTGCCGTCCTCCCCGAGGGGAACCGCCTTCAGAACGGCACCGCGGTCCCGCGTCGCCAGCTGCCACGGAATGATGTTCGAGTGGTGTTCGAGCTCCGTGATCAGCACCTCATCGCCCGCCCGCAGGGTGCGGCCGAGCGTCTCGGCCAGGAGGCTCAACCCGTCGGTCGTCCCGCGTGTGAAGACGACTTCCTCGCGGCTCCCGGCGCCGATGAACCGCTGGACACGGTCGCGGGCGGCCTCGTAGAGCTCGGTGGCCTCTTCGCCGAGCGTGTGGATGGAGCGGTGGACGTTGGCGTGGCTCCGGGCGTAGTACTGACTCATCGCCTCGATGACCGTCCGCGGCCTCTGGCTCGACGCGGCCGAGTCGAGGTAGACGAGGGGGTGGCCGTTGACGACCCGCTCGAGGATCGGGAAATCCGGGCGCGTCCGCTCGTCGAGTCTCATGACTTCCCGTTCAACGCCATCGCGAACACCGACAGCGGAAGCGTCACACAGCGCATCCGCGTCGGGCGGATGTCCGCCTGGAGCACCGCCAGCACGTCCGCGGTGTCCACCCGCAGGGCCTCGGCGCGTGAGCGGCCGACGACGAGCTCGGCCAGGACGTCGGCCGACGCCGTGCAGATCGCGCACGAATCGCCCACGAATCGCGCCGTGGCGACGCGGTCGCCCTCGAGCGCCACCATCAGCCGCACGCGGTCGCCGCAGAGAGGGTTGACGTCCTCGGCGACCGCGGAGGCACCCGGGAGCTCGCCGCGGAAGCGGGGACGCCGCCACCGCTCACGGATGACGTCGCTATAGAGGAGCGGGCCTCGGCGGTTCCCGGCCGAGCCACTGCCGGTACCTGCGGCGCCGGCAAAGCCGGCATGGGGGCCGCCCACGGCTCGAGCCATCACCTCGTCCGTCATTCCAGCTCCCCCCGCGCGGCGTTCTCCCGATACGGCGGAAAGCGATAGCTCATGTCGCGCGAGAGCAGGCCGCCGTGTCCGAGCTCGGCGATCGTCCGGTTGTCCACGTGCTCGCCGGCCAGGATCCGGGGCAGCACGAGATCGAACGTCGTCGCCTGGGAGAACATCCCGCACGTCGGCATCCCGAGGACGAGCTGGCCCTCCCAGAGGGCGAGCCAGAGGAGGCTGCCGGGGTGGGCGGGCGCGCCGTGACGCTCCATGCGAGCGCCCAGCAGCGTGAGCCCGCCGAACACGGGGTCGAGCGGATCGAGCGCACTCGCCCCCGCGACGATCAGGACCTCGGCGCCCGCCCGTCTGAGCGCCGTGAGCTCGTCGGCGATCACGCGCGGCGCGCCACCCGCGAACCGTACGGGCAAGAGGCGGCTGCCGAACCATTCGGCCTTCTGCTGGAGCGCTCCCTCGAAGCGCGCCCGCTGCCTGGCGTCGAGGCGCTCCTGGGCGACAGCGCCGAGCGTCGACGGACGGAAGCCGCGCACGGCGACGAGCCCGCCCGCGGCGCGCGCCGTCGTCTCGACGGCGCGAATCGTGCTCTCGGGGATGACCAGCGGCGTGACCTTGCATTTGGCGACGGTCTCGCCCGACTCCACTGGCTGCCCGGCGAAAAGGGTGAAGACCGACACCCCCTCGAGCACGTTCACGTCCCCCAGCGGACCCCGACGGATCTCGAGGAGCCCGCGGCGGGTCGCGGCGAGCGTCCACTGCCCGCCGCCGTAGCCTTTCACCTCCACGCCATCGCCGACGACCGCCGCCGCCAGCCGTCGCCCGGCGTCCTCCTCGTGGAGGTCACCGGCCTCTATCGCGAGGACGTGGATCTCGTCCCAGGGCGTCGCGAGCAGCGTTGCGGCGGACGTCGCCGTGAGGCGCGCGCCCTTCTCAACGGCGACCTTGCCCGCCGCGTCCCGCACGTCGTGGCAGAGCACGCGGTCGACGAGGCTCTCGAGCGCCGCCGTCTCCCGTCGCTGTGCGATCGCCTTCATGCCTTCCGGGGCCTGGCCGAGAGCGGCTGGCCGCTGCCACCACCGCGCGCGGCCTGGATCTCGGCCATGATCGCGAGGGCGATCTCGGGCGCCGAGCGCGCGCCGAGGTCGAGGCCGATCGGGACGCGGACGCGCTTGAGCTGGGCGTCGCTCACGCCGTCCTCGGTGAGGAACGTGAGGATCGCGGCGCCCCGACGGGACGACCCGAGCATCCCGATATAGCCCACGTCGGCCGCGAGCGCCCGGCGCAGCACGGGGAGGTCGTACTTATAGTCGTGGGCGACGAGTACGAGGGCGGTCGACGGGATCAGCGGATACTCCGCGACGAGCTCCGACGGGATGCCGACTCGCAGCTCGTCCACGTCGGGGAACCGCTCGCGCGTCGCGAACCGCGGGCGGCCGTCGAGGACGACCGTCCGGTAGCCCAAGACCCTGGCGAGCGCGACGAGCGGCATCGCCACGTGGCTCGCCCCGACGACGAGGAGCAGCGCGGGCGGCGCCACGACCTCCACGAACGCCCGCGTCCCCTCCAGAAACAGTGTCCGGGAGGCGCCCGTCGTCATCGCCTCACGCGCCTCCCGCGCGAACCGCTCGTCGAGGAAGGCGTCCCCCAGCGTGCCCTCGACCGCGCCGTCGTCCAGCACGAGGAGCTTTCGGCCCACCTCGCCGTCCAGCCGCGTCACGACGGCGGCGGTGTGACCGGCCGTGGCGTGCCGCCGCGCGCGCGTGTAGAGCCGCGCGGCCGCGTCGTCCGGGCGGTCGAGCGCGAGCGGCTCGACGAACACCTCGATCGTGCCGCCGCACGTGAGACCGATCTCCCACGCGTCCTCGTCGCCCAGATTGAGCTCGAGGAGCCGGGGCCGCATCGTCGCGAGGACGTCCTCGGACTCCTCGAGGACCTGGGCGTCCACGCAGCCGCCGATCGTCACGGAGCCCAGGATCGCCCCGCCTTCACCGACGACCATCTTGGCGCCTTCCTTGCGCGGCGTCGTGCCGCGGGTGTTCACGAGCGTCGCGACGGCCACCTTGCGGGCGGACCCGCGCAGCTCGTCGAGGTGATCGAAGAGCTCCGTCATGGGAACCCAATGATACGCCGAGCGGAGCCGCGCTCCAAACCGCGCTACAAACTCAGGGTGCGCGCCAGGTCCCTCAGCGCGGCGAGACTATGGCCGGGAGCGAAGACGTCGACCAGCGGCAGTGCCGCCGTCATTCCGCGCGTCAGCGGCTCGTAGGACGGGTTCCCGAGGAGCGGGTTGAGCCAGATGACGCGGCCGGCGCGGCGCTTGATGCGGAGGAGCTCGTTGGCCAAGAGCTCGGGCTCGCCGGTGTCCCAGCCGTCGGACAGAACGATCACGATCGTCCGCCGGTCGACGAGCTGTGGCCAGTCCCGGTTGAGCTGGGCGAGCGACTCGCCGATCTTCGTCCCGCCCGACCAGTCGCGGACCTCGGTGAGCCGACGGAGGACCTGCCGGTAGGAGCGCCCGCGCAGGTGGTCGCTGATGCGCGTGAGGCGCGTCGAGAACGTGAAGGTCTCGACCCGGCCGAAGACGTTCTGGAGCGCGAAGAGAAACTGGAGCAGGAACCGGCTGTAGAGGTCCATCGACCCCGAGACGTCGCAGAGCAGGACGAGCCGGACCTTCTTGCGCTTCCGCTGGCGGTAGCGCAGCTCGATCAGGTCTCCGCGCGTCAGGTTCGCCCGGAGCGTCCGCCTGAGGTCCACGCGCCCGCGCCGCCGTACGGGACGGCGACGGCGCGTCAGACGATGCGCGAGCCTCCGCGCGATCTTGATCGTGAGCCGGAGGATCTCGTCGAGCTGGTCGGCGCCGAAGGTCGAGAAGTCCTGGCCGACGAGCGCCTCGCTGTCGGACGCGGCGGGCACGCTGAGCGGCTCGCCCGGGTCGTCCGCCTCGTGCCCCTCCCCCCACGTCTCCAGCGCGAGGCCCTCGCGCTTCTGGCCCGACGACGTGAGGACCGCGTCACTCTCGCGGGCGTCGGCGGGCGGGACCGGGATCAGTCCCGGGATCCCCTCCGCGACGGGCTCGGCCCGCCAGAAGGCGTCGAAGCATCGGTCGAAGGCCGGGACCTCCTCGGGACGGCCCACGAAGATCGCCTTGAACGCGAGGTAGAGCTCGCCGCGGTCGCCGATATCGACGTGATCGAGCGCCCGCACGGCGTCCGTCGCGTGGATCAGGGTGACGGGGAGCCCGTGCTGGCGGAGGAGCGTCGCGAACCGCGCGACGGCCGTCGACAGCTCGCGCGCGGGCACGCTAGCTCCGGGCGGGGAGGAAGGAGCCGAGCCCCGCCTTGGCCACCTCCGCGCGGAACCGCTTCATGTCGTCGCTATCTTTAAGCAGGCAGCCGAGCGTCTCGGCGAGGATGGGCTCGTCGAGATGGTCGGCGTGGAGCGCGGCGAGTGCCTGGGCCCAGTCGAGCGTCTCCGCGACTCCCGGCACCTTCGCGAGGCGCACCTGGCGGAGCGTCTCCATGAATTTCGAGATCTCGCGCGACAGCCGGGCGTCGATCCCGGGCACCTTGCGCGCGATGATGCGCGTCTCTTTCTCGAGCGACGGGTAGTCGATCCAGAGGTAGAGGCAGCGCCGCCGGAGCGCGTCCGACAG
>Ga0137361_10002935_pt1 | contig 11001 bp, 7 predicted proteins | sample Mad1_80_16metaG_FD_104923 | JGI IMG/M metagenome (GOLD analysis project Ga0137361, IMG submission 104923) | Vadose zone soil microbial communities from Angelo Coast Range Reserve, California, USA - Mad1_80_16 metaG | ecosystem: Environmental > Terrestrial > Soil > Vadose zone | place: USA... | reverse complement strand
TCTGTCGCTCGTGTCGTAATCGGTTGAAACCGTTTCCGGGTTTGAATTTACCATGATCGTTTCGAATCCAATCTCGCGCAGCGCGAACGCCGCGTGTACGCAACAATAATCAAACTCGATTCCCTGGCCGATCCGGTTTGGCCCGCCGCCCAGAATCATGATCTTGCGTTTACCGCTCTCGCGCCGCTCATTTTCGTCGCCGTAAGTCGAATAATAGTACGGCGTGTAGGCTTCGAATTCCGCCGCACACGTATCGACCAGGCGATAAGTCGGAAGGACATTCTCCGCTATCCGTTTCGCGCGAATTATTTTTTCCGACGAACCAGATGCGATCGCGATCTGGCGATCGGAAAAGCCAAGCTTCTTCGCGTGCCAAAAACTTTTCGTTTTCAAGCATGCCGATTCGGACACGATTTCAGCAATGTTTCGCAAAAACCACCTGTCGATCTTGGTTAGTTCAAAGACCTCATCGATCGAGGTGCCCTTTTGAAATGCTTGCGCGAGGTAGAAAATTCGGTCTGCATTCGGGATCGCGAGTTTCAGCCGCAATATTTCAAGATCGACGTCTTTATCTGCGCCGTCATTGCAAAGCCCGAAACGCTTGATCTCGAGCGAGCGCAGCGCTTTTTGCAGCGCTTCCTTAAACGTGCGGCCGATCGCCATCGCTTCGCCCACGCTTTTCATCTGCGTCGTCAGCGTCGCGTCGGCCTGTGGAAATTTTTCAAACGTGAACCGCGGTACTTTGACGACGCAGTAATCGATCGTCGGTTCAAAGCATGCCGGAGTTTCGCGCGTGATATCATTTTTGATTTCGTCGAGCGTATAACCGACCGCGAGTTTCGCGGCGATCTTCGCAATCGGAAAGCCGGTCGCCTTCGAGGCGAGCGCGCTCGAGCGCGAGACACGCGGATTCATCTCGATCACGACCATCCGCCCGTTGTTTGGATCGACAGCAAACTGGATGTTCGATCCACCGGTCTCGACGCCGATCTCGCGGATGACAGCGAACGCTGCATCGCGCATCATTTGATATTCCTTGTCCGTTAGTGTCTGGACCGGCGCGACGGTGATAGAGTCGCCGGTGTGCACGCCCATCGGATCGAAGTTCTCAATCGAGCAAACAACCACGCAGTTGTCTGCGCGATCGCGCATCACTTCCATCTCGAATTCCTTCCAACCGACGAGAGACTCCTCGATTAAGACTTCGGTGACTGGCGAAAGATTGAGGCCGCGGTCCGCGATTTCTTCCAGCTCGTCGCGATTGTAAGCGATGCCTCCGCCCATGCCTCCGAGACTGAAAGCCGGCCGAATGATCAGGGGAAACGTCCCGATTTCATCGGCGACGCGGTTTGCATCGGCAAGCGAATGCGCAATCCCAGACCGCGGAAGATCGAGACCTATGCGCAGCATCGCTTCCTTGAACAATTGTCGATCTTCGCCTTTCGCGATGGCTTGCGCGTTCGCTCCGATCAACTTTACGCCATGGCGCGCGAGCGCCCCATTACGATAAAGTTCTATCGCGACGTTGAGCGCGGTCTGCCCGCCCATGGTCGAAAGAAGCGCGTCGGGTTTTTCGCGCTCGATGATCGCCTCGATTACTTCCGCCGTGATCGGCTCGATGTAGGTGCGATCGGCAAACTCCGGATCGGTCATGATCGTCGCCGGGTTCGAGTTGACCAGGACGACCTGATAACCTTCCTCGCGCAATGCCTTGCACGCTTGCACCCCGGAATAATCAAATTCGCAGCCCTGCCCGATCACGATCGGACCGGAGCCGATGAGCAAAATTTTTTTGAGTTCGTTATTCCGCGGCATCTTGCGCCGGCGAGAATAAACGAAATAAGCAGAACTTCACGCCCGAAACTCGTTTCGTATAACACAGCCTTCCAGGCTGTCCGTTGGCGTCAAACAGCCAAGATGGCTGTGTTACGGATCGTCACGCCACTGCGGCCATGCGTTGGCGATCCAGGTACACTTTACAGATCCCCTTGATGCGCGTGAGCACGTAGTAAATCGTCTGGCTGCGAATGCGCACGAGCTCGGCGCCGACGATGCGCGTGACGAAATCGCTCGGAAGATCGAGAATCTCCTGTGGCGTGCAGCCTTCCAGGCCTTTGCAAAGAATCGCCGTCATCGCGCGGGTCAGCGTTTGCACTTCCGGTCCGAGCGTCATGCGAATCTGCGCCTTGCCGTTTTCATCGACGTGCAAATAAACGCCGACCGTGTCCATGCACTCCTCGTCCTTCCGGACATCGACCAGATCGAACTGTTCATCTTTGCGCGGCTCCTGTTTCTTCGCGTTCTCCGCGTAAGAGACAATCGTCTCGCGCCGCTCATCTTCGGGCAGCGTCTCGAAGAGATGGATGATCTTGTTTAGCTTGGTTGGGTACATCGATAACCCCTCCATTCTACCGCGATTACGCGGATTTTAAACCGTAGCGGCGCTCTATGAGCGCCGGGATCGATTCGACGGTCATTGATCGCCGCTACAAAAATCACGCGCCCTTTTCGATCGGCGCGCCAACTTTATTGCCCCATTCGGTCCACGACCCGTCGTAATTGCGCACGTTATCGAGGCCGAGCAGATACGTGAGCACGAACCAGGTGTGACTTGAGCGTTCACCAATTCGGCAATACACGACCGTGTCCGTGCCCGCTTTCACCCCGCATTGATCGAAATAAATTTTCGCCAACTCGGGCGCCGATTTAAACGTGTTGTCTTCGTTCGTCGCTGTTTTCCACGGCATGCTTTTCGCGCCGGGAATGTGGCCGCCACGCAGCACACCTTCCTGCGGATATTCCGGCATATGTGTGACCTCGCCTTTGAATTCACCGGGCGAACGCACATCGATCAGCGGCTTCTTTGCTTTGCTTTGCGCAAGCGCTTCACCGGCAAATGCGCGGATCTCCTTATCGAACCGTTTCTTCGGCACCGAATAATTCGCTCGGGGATACGTCGATCTTTCCTTCGTCATCGGACGCCCTTCTGCTTTCCATTTGTCGCGGCCGCCATTTAAAATTTTCACTTTCTCGTGCCCGAACAATCGAAAGGCCCAGAGCGCATAGCACGCCCACCAGTTCGCTTTGTCGCCGTAGAAAATGCAGGTTGTCTCCGGCGCGATGCCGTTTTTGCTGGAAAGCTCGGCAAATTTTTCCGGCGTAATGTAATCGCGAATCACCTGATCTTGCAGATCGGCGCGCCAATCGATGTGCACCGCGCCGGGAATATGCCCAGTGTCGTAAAGCAGAACGTCTTCGTTCGATTCAACGATCCGGATGTCCTCGTCCTTAAGATGTTTCTCCAGCCAATCGGTTTCCACCAGCGCCTCCGGATGCGCGTATTGCGTTGGGTTTGTTGCCATAGACAGAAAGCATCCATGCGGTTTCGTTTCTTGCAACCGCCGCGATACGGTCAAGACCGACGTTGTCGGTCACTCGCCGCCGAAAGCCTTTGTGATCGCATCGACGAGCTGCCGAAAAATTAACCCGAGAAATGCGGTTGGCGATTCTTTCAACACCTCGACAATGCGCGGGCTAAGATCTTGTTGTGGATTTCCGGTCGTTCCCGACAAATGCACCCTAGTCCACAAATAGCCGCCGCTCTGGCGCGGAAAAACTTCCTCCGGATGCGGCAACCATTCCAGATATTCGCGCGCGACGCCAAGTCGGATCGTGCCGCTCAACATCTTTTCGCGGATCGTTATCTCGCCTTCGATTCGGAACTTGCCAGTGTCCTCGATATCGATCTTGCGGATGTCGATCTCCGCGTGATTCGCATCGATCTCGGCCGAACACTCCTTCAGCTCGAGGTGCGCGATTGATTTCCTTTTGGTAATCGTGGCGAGATTTTCCAGAAAAGGCAGGCCGGCGACACGCCCCTCGTAGACGCGGAACGCGCCTTGCACCGACGCGTCTTCCAATTTCGGATTCTTCCCGGTCCAATGAACTTTCCCCGTGGCTGCGCCTGAACAATGTTCTTTCCACGAGGTGGGCAACCATTCACCAATCGGCAATTTGTTGAAATCAATTGTGAAATCGACTCGCCGGTCTTCGCCCGTTCCGGCCGTTCCTTCCGCGTGAATCGTTCCGTCGTTTTTCTCATTCGCCGCAAGATCGACATCGTACAAATTCAACCACGTCCTGGTGACGAGCAGGTGGGTGTGGCGCAATTGCATCTCGGGCATGACCGGCATCTTCGTCGTCCCGCCGCTGGCCTGATATTCGAAATCGCGCTCGTGCGGCGTAATCAGCAATCGTGTTCCGAATAAACCGCATTTTTTTCCGCGCAACCGCCAGGTCACATCGGCCGGCTCGGACCAAACGCGCTTCAAATAAACGCGCTCCGGCAGGAAAACGTGAAACCACGATTTCGCCGGTGTCGGTTCCGGCATCGGCGTGTAAGTCTGGATGTCGACTTCACCGGAATCGATGTGTACTTCATCGAGTTGCCATCGCCGCAAGAACATGCCCAGCGGATTGAATTTCGCGGTGACGCCACGCGCGTCGAGCGAATGCATCGCTTTGCGACCATTCTCCGCGCGAAAGCCGGCACTCGATCCTGTGAGGAACCCAGTGCGTCTGATCGGTGCGTATTGTCCGCTCGGGAAATGCAAACCTTTCGCCGTTTCTTTCTCCAACTCCGCGCGAAATTGATCGCTCTCGACAAAGCGCGTTAACAGCGGATTCGACATTGCGATCCCGGTAGCGCACACGATCAGCAATGCCCCCGCAATTTCTGCGGCGATCCGCCATCGTTTACGGCGCATGATCGCGAACATCGAAAATCTAACGCATTATCAGAAGAGCGCTGCCTGAATAAGTGTTTCGCAGCGGCTCGTTCGAAACCTAAATCAGAATCGTTATTTTTTAGCAGGCATGTCCAGTTGTGCGAACAGAAACGAGTATTGATCCGAAAGCTGCTTGATGCGCTCGCTTAGAGCTGTGCCGATGCCGTGACCTGCGCTCGAGCTTGTGCGCAACAAAATCGGATTGGGTGATTTGTTTGCTTCATCAAGCCGCGCGACCATTTTCCGCGAATGATACGGCGCCACCCGCCCGTCGTTCGCGCCCGTCATGAACAAGATCGAGGGATATTTGGTTCCATCGACAACGTGGTGATACGGCGAGTAAGCGTAGAGGGCCTTGAATTGCTCGGGATTTTTCACGGTGCCGAATTCCGTAACGTTGAACGCGCCATTGGGTGCGAGCTCGACGCGCAACATATCGTAAATGCCGACCGCCGACACGACCGCGTGAAACAAATCGGGGTGCTGCGTGATCATCGCGCCCATGAGCAGGCCGCCGTTACTGCCGCCCAAGATCGACAGCTTGTCAGGCCGCGTCCATTTGTGCTCGATCAGGTATTGGGCTGCCGCCGCGAAATCGTCGAACACGTTTTGTTTCTTGGTGAGATTGCCTGCCTTATGCCATTCCTCGCCGAATTCGCCGCCGCCGCGAATATTCGCTATCACATAAACCCCGCCGCGATCGAACCAGAGCCGGCGGGTAAACTCGAAATTCGGCCCCATGCTGATGCCGTAACCCCCGTAGCCGTAAAGGAGAGTTGGATTATTTCCGTCGAGCTTGGTTCCTTTTTTGCGGATGATGTTGAGGGGGACTTTGGTGCCGTCTTTGGAAGGCGCGAATTCGCGGGTCACTTCAATATCGGCAAATGAAATGGGAGATGTATTGACTAGCGTCGTCCTTTGCGGCGCACCGTTTTCAGTGACACGAAACCACGCCGCCGGTTCCGTGTAACTAACATCGCGAAACAGCAAAGAATTATCTTCGAGCGATTCCATCTCCGATACCGCGGATATTTTTGGAATTGGAATAATCGTCTCGCCTTTACCGTCCAAGCCGAAGCGGCGAATTTGCGACGGCCCGCCTAACAAGTCGCCGACAAAAAGTGCAATCGCCGTTGGCTCTATGAATTCAATCACTGCGTCGCTCGCCGGCACAATCACCGCCGCGTTCGCCAATTCGGGCTTATCGAGTGCCAACCGCAAAATTTTGCCGTGCGGCGCATCCGCGCGTGAGAGCAGGTAGAGCGCATTGTCGTGTCCCAAGCGGGCAGCTTTAATCTGATCGCTGAACTGCGTGATTTGCTTCCAACTTCCGTCCGGCCCGAGCAAGTAATGAGCGAAATCGCCGCCGTCACCGTTCGCGACAGTCGCAAGAATGTATTTTCCGTCACGCGAGGCCTCGAGTTTGATCTCGGCGATCCGCGGAAAGTCTTTGCCCAACGAATACGTGTCTTCGGTATCGGCCGCGCCCCGCCTGTGAAACTAAATCTGCTGATAAAAGTTCCGAGCGGAATCCGGCCGCTCGCCTTGCCACGGAAAGCGTGTGTAGTAAATCCCGGTTCCGTCGGCATTCCACGCCGCGCTGTCGCCGGCCGTCGGGTATTGCACATGCGCGATCGAATCCGGCAGCGCTTTGCCCGTCGCGGTTTCGTAAATATGCAATGTCCCGTCTTCGCTGCCGCCCTGCGAAATTGAGATCGCCACGTATCTGCCGTCACGTGACGGCGCAAACCAATCGATCGCCGTCGTGCCTTTTGCATCCAGCGCGTTCGGGTCGAGCACCATTTTCTCCGATTTCAAATCGTTGGCCGACGCCATCGTTACCAACATTTGTTGTTGTTTCGGCGGCTGAAACTTCATCGCGAACAAAATCCCAGGACGCGAGACCAGCCCGGAGTAACTCGGCGAAGTTTTCGCATACCACTCCGCCAGCTGCTTCTCGGTCTTTGCTCGGTCCGGCAACTTGTCGATGTACGCGCGGGTCCGCTGGTTCTGACCATCCGACCACGCTTTCACCTCTGGATCGTCGTCCTTCTCCAGCCATTGATAATCGTCTTCGATCTTGACGCCTTGATACTCCTCCGTGACTGGCTTCTTCGCCGTCTGCGAACTCGGTTCCGTCGCGGGCAGATTCGTCAGGCAGAGGCCGCACGTCGTTGTGATTAGAAAAAGGAGACGACTGATTTTCATGAGGGAGCAATGAACGCGTAACGCCGCCGTCCCTGCAACCGATTTTGAGCTAAGGACGCTATCGTTTTCAGCGTCCAGCCAAATCCTTCGTTAGCGCATCCGAAGTGTAAACGACGCCGTTCTTGATTACGCTGTCGATATCGGAAGCGTGCGCGATATCGTCAACCGGATTTGATTTCAAAATAACGAGATCCGCGAAATTGTTCTTGTCGATCTTGCTGATGTGCGCGCCGGTTTCGCCGCCGAAAAGCCTGGCTGCGTTGGCGGTGGCGCATTGCAGAATTTGCATCGGCGTCAGGCCCGCTTCTTTCATCAACTGAAATTCCCGGAAAATCGCCGGCCCGTGAATGGTGCCGATATTTCCAGCGTCGGTACCGGCCGCGATGGTGACGCCGGCGTCTTCGAGCGTCTTCAGATTTTTCAGCGCAACATCGTACGTTTTCTTAATGCGATCGAGGGCTGCTTCGGGATCGGAGAGGGTGGTCTTGATGCGATCGGGCAATTGCTCTTGCGGAATCTTGGTCACGTCGAGTGTCGCAATCACGTCCGGATTGCCCCACGCTTTTTCTTCCGGTGTGAGATTCAACTTGTTCGCGAAGGTGCGGCTGTAACGCTCAAAGACGACCAGTGTTGGACACAAAATCGTATGTCGATCTTTTAGCAACTTTACGAATGCGTCATCGACCTCCTTGTCGATGACGCTGTGTACCAGTACATCAGCGCCTTCTTCCACCGCGGCGCGAGCCGTCTCCAGCTCGGTCGCGTGCACCGCGACGCGTATTTTGCGCGCATGACTTTCTTCCACGGTTGCGCGCACGATTGGGCGAAAGCTGTCGACCGGATGCTCGTCGTTCACGATGTACCAGATCTTCACCAGATCCGGTTTTTGTTCGGCGAGTTTGCGCACGAACTCGCGCGCTTGTTCGGGATTATCGACCTTGACAATGGGCGGATCGCCAAGATCGAGTTGCGATCGCGACACGCTCGAGATCAACGGCCCGGCCACGGCGACCCGCGGCGCTTTCGCGGTCGCATTCGCCTGTTTTCGGACTTCAAAATTCCAAAACGGTCCGCCCACATCGACAACCGATGTGATGCCGCAGCGGAGGTAGCGCGCGAAAGTGTCGGGCAGATTTTTTTTGATCAACGCGATCTCATCGGCGTACGGACGAATCTTTGTAAGATCGACGGCATCCGGTCGCGTGAACAATCCACCGGATTGAAAGAAATGACCGTGGGTATCGATGTAGCCGGGCAAAATGAATTTGCCTTTGCAATCGATGACACGCGCGCCTTTCGCGTCATTTAATTTGTCGGGTGGAGCTACGACGTTGGCAATATGATCGCCGTCGATAAGAATCGTCGCCTCCGGCAAAATCTGATTGGTAGCAGGGTTGATCATCGTTCCGTTGATGAGGGCGATTTTCTCGGCCTGCGCTGCGGTTGCAAAGATCGACAGTGCGAGAGCGAGCGTGATTCTTAGTTTCATCAGTAAGAGATTGACTCGTTCGTCTCCCGACTCTCTCGCCGCTACCCTTGCGGCGCAACCGTCCATGTCGCTCGTCCCACTCGCTCCATTCCTCGACTTCGCTCGGAATGACAAGATCTGGGGGGAGCACAAGCTGCCAGCAGCCCGTCCTTCTCTCGGCAGCTTGCCGAGATGCGGTGGTGGCTCCGCGGAAGAGCTTTGCTCGGAATGACAAAAAATCAGCGACGTCTGCGTCCGAAAGAATAACCGCGATGAGTGCGTCCGCCGCCGATGGCGCGTTTGCCGGCCGAGGCGGATTCCGGTTCGAAAAGAACGGTGTAAAGATAGGGAAAGTTTTCCAACTTCAGTCGCGGAATTTTTCGGCCGATGAAATGTTCGATCGCTTGGAGCGCTTGAACTTCCTGGCCGTTCATGAGCGTGAAGGCGTCGCCCACATTTTGGGCGCGGCCGGTGCGACCGATGCGATGGACATAATCTTCTGGATGCTCCGGCACGTCATAGTTGATGACATGGCTGACGCCGGCGATATCGAGGCCGCGCGCCGCGATATCGGTCGCGACCATCACTTCGTATTTGCCGCTCTTAAAACCGTCCAGCGCTTCGATCCGCTCGCGCTGGGTGCGATTCGAATGGAGAACGGCCACCGAATGATTGCCCTCTTTGAGTTGATGGGCAATGCGGTCCGCGCCGTGTTTCGTTCGGCAAAAAATCAGGGCGCTGTCGAAATTGGTGCGTTCGAGCAACGCCATGAGCAGATCGAATTTCTGTTCCGCGGCCACGGGATAGACGGCGTGCGTGACAGTTTCCGCCGGGGAACGGCGCACCCCAATTTCAAACACCTCGGGATCGCGCAGCACCCAGGCCGCGAGTCGCTCGATCTCCGGCGGAAGGGTTGCCGAAAAGAGCAGTGTTTGTCGATCGGCCGAGATTTTTCCCACGATCCGGCGCACGTCGGGCAGAAATCCCATGTCGAGCATGCGATCGACCTCATCGAGCACGAGAATGCTGACGTCGCGAAAATGCAGCGTGCCTTGCTCGAGATGATCGAGCAGACGGCCCGGTGTGGCCGCGAGGATATCGACGCCATGCTTGAGATCGGCCCGCTGTTTTCCGTACCCGACTCCGCCGTGGATAACAGTCACGCGCAGATCGGTAAAGCGTCCATAATCGCGAAACGCGGTCTCGACCTGCGCGGCCAGTTCGCGCGTCGGCTCGAGCATGAGGCAACGAAATTTTCCATGCCGCGCGAGCAACGTTAAAATTGGCAATGCGAACGCCGCCGTCTTGCCTGTGCCCGTTTGCGCGGTGCCAATCAAATCTCTGCCCGCGAGAATGATGGGGAAAGCGCGGAGCTGGATTGGGGTCGGCTCGGTGAAACCCATCGCCTGCGTTCCACGCACGACCTCGGGCGAAAGGCCAAAATTATTAAATGACACGATAGAAAGTTAATGCCTCACACAAAGGACGCAAAGGATCACAACGAAATTTGAGAGGGGCGACCTTTGTGAACGTTGTGGCCTTTGTGCGAGAGTCTCTTGAATGGAAAAACCGCGGCGCATATTCGTTCTCGCCGATACGCACAATAAGTTTCCGGAGATGTTGTCGATTCTGGCACGCGATGCCGATGAAATCTGGCATCTCGGCGATGTTTGTGCGGAAAGGATCCTCGACGAACTGCGCGCGGCCGGTCGGCCGGTGACGGTGGTCCGTGGAAATTGCGACAGCAATTTCGAATGGCCGTTGGCTGTCGATCTTGTGCGCGGGGGAATAAAATTTCGCCTGGTTCACATTCCGCCGGAGCGCGCGCCGGAAAGTGTCGATGCGGTTTTGCATGGCCATACGCACGTGCCGCGAAATGAGCGACGCGGCGGCGTGTTGTTTTTGAATCCCGGTTGCGTGACCCGACCCAATCGCGGATCGCCTGCGAGCGTAGCGTGGCTGGAAATTAAGGATGGAAAAGTGAATTGGCGATTAGTGCCACTAAGGCAGGAAGTTGACCGCAATCGGCCGCGGGCGGTTCGGTGAACCGCCCCTACCTCGGGAACTATTTTGCTTCTTCCTTCGATCTTTGGCCGAACCAGCTGCGCTTTTTCGGTTTCGGTTCTTCGGTCGGTGTTGGCCCGGCCGGCTCCTTTTCTTTCGGCGCTGCTTCTTCGCGTTGTGCGGCGGGTTCTTTTTGTTTCGGAGCTGGGGCGGTCTCTTTCCGCTTTGGCTTCTTTTCTTCCGCCGGTTTTTCTTCGACCACTTTGGCGGCGTCGACCCATTCGATGAACGCCATGGAAGCGGAATCGCTTTTGCGCTGGCCGAGTTTCACAATGCGCGTGTAACCGCCGTTACGGTCCGTCGATCTGGGCGCGATCTCGTCGAATAATTTTTTAACCGCGGCCTTCTGCCGCAAGATCGACAATGCGTTGCGTCGCGCGTGGAGTGAGCCGTTTTTTCCGAGCGTAACGATTTTTTCCGCGAGCGGCCGGACGGCTTTGGCTTTGGCCAGCGTCGTTTTGATGCGCTGATGCT
>Ga0137361_10002931_pt1 | contig 11004 bp, 7 predicted proteins | sample Mad1_80_16metaG_FD_104923 | JGI IMG/M metagenome (GOLD analysis project Ga0137361, IMG submission 104923) | Vadose zone soil microbial communities from Angelo Coast Range Reserve, California, USA - Mad1_80_16 metaG | ecosystem: Environmental > Terrestrial > Soil > Vadose zone | place: USA... | reverse complement strand
GACTTGTCGCGGACGCTCTGCCATTCGGGATCGTCGCGGAAGGCTTTCCAGTTGGCGGTGGCGGCATCCCGGCTGGGATGCGCGAGGATGTAGACGAGCGTCTTGCCTTTGAGCGGTTCGTCGAGAGGCGTCCAGTAGGCCACGTTTCTGATGCCATGTTTTTCGAACAGTTGCATGGTGTGGTCCCGGAAACGGCGAAGCAGGTCGTCGAGCTTGCCCTCGAAGACGTGGTAGACGCGGAGTTCATAAACGGTGGTTGAGGTTTGGCCGGGGTTGGTTTTTTCTTGTGGCCCCGCATTCTCGTGTGTAGGTGTTCCCCAGGCTGCTGCCGGGAGGAGCGTCGCTACAGGGAGCGATCGAAGCAAGGTTCGTCTTTTCATGCCGTGGATTCTAGCAGAGCTTTGACGCCAAGTCTCAGGAGGTTGTTCCCTTCGACTCGTCGTCCTTCGCCAAACGAACGAACCAGAGCGCGAGCACTGCATTGATGACGAGGACCGCCGGGAAATAAAACCGGTCATTCAAGCCTGAGAGCCACGCCTGGCCAGCGAATGTGTTGAGGAGCCGTCCCAGAAGGCGGAGTGTGTTGAGTACAAACGCAAGAATCGCCAGACGATGCCATGGGGCGATTAAGTCGCCCCAACCCCTCATAGAGTGTCATACCGTAAGTTATACTTTCTAAATAACTTAACATGAGAACCCGCGACTTTCGTCCTGGCAGAGGGTTTAACAGGATTGGCACGGCTCTACGTGGCGATGGGCCGCGCCCAGGGAAAGACACGAGAACGCCCAGCAAACGCCAGAAAGGTGAGAATCATGCGTATCGCACGCTTACTCTGTTTGTTGTTGGTTGCCATGGGAATACTGGCGATACCGGTTCAATCCCGAGCACAAGTTGCCGTGGGCATCTCCGTTCGGATTGGTCCCCCGGTGTTGCCGGTTTACGTACAGCCCATTTGCCCGGAACCTGGCTACATCTGGATTCCTGGCTATTGGGCGTATGGTCCTGACGGCTACTTCTGGGTTCCGGGGACATGGATATTCCCGCCGGAAGAGGGCCTGTTATGGACCCCAGGTTATTGGGGATTTGCAGACGGCTTCTACGTATGGCATGCCGGCTATTGGGGACCCACGGTCGGCTACTACGGGGGCATTAACTACGGCTTCGGCTACACCGGCGTCGGCTTTTACGGCGGCTACTGGCGGGGCCGAACGTACTACTACAACCGCGCAGTAACCAACGTGAAGGTCACGGTCGTCCACAACACTTACAACACAACCGTGGTCAACAACACCACAGTCAATCGCGTCAGCTACAACGGCGGCCCAGGCGGAATAACCGCTCGGCCGACGCGCGCGGAAATGGATGCGGCTCGCGAGCGCCGCGTCTCCTTGACGGCCGAGCAAACGCAACACTTCGAAGCGGCTAGATCGAACCGCGAATTACTCGCTTCCGTCAACCACGGACGACCCGAGGTTGCCGCCATCGAGCGGCCGGGCCGATGGAACGACCGTGGCCGGGGCCGGGGCCGGAACGCAAACGACAGAGTCGGCGGGGAGAATCGTCCTCCGGAAGTTCTGAAGGAAAAGGATCGCCGGGAGAACTCGCCGCCAGGTCGCGGCCGCCCAGACCGTCCGTCTGACTGGCGTCCACCGGAAGGCGTAAGGGAAGACAACCGTTCGCGGAATGACCGCCGCACGTTTGGCGACCGGCGATCCGACTCGCGGCGACCCGACGCCAGGCCCGTCAATCCTGGGCTGGAGCAAGAGCAACAGAGAGAAGTAGAAAAGATGCGCCAGCGGCAGGAGGCGGAGCGGCAGAAGGTGGAACGTCAGAAGGCGCAGGAGCAGCAGAAACTGCAACAGCGCCGCGGCGATGAACAACGGCAGCAGCAGCTCCAGCAACGCCACCAGCAACAAATGGAGCAAATGCAGAGCAAGCACGACCAGCAGGCGCAAAAGTTGCAGGAGCGCCAGCGTCAGGAAGTGCAAAAGCAGGACAAAAAGGAACAAAAGGACAGGGGCGGCCGGCCTCCCGGGCGCTAACGAAAACAAGAGAGCATGAACCCAACAGCTGGCCCGCTCCCCATTCTTTGCGAGTGGGAGCGGGGCCAGCGTTTCCTATTAGTGCTTACTGCAAACGGCACGGACGGCTGGGAGATTCGTTCCAGTCGAATGCGCGGAAGGCATCGGTTCGCACGACCAGCGTACGCACACCATCCAATTGGGCCGGAATCGCCCCGTGCTCCCGGCCTTGTTCCAAGTAGACGACCACGACAGCCTCGGAAGGATCCGCCGGGTCGGCTCCCACGCCCACGCCGATGACTACCTCGTCCTGCATCAAGCTGGTGGCGTGCTTTTCCTTGGCCATGAGCGCGCGCTCCATGGAGCCGACAAGAGGTCCGCGAGCGGACGACGTTGGCGTGAGAGCGGCGGCCGCGGCCGGGCAGCTCACCGCCTGGCCCGCGCTGCTAACGAAGTGGACGCCGAAAGCGTTGGTTACGTCGCCGATGGGATTTGCGATCGTCGTCGTACTGCTGCCGGCGAAGAGCAGGGCCACGGGCTCAGCCGCGCTTTGCGTGACAATCAACGAGCCGGAGTCACCCGCTGCGCTAAACGAGCTGCCGTTCACGAGCACCTGGTTGAGGTAGAGGATCGTGAACTTTTTGCCCTTGCCGCAACCTTTTTGATACTGCACAAGAACGTTCGTATTGACGGAATTGATCGTCGCGCACGTCAGTCCGGTCGTGCGGCCGCTTTTGGCAACTGCCAAGCCCACTGTCGGCGTGGCGAGAGTGCTTGAGGGAATTCCCACTTCTAGGATGGACCCCTTCGTATCCACCGCGCCGCTAACGATCTGCGCCAGTGCCGCATCAACGTTGTCCGTCCCGAGCGGCTTGGTTTCGGAGAAATGCGCGACGATATGAGAGTTCGCTGCCGTCAGACGGCAGCCCACGTCCACCAAGCCGGGTTGCGAGATGTCATCTCCAACGGTGGCGGTGTCCGAGTCGGCAAGCACGTGGTTGTTGCTGAGAATGAATTGGTTCGTGCCATCGGTCACCAGCGCGCCCAGCGTTCCAGAGCAACAAAATCTTCTTGTGATGTCGTGGACATTGCCTCCGGACGTTCCGAGACTAATCGGGAGTGGCTGTTCGACTTGGTTTGCGCTCTGGGCCAGCGCCAAACCCACGGAAAAGAGAACGGAGCAGAAGAAACCGAGAAAAGCAAAACGGCGTGCGCGAGAAACCATAGTGGCCTCCTTCGAGGGATGCAGGGGGAAACTCAACGGTCGGGGCGAATCCGATTCCCGATTAGACCACAGGCCGCGCCACACCGCAACCAAGTCCAAGCGGCGCACTCGGAGGGTGGAGGAAGGTGGGGCCGCGGGCGAAACAGGGGACGAGAGCAGAATCTGGGATGGTACTTGTAGTACGCCAAATGTTCTCGGGGCTTGGAAGTTTTGCCCCTGATTGAGCGCTGAGGTAAATGTAAACGGTTTAGTTTGAGTACGTTAAAAGGGCAACGGGTGGAAAAGGCGCTGCCTCCAAATGGGGCGGGAGGTGCTTATGCAACTGACCAAAAGGCACTACCTAATGGTTGTTGGTTCGGCACTGCTTGCCGTGGTGCTGGGGGTTGGCGCTGCTACTCTGCCAGATCGCTCAGACCCGATGACGGTGCCGGAACAGACCGCGATCCACGTAACTCTGGATCAGGCACTGGCCAGTAACCAGAGCAGACCGGGAGACCACTTTGAAGCGACGGTCACAGAACCGGTCATCATAGAAGGCAAAACAGTGATCCCTCAGGGTGCACACGCTGAGGGGTTTGTGGTTGACGCAAAGCAGTCGGGAAGGCTGATGGGGCGGGCACGGTTGCAGCTAGCGCTGCAAACCGTGGCCGTGAACGGACAGAACTATGATGTCCGCACCACTGCCGCCCGGAGAGCAGGCGGAGACCACAAGAAACGCAACTGGGTGTGGATCGGTGGCGGAGCCGGCGGAGGAGCCTTGATCGGCGCACTTGCCGGCGGCGGGACGGGCGCGCTGATCGGCGGGCCCGTGGGCGCAGGAGCCGGAACGACGGTTGCCCTTCTGACCGGAAAGAAGGACATCAAACTCGGCGCCGAGACTCCGCTGACGTTCAGGCTGGCTGAGCCAGTGACGATCGATGTGAAAGGCTGAGCGTTTGCTCTGACCTTTGACAGAGAAAGTCTAAATGGGCGTCTAAAAAGCGGGCGGTTTTCTCTCGAAGAGAGGGAGAGCCGCCCGCTCTCTTTTTATGGAGGATGGCATGGCGCCGAGGAACGCGGGCTCGATGATTTGCAGCACGCGGCAGAATTTTGGGGGCAAGTCCTTATTTATTTGCTGCGCCTCGGGCCTTGGCGGCGGAGGGTGCTTCCACGGGGCGGCCACCGACCGCCTTCATGACCTGGAATTGCACGGGCTGCTGCCGCTGCACTGCCTTAGACACGGCATCGCTTTCCTTCCAAAAGACCAGAGGCCCCACGCGGGCGTCCCAGTCAACGTAAAGCGTGTCGCCCGTATTCACCTGGTTGGTGGCCAAGAGGTTGGCCAACGGGCAGACGAGGTGGCGTTCGATGGCGCGCTTGAGGTGGCGCGCGCCGTAGCGCCGGTCCGTGCCTTCTTGCAAAAGGAATTCGCGGCCGGCATGGGTCACCCGGAACACGAACCGGCCATTGGCTGTCTCCAAGACGCGCTTCTGCACCGCTGCCAACTCGATCGCAAGCACTTCCGCAAGTTGCTCCTGCCTTAATGGACGGAAGACCACGACTTTGTCCAGGCGGTTCATGAATTCCGGGGAAAACTTCCGTCGCGCCGCTTCCGCCGCAGTGCGTTCCACTTTCTGGTCAAGACCTGAGATGGGCTTATCCTGCGGTTGGATGAATCCCATTCCGCCGTGCATCAACTCGGTAATCTCCCCGCCGCCGAGGTTTGAGGTCATGAAGATCACCGTTTGCGACAGGTCCACTCTGCGATTGTCGCCCAGTGTCAACGTGGCCTTGTCCAGCATGCCCAGAAGGAGCTGCCATAGTGCGTCACTGGCCTTCTCGATCTCATCGAACAGGAGGAAGCTCAACTTCAGCTTGTCCGTGTGGTTTGCCGACAAAGCTTCCTGCGTGATCAACGGATGGGTTTCGCGATGGCCGAGATAACCCGGGGGAGAACCAATCAGCTTCGAGATTTCATGCGAATGCTGAAATTCTCCGCAGTCCACCTTGATTACAGCTCGTGGGTCGCCAAAGAGAATCTCCGCAGCCGCTTCGACGATGCGCGTTTTGCCGGACCCCGTGGGCCCCAGGAACAACAGGCTTCCTACGGGGCGCCCAGGCGAATTCAAGCCGGCACTGAAGACCTGGTACAGATCAACCATCGCCTGCACCGCCTCTTCCTGGCTCACGATCTTCGCTCGCAGGGCCTCCTCAAACTCCGCCGCATCGGAACTGCGAAGTGTGGAATCGAGAATCGGTTGAGTGCACATGGCGCCCTCCTAAGGAAGCCTCCGCTTGAGGATGACTCTTGCGGGAAGGATCTGAGCAGACAGGTCGAGCTTGAGTTCAGCGTTCAGGAAATAGTGGTTGCGGGGGACTTGGCGTATCAGTGCGCGCGTCGCGCGGGGTCTCTCCTTAAGGCGGACCAGGCATGATCGTTCCACGCTGCCTGGCCGATGAATCTTGGGCCGTTTAATCTGCTGCCACATGTTTCTGGGCAACTCCGCTCGGTGAGAGCAACGACGAAGGGGGCGGCCAAATATGCTGGCCTTTGGGGTCTGCATCGTGGGCCGGAGATCCTCCATTCGCGGCGCTTCTTGCCCGAAGCTAAACTACCTTTGGGTAAGCGGCAATACAATCGGGCCAAAGCAGCAACCGCGCGAAGGAAGATGCCGGTTTTTGGGAGGTTATTGGGCCCGCATTTCCGTGGCAGGTGAAGACCCGATGGTCCGTTTGGTTAAAGCTTCTGTGGCGCTAAGTCATTGGAAAGGTTTGGCTTCGCGGCTATTTATTGGCGGAAAGACTGGTCCACTTCGGGACTGAAGCGTGAGCCGACATGAAGGATTCGGCATCCGGTGCAGGCGCGGGCTACGTGCCTATCCCATGTTTGAAGCCTTTCTGATGCTAGGCAGAGTCATACAAAATTGATAGAGCGCTACTCGAAGCGCAAGGCGACGAGGGGGTCGATGCGTGTGGCGCGGCGCGCGGGAATGTAACAAGCCATGAGAGCAACGGTCATCAGCAACAATGTGATGCCGCCGTAGGTGAGAGGATCGGCGGCGCTGACGCTATAGAGCAAGCCGGAAGCGAGGCGAGCAACCGGAAAGGCGACCACCAAACCGACTGCCGCACCCAGCGCGGCCAAGCGCATTCCCTGACTGAGCACGAGGCGGAGGACTTGCGCGGGCTGCGCGCCCATGGCCATGCGAATGCCGATTTCCGCGGTGCGTTGCGCGACGGAGTACGCCAGGACGCCATAAATCCCGATTGAAGCGAGAATCAGCGCGAGAAAACCGAAGAGTCCGAGCAGGGCGGCGCCCATGCGGGCAGGCCAAAGCCCCTGCGCGAGAAGCTGCTGAACGGTGAGGCCATTGGTGAGGGCAAGATTCTTGTCCAGTTGCTGAACTTGTGTACGGACAGTGGCGAGAACGGATTCGGGATTGCCGGTGGTGCGCACGACGAGCGTGGCGAAGGGAGAGTATTGCTGGCGCATGGGGAAATAAGCGACAGGCTGGGGGTCCTCCCCGATGCGGATGACGATGGAAGTTGCAACGACGCCGACAACCTGCAGCATCGTTGGAGTCGTCACGATGGAGAAGCGCTTGCCGAGGGCTTCCTGACCGGGCCAGAGAAGATTGGCGGTGGCCTCGTTGATGATGACTACCGGCGTGGTGTTTTCGCGGTCGAACTCGGTGAAATCGCGGCCTCGGAGGAAGGGAATACGGAGCGTATCGAAGTGGCCCGGGGTCACGTAGTCCAAGTTGACAAGAGTGCCGCGGTTGTTGGGGTCCGTCTGCTCCCCTTCTCGAAAGACGGTGCCCGCCAAACCGCCGCCGAAAATACCGTTGGAGGAGACAGCAGCAGCGGCGACGCCGGGGATGGATTTGGCGCGATCGATGGCGTCGCGGAAGAACTGCTGGCCGTGGTCGGCGTCGTAGCGCAAGGCCCCGAGGTCGAAAAACAACTGAAAGAGATTCTTGGACTCGAAGCCGGGATTGAATTGCTGGGCATTCTGCATGCTGCGGAGGAAGAGGCCCGAGCCGACGAGTGCGACCAGAGCGAGAGCAATTTCGGAAATCACGAGCAGGCTGCGCATGCGGTTGTGAGTCCAGCCGAGCGCGCCGCCGCGGCCGCCGAGCTTGAGGACTTCATTCAAATCCGTGCTGGAAGCCTTGATGGCAGGGATGATGCCAAAGATGAGGCCGGTGAGAATTGAGACAAGGAAAGTAAAACCCAAGACACGTCCGTCGAAGGAAAGGTCAATGGAACCGTCGGGAAGAAAGGGCGGGCGGAAGGACCACAAAAGTTTGCGGCCCCAGAACGCGACGAGCAAGCCGGCAACGCCACCGAGTAAAGAAAGTACGGTGCTTTCGGTGAGGAGTTGACGGACGAGGCGCGCACGTCCTGCGCCAAGAGCGGCACGGATGCTCAACTCTTTTTCTCGCTTGGCCGCCTGCGCCAGAAGCAGGTTGGCGAGGTTGACGCAAGCGATGAGCAGGACCAACCCAACGACACCCATAAGGATGCCGCCGGCGAGAGAGAATTGGCGGCGCTGATTGATACCGAGCGCGGATTCATTCAGCGGAAAGAGGACGACGGTGCGGCCCTTGTTGTCGCGCGGATACTCCTTTTCAAGACCTGCGGCGATGGTCTTCATGGCCGCTTCCGCCTGCTGAACGGTAACGCCAGGCTTCAAGCGGCCCGCGATAGAGAGCCAGCGGAAGCGGCGGTTATTCTCGAGAGCCTTGATCTGCCCGGAGAGGATGTAATCGCGCATGCTGAGGGGGATCCAGAGCACATCGGGCGGGCCAAGGGAGACGATGCCCTTAAAATCGGGCGGGGCAATCCCGATGACGGTGTACGAGGTGGCGTTGAGAGTGATGTTTTGGCCGATGACATTGGTGTCGGAACCAAATTTCCTTGTCCAAAGGCTGTAGCTGAGAACGGTAACCGAGCCGGAGCCAACTTTCTTGTCCTCATCGGGGAAAAAAGTGCGGCCGCGATAGGGTTTCACGCCGAGAACGTTGAAGAAGTTGGCGCTGACGAGCACGCCGTTTACTTGCTGGGGTTCGGCGCGGCCACCCAAATTGAGAGGCAAGGGAAAGACGACGGCAGAGAGGCCTGTGAAGACGGAGTTGTGGTCGCGATAGTCTTCGTAATTGGGGAGGGAAGTGCCGGTGAGCCGAAAATTGGCATTGGTATCGATAGTCTGGGCGTCGCGAGTGAACATTTCGGCGAGACGGGATGGCTCCTCGACGGGGAGGGGATGGAGGAAAACGGCGTTGATAATAGTGAAGATAGCCGTGTTGGCGCCGATGCCCAAAGCCAGGGAAAGAATGGCAACCAGAGTAAAACCGGGGCTCTTGCGGAGCATGCGGATTCCACTGACGAGGTCCTGGCGAAAGGTCTCGAGCATAGGCGCACCCCTGAACCGCCAAGGCATTAAATCACAACACTATAGACGCATAGAAAGGAGTTCGGTGAACCCCGCGGATGAAGGATTTGGGGAGAGGCGCTCGAGCTAGTGCCGTTCCAGCTATCTAGGCCGAACGGAGGATCAAGACCTCATTTCAACGCGTGGAGGCAATCGTTCCAAAAGGATTCGCTCCCATAAGTTGGAACGGCATTAGAGGGACTTCAAAAACTGAATGACCGCCTCTCGTTCGGCAGGCTTCAGCTTTTCAAATCGTTCCGTTACTTCCCTGGCTTCTCCGTGGTGGCGGAGGACGGCATCGAGCAGGGTCACGGAGGCGCCATCGTGCATCAGGCGGGAGTGGAGGCGGACGCCCCAGAGAGGAGCGGTGCGGATCTTGTTTGCCGTGTTATTGAATTCGAGGAGGGAAAGATTTTTCCAGGTGATCTGGTACATGTTCTTGCCGTAATGCTCGACCATGGCCTGGACGAAGCCGTCGCCGGTGCCGACATCGTGGAGTAAGAAGTCGCCATAGGGGTGAAAGGTCTTAGCACCGAGTGCGGGCGGAACGGCGAAAGCGCCACCGTTGATTGAAGTACCGGCGGGGGCAGTGGTCAGCGTGGAAACGTGGCAGATGGCGCAGCCGACTTTGTCAAAGAGCGCCCCGCCCTGCTTCGCTTGAGGAGTTCCGGCAAGCTGGGTGTCGCGGGGGGGAGCTTCGGTGGCACGCATGAAGCGGGCGAAATGGTCGACATCGGCGAGACCGTCCGCACCAGGCGTGTCGTTGGGCTCCGAGGCGGTGTTGCAGAGTTTGGTCACTTCGTCGGGGAAAAGTTTCGTGGTGATGCCCATTTCGTTGAGGTAGGCATCACCGGAGAAGGACAGCAGGCTGGCCTGCTGGTCTTTCCAGCCGAAGCGGCCGACGGCGGTATGACCGGGAGCTTCGACGACGGGAACATAGAGCGCCTGACCACAGATTTTGCCCTTGTGCTTCTTGCACTGATCCTTGGCGAGGTCGAGGAGCGTTTGATCGGCGAGGGCCTCTACGAAACCGTCACCGAGAACATTTAAGGAAACGCGGAAAGTGCGGATTTTTTCGGAATCCGGGACGTGTTCCTGGATTTCGGTGTTGGGAAACGCACCGCTGGGGCAGATGGCGCGATCGTTAATCAAGGTGCGGCCCTTGATGATTTCGGCGCCGTGGTTAATGGGGATTTCCGGATTCTGAAACTGGCCCTTGGCATCCTTGTGGCCGACGCGCAATTCGGTGACCTGGCTGGAGCCGCCGGAGGTGGGATTCTGGTGGCACTCGCGGCAGGATTGCGCATTGTAGAGAGGACCGAGGCCGTCGGGGACATTCTCGATGCCGTCGAACTTGGCTTGGTCGGCTTGGTGCGTGGCATCGTCTACAAAGCCGTTGCTCTTGTTGTCGAGGCCGGTGGGCGCTTCGGAGGGCTGAGAGGCAAGGGCAAAAAGAGCTGCGCACAACAGGCAAATAGAGAGAAGAACCTTCATGGCGACCTCGGGAGGGCTGCCGAGAAACTTATCCCACTACACAGTGAATGCCAAGAGAAAAATGGAAGGGAGAAGCAGGGGCCGAGATTATAAAAAGCTAAACGGGGCGGCGGATGCCGAGTTTGCGCATGCGCGCCTGGAGTGTGGTGCGCTTCATGCCGAGGAGGACAGCGGCGCCTTTGGGCCCGGCGATGCGCCACTCGGTTTGGCGAAGCGCGCGAAGAATGTGCTGGCGCTCGGCCTCTTCGAGGGTGGAAATAGAGGACGTTGACGAGGTAGAGGAAATTAAGGAGGTAAAGGAAGACTCCGTACCAGGTGTTGAGATGGAGGAGGCGGATTTCAACTCCGAGACGGGGACACGGAGCTCTTTGCCGGGGGAAAGCAGAACGGCTCGCTCGAGGAGGTTTTCGAGCTCACGGACATTGCCTGGCCAGGAATAGTTGGCGAGGGCGTCCATGGCGTCCGCCGGAATGTACTCTACGGCTTTGTTGAGGCGGCGGCTGAATTTTTGGACGAAATAGCGGACGAGGAGGGGCACGTCCTCGCGGCGCTCGCGGAGGGCGGGGATTTGGATGGGAAAAACGTTGAGGCGGTAGTAGAGGTCACTGCGGAAGGTGCGTTCGGCAACGAGTTTGGCGAGATCGCCGTTGGTGGCGGCGACGATGCGAACATCGACGCGCTGGGTGCGGTTGCTGCCGAGACGCTCGAACTCCTGCTCCTGGAGGACGCGGAGAAGCTTGGGCTGGAGCTCGAGCGGGAGGTCGCCGACTTCGTCGAGAAAGAGGGTGCCGCGGTCGGCGAGCTCGAAGCGGCCTATTTTCTGGTTGATGGCGCCGGTGAAAGCTCCGCG
>Ga0137361_10002930_pt1 | contig 11006 bp, 8 predicted proteins | sample Mad1_80_16metaG_FD_104923 | JGI IMG/M metagenome (GOLD analysis project Ga0137361, IMG submission 104923) | Vadose zone soil microbial communities from Angelo Coast Range Reserve, California, USA - Mad1_80_16 metaG | ecosystem: Environmental > Terrestrial > Soil > Vadose zone | place: USA... | reverse complement strand
GAAACAAGAGCCGGTCTTGCTCCTCTCGCGAGGAAGGCTGGAAGCGTGGCTGGAACGCTCAGAACCCCCTGTGCTTTAGCCAGGGGAGCATTCAGATGTACATGGTCAATTCACTATACAAAAAGCCCCGTTGCTGCAACTGGCAACGGGGCCTCTCGCGAAACCGCTATCTTAGCCAATCAACTCTTCCATTTGAGCCAGGTGCGAATTGAATAATTGCAGGGCCTGGCGGATTGGCTCCGGTGAAGTCATATCTACTCCAGCCTTCTTCAGCAATTCAATACTGTAATCGGAGGAGCCGGAACCGAGGAACTTCAAGTAGCGGTCAACGGCGGGCTTACCCTCGTGCAGAATCTGTTGCACCAGGGAAGAGGCTGCCGATATACCTGTTGCATACTGGTAGACATAGAAGCTGCTGTAGAAATGCGGTATACGTGCCCACTCGATGTCGGTCAGTTCATCAACCACGGCTACTCCGCCATAGTACTTCTCATTGAGGGCACGGTACATAGCGCTTAGTGTATCTGCCGTAAGCGGTTCGCCCTGTTCGGCTCGACTATGTACCTCCCGTTCAAATTCCGCAAACATTGTTTGGCGGAAGAGGGTAGCCCGGAAATCTTCCAGCGAGTGGTTGAGTATTGCCAGCTTCACAGCAGGATCAGGGTTTGTCTTCAAGAGGTATTCGGTAAGCAAACCCTCGTTCAGCGTCGAGGCAACCTCGGCCACAAAAATGGTATAGTCGCCATATTGATAAGGCTGAAAATTGCGCGTAAAGTAAGAATGCATCGAATGCCCCAGTTCATGAGCCAGCGTATACATGCTATCGCGCTTGTTCTGGAAGTTCAGCAGGATGAACGGGAGCGTTGTATATGCTCCTCCGCTGTATGCTCCACCACGTTTCCCAGGCGTCTCATAGACATCGATCCAGCGATTTGTGAAAGCCTGTTTAAGGGTATTGACGTAATTTTCACCTAATGGAGCCAACCCGGCCAATACCGTATCTCGGGCCTGCTGATAGCTTATCTCGTCATCGGTCTCTTCAACGATGGGCACATACAGATCGTACATATGCAACTCATCGAGTTTGAGGATGCGCTTGCGCAGCTCCATATAGCGATTGAGCAAGGGGATATGCTCGCCGACCGTCTCTACCAGGTTGTTGTAGACGCTGACCGGGATATTGTAGCGTGCGAGGGCTCGCTCAAGAGAAGTAGCGTAGTTACGCTGCTGGGTATAAAAGGTATCATTTTTTACCTGGGCAGAGAGCGTGGCGGCAATAGTATTACGCTGCTTGAGGAAGGTGTTGTGCAAAGCCTCAAAAGCCTCTTTCCGCACCCGCCGGTCTGCGCTGCGAATGAAGACCAGGTAGTTTCCTTTTGTCAGCTCGACCTCTTCGCCCGCCTCATTCGTGATGGTAGGGAGCTTCAGGTCGGCATTATCAATCATGGAGAAAATGGAATCGGGAGCTTCGGAAATTTCTCCCGCGGCAGCCAGGATCGCCTCTACTTCTGCGGAACGCACATGTGGTCGCTGGCGATTCAAATCGCGCAACTGCTGTCCATATAGTTCCAGGCCGCGATTCTCGCGCACGAATTGATCCAATTTCTCCTGCGGCAGTGCCAGAATTTCCGGCTCAATATAGGAGGCTGCTGTTGAGGCTCGAACATAGAGTTGCATGGCGCGGTCGTACATACCCTGATACAAACTGTTCGTGGTATCTTCGTCCCTACGCATGGAAGCATAAACAAACAGGCGCTCAATCTGTTCAAACAGTTCATCACGTTTCTGCAATACGTGCAAGAGAGCCTGCCCGCTTTGAGCTAATGTACCCTTGAGCGCTTCGAGTTCCGGCAGGCGGCGCTGAAGTGCCTGAAAATCACGATTCCAGTCTTCATTGGATGGAAAGATACTCTCCAGGTCCCAGGTATATTCCTTTGGGATATCATTTCGCTTCGTTAATGTCTGCAATGTATATTCTCCTTAAAAAAAGTGTGGTTAACTAAGAGCTGTGGTGCTAGAACGAGGTGGTCATCTGGCCTGTGACCTGTTCCCGTACTTGAGGAGCTTAACCCACGAGCAATTTTAATTAGGTCTATTGTATCACGACTGAGAAAAAATATGAAGCCAGTTTTATCTCAAGGTTTCATCAAGAACTGAATGGCAAAAAAAATAACATATATGTGCTGGAACGATATATGATGCAGAGGTTACGAATTGTACCCCTGCATCATTTTTATTGATCCACGATTGTAAAGGCGACCGAATCTTAGCTTTCGAGCAGCAGGTCTTCTCTATTCCCCCATTTTTCCAGGAAGCGATAGTAATTCCGTTTGATCAAACGAGTGCGCTCAGCATCAGGCAGCTCTGCATCCTGTTGCATGGGATGGCATAACAGAGGCAAATCGGGCGTTAGTATGGCACGAGCGCCTGTATCGCGGACCGCAAAGTTGAAATCGATATCCATATAGTATGGAAAGCGGTAACGTTCATCGAAGAGTCCTGTCATCTTGAGCAGGGTACGCGGAAACGCCATACAAGATGCGTCTATGGCCTCTACCTCCGATGCAGAACTCTCCTCAAAATGCCGCAGATCGTCGGTGAGCAAGCCGCGCAAACCCGTAATGCCCACATTGCTAACAGCAAGAGACCGGTCAAGTGGTGTAAAAACGTCACCGGTCAGTTCGACGCCTACATCGAGTAGCAGGATGTACTTGCCTGTACTCTGCTTCAAGCCAATATTTCGCGCCTCCGCTTCGCCAGTTGGACGAGATGTACGCAGAACGTGAAGGTTTGGAACATCACGCTGCAACTCCCTCGCCCAGGTGTATATTTCATCCTGCGAAGCATTATCGACCAGCATAATTTCAAACGTGTTATTTCCCGCGAAGCGTACGACGCTTTCAATACAGCATCGCGCCTGCTCAAAATTGTTACGAGCCAGGATGTTGACCGAAAACAGACAACGATCTGGAATTTGGAGTAGTGAAGGCACCTGGCGAGCTGTACGATAAACCTCCCCATCAACCTCAACGCTCGGGAGTATTACCAGGTGCGCACCGTGGGGATTATCTTTGATACCATAACCGGCCTCCTCAATTTGCTGTTTGAGTTCATCAGCACGAGCATAATGTCCTCTTTTGCGAAGGGTATCACGCTCGTGCGAAAGCGCCAGAATGTCTGGGGGAATGGCATGATGAGATGATTGTAGAGCCATATTTTTATCCTTCTTTTCACTACTCAATTTTTCCGTCATAAGAGAACCTGGATTACCAGCCCAGGGCAAGACCATCACAACGGGGATCGGCACCTCCTTCGAATACATGGGTAGAAGGATCGACGCGGATGACCTGGGCGTGCCCCATGCCGTCCTCCCATGGTCCTTCAACGATGGTACGATGACCAAGCATATCAAGCAGGAAAGGCACATCCCTGGGGAAACGATTCTCCAGCATGACTACCTCAGCTACATTGCGCTGTTCATATCCTTCCACACCACGCTGGAAATGCATCAGGTCTTGCTGCCTGCGCGCTGTGCCAATGCTCATCGCCCCGCTGCGCCAGCGCGGAGCCGCTATTGCCTGCTGGACATTTTTGCCGAAATCAATCATTGTCGAGAGCAACTGCACGTGTATCGGCGGCTGCGCATCTCCTCCCATTGTACCCAGCGCCATATATGGTATCCCGTCACGCAGCACCATTGCGGGCGTCAGAGTATGCATTGTGCGCTTGCCGGGCTGCAAGTAATTGACATGACGTGGGTCCAGTGAGAAGTATGCCCCACGATTATGCAATAATACGCCTGTGTCGCCTCCAACGATACCACTGCCAAAACGATTGAAGAGGCTTTGAATTAGCGAAACAATGTTGCCTTCGCTATCCGCCGTGCTGAGATACATGGTATCCCCATCTTTTTCAAGGCCCGCCGCAACATTTAGCGATGCTTTCTGGGCATTGATACGCTGGCGCTGCTCTTCAGCATAAGCCTTGTCCAGGAGGCGCTCGACCGGCACATCGACAAAATCTGGATCAGAAACGTAGTGATCGCGGTCGGCAAACGCCAGTTTCTTGGCTTCCAGCAACAGGTGAATATATTCGGCAGTCTGATAGCCAAGCACTTTCAGATCAAAGCCTTCAATGATGTTCAACATTTCCAGGGCCGCGATACCCTGCGAGTTCGGCGGAAACTCATAAACATCATAGCCGCGATAATTCGTCGAGATGGGTTCCACCCAATCGGAATGATGCTGCTGCATATCTTCCATACGGAGAACCCCACCGTTTCGTTGCACGTAGTCCGTAATCGTACGCGCCAGGGGGCCGCGATAGAAGGCATCACGTCCTTCTGTGGCGAGCATACGATATGTGCGAGCCAGGTGTGGCTGGCGCAACATTTCTCCAGTTCGTGGTGGTCGATTGTCTGGCAGAAACACACCCGCGCTACCTTCCCATTGTTTCAAAATCGGTTCAGCCGATGAATGTAACCACTCACTCAATTTGCTGGTGACGGGCATACCGTCTTCGGCAAACGCGATGGCGGGGGCAAAGATGGCTTCCGGCGCAAGCGTTCCGAAGCGCTCCATGGCCTCAAACCAGCCATCGACCGCTCCTGGAACATTGATGGTGAGTGGGCCACGCTCAGGTATCTGCTTCAAGCCTTTAGAGGCAAACAATTCGGGCGTCATCCCTTGTGGAGCACGGCCACTACCATTCAGCGCATACAGCCGCTGTGTTCCGGCATGCCAGATGAGCATGAAGACGTCGCCACCGGCCGAACAAGTGGAAGGGTACACGACTGTCATTGCAGCATTGGCGGCAATTGCTGCATCTATTGCATTGCCGCCCTGCGTGAGTATTTGCAGGCCTGCCTGTGTTGCGAGATAATTGGCGCAGGCAACCATACCACGAGAAGCGAAAACAGGTTGGTCGGAGAGCATGACAGGAGACTCCATTTCTTACATGGGGCGCCGACGATTTGTTGTGCATTGCGTATATTATACCATTAAAAACAGGATGAGACAGTGAGATATGAACCTGGCGATCCCCGCGGGGATCGCCAGGTTCATATCTCACTGTCTCATCCTGTTACATTTCCTTTTTCTGATCTTCGGCCAATTCCTTTATGCGTTGTACAGAATCTTTGTGGCAGATCACGGTCTTATCCTGCATTTCGACCACAATTACATCCTCCAGGCCAATGGTGAAAACCTGGCGTGGCGTATCATTATACACGAAGATATTCTGACTGCCCAGTTCCTGGTGATGCCCGAGTCCTCTGACACCTTGATCGTTGGCGGGGAATAGCGAACCATACTGTTCCCAATTTCCTACGTCGTTCCAACCGATGTCAACAGGGATCACAACGAGGTTCTTTGTTTTCTCAAGGACGCCATAGTCGATAGAAATAACCTGCAATGCCGGCCAGAGTTCATCTAGTGTTGCACGTTCCCGTAGCGTTCCCATGGCATCGACGATGGTATCAATCTTTCTGGTCAATTCAGGGAGGTGCGTATGAAGTTCGGCCAGGATTGTCTCTACCTTCCAGATAAACATGCCGCTATTCCATACGTAGTGACCGTCCTCCAGGTAGCCCTGGGCGGTCAACAGGTCTGGCTTTTCCACAAAGCGCTCGCCACGAAAGGCCTGATGGTCATAGTCCTCAGTTATTGGATCCGCGTAGCGAATATATCCATAACCGGTTTCTGGTGCAGTAGGTTTGATGCCGAGGGTTACAAGATATCCCTGTTCAGCTAATGCGTAAGCAAGTCGCAGCGCTTTCTGCAGCGCCTCAGGATTGGTAATAACATGGTCAGCGTGAAACGAAGCCATGATTGCCCATGGGTCTTGCCGGGCAATAGTTGTAGCTGCCCAGGCAATGGCAGGCGCCGTATTACGCCCCATAGGCTCTCCAAGAATACGTGATACCGGAATGGTCGGCAGGTGTTCATGCACCAGTTCAGCCATACTACGCCCTGTCACCACCCACGACCTTTCAGGTGAAACGAGCGAGGCAACCCGCGCCAGGGTTTCCTGAATCATACTGTTACCATTGGGCAAAGGCAAAAATTGTTTAGGGAAACTGGGTGTGCTGAGCGGCCAGAGGCGGGTGCCACTTCCACCGGCCAGAATAACCGCATTGAAATGTTCCATACTCGATTTCTGTTCCTTCTCATCATATTGTAGAGGCTACCAGCGCTTTCACGCCTGTATTAACCTTTAATGCAAGGATTGTATATGGGTTCAGGCGTTGTGTCAAACGTACGCTGTCTATACTTGCCTCTACTCACAGGTATATAATACGAAAAGGTGATGCAACGAGGCACTCCACAAACATAACTCGTATACCAGGCGTACCACACCCACGTGCGTGCGTACAAAACGCTTGCCAGTTACAATGGGCAAGACTTGCTCAAAGAGCATGACACTAAAGAGGAGTTTTTCGGGTTGATTGAAGAGGCTCAGGAAGCTGAACTTACCACGCCAGGACATCCCCCCAAGGTAGAGAAACGAGCGGGCCTGCACCGTCTGCAAGCCCGCAGATTGACCGCCATTGAAATTGCAGAGGGTGCTTTGCTGGCCGATATCGGTGTGATCTTTCAACTGGCAGCTATTTACTTGCCCGTTGGTGGCGATGTGCTGCGGCTGCTTATTCCCATTGTATTCGCCATCATCGTCCTGCGCCGCGGTCTCTATGTCGGCTGCATGAGTTTATGTGTGGCGCTTTTCCTGATCGGAGTAACCACAGGTCCGAGCAATCTAATACTTATGATGCTAGAAGGGCTGGCCGGTCTATTCCTGGGTGTGACGATGAAATATCGTATACACCAGCTCATCATTCTTTTCCTGGGTATTACTTGTAGCGCATTTCTGCTTTTTGCCCTTTTCATTCTGATCGACCTATTCACCGGCATACCGTTCACCGACCTCATCCAGTCTCTTCACCAGGCCTACAATTCATTTGTTTCTTTCATGAGTGGTGTTGCCTCCGGTATTGGACTCGGCGGTTGGTGGCAACATACGCTATTTCCAAAGGTCGATACGCTGGCAAAACTGGCCTTTACCTACTGGTGGGCAGGATTTTACCTGCTCAATTGGGTATTCCTATGTCCTATCGTAATCGTCGTCTACTACATCACCAATCTCTTTGTGCGTATGCTTGGCCATAAGGTGGTTCCATTCCCCGGAGGTATCCTTGATAAGCTGCTGTACCGGACGCTGCGCACAATTGTGAAGCTCATTCCTAAACGGGGTATTGGCAAGCATTGGACCGCACAGGCGTTCATTAAAGAAGTCCGCAGGCAAGGTATTGGGAGGTATAGGACGAAATCGTGAGTGCATCTCCATTGATTGATATTCAATCCATTACCTATACCTATCCTGTCCAGAAAATGAAACGCGAGACACCATCCGTTCCCGCACTTGAGCATGTGAGCCTGCAGGTACAACAGGGAGAATACCTGGCGATCCTTGGTCACAACGGCAGTGGCAAATCGACCCTGGCACGCCACTGCAACGCCTTGCTCACCCCCGACAGCGGCCGCGTCCTGGTGGCGGGACTTGATACATGTGATGGGGAAAAACAACGCACCATTCGAGACATGGTTGGGATGATTTTCCAGAATCCTGATAATCAGATCATAGCCACGGTTGTCGAAGATGATGTTGCCTGGGCCCTGGCTGTACGTGGGCTACCCGCATCGCTCATTGCAGAACGGGTCGCAGATGTGATGGAGGCAGTGGGCATCTCGCACCTGCGCGGCAAACCACCGCACCGGCTTTCCGGTGGTCAGAGGCAGCGCCTGGCAATCGCCGGAGTACTGGCCCTGCGCCCGCAATGCATCATTGCCGACGAAGCCACAGCCCAACTTGATCCGCTCTCCCGCCAGGAAATCGTGACGCTGCTTCACCAGCTTAATAGCGAGTATGGCCTGACAATCATCCATGTCACGCATCTACTTGAGGAAGTTGTCCGCGCACAGCGTATTATTATTATGGAGCAAGGCAATATCATGCTGGAGGGCAGACCGGCAGACATCTTTGCAGACCTGGAACGACTGCGGCAATTGAAACTGGCAATCCCTGAACCCATCGAGTTAGCGGCTCGGCTGCGGGATGCGGGCCTGCCCATCTCGTCAGAGGCGCTGACGGTGGAAGACATAGCACAGGAGATAGCTGGTTGAAAGATCCTATCATTGTTACCCAAAATCTTTCTCATACCTATTCGTCAAATATATCAAACGCCTTACAAAAAGCTGCCCTGGTCGATATTCACCTGGAAATTGCGCGGGGAAGCTGTGTTGCAATTACCGGCGTAACAGGCTCAGGTAAATCAACGCTTGTGCAGCATTTCAACGGTCTACTGCGTCCCACGACGGGCAGGGTTATCGTCAATGGTGTTGATATAAACGCTAAAGGGGCAGACCTGAAAATGTTGCGACAGCGCGTAGGGATGCTGTTTCAATTTCCAGAGGCACAACTTTTCGAGCGTACTGTCTTTGCTGACGTCGCTTTTGGTCCACAGAGGATGAACCTGTCACGCAAAGAGATACGCAAGCGTGTCATTTCTGCTCTGGAGATGGTGGGTTTGCCGCATCATGAATTTTCGCTGCGTTCGCCATTTCAATTAAGCGGTGGTCAGATGCGGCGTGTAGCCCTCGCGGGAGTACTCGCGATGTCACCTACTGTACTGATACTCGACGAACCAACTGTTGGCCTCGATGCAAGTGGACGGGCAGAGTTTTACTCCTACTTGCAGCGTATCAAGGAAGAACAGGGCGTTACTATCGTCCTGGTATCGCATGATATGGCTGAAGTGGCGATGCTGGCCGACTGGCTTTTTGTCTTGCACAACGGTCACCTGGTAATGCAAGGCATGCCGCGCAGTATCTTTACTCAAGGCAATGCACTACGCGAATGGGGCCTGGCCGCACCACCGCTTAGCGAACTACTTCGATTAGTACGCCAGAAAGGAGTCTCCATTCCTGACGACATATTCACGCTTGAAGAGGCTTTTACCTTGCTGAAGGACAAAAGCCAGGCACACTGGATGAGATGAATTTAGATGATAAAGAATATATCCTTAGGGGTCTATTATCCCGGCGACAGTCTACTACACCGGCTACAGGCCAGAACCAAACTCCTGGTCCTGCTCTGGCTGTTCGTATTTCTGACAATAGCAAACCATCGTGAATGGCACTTTGCGCCCTATATCCTGGTGGGGTTGCTGGTAATAGTGGCTACAGGGCTATCGGGAATCTCATTCCGACATATGTGGCAACGCATGTGGTTACTGGTACTGCTCGCTTTTCTTGGTTCAATCGCTAACATTTTCTTCCCTGCAAGCAGCAGTAATCAGGTCCTTTACGCGCTCGGCCCTTTACCCGTCGCTTATTCACTGATACATGGGATAATTCTGATATTCAGTTTTCTATTGATCTTATGCATGCCTTTGCTCTTTCTTCCAATTCTGCCATTAAGGTACTTGAGGAAGCATCGCTGGCTCAGGCGCGTCAGTTTACTACTTGTACTGATTGAGCTTATAGCGTTAGTTTTTTTCTGGTTCACACGAGATGCAGCCATCAACAGCACGCTCCTGGTTGGACCTGTTGATATTACTCATGATGGCATATGGCTGGAGATGAGTTTCTTCGTGGTGTTTCTCGTACTCTATGCCTTCTCGCTGCTGCTAACGATGACAACCACGCCGATTGCGCTAGTCGAGGGGATGACGATTTTATTGACGCCGCTGCGCTGGCTCAGGCTGCCTGTCGATGATTTCGCGTTGATGACATTAATCGCGTTACGCTTCATTCCAACGCTGGTGGAAGAGATTGGGCAGCTAACTAAAGCGCAGACGGCCCGAGGTTCGGACCTTACCCATGGTTCGCTGCGTCAACGCTTACAAAGTTTAGCAGCTTTATTTGTACCGTTTATACGGGGCACATTGCGACGAGCCAGCGAGCTGGCAACGGCGTTAGAAGCCCGTGGCTACCAGTTTGACGGTCACCAGACGCTCCTGCATGAAAAATCCTTCGGGATGGCGGATTACCTGGTAATGGGTACGGTTGTGATGGTGACGGCAGCATCGCTACTTTTGTAGGAAAGGAGAGCGTTTGCAGTCAGCCGCGTTGCCAGAACGTTATGATTATGATATGCTTTGCAGACAGGCAGAGCTACCTGGTTTTGTGCATGTTAGACGTCCGGTATATTGAGTGAGACAGTGGCAAACGAAGGACAACAACCGCCCTTGCCACAGCAGGGGCCATCGGAACAACAACCCTATACTAGCTGGCAATATGACCAGGATAATCCTGATCAAATGGTGCAGCAGTCACCGGTTGGGCCTGCTCAGCCTATATATCCGCCACCGCAATATTCTCCGGCTTATGTACCCTCGAACCAGGGGGGACCACCCCAGCCACAACCGTCACAGAACCCGGGGGTGCCCCCACAACCATTGCCCCAGCAGAACCAGGGAGTTCCACCTCAACCTGTGCCGCCACACTACCAGCGACCGGTTCAGGATATGGGTACCTCACTGGGCTATGGTCAGGGCATGGAATACCAGTACTTCAATGCACCCCAGCCGTCTCAGCCTCTACCGCAATTAAGGCAGGCACGCTTGCAACAATTGCGTGAAGAACGCATGCGTAATCAACAGCGCCGTATGAATCCGGATATCACCAGCCAGATCAAACGAAAGACATCTAAATCACCTGCCATGGGCGTATCTTCACCGGCTGCTCTACCACCACAGATGTCACCATCCGGGAATCCTGGTATGCCGGTGGCAGCGCAGATGTCACCGGCAATGCCAATGCCACCCACCGAGGTGTCGCCATCTCTCATACGTCCGCCCGCACCATCGCCGGGATTGCAACGCAGCCCATCCGGTCCTCCCGTCGAGATAAACCAGGCACAGCCTGCCGCTGTCCCTGCTCAGGATACGGGCATGATGCAAAAAGTACGCATTGGCAGGGCAGCACTGATCTTGCAAGGGGCTTTCATTG
>Ga0137361_10002927_pt1 | contig 11016 bp, 16 predicted proteins | sample Mad1_80_16metaG_FD_104923 | JGI IMG/M metagenome (GOLD analysis project Ga0137361, IMG submission 104923) | Vadose zone soil microbial communities from Angelo Coast Range Reserve, California, USA - Mad1_80_16 metaG | ecosystem: Environmental > Terrestrial > Soil > Vadose zone | place: USA... | reverse complement strand
TTGGAAGGGAGCGGCGGCGCGCACGACCGCGCTCACGTCGGCCGGTGTTCCGCGGAAGGCGGCGCGCAGGGTCTCCAGGTGAGCCAGGCGCTCGCCGCGCGCGACGAGCCGCGTGTCGGCCACGGTGTCGGCGGCGCGCGCCAGCAAATACGCGAGACCGAGGGGCTCGCGCACGCCGCGGGGAAGAATTCTCAGTGAGAGGTAGAAGCTCCGACTGACCTGCCGCAGGAGCTCGCCGAGCAGGTCGTCGGCCATGCTACTCGAAGTCGAAGGGCCTCCGCGGGGGATCGGGCGTGTCCTTCGCCTTCTTCAGGCCTTCCTGGAACTTCCGGTCGAGCAGCTTGCCCTTCTGGGACTCCGCTTCCATCTGCTGGCGGAAGCGCGCCTCGCGCTCGGCGGCTTTCGTCCCGAGCGCGCCCAGCGCCGTGCCAAGGTCGGCGACGGCGCGCTTGGGCGGCGCCGGCTCGTGCGCGATGACGGCGCGCAGCTCGGCGTCGATCGTCAGCTTGCCGTCGCAGCACGGGCACACGATCGTGAACGTGGTGTCGGCCATCGCGCAATCACGGTAGCACGTGTTGACCGGGTCCGCACCACGGCCTACACTCGCGGGCCCAGGAGGAGCCCATGGCCCGATTCATCGCGCTCGGTGTGATCGCCGTCATCGTGCTGTCCGCCGGCCTCGCGCTCGCTCACGGTCCCAACCAGCCGTCCCACCAGGTCGGAAAGCTCGGCGACCTCAAGCTCGAGAGCGGCGAGGTCATCAAGGACTTTGCCATCTCCTACGTGACGCACGGCAAGCTGAACGCCAAGAAGTCGAACGCGATCCTGATGGTCACCGCGATCAGCGGCAACCACCACCGACTGGACTTCCTCATCGGCCCCGGCAAGGCGCTCGACACGAACAAGTACTTCGTCGTGGCGACCGACGCCATCGGCAATGGCCTCAGCACCTCGCCGAGCAACAGCACCGCGCAGCCCCGCATGAACTTCCCGAAGTTCCTCATCCGCGACATGGTGCAGTCGCAGCACCGGCTGCTCACCGAGCACCTCGGCATCGGCCACGTGGTGGCCGTCGTCGGGCCGTCGATGGGCGGCATGCAGGCGCTCCAGTGGGGCGTGAGCCATCCCGACTTCATGGACTCGGTGGTCGCGCTGGTGCCACTGGCCAAGACGCCAGCGTGGTCGGTCACGGTGATGGAGGCGAGCCGCAAGGCGATCATGCTCGACCCGGCGTGGAACGGCGGCAACTACACGAGCCCACCCGAGAAGGGCATCCGCCTCTGGCGCGACATCCTCGGCTTCCTGGCCGCGCGCAGCCCGGAGATGTACCGCGATCAGTTCCAGAACCAGCTCGACGTTCTGCCCTGGCTGGAGGCGCAGGAGACGAATCTGATCCGCGTGTTCGACGCCAACGACTGGATCTACCAGACGTGGGCCTACGACCGGCACGACGTCGGCACGACGCCCGGGATGAACGGCGACTACGTGAAGGCGCTGCGCGCCATCAAGGCCAAGACGATCATCCTGAACGGGACGAAGGACCTGCTCAATCCCGAGTGGGAGCCGCAGGACGCCGCGCGCTACATCCGCGACGTGCGCGTCGTCACGATCAGCCCGGGCACGGTCACCGGCCACGCCGCCGCCGGCGGCGTGTTCCCCGCCGACGTCGATTTCCTCAATCGTGAGATCGGCGTCTTTCTCGACGTGGTGACGGAGCGGGGCAAGAAGCTCGAGTAGGCCTCAGAGCGCCAGCAGCTCGTGGCGGAGCGCCTCGTTGTCCCGCAAGGCGGCGGAGGGGCCGCTGAAGCGAAGCGCGCCCTTCTCCAGCACGTAGACGCGGTCGGCGAGCGCCAGTGAGAACTCGACGTTCTGCTCGGCGAGCAGGATGGTCAGGCCCTCGCGCTTGAGCCGGGCGATCTGCTCGCCCAGGTGATCGACGACGATCGGCGCCAGCCCCTCCGACGGCTCGTCGAGCAGGAGCAGCTCGGGGTTGCCCATGAGCGTGCGCGCGATCGTGAGCATCTGCTGCTCGCCGCCGGACAGGAAGCCGCCGTTCCGTCCGGTCAGCTCGCGCAGCTTCGGGAAGAGATCGAACACGCGGTCGATCGAGAAGTCGTGGCCGCTCCCGCGACGCGCGCTCCGGCTGGCCACGTCGAGGTTCTCCCACACCGTGAGGTCGGCGAAGATCCGCCGGTCTTCGGGCACGAAGCCGAGGCCGGCGCGCGCCACCCGATAGGGCGGCCAGCCCGTGATGTCCCTACCCCTCCATAGAACGCGGCCGGCTTGCGGCGGGGTCAGGCCCATGATGCTGCGCATGGTCGTCGTCTTGCCCACGCCGTTGCGGCCGAGCAGGCAGACGCACTCCCCAGCGTTGACCGTGATCGAGACGCCGAAGAGCACCCGCGACAACCCGTAGGCCGTCTCGATCTCGTGGACGTCGAGCAGCGTGGTCATTGTATCGAGCGGCGCGAGCCCGGCTCGTTCCGCAGGTGGCGTGGCCTGGGCAGGCGTGGTGTCATCGTAACGAGCGACGTGAGCCCGGCTCGAACCGCGGGTGGCCTGGCCTGGGCAGGCGTGGTGTCATCGTAACGAGCGGCGCGAGCCCGGCTCGCTTCGCAGGTGGCCTGGCTTGGGCGCCCGGGGCTTCATCGCGCGCGCTCGCCCAGATAGACGCGCCGGACCTCGGGGTCACTGCGCACCTCGGCGGGCGCGCCCTCGGCGATGAGCCGTCCCTGGTGGAGCACGCTGATGCGCTGGGCGATGGAGAAGACGACTTCCATGTCGTGCTCGGTGAACAGCATCGTGAGGCCTCGATCACGGGTGATGCGCTCGATGAGACGGATCGTCTCGCGCGTCTCCGTGGCCGACATTCCCGCCGTCGGCTCGTCGAGCAGGAGCAGCTCGGGCTCGCTGGCCAACGCGATGCCCAGCTCGAGCTGCTTCTGGTTACCGTGCGAGAGGAAGCCGCTGACCTCGCCGGCTTTGTCCTGCAGCCCGACGGACTCGAGCACCGCGTACGTCTCGTCGCGGTAGAGGCCCTCGACCCTGGCGAAGAAGCTCAGGCCGCGGCCCCGGTGCGAGATGAACGCGGCCTGCACGTTCTCGAACACGGTCAGCCTGGGGAAGATGTTGGTGCGCTGGAACGAGCGGCCCATGCCGAGACGGCAGACGTCGTGGGGGGCCAGGCCGGTGATGTCGCGCCCGTTCAGGATCACGACGCCCGCGTCCGGGCGGAGATGACCGGTCACGAGATTGAAGAACGTCGTCTTGCCGGCGCCGTTGGGCCCGATGATCGCCGCGATCTGGCCGCGGGCCACGCCGAGCGTGACGCCTCCCACCGCCTGGAAGCCGTCGAACGCCTTGCGGACGTCGCGCACCTCAAGCATGACGCATCCGGAGCCGCGTCACGCCGGCGGCCAGCGCCCCGACGATGCCGCCGGGAAAGGCGAACAGGATCACGATGAGCACGGTGCCGAGCACGAACGGCCAGTACTCGGTGTACGACGTGATCTGCTGGTTCAGCACGAGCAGCACGAGCGCGCCCACCGCGGGGCCCCAGAAGCTCCCCATGCCGCCGAGCAGCGTCATGATGAGCACCTCGGACGACTTGGTCCAGTAGGCGAAGTCGGGGAACACGCCACGGTTGAAGATGCCGAAGAGCCCGCCGGCGAGCCCGGCGAAGATCCCGGCGATGACGAAGGCATCAGCTCGTAGCGCCGCACGCTCACGCCGATGAACTCGGCCCGCTCGGGGTTCTCGCGAATCGTCGTGAGCAGGCGCCCGAACGGTGAGCCCACGATGCGGCGAAGAACCCAGAAGCACAGCGCGACGAGGACGACGGTCACCAGATAGAAGTGGTCGCTGGCGCGGAAGTCGCCGAAGAACGGCAGTCGCTGCATCCAGTCGAGCGCCGGGTAGGGGATCTCGGGCATGCCCTGCTCGCCGCCGGTGACGTCGTTCCACTTGAAGCAGATCGCCCACACGATCTGGGCGAAGGCCAGGGTGAGCATGGCGAAGTAGATCTTCGTCAGCCGCACGCAGAAGAAGCCGAACACGAGGGCGGCGAGCCCGGCCCCGAGCCCGGCCGCCGGAAAGGCCAGCACGAACGGCACGCCGAGCTTCTTCATGAGGATGCCGGTGGTGTAGGCGCCGATGCCGAAGTAGGCGGCGTGACCGAAGGAGACGAGGCCGGTGTAGCCGATCAAGAGATTGAGGCTGACCGCGAAGAGGGCCATGATGACCACGTCGGTCGCGACGAACGTGTAGAAGCGCGAGCCGAGCGCGGGGACGAAGAACGCGGCGACCATGACGAGCGGGCCCCACGGCACGCGGGCAAGGCGCTCGATCACCGCAGCGGACGCCCGAGGAGGCCCCACGGCCGCACGATGAGCACGACGGCCATGAGCGCGAAGACCGAGAAGATCGAGAAGCGCGGGAAGATGAGGATGCCGAAGGACAGCACCTGGCCGTAGACGATGGAGCCGAGGAACGTCCCCCAGAACGAGCCCAGCCCGCCGATCACGACGACGATGAACGCCTCGACGATGATCTCGACGTCCATGCCCGGCACGATCGTCTTCACTGGCGTGACGAGCGCGCCGCCCAGGCCGGCGAGGAACGAGCCGATGACAAACACGCCGGTGTAGAGGCCGGTGACGTTGACGCCGAGCGCGCCGAGCATCTCGCGGTCCAGCGCGGCCGCGCGGATGAAGCGGCCCGTGCGGGTGCGGTGCAGCACGATCCAGAAGGCCAGCGCGATGGCCGGGCCGAGCAGCAGGATGAACAGGTTGTAGTAGGGCAGGCGCGTGCCGAAGAGCTCGACCGCGCCCGTCAGGCCGGGCGGCCGCGAGACCGAGAGCTGGCCCGTGCCCCAGAGCTTCTTGGCCACGTCGCCCAGGATCAGGACGAGGGCGTAGGTGAAGAGGAGCTGGTACAGCTCCTCCTTCGCGTAGAGATGCCGGAGGAGCAGGCGCTCGACCACGCCGCCGAGCGCCGCGATGCCGAGCGCTGCGCCGATGGTGGCCCACCAGAACCGCCCCGGGGTCGTTGCCGCCCACTGCACGACCTGATACGCGAGGTAGGCGCCCAGCATGTAGAAGGATCCGTGCGAGAAGTTCAGCACGCGCAGGACACCGAAGATCAGCGACAGGCCGGCCGCGATCAAGAACAGGAACATCGCCGCCGTGAGCCCGCTCAGCGCCTGCGCGAAGAGGAAGGAGGGATCGGGCAAGGCGCCTGAGCTTACCATCGTGGCGCCACGCGGTGGGACGGCTTACGCTGCGGTCGCGAGCGCCTCTTCCAGCGTCTTCCGGCCTTCCGGCGACATGTCGAGCAGCTCGCAGCCGCCCTGGGAGCTCTGATCGGCGGACTGACGCCAGACGAGCCGACCGATGGCCTCGATCGGGCGCCCGACGGCCGGGCCGTAGATGGTGACCTTGACGAAGTCGAGGGACTCGGCGAGCGGCTCGTCCAGCGCCAGGGCCAGCCCGGTCAGAGAGACGTTCGACGGACAACCGTGGAAGAGGAGCTGGCCATCGACGGCGTGGACCTCGGCGATCAGATCGGGATGATGGGTCCGACTCTTGCTCCGGCGCTCGGCCCGGCGCCGAACCGCCTCGAGCTCGGCCGCCAGGGCGTCGCCGCGGGCGCGTTCGGCGTCGAGCTTCTGCTGCACGGTCTCGGCGAACCGCCGCATGGCCTCGACGTCGTGTCGAGCCCCGGCGAGCTCAGCGGCCATCTCGAGATGCTGCCGCAGGAGGGCCTCGTGGGCCGCCCGCGCTTCGACCAGGTCACGATTCGCGTCGTCGCGCTCGTGCGTGGCTTCGTGAAGCCTGGGTTCCACCTCGCGGTAGGCGTGCTCGAGCCAACCATAGGTCTCGCGCATCGACGTGAGCTGCTCCTGCACGTGGGCGACCGTCGCCCGCGTCTCGCCCAGATACCACTCGCTTTCCTGCCACTGCACCCGGAAGCGCTCCGCCGTGTGCTGCCAGTGTTCGACCAGGGCCTCGAGCTTCCTCAACACGTCGGCGACGTCGACGCTGGTGGCGAGGACATCGGTCAGCTGCGTCATGGCGAGCTCTCCTTTTCCCTGATCCTCTCGATCGATGACAGAGCCACCTGTCGGCGGGATCATAGCGTCATCCCTTGGCGAACCCCGCGTAATTTGTGACTGCCAGCGCGGTACGACGACGGCGAGTGTGTCACCCGGCGAAGGAGGAGCGGACATGGCGGCAAGGATGGTGCTGAGTGAGGACGAAGCGGTGGAGCTCGTCGCGTTTCTCGTGACGGCCGCGCGGACACAGGTCGACGAGGCCGCCGAGTATGGCTCGCTCCGGCTCCTGACGGCCGCCGGTCGCCTGGGGGAGCTCATCGCCGAGCGCGTGTCGACCGAGACGCGGGCGTTGCTGACGGGACCGCTCAAGCAGATTCCCGAGCTGGCCGTTCGTACCGCCGACCCTGCCGCGTACGTGGCCGCGCTGGACGGGCTGTGCCGAGCCGTCGGCCAGTACCTGGTCACCCACTTCGGTCTCGAGAGGAAGGGGCCATGACGAATCCCGTGCTCGAGACCATTCGAACCAGGCGCATCGCGCGCGCCTTGACCGGTGAGCCCATCGCCCGCGAGGCCTTCGAGGAGGTGCTGAAGGCGGCCCGCTGGGCGCCGAGCGCCGGGAATCGGCGGCTCCATCGCTTCATCGCCATCCAGGACCCGCTGACGCTGAGGCTGCTCCGGATGGTGACGCCCGGGATGTTTCAGCGCCCGGCGGCTATCGTGGTGATTTGCATCGATCGCGCGAAGGCGGCGTCCTTCGGCATGCGCCCGAACGCCAAGGGGCTCTTCGTCGACGTCGGGACCGCGGCGCAGACGATGTTACTGGCCGCTCACTCCCTCGGGCTCGGCTCCGGAGTCGTCACGTCGTTCAGCCAGGCGGCGGTGAGCGCGGTGCTCAACATGCCCGAGGGGCTCAGCCCGGAAATGTTCATCTGCCTGGGCCACGCGGCGCCGACGCAACCGCCGGGCATGCCCGCCCGAGGGCAGGTGACGTGGCAGACCTTGACCCAGTGGGAGCGGTTTGCGAAGAGCTCGACGGGCTGACTAGGCCGAGCCGTCCCTGATCGCAGTGACCTTGCGGTCGCGATCCCGCGCGAAGCGCTCGCAGTCCTGCGCCAGCTGGTCGTTGAGCTTCGCGACCTCCTCGTGGCTGCGCGCCTTCCGGAGCGCGTCTCGGTGCAAGATCTCGCGCTCGGCCACCTTGGCCTCGTAGACCTTGCGCGCTTCCGTGATCGCCGCCTTCTGCGCATCCGTGAGCGGGCGCTCGACCACGCCCTCCTCACGGTCCTTCTGGCGCAGACGCTCCATCGCGAGCTCGTAGGCTGTCTTCGGAGCGTCGTCGTTCGACATCGCCGATCAGCTCACCTGAGGCTAGTCCATGAACTTCGTCGGATCGACGTACGTCACGGGCTTCATGATCGCGAACGGATACTTCGGATCCTTGACGGTCTTGCCGTAGAGCTGGCCACGGTTGGCCTGATGATCCTTCTCGCGGATCGTCACCTTGCCCACCGGCGTGTCCACGCTGAGGCCGAGCAGCGCCTTCGACACCTTGTCGGAGTCCGTGCTGTTCGCCTTCTTGATGGCCTCGGCGAGGAACTGCACGCCCATGTAGCCCTGGATGGGCCACGAGGACGGATATTCCTCCTTCGTGTACCGGCTGAGCCGCAGGATCCAGTCCTTGTGGGCGGCGGGCGCGTCGTCCCAGTAGAACGCGTCGTAGGAGTTGCCCCAGATGCCCACGGGGTATTCGGCGCCCATGGCCTTGGTCGACTCCGGCGAGGCGCCCTCGCCGCCGGCCACCATGTTGTTCTTGATGGCGTCGAAGTAGCCGAGCGGCTTCGCCTGCTTGGTGAAGTTCAGGAAGTGCCCGCCCCACAGCGAGGAGAACACGGCCTCGGGCTTCTTGGCCATCTGGGCGTTGATGAACGGCGTGTAGTCGTTCTCGCCGAGCTTGGGCCACTGCTGGTCGACGATCTCCATCTGCGGCGCGATCTTCTTCAGGTGATCGACGAACGACTTCGTCACGTCCTGGCCGTAGGCGTAGTCCGGGCTGATCGTGGCCACGCGCTTCACCGGCCACTTCGCGATGATCTCGGCCGCGCTCCGGCCCTCGATCGTCGTATTGGAGGCCACCCGGAAGATGTAGGGGTGCAGCTTGTCCGGCGCGGTGAGCTGATCGGTCTTCGGGATGGGCGCGATGAAGACGATCTTGTTCTCCTTGGCCACCACCGACACCGCCGGGCCTTCGGCGGACGTCAGCGTGCCGACCAGGAAGTCGACGTTGTCCTTGAGGATCATTTCGCGCGCGACGCGCACGGCCTCGTCGGGCTGGCCCTTGGTGTCGCGGATGACCAGCTCCATCTTCCGCCCGAGCACGCCGCCCCTGGCGTTGATCTCGTCGACGAACATCTGAGCGCCCTTCGACGCCGGCTCGCCGAAGAGCGCGCCGGGGCCGGACAGGATGATCGGGAACCCGACCTTGATGGGCTTCTGCGCGCTGGCGCCGAACGGCACGAGCAGGGCGGCGGCCAGCAGCGCTCCGAGAACGATGCGACGATGCATCACGATCCTCCTTGCTTGACGGTACGCCTAGAACACCGGAATCCCGCGGGTCAGGACGCGAAGGCGATAGAGCGACGTCGAGGCGGTGATGAAGAGCGAGCGGTAGTCGTCGTCGCCCCACGCGAAGTTGGCCGTGCGCTCCGGCGTCTCGAGGACCTCGCAGAGCACGCCCGTCGGATCGAACACGTGGATGCCACCGGGGCCACAGCAGTACACGTTGCCGGCGGCGTCGACCTTCATGCCGTCGGGGGCCCCGGGCTTGTCGCCCTTGGTCTCCGCCCACACACGGCCGTTCTTGAGCGTCCCGCTCGGGGTGACCTCGAACACGCGGATGTGCTGGCGCGCGGTGTCGTTGATGAACAGGCGCTGCTCGTCCACCGAGAAGCAGAGCCCGTTGGGACGGTCGAAGTCGTCCACGAGCAGCTCGGGCGACGTCGGGTCGGCGCCGGCGCGATAGACGCCCTGGAAGGAGAGCTCCTGGGGCCGCTCGACGCCGTAGAACTTCGCGCGGCCGTATGGCGGATCGCTGAAGTAGATGCCACCGTCGCGCTTGCAGACGATGTCGTTCGGACTGTTGAGCTGCTCGCCGCGATAGTGGGTGGCGATCGGCACGATGCGGCCGTCGCGCTCGGTCCGGGTGACCTGGCTGCTTGCGTGCTCGCAGGCGAGCAGCCGACCCTGACGATCGTAGGTCAGGCCGTTCGACATGTTGCAGGGCTTCCGGAACGTCGTCACGCCGTCGTGGGCCGACCACCGCCGCATGTGATCACCCGGCATGTCGCTCCAGAGCAGGAACCTCCCGGTCGGATGCCACACGGGTCCCTCGGTGAAGAGGAACCCGGTGCCAAGCTTCTCGAAGATCGGGATCACTTCTTGACGGGTTGCCCGGGAGCGCCAGCCGCGAACCAGTCGGTCGGTGGGACTTCCTCGAAGACCACCCACACGGCCTGAGGCGGGACCTTGCACACGTCGGTGACGGCCTGCGTGATGCGCTTGGCCAGCTCGTCCTTGCGCTCCTTGCCGTGTCCCTCGTAGAGCCGGATGTTCACGAATGGCATACACAGTTCCTCCTTCGGGGCGCCAACGTACCATGCGCTCAGAGGACCGACAAGCCGGTGACCAGCCAGGTAGGTAAACCCCATCAGGGCCATGCTCGTCAGATTCTTAAGTGGGCCGTCTTGTACCGGGCCTGAACCGGGTCGATGACCGCGCCTGCGGTGGGTGAATCGATGGCCAAGCCGCCCGCCTGGATGCGACCGATCGGGGCCGAGGCGCGCCGTCGTGCCAGGCTCCGCGTTCTCTCCATCATTGTCGGCATTGTGACCGCCATTCTGCTCGCGACCGGCCTGGTGGTCGTTTTGGACCGGTGGCTGAAGTGATGTGCCTGTAAAATGCGGCGTAATGGGCGACCTTGCCAACGAGTTTTCCTGGTCGCGCAGTCGTGATGGTGCGTTCCAGGAGTGCAAGCGCCGGTACTTCTACCACTACTACGGCGCCTGGGGCGGCTGGGACGCCGCGGTCGCGCCCGAGGTGCGCCGGCTCTACATCCTCAAGCAGCTTGCCTCCCGCCAGCAGTGGGCCGGCCGCACCGTTCACGACGCCATCGAGCTGGCGCTCCACGGCCTGCGCGACGGCCGCTCGATGCCGGTCGAGCCCTTCGTGGCCGACGTCATCGAGCGCATGCGCGGCGAGTGGCGATCGTCACGCGACGGCCGCTATCGCGAGATCCCCAAGACGACGGCGCTCTTCGAGCACGAGTACCAGGTCGACCTCAAGCCCGAGGCGTGGCAGGCGCTGCGGGAGAACGTCGCCACCTGCCTGCGCAACTTCTTCCGGCTCCCGCTCCTGGCCGAGATCCGCCGCACGTCGCCCGAGCACTGGTCGATCGAGCACTGGTCGAAGGTGTTCGACTTCGAGGGCACGCAGGTGTGGGTGGCGCCGGACTTCGGGTTCTGGACCTCGGAGGGACGGCTCGGGCTCGTGGACTGGAAGACCGGCGGCGGGTCGGGCGACGCCTCGTTCCAGCTCGGATGCTACGCGCTCTATGCCCGCGACCTGCTCGGCGTGGAGCCGAAGACGGTGGATCTCTTCGAGGTCAACCTGCGCGAGCCGCACGTCACCGCGCACCGCTGGGACGACGAGCGCCTGGCCGCAGTGCGCGAGCAGCTCCGCCTGTCCATCCGCGGCATGAAAGCGTACCTGGCCGATGCCGAGGCCAACGTCGCCGTGCTCACGGACTTCGAGCGGACCGAGGATCTGCGCATCTGCCGCTGGTGTAACTTCCGCGCCGTCTGCCGGCCCGAGCTCTGATCACCCCGCGGGCCGGCGGGCGAAGAGGCCCGCGCCCACCATGGTCAGGACCGTCTCGCCCCGCTGATTGACCGCCTGGTAACGGACGCGGA
>Ga0137361_10002922_pt1 | contig 11022 bp, 6 predicted proteins | sample Mad1_80_16metaG_FD_104923 | JGI IMG/M metagenome (GOLD analysis project Ga0137361, IMG submission 104923) | Vadose zone soil microbial communities from Angelo Coast Range Reserve, California, USA - Mad1_80_16 metaG | ecosystem: Environmental > Terrestrial > Soil > Vadose zone | place: USA... | reverse complement strand
AGAAATCGCTTCGGCCCCAGGGACTCAGCTGGAAAGCTCTAAGAGGCATTTGAACAAGCTGCTGACCGCCGCGATCACGGCAACTCCGAACCCCATTTATTCTTACGGGTGTTCCGGACTCGGATCCACCATGCTCTCCTACATCTTTTCCGATGGCTTCGCCGTCGAAGTACACTTCGGAACACCTGACGGGCCGCTCTTTGCGAGTCCTGATCGCAGTGGCGAGAAGTCGACTGGCAGGTGGGTAACCGATGGCACTCAGTTTTTCTTGCAGGATGTATCGGACAGCAAGCCGCTCACGCGCGATCACACGCTGGCCACTGTGACCGTCAGGGTGAGAGATTCCGGCGAGCCAGACTTCGATATCCCCCGAACCTTAGAGCCGGCACCAACTACAAAATCGCACATCAAGCCGATCGCCTTTTACCTGCCGCAGTTCCATGTTATAGCGGAGAATGAAGAGTGGTGGGGTAAGGGATTCACAGAGTGGAAAAACGTACGTAGGGGAGAGCCCCAGTTTCAAGATCATCATCAGCCGCACGTTCCCTCGGATTTGGGATATTATGATCTGAGCAATCCTGCCGTCCTTGAGAAACAGGTGGACTTGGCCCAATCACACGGAATCTACGGCTTCTGTTTTTATTACTATTGGTTCAAAGGCAAAGTACTCCTGGATCAGCCAATCCGGCAAATGTTGGAACGAGGCAAACCGGACTTTCCGTTTTGCATCTGCTGGGCGAATGAGAACTGGACGAGACGTTGGGACGGCAAGGACGAGGAAATACTAATAGCCCAGCAACACTCGCCAGAGGACGACCTCGCCTTTCTACGCAATGTGGAAAGGATTCTGTTTCATGATAACTACATAAAGATCGACGGTAGTCCTCTTCTCATCGTCTACAACCCGTCGTCGCTTCCAGATGCCCGAGCAACGGCTATCCGGTGGCGTAACGACCTGCGGAAACGAGGGCTGGGAGAGATCTTCCTCGCCGCGATACATACGTTCCACGATCGAACGCCGCCGGAAAATTACGGATTCGACGCGTCCATTCAATTTCCTCCACATGCTGGTGGTGTTTCTGACACCCGCCTCGTCAAGAGGCTGGACCGAAGTTTTTCAGGCTATATCTACGATTACGACAAAACCAAGCGTTCCTTTATCGGCGAGTTTTATGAGCTTAGCCGGTCGCGGCGTCTTTATCCTGGCGTAATGCCCTCATGGGACAACACTGCCCGACTGAAAAACAAATCACACGTCTGGATTAATTCGTCGCCAGAGTCTTATTACGACTGGATGTGGCAAATAAGTCAGTCTATTTCAAGAACCAGATCGCCTGAGGATCGATTTATCTTCATCAACGCTTGGAACGAATGGGCAGAAGGTTGCCATCTTGAACCCGATCAGCGATTTGGCTACGGCTGGTTGAACGCCACCAAGCTGGCGATTCAAACAGACATTGCGGACGTTGCTGCCAGTGGTTCTGAGTTGACTGTGGTTGATGCGCCTCAAATATCGAACTACTCTGCTGAAGATGGCTCCTCGTGGAGTGGAGCCTTATACAATAGACTTTGCTCAAATGTCCTGAAGCGCTTCGAGCAGCGCACAACTTTGGACATTCTTTTTGTTTCACACGATGCTCACAGAAACGGCGCGCAGAATCTCCTCCTCACATTGACATCCTGGCTGAAGCAGAAGGGTTTGGCTAACCCCAGATTCCTTTTGGCGGGCCCAGGGGCCCTAACCGAAGAATTTTTAGCAGTCGGTCCGGTGCTTAATTGGGAAATGCGTGGCCCCGGCAACCCCGATTCACTTCGGCTGCTACGTTCTTTCTGCGGGAAGGATCTGGCAGCAGTTTACATTAATTCCGCTGCTGCCGGAGACCTGATTGAGGTAACCAGACACTTGAACGTACCGCACTTAGCGCATGTTCATGAATTGGAAAAGAGTATCGAGAGATGGGCCGGCCCTCAAAAGATGGCGGCATTGCGAAAGTACGCCGACTTTTTTGTTGCTGCTTCATCGCCAGTCGCAGATAACCTGCGGACGCGACATGGGATTTCTGACAAAAGAATTAGAGTTGTGGACTCGTTTATCCGATCGACGGGCAGCGGAGAAATGAGCGAGTCCGAAAAAAGCTCCTGTAAGGCCGCCTTAGGATTCGATCCGGAAGCAAAAATTGTCCTCGGCTGTGGTACGACCGACTCACGTAAAGGACCGGATTTGTTCGTTCAGGTGGCGCAGGCCTTCAATCAAAGTAGTCATTACCCAGTTCAATTCGTTTGGGTGGGGGGGCACGCTGGAGAAGATATTGTCAAAAACGTCGAAAGCTTGACGAGTAAACGCCCGACTCAAACAAATCTGACGTTCACTGGAGCAGTATCAAATCCGCTTCCGTTCATGCTCGCAGCGGACGTCTTTCTCTTAACCTCACGCGAAGACCCATTTCCTCTGGTCTGCCTGGAGTCAGCAGACTGTGGTGTCCCGATCATTTGCTTCGCCGAGGCGGGAGGCATGCCTGAGTTCGTGGGATCGACATGTGGGGCAGTGGTACCTTACTTAGATGTCGACGCGATGACGAATCAATTATCCTCGTTTATCCAGAATGAAAAGAAGTCTCGAGAGCTAGGGGCGCAAGCACGGCAAAAAGTACGATCCGAATTTGATGTTTCGATAAAGGGCAACGATATTTATGAAATTTTGCTAAGCATGCACGAATCGAGTAACGGGCATCAACCTCTTTGGATTCCCCACCCTGGTTAATACCAGCGCCAGCCCTATGAAAACTCCAAAGGTCTCCGTCATCGTGCCGAATTACAATCACGCGCCCTACCTGTGTGAGCGGCTCGAGTCAATTCTGAATCAGACCTACAAAGATTTCGAGCTTTTGATCCTGGACGACGGCTCTACGGATGATAGTTATCAAATAATAGGGCGGTACGAGCGTAGAGCAAGGGTAAGGGTCCTGGTGAACAACACAAACAGCGGGTCCGCATTCTCCCAATGGAATCTGGGTATTTCTCTTGCCAGCGGAGAATACGTTTGGATTGCCGAATCCGACGACTCGGCGGATCCGCGTTTCCTGCGGACCGTCATCCCCCTGCTTGACGAAAATCCTAGCCTCGGCCTCGCCTACTGTCAGTCACGGCTTATAAACAAGGAGGGTGTCGAGGTGGGCAATAGCTTAGACTGGACCAGCGATCTCGATCCTTTTCGATGGAAAGACAACTTTATCAACGATGGCAGGGACGAGCTTCGTCGTTATCTAATTCACAAGAACACAATTCCAAATGCGAGCGCGGCGATAACGCGGCGGAGCGTCCTTAACCAGGCGCTGCCCGTTGACACGTCCTTCAAGCTTTGCGGCGACTGGATGCACTGGGGTAAGGTGCTCTTACACACTGATTTGGCTTACGTGGCAGCGCCGCTCAATAATTGGCGCTTGGAGTCGTCAAACTCGAGATTGCGAACTCCCGGCCTCGTAGAATGGGAGGAAGGCCAGCGCGTCATTCGTTATCTTGGAAGAGAGCTGGGCAATACTGAGTCTGAGATCGCAAAGATGTTGATAGGATTCGCTGAACGCTGCTTGAATTGGGCCGCCTCCTCCACCGGTGCCCGTTAAAATAATGAAGATTCTAATCACCGGAGGAGCGGGGTTTGTTGGCTCACGCCTCGCTTTCGCCTTTAGACGAGAGAACCCATCGCACACCGTGGTGCTGCTGGATAATCTCAAGCGCAGGGGTTCCGAACTCAATTTACCCTTATTCAAGCACTTGGGCATTGAGTTTTTTCACGGAGATATACGAAATGCCAATGACCTCGAGGATCTAAGGGGCGAATTTGACGTGTTCATAGAAGCCTCCGCTGAGCCCAGCGTGCATGCAGGGATGGATAGCTCGCCTCATTACGTGCTACAAACCAACCTGACAGGGACCTTGAATTGCTTGGAATTCGCCCGAAGAAGGGCCGACAACTTCTTATTCCTTTCTACCTCTAGAGTATATTCGATTGCTCCGCTCAGAAATATCAACTTAATAGATGGGCCGACTCGATTTGAAATAGCGAACACCCAGAGCACCCCAGGCATTACAGCGAAAGGCATTAGCGAAGATTTTCCGACCAACCTTCCAAGATCGCTTTATGGAGCGACGAAGCTGGCCTCTGAACTCATCATTCAAGAGTATGTTAACGCCTACGGATTGCGCGCGATCATTAACCGGTGCGGAGTGCTTGCTGGTCCAGGGCAATTTGGCAGGGTGGACCAAGGCGTCTTCACTCTCTGGGTCGCATACCATTATTTCAAAAGACCACTTAGGTACACAGGCTTCGGTGGACGAGGCAAGCAAGTCCGCGACCTCCTTCATCCTCTGGATCTGTTCACCTTGCTCAAGCAACAACTACTTGACATAAACAGCTATTCGGGCCAGGTCTTCAACGTAGGCGGCGGGCGCGAAGTCTCAGTGTCGTTATTAGAGTTGACTTCGCTATGCCAACAGCTCGTCGGCAATCAGACGCCGATCGCGGAAGAAGCTGAAAGTCCTGCCGTGGACATCCCGTTATATATCTCGGATTGTAGCAGAGCCTCGCACGCTTTTGATTGGTTTCCTAAACACTCACTGCGGGTTATTATTGGGGATACGATTCAATGGATCAGAGAGAACGAACAACAACTCAAATATATCTTCGCTTAGAACCAAAGGAAGGACGGTAGATGTCTGTTGCGATTGTGACCGGTTCGTCAGGCTTAATCGGTAGTGAAACGGTGAAGTTTCTCCACGAGAAAGGCATGGACATTGTCGGGATCGACAACAACATGCGCGAGTATTTCTTCGGCGAGGACGGCTCGATCGAGTGGAATACAAATCTACTTAAAGAGTCCCTTAATAACTTCACTCATTTTCCGGTCGACATTAGAGATCAGCCGAGAATTGAAACAATCTTTGACCAAAGAGGCAAGGATATCTCTCTCATCGTCCACACGGCTTCTCAACCAAGCCACGATTGGGCCGCCAAAGAGCCTTTCACCGATTTCACGGTTAACGCTAATGGGACCTTGGTGCTGCTGGAAGCAACCCGACGTTATTGTCCTGAAGCCATTTTTATTCTCACATCGACCAATAAGGTCTATGGGGATACGCCGAATTATCTTCCGTTGGTCGAACATGAAACTCGCTGGGAGGTTGAGGAATGGCATCCTTATTTCGCGCACGGCATTGACGAGAGCATGACCATAGATCAATCGAAACACAGCTTGTTCGGAGCCAGCAAGCTTGCGGCAGATGTTCTGACACAAGAATATGGGCGCTATTTCGGCATTAAGACCGGCACTTTCAGAGGCGGATGCCTGACCGGACCGGCGCATTCAGGGGCAGAGTTGCATGGCTTCCTGGCTTATCTCGTTAAATGTGCGGTCGGCGGGAAGCGTTACACAATCTATGGCTACAAGGGAAAGCAGGTACGAGACAACATACACTCTTCCGATCTGGTGAATGCCTTCTGGCATTTCTTTCAGAGTCCAAAGCCGGGTGAGGTTTACAACATTGGCGGGTCGCGCCACAGCAATTGTTCAGTAATTGAAGCAATCGGACAGATCGAGGAGCTAAGTGGAACGGAGCTTGAGTACCGACTCTCAGACGATGCGCGTTCGGGTGATCATATTTGGTGGATTAGCGATGTTCGCAGGTTTCAAAAAGACTATCCAGGCTGGCGCTATCAATACGATCTAAAAAGAATTCTCCAAGAGATTATCGCGGCAACGGAAGAAAGACTCTTGTCTAGGCAGACATGAAACTCTCCATTGTCATCCCCGCACATAATGAGGAAGGTTGCGTCGAGAGAACCATTCGCGTCCTACACGGGCATCTGAATGCCGAGCGAATTGATCATGAAATCTTGATCGTCAACGACAACTCGACGGACCGAACTGAGGAAATTCTCTCGAGGCTGGAACAAGAGATCCCCACTGTATCTCTTATCAATAATTCTCAACCAAACGGGTTTGGTTTCGCAGTTCGCGAGGGACTAGAGCATTACACAGGCGACGCAGTTGCATTGTATATGGCCGATGGCTCAGATCGGCCTGAAGATTTAGTCCAATTCTTTGAAACGTTAGAAGGCAAACAGGTCGATTGCGTTTTCGGCTCCAGGTTCACCCGCGGAGCCAAAGTTGTTGGCTACCCATTTTTGAAACTGACCTTGAATCGTCTGGCGAACCTCTTCATCCGAATAGTGTTCGGACTTCGCTACAATGACGTTACCAATGCTTTCAAGCTATACCGGCGGCACGTCATTGATGGGTTGAAACCATTTTTGAGCCACCACTTCAATCTCACAGTTGAACTACCCCTCAAGGCAATCGTTCGTGGATATACCTACACCGTTGTTCCCAGCGATTGGATCAATCGCAAGGCTGGAAGCTCAAAACTCAAAGTTGAAGAAATGGGCTCGAGGTATCTCTTCATTGTCTTATACTGCCTAATTGAAAAATGGTTCAGTAAGGGTGATTACCTCAGTCGGCAAGCGCAAGGGCCGCCGCTCGAAGCACAGGTGAGTAAGACGCCTGAGTTCCAGCGCTTTGGCGTCGGCTGGGTTATCCTTGTTGTCTTCGCCGGCAGTTTGATCTGGGCGAGCCTAATGTCGACGGTCGGTTGGCATAATTCTATTTCTGACATTCATGGTTTCAGACAATCGCAAACGGCGATAACAAGTTATTACCTTGCGCGGGGAGGGCCGTTTCTAAGATACGAGACTCCGATCTTCGGTTATCCGTGGAGTATTCCGTTTGAATTTCCGCTTTATCAATGGATCGTCGCTCGTACCTCCACGTTGCTTCACCTTCAACTCAACCCATCTGGCCGATTGATTAGTGAGATTTTTTTCGGGCTTTCGTTGATAACCATGTGCGGGATCTTGTCTGAGCTTCGTGTCAGACGGATCTACCGCTTGATCTTTGTGGCTCTCGCTCTGGTTAGCCCGGAGTACGTGTTTTGGTCACGGACTTTTATGATCGAATCAACGGCTGTCTTTTTCTGCATGGCCTACCTATATTTCATCATTCGCTATGTTCGAACCCGTAAGGCAGTGGACGTGGTGTTGGGCGGGTTGTGTGGAGTTCTTGGTGCTTTGGTTAAACTCACAACTTTCCCGGCTTTTGCTTTGGTGGGATGCCTCGTTTATTTCTACGGCTTAAGATATGAATACAACAGATTCAAAGAGGGCGCCGGGGTGCGTAAGATTCTCTTGTCTCAAATCATGCCGACGCTGTTTTTCGCCTGCCTGCCTGTCATAGTCACCTGGCAATGGGTTAGATATACTGACCAGGTAAGAGCTCTCAATCTTGTCGCCATTCCTCTAAGTTCATCAGCCCTATGGACATGGAATTTTGGTACCTTCAGTCAAAGATTTCTGGGAAGTACTTGGATGAGCCTACTCGATCAAACAGTTCCCGACCTGCTAGGAAGTCCTATTGGTTTATTATTGTCATCGATCCTGGTTCTTTTTCTAGCGCGCCATAGATTGGCCCCGTTTCTAATAGCCATCCTTGGATTTCTTTCCGCCTTTCTAATATTTACCAATCTTCATCTCGTCCACAATTACTACGCCTATTCAAATGGAGTCTTTTTGATAGCAGCAGTTTCCTGGGTTATCGTCGGCCTATTGGAGCGCGCCAGAGTGCGCAAGTTTCTTGGCATAGCACTGTTTCTTATTTGCATCTTTTATTCAGTTAACGGTTATTATGCTCGCTTGTATAATACCCAGAATAACAAGCTCAATCCTTTTAACAATGTGGCGTTTGAGATTAAGAGCTTAACCCGTCCAGAGGATGTTGTACTAATCTTTTCAAGAGACTGGTCATCAGAAGTCCCTTACTATTCGGAGCGCCGCGCTCTCACCTGGCCTCGGTGGATGCCGCGAAACATAGAGGATCCGGTCATGCAGGAAGCAATCAATAGGCTGGGCAATTACCGGATCGGCGCGGTGGCTTTTTGCGACGGAAACCAGGCGAACTCTGAGCTTATTAGCAAGGCAATAAATTCCTTTAAGATCACCAGCACCCCCGACTATGAGGACCTGCTGTGCGCCGTGTATCCATCGTCATCGCTAACTACATCAACCAGACCCCGAAAGACTTTCGGCGCTCCTACAGCTAACTATCTGTATGACTTCGGGTGGGCTGACTGTGATGCGGTTGGCGGGTGGATCTGGGATAGGAATCAACCTAGTAGTTCAGTCAACGTGGAGATTTACGACGGCGAGACTCGTTTGGCTACCGTACCGGCTAACCAATTTCGTCAGGACCTGTTGGATGCCGGGATAGGTAATGGAAATCACTCATTTGTTTATACCGTACCGGATAGATTGAAGGATGGCAGACCTCATTCGATTCAGGTAATCAACTCGGAAAACGGGTTCAAATTGTCCGATAGTCCAAGGTCTATTCTGTGCATTAGCAAATAGTCTCAGAACAATGACACCAGAATTGATGGGTTCTTAGGCCTGCGAGTCAACCAGCTATGATCATGGACCGCCTCAGTACTCCAAAGCCCTCGACCAAAATCCATCCTGACGACCACATGTGGAACACCGGTAAGGATTGGTACTTCTCGGTTGGCGAGAGCGGCCTAAGGGTGGTTGAGTTAGCCATCCGATTATCCTCGCTTGGAAAGGTGTCGAGCATTCTCGACCTGCCTTGCGGACATGGACGCGTTGGCCGCTACCTACGGGCTGGATTTCCCGAAGCGAAAATCTATTTCTGCGATCTTGATCGCTCGGGAGTGGACTTCTGCGTCGAGGCCTTCGGCGGCACAGGTATTCAGTCACAGCCCGAACTCACCAAGGTTGCGCTACCGGCGACTGATGTAATCTGGGTTGGGTCACTGTTCACTCACATAGATATGGACCGTACAAAACGCTGGCTGACTTATCTTACTCAGCACCTCAACCCCCACGGGGTTCTCGTAGCAACGTTTCATGGTCAGTGGAGCGTCGAGGTGCAGAAAACGAACCCGATGATCGATGCCAAGAGCTGGGATCTAATTCTCAAGTCCTACGAGGAAACCGGCTTCGGTTATGCCCCTTACCGGGATTTTGATATGGGTGATTACGGCGTCTCCCTTACTCGCCCTGGTGTTGTTTGCGACATGGTAGGCGCTATTCCCGGCGTTCGACTTATTGGATACATGGAGCGAGGTTGGGCAGACAACCATGACGTTGTCATGATTACAAAAAACGATCGTGCAGCGCGATGGGACTAAAGCTCTTCGTGAAATAAATGACAGATGAGCAGAAACTAATGGACGCGCACGAGCAAAGACTTAGAAGAGAGTACGAATTGCGCTTCAGGGAAACAGAAGAATATCGGGACGCCGTATGGACAATTCTCTGTTCAGATTTCTTCTCAAGCTATGTCGATGCGAATGCCAAAGTTTTAGATCTGGGTGCTGGCTGGGGCGAGTTTATTAGACATATCGACGCGGCTCACAAATTTGCTATGGACTTGAATCCGGAAGCTGGAGTTCGTGTTTCAGATGGGGTTACTTTTCTGCATCAGGATTGTTCTCGCAAATGGGAGATGGAATCTGACACGTTGGATGTTATCTTCACCAGCAATTTTCTCGAACACCTCCCTGTTAAATCAGCACTTGAGCGCACCATTGCTGAGGCGTTTCGCTGCCTAAAGCCGAATGGTCGAATCATCTGTTTAGGCCCAAACATTAAATGCGTTCCCGGCGCATACTGGGATTTCTGGGACCATCATATTCCATTGACAGAAATGTCCCTGGCAGAACTTTTAAAGATAAACGGATTTATAATAGATCTCAGCCTGGGACGTTTTCTTCCGTATTCAATGTCAACGGGGAAAACTCCTCCCCTGTTTTTGGTAAAACTCTATCTCAAGTTGCCCTTTTTTTGGCCACTTTTCGGCAAACAATTCCTTGTTATTGGGCGAAAATAAGGAGATAAGAACAGCACGTGCATAACAGCTCGCGAAAACAGGATTAGAAGAGTTCGATTCTTATCCGCGTTTTCGCCATCGACTTTGGCTGGAAGGTTTTTTCGCGCCAACTACAACATGAGATTTAGCGACTCGCTTGGTTTAGTCCCAAATTGGCTGCGCCTCGAACGTCTTCGATTGGCACTCTGGATCGCAGTGCTGGTCTGCGTTGTGGCAGGTTTCGTCTGCCTTCGATTCCGTGCCCCGTCTTTCATCCCGCTGCTTGGTCACGATGACTGGCTCAGCGCCCCAGGTTTTCTAGAAAACTCAGGACCCGCTCCAGACGATATGGATGCGAGCATTAGAAACAGCCCTCAAGCGCGATTCTTTTGGTCTTGGAAACTCAGCGGTGGCCCGGCAACCGGCACCCTGGAATCCCGCCCCTTTAATGCGCCGAAGATACTCGTTGTGCCATATGCGGGATACCCAATCGAGACTGGCGTCCATCTTGCTCTCCGGTGTGTCGAGTCCAAGCGCGAGATGCCAATCGCTACCGGCAACGCGCACGAATATTGGGTCCAGCGAATCCTCGAAGTTCCCTCGTCTTTCTGCGGAGGACCAGTTCAGATCGTTGCTTCGAACACCTCGGACGGTTTCTATATTTCTGTGGGGACACCATTCGCCGGTAGCCGCTGGCATCTTCTGAAGTACTCGGTTTTTTCGCTCGTTTATATACATGCGCTAACCTTCGCGCTTTTGGTCGTGCCGATTGTCGCCTTATCAGGTCTAGCGCGGCGGCTCGGGGTAGGTCCAAACAACGATTGGCTGTGGGCGACTGCGATCTTTGGCCTATTTGCCTACGGCACCTTCTTTCTGGTCCAAGCAAACAAGTTCTGGGCAATCGTGATTTCGATCGCATTCTACAGCTTATGTCTGATTGTTTGTGCAGGAACCGCGATCGCGCGTACACGCGTTCCAAAAGTAATCGAAACCAAAGGAACCAGACCTCCTTGGCGGTTACCGATGCTATTCGCCTTCTCTCTCTTCGCGATGCTATTTCTAGAAATGGTTGACACAGGTGCTGGTAGTT
>Ga0137361_10002921_pt1 | contig 11022 bp, 12 predicted proteins | sample Mad1_80_16metaG_FD_104923 | JGI IMG/M metagenome (GOLD analysis project Ga0137361, IMG submission 104923) | Vadose zone soil microbial communities from Angelo Coast Range Reserve, California, USA - Mad1_80_16 metaG | ecosystem: Environmental > Terrestrial > Soil > Vadose zone | place: USA... | reverse complement strand
TTTGCATCCGCGCCCACATAAGTTGCGAGGACTTGAACTTCCGGAGGAACGATGTTTGGAAACTGGGCCACGGGAAGCGCGGTGATGGTTACCGCTCCCACAATCACCATGAGGATGGAGATAACCATGGCCACAATCGGCCGATTGATGAAAAACTTGGACACTGGTCAATCGCCTTCGCTGGTTGGGTCTGTTTGATTTTCACGGTTGAACCGTTTTGTACTTTTTGCAGCCCTTCTACAATCACCAGTTCGCCCGGTTTGACGCCACTTTCGACAATCCACTCCGGCCCAATACCTTCACCGACTTTTATCGCGCGGATGCTCACCTTGTTGTCGGAGCCAACCACACCCAGCTGATAAGTTCCTTGTAGTTCGGTCACGGCCTTCTGAGGTACAAGAAGCGCCCCGTTCCTTACTTCTGGCGCCGCCCGCAATCTTCCAAACTGACCGGGGCGGAGTGAGTTTTTGGGATTCGGAAAAGAACAAATGACCTGAATACTGCCTGTAGCTATGTCCACTTGGCGGTTGGTGAGCAGACCCACGCCTTTATGCGGATAGACGGAGCCGTCCGCCAAAATCAGCTCGAATGGCGGGCCGTTCGAAGGAATGTCCTTTTGGGTTTCGGTGTTAATCCTGTCAGCGAAATGGATGTACTCCTGTTCGCTTATTGAGAAGTACGCCTTGATCGGATCCACTTGCGAGACTGAGGTGAGGACGGTTGTCGGATTTACGAGATTTCCAATTTGAACCTGCGCAATGCCCACAATTCCGTCGACGAGCGATTTGACATCCGTGAATTCCAGGTTAAGGCGAGCCTGCTCGACTTGCGCTTCAGCTGCCTTGACCGCCGCCTTCGCCGCCTCCCGCGCTTGTACGTCGTTGTCCAACTGGCTTTGCGCAATGGCCCGTTCTTTGGCCAGCGGCGTATCCCGGTTCACATCCATTTCCGTTTTGCCAAATTGTGCTTGTGCTTGTGCGAGCTGTGCTTGGGCTTGATCGAGCAACGCTTGGAATGGGCGCGGATCGATTTGAAAAAGAACCTGACCGTGACGCACAAACGAACCTTCTTTGTACGTTTGCCGGATGACGTAGCCTGCGACCTGAGGCTGAATCTGCGCGTTGACGTAACCATCGAGAGTCGCCACCCACTCGCTGACGATTGGGACATCTTTCTGAAGAACGCGGGCGACTTCAACCTCCGGGCTAGGAACGGCAGGTGCAGCTTTTGGGCCGCCGCAGCCCGCCACCAGAAACAGAGCTACCGCCAGAGTAGCCTGAATATTTTTGGCTGCCGCACCGAAAGGAGAGCAGTGAATTTCCGAGAGCCGATGATTGGATAGCGTTCGCATTTCTTCACTGGTTTTTGCAATTGCTCTGCCATGTACTTCATTGCAGCAAATAACCATGAATATCTGCGGCAAGCCCAGGAATGCTCGAAGCCAATAGGTGACCACTCAGGAACAGTGTCACGATCCTGACACTTGAAAGTTAGCCGTTCGTTGTTCGCGGGAAATGAGGTTGTGTTTTGATGCGAGAAAACTTATGAGATTTCTAGCAGCACGAGGGAAACGCCATCCTGGGCATGACCGTGGCGCCAGGCTGCGACTCGATTGAGGATTTGGTTTTTCATTTCGGCCAAAGGCAAGGTCGAAGCCTCTGCGACGATCTCTTGCAAACCATCTACACCCAGCATTTCGCGCTCGGAGTTGAAACTCTCGGTCAAGCCGTCGGTGTAGATCACTACACGATCGCCCGTTTGCAGTTGCGTTTCGACCCCCGACTCTTCGAGCACCGCGTTTTCGAAAAGGCCGAGAATCATGCTCGTTGATTCCAGAAGCAAAGGCGATTTTCCTCGTCGAATGACGATTGCTGGCGGATGGCCTGCTCCAGCGAATTGCAAGCAACCGCGAGATTGATGGAACCGCACTGCCGCCAAAGTGAAATAGAAACTGGAACTGGCGAGTTTCTGAACCGCGAAATGATTCAGATGCCGTAGCATCGACCCGAGGTCTGCTCCACGCTCGACCTGCGACATTGTCTCGGAGTAAATGCGGCTGGCGACGAGCGCTGAACTAATACCATGGCCAGACACGTCGCAGACGACAACATCTAAGCGACCCTCGCCAGGGACGACCAGTCCGTAGTCACCTCCGATGGATGAAGCTGGTTGGTAGTGAGCTTCTACCGACACCCCGCCCCAGCTGAGACCCTTAGGCGCGAGACTTTGTTGCACCCGCTCAGCAAGCTGCAACTCTTCCGCCATTTGATGCTGGCGCTCCAGCAACAAAGCATTGGTCTCACTTAACTCCGCTTGAATGCGTTTTTGGTCGCTGATGTCGGTCGCAGTGATAATTCAGTATGGGCGCCCGTCGCCGCCGCGCACAAGACGGGACGTAACCTCAACCGGTATGCGTCCCCCATCGGATTGAGGTATGTAGAATTCATATTGAGCCCGCCCCTGGGTTGACGGCGCGCAATGAACTCCTGCAACTGGCCAGCTTCATCTGCGGGATATAAATCCATGACTGACCGGCCCAGAATGTCCGCGGCGGACATTTTGCCCATTTCCAAAAACATGGAATTTGCAAAAATTATGCGTCGGTCCTCGTCGCTAATAATTACGCCCTGATTGAGAGTTTCAAGAACGCTTCCCACCTGATCGAGCCATTGATTCCGTGTTTGGGCCACCAGATCTCTAACGTTCAGTTCGCGAGTGCGATGTTCGTTTTGCAGGCTATAGCGTGAGCGCACCTAACGGCGCTCGGCCGCCGGGTAATTACTGTCGACAGATTGTTCGAAGCTGCTGTCCTCCGCAGGCCGGAATAGTCCGTGCTTCTTCATCCGTGCGATCAAGGTAGTGCGTTTCATTCCTAAGCGAGCAGCGGCACCATAAGGCCCGCCGACCAGCCACCCTGTGGCCTCTAATGCTCCAAGGATGAGAATCCGTTCGGATTCCCTTAGCGTGGTGCTCGGCGGGAATACGACACCTGATGGGGAACGAGTTGGGCGCAAGAGGTTCGGAAGGAAACCTTCGTTCGATAGTATTACCGCACGTTCGATTACGTTCTGAAGCTCTCGAATGTTTCCCGGCCAAGGATAGGATTTGCAAGCGTTAACGAATTCCTCTGGAACCGCGCGAATAGACTTCCCCATTCGATGGGCAAAGAGTTCGACGTAATGTTGCACGAGCGGCGCAATGTCTTCGCGTCGATCTCGCAGGGGCGGCAGTGTGATCGGAAATACATTCAGGCGATAGTACAAATCGCTGCGAAATTCTCTACGCTTCACCATTCGTTGGAGGTCTTGGTGAGTCGCGGCGACCAGACGCACGTCGACGCGATGTGTGCGCCCGCTCCCGAGACGCTCGAATTCCTGTTCCTGCAGAACGCGGAGGAGCTTGGGTTGCAGGGCGAGCGGTATATCTCCAATTTCATCGAGGAACAAGGTTCCTTTATCAGGCAAGTCAAAGCGGCCGATTTTCTGTGCGATCGCTCCGGTAAAGGCCCCCCGTTCGTGGCCAAAAAGCTCGCTTTCGAGCAAGTCGAAAGGGATTGCGGCGCAGTTGAGCTTGATCAGAGGGTGACCGCTGCGAGAGCTCGCATTGTGGATCGCATGAGCGATAAGTTCTTTCCCAGTGCCGGTCTCTCCCTGAATGAGAACGGTCGCATCCGTAGCCGCAACCCGCTCGGCTTGCTCCAGCACAGCTCTCAGAGCCGAGCTGTTGCCTACGATCTGCTCGAATCTGCGGACCCGACGATCTTGATCTGCCACTATCATTGATTCGTATTCCCAAGGCCGGAAATCTTGGCGTGGTCCACAATCGCAGCGTAAACCGTTTCGAGTAAAACCGCGTTGTCGAAGGGCTTCGTCAAGAACTCCACGGCCCCATCACGCATGGCTTGGATCCGCATCCTGGAGTCACCATGCGCCGTGATGAAAATGATCGGTATGCGGCACCGATCCGACTTGAGCTTTGCCTGCAGTTCAATGCCGGACATGCCCGGCATCCGAATGTCTGCGATCAGGCATCCAGCCTCATCTTGCACTCCGGAATTGAGGAACTCCTCCGCGGAGCCGAAGCAGACCGTAGACAACCCCACCGACTCAATCAAATCTTGCAAGGCAGTTTGAACCGACTTGTCGTCGTCGACGATGGTTATCAGTCTCGAACTTTGCCCGCTGCTCATAGGCGAAGCCTAACCGCATTTGCAATAAGTGAACAATCAGCTCTTAGTCGTGCTTACTACGACTTTGGTCGTAGTCGACTAGACCCCGAGGGCGGAGGAAATCCGGATGGGCTTTCGATTGGGACGAGCTACTTGCGAGGAGATAGTTTCAGCTTGTCGGCCATACGCACCAAGTCAACCACCGACGCAGCCTGCATCTTGTGCATGACGTTGCCTCGATGGATTTTTACTGTGGCCTCGCTGGCTCCAATTTCAGACGCTATCTGCTTATTGAGCATCCCAGAGACGACGAGCGTCATTACCTCGTGCTCTCGCGCAGTAAGAGCACGATATCGCTGCTGCAGATTGTGAGTCTCGGCCTCTTGCACTTGCGCGATGCGGTCGCGCTCAAGTGCTTGCTGAATTGCGTCTAGCAGATCTTGATCCCGGAAGGGTTTTGTCAGAAATTCCACGGCACCTGACTTTAGCGCTCTGACAGACATCGGAATATCTCCGTGCGCCGTGACGAAAATGATGGGAATTTGCATGCCGCTCTCAGCCAATCGACGCTGAAAATCGAGTCCACTCATCTGAGGCAGCCTTATATCGAGAACTAAGCAGCTCGGGCGGCCGATCTGTTTCGCCCCGAGAAACGCCTCACCAGTCGCAAAGGATTCGGCACGCAGCCCAACCGACTCGACAAGGTCGTGGATCGCCTGACGCATTCCGGGGTCGTCATCGATGATAAAAACTATCGGAACGGCTGCGGATTTCATGCGTCTGCCGCACCTTTGGTGGGAAGGGTGAAATGAAACGTTGCTCCTGCATTCTGATTCCCGGTGGCCCACACTCGTCCACCGTGTGCCTCCACGATCGAGCGGGTTATGGCCAAACCCATCCCCGTGCCTTGCGGCTTCGTGGTATGGAAGGCGTCAAAAATCCGCTCACTATTTTCTGCCGGCAATCCAACGCCGGTGTCTCCGATGGAGACCACGATCTGACCTTCGGGAGTGGGTCGGGAACCAATCGTCAACTTTCCTCCGGCGCTTTTCATCGCTTCAATTGCGTTCAACATCAGGTTCATGAACACCTGTTGAAGCTGCACTCTGTCGGCTAGAACGTTAGGCGCAGCTTCATCGAGTTCGGAGTGGATTCTAATGGAGTGCTGGACCGCCTCTTTCCTAAGCAAAGCGGTCATCTCCCGAACGATCTCTCTGATGTCAATCATCTCGCGCTCGGGAGGCGTGCCTTTTTTGTAGAAAGACCGCAAACGACTGATCACATCGGCCGCGCGGTTTCCGTCCTGCTCAATTCTCGCTGCTGCCGCTCGCGCCCGTTCAAGGTCCGGTGGATCGCGGGCGAGCCATCGCAAACATGCGCTGGCGCTGGTGATCGAAGCGGCTATAGGCTGTCTGATTTCGTGTGCCAGCGCAGCGGCGAGTTCTCCCATCATGTTGACGCGGTTGATGTGTGCGAGATCCGCTTCTAACTGCCGCAACTTTTCGCGTTCCTGCTCGGCCTTCTTTCGTTCGGTTATATCCATTGTGATGCCGACGTAATAACCCATTTCACCGGAAGGGTTGTGATGTCCAATGGCGCGCACAAACCGGACGGCGCCGTCGGGATGACAAACCCGGTATTCACGAATGTCGAAGTCCGTTCTTGTCTGGATTGCTTGGTCAATGGCGGCTGTCACTGCTGCCGCATCTTCTGGGTGAATCGTGTCGAAAAAACGTTCGAGCGGAGTGCGGTCCTTGGGGTCGAAGCCATGAAGGCGAAAGGTCTCGTCCGATATGTGAAATATCTGTTTTGTGTGGAAATTGGTCGCCCAACTGCCGATGTGGGCCAAGCTTTGCGCTTCCGCAAGGTATGCTTGCTCCCTGCGCAGCTTCTGCGTTAGCAACTCCTGCTCGGTAACGTCCATTGTCGTACCGATAAAACCTTTGAAAACCCCTTGTTCAATAAAGGGAACAGCCACCGCGCGAATGTACCGCAACTGCCCGTCGGGCCGAACGATCCGTTCTATTTGGTCAAAGCCACAATGTTCCTCTTGCATGCGCCTGATGGTTTCAGCCATGGAGGCTCGGTCTTGCGGATGGACGAGCGCCAGATATTGGTCAATCGTCGGGGCTCCATTCTGCGGATCCAAACCGTAAATTTTGTATAACTCGTCAGACCAATAGTGACCCGAATCGTTGAATGCCCAACTCCCCATATGCGCGAGGCGCTGTCCTTCACTGAGATAAAACTGGCTTTGCTTGAAGGCTTGTTCGGAGCGCTTGCGGTCCGTGATGTCTTGGGCTGTACCAAACATTTCGTATGGTCGGCCGGAAGGATCACGTTTTACGGTGCCAACACTGTGAATAGTCCGAACTTCGCCGTTGGGTCGGACGAGACGATGTTCAATGTCGGCAGGAACTCCGCTCTGGAGCGCCTCCTGAGCTGCGCGGAAGACGAGTTCTCGATCTTCCGGGTGAATCATTTCGCTAACCTTCGCTAGATCGATGGTGCCCTGCCGCGGATCCAATCCATAAATACGGTAGACTTCGTCAGACCAAATCACTCGGTTCTCGATGAGGTTCCACGAGTAATGGCCAACGTTGGCGATGCGTTGAGCTTCTTCAAGCCTGGCATTGGTTTCCTGTAGCTTGTGTGAAATCTCCTGAAAGGCTTCCTCCGTACGCTTGCGGTCAGTAATGTCCTGAATTGTTCCGAACAATTTGTACGGCCGTCCCGATGAGTCTCTCTTTGCATCTCCGGGCAAAGAGTTCCATCGCTCGGACGTGAGACTGGAGACCGTCCGCACCTCCCCGCTCGGGCGAACGATCCGAAACTCAGCCTCGGGGCGGACGCCAGCAGCGAGGTCCTCGTCTACTCCCCGATAGAGAGGCTCGCGATCTTCGGGGTGGACCATCGATTGTACGGTCGCTAGGTCCATGGGACGTTCTTGCGGACTTAATCCAAAAATGCGGTACGTTTCGTCCGACCAGACCACCACATCGGTCTCGAGATCCCATTCCCAGTGGCCCACGTGGGCGACGCGTTGCGCTTCTTCAAGCCTGGCGTTGCTCTCCTGCAACTCTCGCGACAACTCCGCCAGCGTCTTTTGCGCGTGCTCATTCGCCATCGTGAGAACCTTGCGCCACGTCTCTAAATAACCTCGAACAACTTATCCCGTCCGCCTTTGACCTTCAAGCTCAAGCGTTTGCCTGACTCGTCCACGGATGCACCGCAACAGCCATTTCGCTTAGATGCAATGTGCTCTTGGCCCAGAAGGTTTAGAGTCGCAGCAATCCACACGAATATCGGGGCCTGCCCGAATCAAGGTCCATGGCTAGTCCCAAGACGCTGTCAAAAGATTGACAGTGACGATCCTCCATCACACACATATACATCTCTTGCGGCAGGAAGTGTTCGCTATGCAGCGATTTAGTGCACCGGCAGGAGATTCTCACTGGAATTGCGCTTGCATCGTTACGGTAATGCTCGCTTATGCGCCAAGTCCTTTGTTGCGACTCTGAATCCTGAGGAAGAGTGCGATGCAAACAATCACGAAGCACTACATCGATGGCAAATTCGTGGAATCCCATGGCAGCGAGGTCATGGACATCATCAAGCCGACCAACGGTCAGGTGATCGCCCGCGTGACCTTGGCCGACGAAGAAGATACGAGGCACGCCATCGCCGCAGCCAAAAACGCCTTCACTAGTTTCGGCCGATCGGCCAAAGAGGAGCGCATAAACATTCTGCGCCGGCTGCATCAAGCCGCGTCGGCGCGTGTCGACGATCTAACAGCGGCAATGGTTGAGGAATATGAAGGTGTCGTCCGATTCGCAGGGCTTATCGTGCAGTCCGGGGTCAACGCATTTCAGGCCGCTGAGCAAGCCCTGCAGGAATTACCCCTGACTCGCAACTGGGGCAAGACAACGGTCACCTTGGAGCCGGTCGGCGTGGCCGGTTTGATTACCGCGTGGAACGCGAACGCACTGTTCATTTGCCTGAAGCTCGCCTCCGCCGTTGCCGCCGGTTGTACGGTTGTTATCAAGCCCAGCGAGTTGAGCTCGCTTCAAACTCAAGTTTTGGTCGAGGCGCTGCACGAGGCCAATCTCCCTAACGGTCTCCTAAACGTAGTCACAGGCCGCGGAAACATCGTCGGCGCCGAACTAGTACGTAATCCCGATGTTGCCAAGATCTCTTTCACAGGATCGGTGGGAGTTGGTAAATCGATCATGCGCGATGGGGCGGAAACCATGAAGCGCATCACACTCGAACTGGGCGGTAAATCGCCCACGATTCTGCTCGACGACGCCGTTCTCGACCTAGCGATCCCGTCAGCGCTCGTCATGGCTTTTTTGAACAGCGGTCAAGCATGCGCGGCAGGGACGCGGCTTCTGGTCCCCAAGCATCGTCTCGACGCAGTCAGGCGTGCCATCGTGGACGCGATGCCCGCCTTCCCCGTCGGTGATCCGGCTGATCCGAAAACCGCCGTGGGACCGATGGTGTCGCAGAAACAGTACGAGCAGGTGCAGGGCTATATTCGCAAAGGGATCGACGAAGGCGCGGAGGTGCTCGTCGGTGGCGAGGGTCACCCAAGAGGCCTCGAAGCGGGTTATTTCGTGAAGCCCACGGTATTTATCAACGTAAAGAACGACATGACAATCGCTAAGGAGGAGATTTTCGGTCCTGTGCTGTCAGTCATCGCCTATGACTCAGAAGACGAGGCGATTAAGATCGCGAACGACTCTGAATATGGTCTCCACGCTGCCGTTCTTGGGACTGACCTCACGCGGGCGCGCCGCGTCGCCTCGCAGATACGATCCGGGCGCGTCGTGATCAACAACATGACCGATGATCCGCGGGCACCCTGGGGCGGATTCAAATACTCCGGGATCGGCCGAGAATACGGCCACTACGGAATCGAAGCGTTTCTGGAACCACGAGCCATCCTCGAATGACCCTCTTGCCAAACATGAAGATGCGAACGAAGGAGATCAGCCCATGAGCAAACATGTCGCAATCACGCCTGGTGAAGCCGCAGACCGCCTCGCGATCCGAGAGCTCATAGAGGCCTACGCACACTGCGCGGATCGTCGCGATGCGAAAGGTCAGATGTCTCTCTTTACCCCAGACGCGCACTTCGTGGTGTTCATGAATGCTAAAGATCCGGCCCCCTCCCAGGAACTCCATTCCCGCGAAGCGCTCGCTCCCGTCTTCGCGGATCTGAACAGGTACGATGCCACCACTCACTTTGTCGGACAGAGCACCATCTTTACGCTCACATCTGACCGAGCCACTGGCGAAGCTTACTGCCTGGCACATCACGTAACAGTGGAGAGCGGAAAGCGACGATTGATGGTCGCCTCGCTGCGTTACCAGGACACGTTCGTCAAATTGGATGGCACGTGGCTTTTTTCGGAGCGCATCCTCTACGTCGACTGGATGGAAGAGCGAGCGCTCTCATGACACCGACGAGTCAAAAGCGCCTTGTACTCGTCGGTGCGACCGGAATGGTCGGTGGATATGCACTTCGCTACGCACTCAAGAACTCCGCCGTTGCGAGTGTGACTGCCATAGTCCGCCGGAAGCTCGGCATCTCACATCCAAAGCTGCGAGAAGTTCTGCATTCCGATTTCGCCGACTGCTCTTCACTCTCGCAAGCGCTTTCAGGTCAGGACGCGGTAGTCTTCTGTCTGGGCACCTATACCGGAGTGGTGTCCGACGCCGAACTCCGCCGGGTAACCGTGGACTACACAATCGAGTTCGCGCGAGTTCTGCGCGGCAGCAGCTCCAACGCGGCTTTTTCATTCTTAAGCGGAAAAGGCGCGGATCCGATGGGAAAAAGCCGGGCAGCTTTCGCGCGATACAAGGGAGAGGCCGAAAGCGCAAATGCGCAATTGGCGTGATTCCATGTCCAGGACGGTTTTGCTGCAAAACTCCAAGGTGCCGGTTGATAACTTGACCGTCCGTTGATGCAGCAGACCTTTTGTGTAGCGCTCGACAGTTTTGGTCCATTCGCGCACGTCAAAAATCAGGATGCCACCGGGCCGCAACCAAGTGGCAAACTTGCGGAAAATGGAACTGCGTTCGCCATCTTCCACAAAATCGTTCAGCACGCCGCGGCAGAGGACTGCGTCAAAGAGACTCGGAAATGAAGCTTAGAGGAGATCGGTGATCAAGAATTCAGGGCGTATCACAGCGTCTTGCTCTCGATTTCGAGCAATCGCAATGAGCTCAGCGGACCGTTCTACACCGCATACTTGAAACCCGCGTTTTGCCAACTCGGTGGCGTAGCGGCCCGTTCCGCACCCTGCGTCGAGAATCGTTGAATTGGCGGGGATTCCGTTCTGAGCTAAAACCGCCCGAATGAAGTCCACACGTGGAACGATCGAATCGGTCTGCAAAAAATCGTAGGCCCACGCGAATTCATGGTAATAGGGACGAGGTGACTCCATTGCCCAGCTCCAACCTCATTGTCGCATATGACTTTTTGAGCCGAGAACAACACCGTGGTCACCAGTTTGCCGCAAGACTGATGTGTCTGCGCGCTGGACATGTGTTGCCTGATAATGTTGACAAACCCGAGATATGGTCGGCCTCGTCACTCTGTCCGGGTGGCCGACCATCCGCACTCAAGGGTGTAGACTCTCCAATGTAGATCGGTCGGAACGGAACATTACATTAATTCCGAATGCATTCGTGGCAGCGGTCTACTAGGGCTAAAAGTCTGTGGAGGTGCTTCGTGCAGCGGAGATCCTTCCTCAAAGGCACAGGAATTGTAACGGTCGCCGTCGTGGGTGGAGGCGTCTGGCGCGCCTGGGATCAAGGAGTCTTCAGCGTCGGTGAGGGGCCGGCTT
>Ga0137361_10002913_pt1 | contig 11028 bp, 9 predicted proteins | sample Mad1_80_16metaG_FD_104923 | JGI IMG/M metagenome (GOLD analysis project Ga0137361, IMG submission 104923) | Vadose zone soil microbial communities from Angelo Coast Range Reserve, California, USA - Mad1_80_16 metaG | ecosystem: Environmental > Terrestrial > Soil > Vadose zone | place: USA... | reverse complement strand
TATAGATGCTGGCGAAGCCCTCCTTTTTTATTCGGTTCGCTTCGCGGGCATCTATAAGGTGGCTTCGCGACGCTGATCGACCACCCCGCCGCTCGCTGTCTAACGAACTATTAATCGCTCGCGGCACCCCTCCTAATCCAGGAGGGGAGTTGTGCAAAACCCTCACAAATGTCCAAACTTCAGCGCGCCGGCTAAAGCCGGCGCCTACATCCAGGTGAATGTTAATACGCTTCCTTGCACTTAAAAAATAAACTTCAAAGCAAACTGCATGATTCTCGGGTCGAGAGCGCTTTGGATCTGCCCGAAGCTTCCGCTGTTTAACGGCGAAACCGGAGGACTGAAATTCGCATGGTTCAAAAGGTTGAATGCTTCCGCGCGCAATTGGACCGTCTTCTTCTCTCGAATCTGGAAAGTCCGCGACAACGCCGCATCGACCTGAACGCTTCCGGGCCCCTTGAGATTGTTGCGGCCCAGATTACCGTACGATCCCGGCGCCGGCACTGAAAATGCTGACGCGCTGATCCAATTCCTCACGGTCTGCTCGCTCGGATAAGGATTGCCGATCTGATTGGGCGTCTGGTTTGGCGTTGCAGTCAACGCGCTATCCACCCCCGAGGTGACCGTGAAGAATGCCGCCGACCGGACCTTCACAATCGGCGAGATCTGCCAATTGCTCGCGACGGCGCGCGCAAACGCGCCGGAGAAGGCCGGTCCTTGAATAACTCCCGAAAAATTGAACACCTGGCGCTGATCCGACGTCACGCAGTTGCTTCGATTGGCGCGGCGGTCTCCCGGAATCGTACTGGTGGCGCCCGTCCCCAGATCCGGTTCAAACATATCGCTGATGCAGTGGGACCAGGTGTAGTTGGCCAGCGCGCTGACGTGACGGCTCAGGCGCTTTTGCGCGGACAGGAAAAGTCCGTGATACGTCCCCGTTCCGCCGTCATCCAATTGGGTAATCCTGGCGTAGTACTGCCCTTGCGCGGGGTTCTTCAGGAACAGGACGCGCCGCTGATTCGTGTTGTTCGTGGTCGAGCACGTTGGATAGTTGACGCCGTTGATCACGCACGCGTTGAGTCCCAGGAATCGAGCGGGATTCAGCTCCTGGGCCGCTATCATGTGAATCATGTTGTTGCCAACATAGTTCGCGGTAATCAGCCAGTCGGCCCCGATTTGCTTCTGAACGCTCAGGTTCCACTGGTTCATATAGGCTGGATGGAAGTCAAACGGGTCAGTGCGGTAGGTGGCGAATGTCGCGAAAGGAATGTTCTTGCTCAATACCAAGGGAAACGGGTTGCCCCCCGGATAATTTCCCCAGGGACTCGACAGCGTAACATTCGCCAGACTGATGTTGTTGCCATACGGCGCGGCCCCGGTGAAGGAGGAGTAGCCCTGGAAGTCCGTCCGCTCGGTAAACATCCCCCAGGCGGCCCGAACCGTCATGCGGGCGTCGCCTTTCACGTCCCAGGCCAGTCCGAGGCGAGGCATGAGGACATTCGTCTTACTGCCTCGCGGATGATTTCCGATCGTGTACTGAGGATCGTCGGGAAAGATCAGTCCGGCCGGCGCATTGACATAAACCGTGCTGCTGGCATTCTGATCGAACAGGTTCGGATCGAAGTGCGCAAACGCTTTGAACCGGCTGTAGGGAGCCCGATACGGCTCCCAGCGAAGCCCGTAGCTGGCCGTCAGGCGTGACGTCATTTTCCAGGTGTCCTGCCCGTAAACGCCAACATAGTTGCCTCGCAAATACCAGGTGTTGAAGGTGCCTTGATTCCACGACGACGCCGCACCCAGCAGGAAGTCCGCCAGTCCCAACTGCGTCACCGATCCGTTGAACGTGAGGTTTCCGACGGGGTTCAGGCCGCTGAGAAAGTTCATCATGGTGTGGATGTAGTTGGACCCGAACGCGATTTGGTGAGCGCCGCGCACGATGCTGATGTCGCCGGCAAGGTTGGCGCTGGGTCCTGAGACGGCGCGATTCGGCACGCCATTGCCGCTGTTGATCGCGAAAGCTCCGCCAACGCTCATTCGAAACGTATCGCCCCCCAGGTTCGCGACGTCTTTCGCTCCAAGCTGGCCCAGCGAGTAAAACTTGTCGGCCGGTTTGAAAACCTCCGACCGCGTCGCCGATGCACGGAATGAAGCGACGATGCTGTTGCCAATCAGGTAAGTCGTTCCGATCGCCGGCGCATACACCCGATATTGCGCCGCCGTGCTGTTGACGGTCAGAGCATTCTTGCCGTCATAGGTGGAGGGTAGATTCAGGTCCGAAACGGTGAGGCGGCCAAACCAGGAATTCTTGTCGCCGCGCTGATAATCGATCCGCGAGACCCAAAGATGCTCGTCCGAGTTCTGCTTCAATCCAAACGCGACTTTGCCGCAAGGATCCACCGGCGTCGGCAGCAGACTGGTGATCTTCAACGCCACCGGATCGAACCGCGAGACTGGAATTTTGTTGTTCACAAAACCCTGAGAGGCCGCCAGTGTGATTTGCCGGCCGCCATTGCATGCGGGCGAGGCGAAGGTCGTGAAATCGCCGGCCAGCATGTCGGGCGTGGGCACGTACGTAATACTTGTCGGCGGGTCGGAACGCTGCGGCGTGCCTTGATAGCCGCCGAAGAAGAACAGTGTGTTTTTGATGATCGGGCCACCAATGACGCCGCCGTATTGATTGCGCTTGAGGGTGTCGCGCTTCGCCGCGAAGAAGTTTCTGGCGTTGAACACGCCGTTGCGGACGAATTCGAAAACGTCGCCGTGAAACTCATTAGTTCCCGACTTGGTCACCGCGTTAACGGCGGAAGAAGAGTGATAACCGTATTGAGCCTGGATGGCGCTGGTTTCGAGCTTGAACTCCTGGAGGGCATCAGGAAACGGTAAAGGAAGATTGAGACTGTTATACGGGTCGTTGTGATTCGCACCGTCCAGCCAAAACGCGACGCCGCCTCCGATGCCGCCGGCTACGGAAACTGCGACGGTCGGATAATTCCGAACTCCGTTGTTCGCCACGCCCGGATTCGCCATTCCAGCCAGGAAAATGAGCTCCGTCACCTGGCGTCCGTTCAACGGCAGCTCGAGAACGCGTTGATTGTCCATGACGGTCCCCACGCCGGAGTTTCGCGTTTCAACCAGAGCAGCGTCGGCGCGTACCTCGACCGTCTCAGTAACCTGACCGATCGCGAGGACGGGATTAATGGCGGCGTCGCTGTTGACCTGAAGCACGATTCCAGTCTGCACGTAAGTGCGGAAGCCCGACAGCGCTGCTTCGACCATGTACGGCCCGAGCGGAAGATTTGGAAGGACGTAGCGCCCGTCCTCGCCCGATACTGCGGTCCGCACCGCGCCGGTGGCGGTTTGAGTGGCCTTGATCTCGACGCTGGGCAAGACGGCTCCGCTGGCGTCTTTCACGACGCCGGAGATTTGAGCCGTCGCTTGCGCCCAGGCGTCGAGGCAGACTACGCGACCGGCTGTAAGACCGATCAGCACAAGAAAGCAAGTCCGTCCTAACAATCGTTTCCATAGCCCCATAAGTCTTCCTCGGTTTCCCCTCACTTCTCACCTTGTGTAACAGAAGTGTAAAACTTTGTTTTTTTTGACAAAGTTTTTCTTGAGTGAAGATGATCAGACGAGGGTGTTCCCCTCCTGGAACAGGAGGGGTGGCTGCGCAAGTAATAAAATTTCGCGAAGCCACCTTTGAAAGCGCAGACGGGGTGGTCAGCCATGAAGAACGTTCTCCTTAACCGACCACCCCCGTCCGCGCCTTTCAAAGGTGGCTTCGCGGCATTTTATTGATGGCGCGTCCACCCTTCCTGTTCCAGGAGGGGAACACCCTCGTCTGATGCCATAGCCCTACCGTTGACTGGCAGAACAAAAAGCACGGCCCCAGCAATAAGGATTGAAAACCACAGACGAGGTATCATCCCAACTCCTTTCTAACCGTGAGTTTCTGCGGACTTAGCACAAAAAGTCTGAGATTTGAGGCTTTGTCACTGTAGCGGCGGTCTATGACCGCCGACAAAGCAGCAACTTGCGAGACGGCCGGCGGTCATAGACCGCCGCTACAGTTGCGGAACTCTCCCTCTTTCGAGGAGTCGGGGCAAGGACCCAATTGCAAAACTTTGTCACAGGAGCGCGTACAGGTTCGCGTACGGTATAATCTGCGCCCGAAAGCGTTGGTACACAGGAGGACTCGTGAAAATCTTCGCCTCGATATTCTTCCTATCTGGCATTGTGATCTGGGCCGGCATCACAGCTTTTGCGCAGACAACCGATTTTTCGGGCGAATGGGCCAATCGGTGTACGGAAGACTACATCGCTCGCTGCGGCATGGGAGAACAACTGGGAGATTATTTAGGCGTTCCCCTGAACGCGGCAGGCCGGATGAGAGCTGAAACCAGCGATGTCGCCGAATGGGGTCTGCCCGAATTTCAATGCCGACCGCATCCATCTCCTTATCAATGGCGAGCTGCGGGGAATATGCGTATCACGAAGGAGATCAATCCCGTTTCTCGCGAACTGACTGCCTTACACGTTAGCTGGTTGAGGTCCCTGGATCGCCCGATCTATATGGATGGACGTCCACATCCTCCTGAGTATGCGCCTCACTCGTGGTCCGGATTTTCGACCGGTAAATGGGATGGCAATACTTTGGTAATTACAACCACCCATATGAAACAGGGATACCTGAAGGACAATGACGTTCCGCTTTCCGACAAAGCCACGATGATGGAGTATTGGATGCGGCATGGCGATCTGATGACGATCGTGGAAATCATCACCGATCCTGTTTACCTCGAACAGCCTTATGTCTTGTCGACAAACTATGAGCTCGATGTGCACTCTCAGCTCGAGTATTACCCTTGCACGATCATTGAAGAAAACATCTCGACGCACGTCCCTCATTACCTGCCTGGCAAGAATCCATATCTGAATGATTGGCTCGCCCAGTACGGAGTGCCCGAAGAAGCGGCCCGGCGCGGTGGCGCTGATATGATGTATCCGGAATACCGGCAGAAGTTGAAGGGATTGAAGTGAACATGGCAGGACTAGCGCGAAATGGTAAGTATTTCTTCGGATTCCTGTGTCTTTTTGTGGCTATTTCCATGACGCCTGGCTTCGGCCAGCAGGATTCCGATATCAAAATCCTCCCTGTGAGTGGAAACATCTACATGCTTGTCGGCGACGGCGCGAATGTGACGATGTCGGTCGGAAGAGACGGGATCTTGCTCGTCGATACCGGTACCGCCGCGATGGCGAACAAACTGCTGACAACGGTCAGGCAATTAGCTGACAGGCTGATTTCCACTCCAATGCCCGTCACACCCTGCGTGGGATTGCGGTGCGGGGAATATGCCAGCCCGGTCGGCTGGTCGAGTCCCGCGATCAATGCGTTAATCAGTTCACCCGCTCCGCCGCAGCCGATTCGCTTCGTCATCAATACGAATGTCGATCCCGACCATACGGGAGGCAACAAGGTCATCGTACCGGCGGGGGTCACGTATACCGGCGGAAATATCGCCAGTTCCGGGGGAGTTCCTGAGGGCGCTGCACTGATTGCGCACGAGAACGTGCTGAATCGGATGGCCGACTCGCCCGCTGGAAAGGCGTCCGATCCACTACCGACGGATACGTATCACAGAGACTTCTACAAGCTGAGTCATTTTTTTAATGGTGAGGGTGTTCAAGTCGTTCACGTTCCGGCCGCACACACCGACGGGGACAGCATTGTGTATTTCCGCTACTCCGATGTCATCAGTGCCGGCGATATTCTATCGACCGTCGGTTATCCAGTCATCGATACTGAAAAAGGCGGCAGCATTCAAGGCGTCATTGCGGGACTCAATCGTATTCTCGACATGGGCATCCCGGAGTTCCGGACTCAAGGTGGAACGATGGTCATTCCCGGGCACGGCCGGCTCTGCGATATGGCTGAGGTGGTGTATTACCGGGACATGTTGTCGATCATCTCAGACCGGATTCAGGACGCAATCAAGAGAGGTCTGACGTTACAACAAATCAAGACGGCGAAGCTCATCATGGACTTCGACGCACGGTGGGGTTCCACGTCCGGGCCCTGGACCACCGACATGTTCATCGAGGCTGTGTACAAAAGCCTCAGCAAAAAACCTTAAACGGGGGGATATATGAAATCGACCATTTCATTGACTATTACAACTCTATTCTTTGGTATGACTTTGTTCGCACATCATTCCATCGTCGGGACCTACGACTATAACAAGCACGTTACCCTGGACGGAAAGATCGTCCAGGTCTCATTGCGTAACCCTCATTCTTTTGTTCAAGTCGAAGTGGCCGACGCGAACGGCGTAGTTCAACGTTGGTCGATGGAATGGGGCAGTGCCGCAGTACTTGTGAATCAAGGCGTCGATCGTAACTCTTTCAAGATCGGTGACCACGTTCAGGTGAGCGGGAATCCCGCGCGCAGTGGCGACACCCGGGCGAGATTGGAAACGATTCGCAGGCCTTCTGACGGACTTTCGTGGGGTGGCAAACCCGGGCAGACCGTCGATTAGTTTCATCTCGGAGATTCAATGAAATACAGGATGAGCCGGCTTGTGCCGGCACTTGTCATCGCCCTTGCGTCCTCAGGATTCGTGTTTGCGCAAGGCCAGCGTGGCGCTCAGCCCGCTACCGTAGCTGCAACTGCGAAGTCAAGTGCGCCAGTAGACCTTACCGGATACTGGGTATCGATCGTCAGCGAAGACTGGAGAATTCGCATGATCACGCCTCAAAAGGGCGACTACCCCGGAATACCAATCAACGCGGCTGCCCGCCGAATCGCCGATGCCTGGGACCCGGCAAAAGACGAAGCCGCCGGTGCTCAGTGCAAAGGTTACGCTGCGCCTCACATCATGCGTGAGCCCGGCCGGTTTCACATCACCTGGGACAACGACAACACTCTCCGCATGGACATCGACTCGGGCACGCAGACGCGGCTCTTTCATTTCGGCAAACCTCAGCCGTCAGGCGAGCGTACATGGCAAGGTTATTCCGTCGCCGAGTGGGAACCAGTATCGACGGGGCGCCGTGGCCCAAAACCCGATCACGGAAGCTTGAAAGCAGTAACGACCAATCTGCGTGCCGGCTACGTGCGGAAGAATGGCGTTCCCTTCAGCGAGGATGCCGTCCTCGAAGAATTCTACGACGTCATCAAGGATTCCGATGGCGTGTCCTGGTTGATCCTCACAACGAAGTTCACGGATCCCATGTATCTGACCCAGCCCTTTATTCTCAGTACTCACTTAAAGAAAGAAGCTGACGGTTCGAAGTGGAACCCGACTCCGTGTTCGGCCAGATGAAACGGCGGCCGCTAACGCAGTCGCGGGCTTTAGAAGGTGTGAATGAATTACAGTCAGGCGTGTTCCCCTCCTTGCAAAGGAGGGGTGGCCGCGCCATTAAAAAAAGGTCCCGTTCCGAACAGGCGCGGACGGGGTGGTCGCTCCCAAGTCACGTTGCGACAATGCGTTTTGGAACGTGGTGTGTCAGCGACCACCCCGACTGCGCCTTTCAAAGGTGGCTTCGCAGCATTTTATTGATGGCGCAGCCACCCCTCCTTTGCAAGGAGGGGAACACGCCTGACTGTAATTCATTCACACCTTCTTTAGCTCCGCGTTTTATAAGAAAAAAATTCAATAGAATTTATGAAATTACTTTCAAAAGTTTTCGCTGCAGTTATCCTCGTTTGTCTCACCTCGACCGGATTGCGGGCGCAAGCCACGGCTCAGATCAACGGTAGCGTGAAAGACCAGAGCGGCGCTGTACTGCCTGGCGTCGAAATCGCGGTAACGCAGACCGACACAGGCGCCAAACGCGCCGTTGTTACTGATGAGACAGGGTCCTACATATTGTCGAACCTGCCGCTGGGTCCGTATCGGTTCGAAGCGGCATTGCCGGGCTTTCGAACGTATGTTCAGACAGGCATTGTGCTGCAGGTCAACAGCAGCCCGGTCATTAATGCGGTTCTGCAAGTAGGCCAGGTTTCCGAACAGGTCGAAGTCCAGGCCAATGCTGCCCTTGTGGAAACCCAGAATACGTCCGTGGGGCAGGTGGTGGATAATCAGCGCGTATTGGATCTGCCGCTCAATGGGCGGCAGGCACAGGAACTGATCCTGTTGTCCGGCCCCGCCGTTCTCGTCAACACTCAACCCATTCCCGCGGGCCGTTCAGTTCCGACACTCGGCATCTCCGTGGCGGGCGGTTCATTGTTCGGCTTGTTGTATCAACTTGATGGCGTCGGGCACATGAATGCCGAGGCTTATATGCCGCTGCCCATTCCATTCCCCGACGCGTTGCAGGAATTCAAACTCGAAACCAGTTCGACACCGGCGCGTTTTGGTCTTCATGGCGCCGGCGCAGTCAGCATGGTGACTAAGGGCGGCGGCAACGATTTCCACGGCGATCTGTTCGAATTCGTTCGCAATGGAATCTTCAATGCGCGGAATACCTTTGCGGCCAGGCGCGATACCCTGAAACGCAACCAATTCGGAGGCGTGTTCGGCGGGCCGATTGTGAAGAACAAATTGTTCTTCTTCGGAGGCTATCAGGGAACCCTAACGAGGACCGATCCGCAGACGACTCCGCTGGTCATACCGACGCCGGCAATGCTTGCCGGCGATTTCACCGCTGCCGCATCTCCTCAGTGTAATGCGGGCCGTCAGATCCCGTTGGGCGCGCCTTTCGTGAATAACCGTCTGGATCCGTCCTTGATTAGTCCTGTCTCGCGGCAGATCGGGTCGTGGTATCCGAATGCACCGGGTCTCGATCCATGCGGAAGAATCACTGCGGGGTATCCGTCCGGCGTCGACGAACACCAGATGGTTGCACGGGCGGACTACAATCGGAGCGAAGCGCACACGATATTCGCGCGCTACTTCACGCAACGTTACAACAAGACGCCGCCTCCGGCAGACGCGACCAGGAACGCATTGCTGGAAATCGCTGCAACCGCCGGACAAACAAACAATCCGCAGATGCTGACGATCGGGGACACCTATCTGATTTCGCCGACGACGGTGAATTCGTTTCGATTCTCCGCGCAATACGTGCCGAATTCGAAAGTCCTTTCGCGTGAGGCTCACCTGGAAGACCTTGGCGTTCAAATGCATTCGTTGAACCCGTTCCCGCAATTCATTCTGTCGATCGCCGGCGCCAGCGTCCCGGCAAACAATTTCATTTGGACCAATACTTCGACAAATGTTGAGACTGCCGACGGAATCGATTTGACGAAAGGAGCGCACCAGGTCGCTTTTGGCGGATCCTGGCAACATGCCATCTACAACTATCACAGTGCGCGAAACGAAAACGGGGCGTTCACATTCGGTGGCACGAGAACGGGACTCGGCCTCGCAGACTTTGTGGCGGGTTTGCCGAGCCAATTCACACAGGCCTACGGCACGCAGGTGTATCTACGCGGGAATTTCATCGGCCTGTACGCGCAAGACACGTGGAAAGCGACACGGCGGGTAACGCTGAACTATGGCCTGCGATGGGAACCTTACATATCCGTACCTTCCGAAAAGCACCACGTGATTGTCGAGCAATTCGTACCGGAAAACTTCGTGAACAACATCCGCAGCAAAGTGTACAGCAACGCTCCTCCGGGCCTGATTTTCCCGGGCGACCCGCAGTGGAAAAACGGTCTCGCGATCGCCCGGAACAACTGGAAACAATTTGCGCCGCGTATCGGACTGGCGTTCGATCCTCATGGCGACGGCAAGCAAGTCATCCGTGCGGGGTATGGAATCTTTTTTGACGTTCCGACGATGGAGATGCAGTTCGATTCATTCGCCAACCCACCCTACGGAGGTCAGGTCGTCGTCAATAATCCGTTGGACTTCGCACATCCATGGGCGAACCAGCCTGGCGGCGATCCGTTTCCGTATACGCTTAATCCAAACGTGCCTTTTCCAGTGGGGGGTTCCTATCGCGTGTTCCCGCTCGACAACAAGGCGAATTACACGCAGCAATGGAATCTGACCCTTCAGCGCCAGTTCGGTTCCGATTGGTCAGCGACGATCGCTTACATCGGCAACAAGGGAACGCATCTTTGGATTGAAGGTGAAACCAACCCGGCCATCTACTTGCCCGGAGCATCCAGCGGAACGAATATCAATCAGAGGCGCGTTCTGAGCCTCACCAATCCCGCCATCGGCCAGTACTACAGCAACGTCATCCGCGCGATGCGCGCCGGCAACTCCAGCTATCACGGCGCGCTGGCCACGGTCCAAAAGCGGTTCACAACGGGCGTGAGCGCGTTGGTGAACTACACCTGGTCGCACTGTATGGATATCGCGGTGCAGCCTTTCACGATCGCAAACGCAACCGTCCCCGATGCGTTCAACCTTGGCCAGAACCGCGGTAACTGCAATCAGGATATCCGGCACAATTTCAGCGGCTCGTTTGTCTTTGCCAGTCCGAAGTTCGCTTCGCCGTTGCTTCAGAAGCTCGCGGGCAACTGGCAGGTTTCGCCCATCATCCGAATCGCCAGCGGATTGGCTGTCAACCCGGTATCGAGTAGAGACAATGCCTTCAATGGCGATAATGTCAACCAGCGGCCGAATCTGGTGGGCAATCCGAACATGGATCAGCAGACATTCGACAGGTGGTTCAACACAGCGGCATTCGTCGCCAATGGTCCAGGGGAACTCGGCACTGCTGGAAGAAACATTCTCCGCGGCGCGAAGAACACGACGATCAATGTGGCGCTTTCACGACGATTCACGGTCCGGGAAGGTCAAAGCGTTGAACTTCGTGGAGAAGCTTTCAATCTTCCAAACCTCGTGAATCCGGATCCGCCGAACGGATCGTTTGCCAGCCCGTTGTTTGGGAAAGTTACCTCGGCCGGCGATCCGCGAATTCTGCAATTTGCATTGAAGTACGTGTTTTAACTGTAGCGGCGGTCTATGAAGGTGTGAATGAATTGCCAGGACAGGGTGTTCCCCTCCTGGAACAGGAGGGGTGGCTGCGCCAGTAAGAAAAAGGCGCGAAGCCTCCGAAGCGGCGCAGACG
>Ga0137361_10002912_pt1 | contig 11030 bp, 12 predicted proteins | sample Mad1_80_16metaG_FD_104923 | JGI IMG/M metagenome (GOLD analysis project Ga0137361, IMG submission 104923) | Vadose zone soil microbial communities from Angelo Coast Range Reserve, California, USA - Mad1_80_16 metaG | ecosystem: Environmental > Terrestrial > Soil > Vadose zone | place: USA... | reverse complement strand
GCACGTACCTGAAGAGTTACCTATACTTATCTTTGATAGTCTTTAGTATAAGGATTTTTCGAGAGAAGTCAATACATTTTCCGATGAAATTTGTCCGCTTGTCGCTTGACAGGCGCACCCTTACATGGTACAGTTACTTACATACGCAACACAAATCTTTTCCTTATCTTTGTTGATCTCATAGCAGGAGACATGATATGTCTGAGCAACTGCCAGATCTCCCTCTTTCCCAGCTTCGCTCCATGCTGAACACCATGTACCGTATTCGCGCTTTTGAGGAAAAAGTCGATGAGTTATTCATGCGCGGCAAATAGTGAAACTGCTCGGCTAGAGATACGCCCGGTGATGAAAGCTTCGCTGTCGGCGGATCATCGTGTACTGGACGGGGCGAGTGGCAGCCGCTTCCTTCAGCAACTCAAGCTGTTTCTAGAAAATCCATATCTCTTATTATGACTGGTATAGGGAAGAGAAGGCCCCATTGACCATCACAGGCCATAAAAACCAGCCGCCAGCCCCCTGCCATGCGCCACGAGAATCGATGGATGAGTCAGCAAAGCGTCGAGTATAACATCGCCGCTAAAGCGTTTCAGATCGTACTGGCAAACAATGGTCACTGCTGGATACTTATCCACCAGTGGATTGAGGTCCTCCTCGTATTTCGCCATCTCCTCGGCACCAGGCGTACCTTGCAATGACCATGTCATCTCGCCGGTCATGAGAATACGCTTATGTCCTGCTTCCAGCGTAGCCAGAATGGCCATTTCGAGAAAACCCAGCATCCGCTGCCCATCAAAGCGGCCTGGCAGCAAATAGGTCTGAGCTGGTGGCAGCACCCGCAACAGGCCGCGCGCGATCAGTTTGTCTAATGGCAGTCCTTCGGCATGGAGCCGTTGCATCAATTGTTCCGGGGAAGTGCTATGCTGGAGATAGATTACCGGCGCGCCAGCACTCAAGTGATCGACGATATAAGGCCGCACCAATTGCCACTGTTCCTCCGCGTCGCGAAAAAACAGGCTGATATGGCGCTCGGTGTAATCGGTATCATTTGTACTATTCGTTTCATCTACCTGCGGCTCCGCTTGCGCATTCATAGAGTGCATGAACGCAAGCAAATCCTCCGCCAGGAAACGTCGTTCATTTCGTCCCCCGACGCGAAAACAGCGCAATTTTCCGCTGTTTGTCCAGCGACGCAATGATACTTCACTGACGTGAAGGAATTCAGCAGCTCCACCGATCGTAAGGAATCTCTGTTTCTCGGGCATTTCTGATTTTACCTGTCGAAATCTACGCTTTGATGATCTTTATGATACAATCAGCGAGGCAAAATGTCAACCTCTTTGGCACAGTTCTTACTTGACAAATTACTCTTGCAAACATTACAATTGAAGCAATTAGTGAAGTTCGTTGATAAACTTACTAAACATTATCATACCTCGCCCCTTGATACAAGGGAGCACCACCAGGTGGGTAAGGTAGAGTTCCACCTGATATGGGAGGCTATCGATTCAATGGAAACACCAACCCCGACCCTCACTGAGGCTCCTCGTGTTGACACGCATCTTGCCAAGTTTTCCCAAGGCAGTGTTGTTGTACTCACGGGCCTTGCCTTTCTCCTCTCCCAACCGGTGATCGTCGTCATAGCTGCTGTAGTACTGACATGGAGTGCCCTTGCACCCGAGACGAGTCCCTTTCGGCTCCTTTACCGCGGCATAGTGCTGCCTCTGCACCTGTGGCGACCACGGGTGGTCGAAGATGATCCTGCCCCTCATCGCTTTGCGCAGGGCATCGGCGCAGCGTTTCTCATTGCCTCAAGTATAGTGCTCTTCTTCAGCAGCGCGACGGCTATCGGCTGGGGACTCGATCTCATCGTCTTCGCACTGGCAGGCATCAACTTGACCATTGGGTTCTGTGCTGGGTGCTTTGTCTACTATCACCTGGGACGCCTTGGGCTATTACCACGTGTACGCTACGAGGGCGGCTTTCATTGGCGGGGAGTGTAATGATGCCCGAGATCATTGCTCGAATGGGGATACTCATCATGGTAAGCCTACTGCTCTGGCTTCTGGTCTGGTCTGGACGGCGGTTCGTAGAGATGCAACGGAGAGGGGTACTGGCTGCTCCGGCACTGGAAGCAGCAGCAGATACCGAAGGCGAAGACTCCCGCTCCCAAGCATCTTTTGTGCGTATCCTGGCCTTTAGTAGTGCTGACTGCAAACAATGTCATCAACTCCAGGCACCAGTTCTCCGTCGCGTGCAGGAGAAGTACGGAGTCACGGTGACAGTAGTAGAAGTTGACGCAACTACTAATCCTGAACTGGTTCAGCAGTACCATGTCCTGACCGTACCCACGACGGTTATTATAGACGCCTCAGGCCGCGCACGTGCTGTGAACTACGGCTTTGCCAATACCCAGCGTCTCCTCGCACAGGTGGATGCAGTTCTGACGCAAGTCCCACAGAAAGTCTCTTGACACTCTTCGTTTCACCATTCGCTGGTGGAAGCCAGGCGCGGTCTGTAGGACAACGGCAGGCCAAGGACAATGGGGGGAACCGTATCGCCCCACATGCTATGCGTTATCGGTCACCCCCCGACAACTTGATATGTATATCCACCAGATTTTTCTGGAATAAAGACTCCAAATCATGTATCAAGGAACGGAGTTCCACCATTCCCTCCCGCTGATCTATCAGTCGCATGATCAGTTCACGCAGGCCAACTTCTTGTCCAGAGCCGTTGGACTGTAACAGCTTCATCAACTTCAGCTCACTGCCTGCCGCGGGCCTCTGCTGAATAGCTTGTTGCACCTCATCAGCAAGCTTTTTCTCCTCTTCCACTAGCTCTACAAGCGGCTTTAAGATACTGCATTCAAAGCTTTTCTGATTACCTATCACCTCAATACGCATGTGCTCTCTCAGCCTTGTCGCCAAATTTAACGCTTCGCGTGTGCGAGCTTCAGCGCCGGATAACTCCAAACCTTGCACCTGGATGCTGTAGCGAATATGTTGCAAGGAACTCCTGAGGTTAGCATACAGCCAACTGAAGTGTCTCTCAAGAGCATCCCTGACCAGATTCAGCAACGTTGCTTGCGACTCTGCTGGCCGTTCTCTATCAAACGGTACCCGCAGCTCTGCCTGGATGCCAGCGCCGGCTAGCAATTGCTGATAGGATTGGCGTTGCGCATCAAATTCTTCACGCCGGCTCTCAAGCCACTGCACCATGCGCCGCCTCTGTGCCTCTATATCCTCACTGACAGCCTGGTGACTACTGAGGAACGTCAACGGCTGAGCCTCAAAACGTTCATGCAATGAGGCCCATAGGCAATCGACTGCTGCCTTGAATTCTGCGTGGTCATACACTTTATATGCATCGTATGCCTCGGCATCAATATCGGCTGCTGCTTTGGATACTCTACGCCAGGCTTCAAAATCCTCTTGCCGGTCCTGATAGCTTTCCCGGCGGGTCGTCAGCTTCTTGCTCTGCTTACTGAGGGCATGTAAGGCTTCGTATGTTGCGATCAGCACCTCCGTGGGTGATCCCTGTGTAGTTTGGGTCATGCTCAGTGAAGTTTGATGAAATCGGCTCACCTCTTCAAGTAACGACTGATACTCTGAGGCGAGGTCCTGGCGTTGTTTCTCCAGCAAATCCGCCAGAGGACTCTGGTCGAAGGCGTTTTTTAGCCAGGGTGGCATACCATCTTTTACCAACCGGTGAAGCTTTTCCTGTTCCCCGCGTATGCCTTCCTGAAGTTTTGCCGTGCGGCTGGCAGCAAAACTGTTGATCGTGCTGTTATGCTCACGCACCTCAGCTTTGATCGCCTCGATTTGATCGCGTTCCTTGGCATCCGCCAGTTTCGCGTGTAGTTTGCCAAGAGGGAAGGGACTCGTATCAAAGTCCGGCAATGCATTTGCCAGCGCCTGTACCTGTGCTTCCAGACTCTTCAATTGCTCTTGCACAGCATCGCGTAAGTCGTCTATTGCATCCACCGTGCGTGTGAGCAGGTTGCGCTTCTGATCCAGGTCAACGAAGCCCCGCTCTTTCAGCAGGCGCAGCACTTCCATCCTTTCAGGATAAGTGTAACCTTCCTTGCCTGCCTCGCGCAAAAGCAGTTCGGCAGGTATGCTAGGTACATCTAGCCCATTACGTTTTACCGTTTCCTGCGAACTGTCCAACTGTTTGAGCCATTCCTCCTCAAGAGGATGTAAGCGAAACCGCAGCGTCACTTCGCTGGAGGCAGTGCGTCCACTAAACTCTTCTTTGACGATCAAATCTTTCAGATTGTCCAAAAGCGGCTCAAGGTTGGTGAGACGCCTTCCAGGAATAGCAAAGGTGTCAGCAACTTCTTCCTTACTCGCTTTCCAGGCACGACGTCCCCGAGCTATCGAAAGCTCACCCTGCGCCATGAACCGCTGCAGCGCATGTGTATACTGTTGCAGATTGTTCTGCCATTTGGGGCCACTAATCAAGGTCTTGTAGCGAGGATAGAGTTGCTGGCATTGTTTCTTTACCAGGTCCTTGATACGATCCAGGCCGACCATACGGCTTTCAAATACCGGTGAGATGGTCTCAAGCTGATCACCTAACAATACCAACAACGTATACTGGCGCAGAGGTAGAATGTGCATGTTGATGCGGCTCTGATCTTCAGACGATTCGCCCCTGTTTTTAAACAAATAATCCATCAGCGAGAGCGTCAGTAAGGGATTGCAGCTTTCAGGTGCATAGTATTCAAAAAGGAACTTCGGTAATATCTTACTTGCCTCGATGGGGTTAACCGCCATGGCGTTCAACTGGAAAATGGCAGTGTCAGGGCGGTCCGGGGAAATGAGGAGACGGCTTGGTTCGGCGCTGAGCGTATTGAAGTTTAACTCGAAGCGTAGTTCAATATCAGCCTCACTGGAGTATTTCCTCCACACCGGAGTTGGGGATTGCGGCACTGCTGCGACCATGATGGAGACGACACGATCGGGATAAGTGCTCTCGAAATTGCCCTGAAGCTGAACTGCTACATATTTCGTGCCATGCACATCAATCTCTTTGGGGGCACTGGCTTTCCATCCAGCAAATGCAGGGGTAGCGAGCACCTGCCACAGCAGACCTTCGGCAGCACGAGAGGCATAGACTTTCCCCGGCGAAAAGCGGCTAGCAAATTCATTTGTCAAGCGCTGGGCGATGTTCTCGATAACGACAGTCTCTTCTGCAAGCGAGAGGAGCGTAGGGCCTCCGGCCAATTGCATGATGAGTTCCATATATGCCAGCGGCGGAAACACTTGAAAAGCTTCTAGCAGGCTAAACTCAGCCAGTGTCCTCTCGGAACATCCCATTGGGTAGGCCGCCAGCAATTTGACCACTTGCTGATTGGTTTCAGATGATCGTACCAGATCGTTATCCAAAGCTTTCTTGACGGCGGTGGGAAATTTCCCTTGTTGATCGAATAGCACCAGCCCCATCAAGAAATCATCCACAAACTGTAGAGGAGTATAAGGCTGCCCGGTCTTCTCATAGCTTTTCACTGCCAGTGCTAACGCCTGAGTAACCATGCGCGGGCCAGCCCCGAGGTCGCTGCGCGCCGCTACCTGTCCAATCGAGTCCAATGTGTAGGGGCTGATGATTGCCTTGCCATCGAAACCAAAACGCTGCTCGAACGCTGACCACAGTTCGGCAGGGTATTCGCGCCGGTTGTATACGTCTTTCACACGAAAGTACAGAGCCGAGCGCTGGAGACGAGTCAATATGTCCGTACGGCGCAGCGTAATCATGCCTTCCGTATCATCATCCATGCTGACAATTAAGGCCCAATTCCCCTCTACCCCCTGGATATCTTTCACCAGTTGAAAAAGGTGAGCGAAAAACTCATCCCGCGAAGGCTTATATTGCGCCAACGTCGCCTGCAATTCGTCGGTGAAGACAGCCATGCCGTTATAGCCAGCCTCCTCACACAGAGCGCTCGCATCGCTGAAAAATGCGATCACATCTTCCGGCCTGATCTCCAATAACAGTAGCCCTCTATCCATGAGGTCCTGGGCAACATCGGAGCCTATTTTGCGGAAGATCTCTTCCTTGTAGCTTTGACGGTAGCGTTCATAGAGCGTCTCTAGAGGGTCCATAAAGGCTTTCGGGCCTTGCAAAAACTCGAACATGAGCCAGTGATACACCGCATCCATCAGTTCCGAGAGATTGACCCACAGGAAAGGAGGAACGGCCAGAATGTGCTGCTCGCGTAACTCATTCCAGAGATGGACAGCCGTGCTGGTCTTGCCATAGCCGTAGGGGCCGACGATTGTGCCAACCGCACAATGTTTGTTCTCAACGATGACTCGCTGCAGATTTTTCAACTGCTTCGTAGTGTCACCAAGCGGCACATGCGTCAATGCGTAGTTTCGGTAGCGCTCCAATACGTCCTGCGGCGCTTGCCCAAGCTCGCGTGCGTTTGCCGTTTTCAGGATCGATTCTTTATTGAGAATGGGACGTAAATTTGTAATATCCATATGGTCAGTTGGTACCTCCTATGACAGCCAGGGCTGCCTTATAGTTTCGATAGTCTGATTCGGGCAGAGTTATTTGCAAGTATCGATATAAGTTGGCGCGAAAGCTTTCGAGATCATTCTCGGTAACACACAACTCAAACGTCGGCATGGCGCGCTCATCCACGCGCATACGTGACAACAGAATGATCTGCTGAATATCGTACTTATCCACCAGAGGCCGTACATCTCTGGTGGTCGTACGGTCAGGGAGCACATCATCGAGCGTCAAGCGTGGCAACAATGGCCTTTGCACGTTGGGCCACACTCGGTAGGTAGAGAGATTCATGCGCTCCAACAACCAACCGATAAAGGTTTTCCCGGTTCCTTCAAGGCCATAAATATTGATGACGCGATGGGGTGGCCCGTCGAAGCGCTGCATGGCTTCCCATAGCGCCTTCTGCGAAGGTGTCAGCCATTTGACATCCAGCCTATCACGGATGCGAGCCTCCAGGGTCATACTTCTCCTCCATCTTCAAATTTGCTCACCTTTTCATGTGAGAAATCTGGTAACGTAATCCAGCCTGGCGGGCCCGTGAGTGCAATGGAGGTTCCCCATTGCCCGCGGCGTAGTTCGTAACCACTTATACTCATTTGAGTAAGATCGGCCATACGCCAAAAATGCTCCGTATCCAGCAAGCAAGCCTTGCAGATGGCTTCCACGTGTCGCTCGTTGATTGCCAGGGATGATCCATACTGCAAGCCTTCTCCCGTTATATAGACCAGCTCAGTAGCCAGGTGAAAAAGCTGAGGTGTGCAATGGCTGCGTCGAGCAGAGTATAGTTGCTTCTTCGCACCTTGCTTCGAAAGAAACGGCGGTACCAGGGTTTGTAGCCAGGAGCAGATTCCTGCTACAGATACCTGGCTAAAAGAAGGATCATGATCGGGAAACGCCACACGACTATCAATTTGTAACCGATTGGTCAGCGAGGAATTATCAGTAGGTGCTGGTGCTGTTTGCCAAAGTGCGTCACACACGCTGGCATACAGCCAGAAGCTACCTTTTCGTACATCGCCCGAACGGCGGTAGGTTGAGTAAAATAGAAAATGCATCAGATCGTAGAACAGTTCGGAGTTAGTGCTGTACGTGTCAATCAACTGCTTACCTAGCTCAGTAAGCCGAAATATGTTCTTTTTCACCTGGCTCGTTCCACACTTCTCTATCTGGCCCAATCCAGCCAGAGACCATGTTTGCATGTTACAGTGAGCAATGCCATTTCCCTTCACATCAAGCCCACTTGCGCGCAATAAACTAATAAATTGAGCAGTAATATACCCTTGATCGGGCTGGAGGTGGAGGAGCAGCGGCTCAATATACCTTGGCGATACCACATTCGGAAACAGGAATGTTGGATTGCTTGTTTGTCTCATTAAGACTCTCCCAATGTTGTATCCACCTAATCCTCACAACAACTTGACGACCCATAAGATGTCTTTGATAACCTCCTCTATACCCCGTCTGTCCTCTGGAGCCATATCCGGTACCGGCGGTAAAGCGCCAATCTCTGCCTCCTTCGGTTCATGTTCCAGGTAGGTAGGTACCGGGATAGAGGATATAGGCACTCGACACAATTCTCTGCAGTCTTTGATCAGATCTGCTGGGATCATTACCTCACCTAACTGTACTTGCAATGGCTCGTTGGGTCAGTCCGGTCCCCAGGGCAATGCGAACATGGTGGGCGGCGAAGCCGAATCGAGCACCCTGTCTGGGGAACAGGTCAGGGGCTGCAGCTGAAGGGGAGCATGAACGACAGGCCTCCTCTACGTATTTCCTATGCATTATGCATAAGTGAAGGTAAAAATGCAAGTTTTTCGATGAAAGTACCTGTTGCAACCTAACTTCATTGGGCTGCTACGTATAGGGGAAAATACCTGCAAGAGCGGATGTAATGTGGATAGTTTCAGAAAACGCACAATTGAGGCTGTACGCAGTGTGGTACAACAGGCTGACGCTCCGGCTTCTCGGCTTAATAAGACGCCAGGATACGGTCTGCCAGCAAACCCAGACAACTGAGGTTGGGGAAACCAGGCCCCTGGGCGATACCCGCGAGCATTGGCAAATGTAATTTGGGTGTGAGCCCTTCAAGGGAAAGGTCTACAGCAATAGCGTGCTCGATGGCTCTCGCATCAAAAGATTGTGTGACCGCAGCCATGCGCGTGTGTGTATCCTTGTCGAGCAGATTTCTAAACCAGAGCGCATCGAAGCCGCGCGCTACCACAACGTAATCGTACTCATCGTGTTTCATCTCGCCATCGTATTCGCTATCGACCCGTACTGTTGTATCGTTTGCATGAATGCGCCGCACTGTACCGAGGACGGAGCGCACATTCTCGGCGTTGCTGATCTCTTTCATCGCCTTGAGTGAGAAGACGCCTCTATCCGTGCGTCTCACAAATTCGCGCCGGTCACGCTCCCTCAGTTGTAGCCAATTCGCAGCATGCTGGTGATCACCGTACAAACTGGCGAGCTTGCCATCGGGGTCGGAGAAGAACCTGTTCTCCTCGAAACCCTCATCGCGTGAATAGATTACCCCATATGGACTGATTACTTCAATGAATGCCGAACTTCTCAGGGCGTCCACCAGGGCCACTACGATAGCAGCGGCAGTTTCACCTGTGCCGATCACACCAATATTCAGCGGCTTTTTGACTTGCAAGCGGAGTTTCACGAACTCCTCAACACGCAGCCAGAATGATGCACCATCCATGACACGCGGATGCTCCTCTGGCTGACCTGGGATGGTGAGCGGCGTCCCAGGACCCGTCATCACCAGGCCCTCCCCAGTCAGAGTAAACGGTGTGCCACCTGCTGAAGATCGGCATGTCAACTGCCAGTGCTTCTGATCAGCGCTTGTGCCGATACGCGTCACCTCGGCCATGCATAGGTCAGGCTCCACTTGTTCGGCAACCCATTGAATATATTTTGACCACTCCGCGTGCGTCGGGCGTGTGCGCCCGCGATCAATCCAATCGGAATAACGCATCCGATCGATGAGATAACTCTGCCAGGAGAGATGCAACATCTCCTTCGCGACTGCTCTGCTGAGCGCCTTGTCTCCCCAACAGGCGGAGAGATAGGGAAAGCCAACGTCCTTCTCCGGACGTGTCCCCAGGGATGGATTGCCGTCGGTGAATCCTGCCTGGCCAGACCAGTGGGAAGCTACACCTTGCCAATCAATAATACGCAAGTGCGGCACGGGATAGCCCAACTTCGCCAGCATGTATCTTTTCGCCGCGATTGCGACTCCCTTTGGGCCAGCTCCCAACACCAACAATGTAGATGTAGACTCAGTTGCAGGCTTCTTCGATGGCGCGGCAGTGATAGATTGGTCCATATGAGCTTCCTGGGTCACAGCACCCTCTCTCTTCTGAATAAACTGACGGCCAAAGACACCCCTGCTGGATACAAAATAACCCCAAACACTTCAAGCATGGAAGCATTATTGCCTAAACAGTGCCACATGTCAATCGAAATCATGATCAATAGCTCTAAAGCAGATCCAGTTTCCTGGCCAGTGCCACTGCTTGCGTACGGCTTTCTACGTTGAGCTTGCGGTAGATGTGCTTGAGATGGGATTTGACGGTACTCAATTCGACTACCATCTCATCCGCAATCGCCTGGTTCGATAACCCATGTGCGATCCTGCACAAAATATCTACCTCCCGCTTGCTCAGGAGTTGGATGACCCCTTGTTCCGTCTCAACATGACTCACATCTTCCCTTGATTGATCAGAGGATTGCCGCTTCCTTTGGCCGAGTTCTGTCAGCAATCTCTTGACATATATCCAGATGGCTCCTATCTCATCGCGGGCAAGACTATGACCGGTTTCGCGAATGTAGAGGAGGAGTATGCGAATAACTACGTCGGGAAGAAAGTGATGCCCTGGTACATCGAGGATGCGGCCAAAGAGCGTGGTGCCAACTACATCCAGGGTGGCCGCTTCAAAGCCTTCGCGGTACGCGACGGCCGCCTCATCACCGGCCAGCAGCAGTATTCCGGCGCGGCAACCGCAAAGCTGGTCATCGCGGCCCTGGGAAACTAAGCACATCAATCTAGCGTATCACTCTGTACCTCGTGGGTGGTTCATTGAGTGCAGAGTGATAGGAGCAAGCTGAGCCGTTAGCACCCTTAGCCACACCTGTGAGTATTACCGAACAACGCTACGGGCGTGTGCCGCGTGTGTACATTGAGACGCTCCAGGACAGGCTGGCTACTCACTTGATCTCGCTGAACATATAAGAAAGCGGGTAGAAAATTTCCGGAGTCTGAGCGGGAACGAGGTGTTCTATGAAGGAAATGGAGACGAGGGGAGATGCGAAAGACGCATCTGTGAACGAGCGGAGCAATGCGCGCCTGGTGAGCGTGGGACCAGACCGTATCAAGGCATTTAGCGATGGTGTCTTCGCCATCGCGTTAACGTTATTGATTCTACAGGTGAAGGTCCCGTCACCGTCCCAGATTACTGGGGAAGCAGACCTTCAAAGTTTCCTGCTCCAGCAGTGGCCGG
>Ga0137361_10002910_pt1 | contig 11031 bp, 9 predicted proteins | sample Mad1_80_16metaG_FD_104923 | JGI IMG/M metagenome (GOLD analysis project Ga0137361, IMG submission 104923) | Vadose zone soil microbial communities from Angelo Coast Range Reserve, California, USA - Mad1_80_16 metaG | ecosystem: Environmental > Terrestrial > Soil > Vadose zone | place: USA... | reverse complement strand
TCACAGAGGGTACGAAGATGCGTTCGAAGGCGATCGAGCTGGTGGAGCAGCGGAACGTCACGCCGGAAGTCCGGGGCCAGGTTCCGGAGTTCCGCGTTGGCGACACCCTGCGCGTGCATACGAAGATCAGCGAAGGCGACAAGGAGAGGATCCAGATCTTCGAGGGCGTGGTCATCCGGCGCAAGCGCGGTCACGTGAACACGACGTTCACCGTGCGAAAGATGAGCTACGGCGTGGGCGTCGAGCGTATCTTCCCGCTCTATTCGCCGCGCATCGACAAGATCGAGGTGGTGGCCAGCGGCAAGGTGAAGCGCGCGCGCCTGTTCTATCTGCGCGAGCTGCAAGGCAAGGCGGCGCGGCTGAAGAGCGCAGAAGAGGGCGGGGCCGCGCAGTAGCAGAGAGCGCCGGGAGGGGCGAGCGTGCAGCTCACGGAGCTGCTGTTCCAGAAGGTGAAGGACCTCCCAGGGGAAGGGCAACTCTCGCTCAAATCGGGGTACGTGGCGGTGGTGTCGAAGGCGTCTTCGCTGCGCGTAGCACTCACCGCGCCGGTCTGTCCCGCTCCCGACGATCCCAAGCGCCTCGCCGATGGCGCCGGGCCGACGCGCGTCGGTGTCGGCCTGGTTTCCGGCGAGGGAAAGTCGTATCGGCTGCTTCGTGAGCTCGGCGGCTCGCGGCAGCTCTTGCGCTTCGACGCGGCCACCAAGAAGTTCGCGGAGGTCACCGAAGACCAGCTGGAGATCGACTCGTTCCTGCGCGTCGAGTGCGGCATGCCGCCCGGCGACGCGTACACCGGCTTCTTCGTGCTCGAGATCAACGAGCTGCCTTCCCTGCGCGGCAAGGCGGCCGCGGCGGCGAGCGAGGCGTACGTCGATCAACCCCGCGTGCGCGCGCTCAAGGAAGAGCTGGAGATGACGAAGAAGTTCGAGGCGACGCAAGACCGCCTCTTCAAGGTCGCCCAGCGGCTGCACGATCTCAAGGTGCTTGCGCGGAAGCTCAAGGACGCGGAGGCGGACCTCGCCGCGGTGCAGGACGAGTTGAAGCGATCGCCCTGGTCGCCGGAGGAGATCAAGGACCTGACGGCGAAGGCCTCGCGGGTCAAGGAAGATCTGAAAAAGCGCGACGACGCGCTCGCGGACATCGCGAAGAAGCGACAGAAGGCCGCCCAGACGCTGCCGCCGCCCCCGGAGTCGGTGTGGACCAGCGGCTGGTTCTACGGGGGGCTCCTGCTCGGCGCCGGCGTCGACGCGCTGGCCTTCGTCCTCAGGCGGCCGCCCATCGCCGGGTACGCGCTGGTCCCCTTTCTTGCCCCTCTGATCGTCATCCTCCGCTGGATCGAGGGGGACGAAGGCGACAAGCAGGCGGCGACCTACGCGCAGGAGCTGAAGGAGCGCGAGCTGAAGATCAAGAAGGACTACGAAGTGGAGCAGGCGCAGCTGAAGTCCGCGATGCGGACCGCGAGGGTGGACTCGCCGGTGGATTTGCTCGCCATGTTCAAGGACCGCGAGCTGGTCGTGAAGCGCCGCGAAGTGGCGCTGGCGAAGCTGCAGAAGCTCAAGCTCGAGCCGGAGGTTTCGCGGCTGACGGTCGAGATTCCGCTGCTGGAAACGGAGAAGGCTAAGCTCGAGGACCAGGTCCATCAGACGGGTTTCTCGCGGCCGATCGGCGAGATCGAGGCGGACCTCAAGCACGCGATGGGTCTCTCCACCCTGAAGAACGGGACGGCACTACCGGAATGGGAAGTGCCCCGGGAGCTGATCTCCCGGGCAGCCGAGCTGTTGAATCTCGGCGTCGACGAGCTGTGGTCGCAGCTGCCGGCGCGGCTGACGTCCTATCTGCAGGCGCTCACCGACCGCCGCGTCGTCGCCGGCAAGCCGGACGAAAAAGGGGCGCTCATCCTCTCCGCTCCCGACGGCCGGAGCGGCTCGTACATGACGTTGCCGCCGCCGCTGCGCGACCTGGTGTACGTGGGGCTGCGGCTCGCGCTGCTGGAGCGAGTCGCGGGATACAAGCGCCTGCCCGTCGTCGTCGACGACGCCTTCGGGATCCTGGAAGCGCCGAAACGAGCCCTGATCGGGAAGATGCTGAAGGGAATCGGGACGCAGACGCAGGTGATCCACCGCGTCGCCGACGCGGCGGAAACCGGCAACGCGGACCTCGTCCTCAAGGCATAGCGGTCCGCGCTCGCAGCCCGCTCATGAAATGTGTTCTAGTCCGGCCGTGAGCACGAGGATGAAGTTCGGCGCGCTCGGCGAGGAAGCGGCAGCGGACCTGCTGCGCTCCGGCGGCTATCGCATCGTCGCGCGCAACCACCGCTGCCCGCGCGGGGAGATCGATCTGATCGCGGAGAAGGGTGAGTTGCTGGTGTTCGTGGAGGTCCGCACCCGGGCTACCGGCGCTTTCGGCGGCCCGGAGGAGACGGTCAACCAGCGCAAGCAGCGGCGGGTGATCGCCGCGGCGCGGGATTACCTGGCGCAAAGGCGGGGACCCGCCAAGGCGGCGCGGTTCGACGTCATCGCCGTGGTCGACGGCCCCCAGGGACCGGCGCTGACGCACTTCGAGAACGCGTTCGATGCGGGGCCGTAGGGTGCCGCTGTTCGTGGTCGCGACGCCGATCGGGAACCTGGCAGACATCACCAAGCGCGCTCGCGAAGTGCTCGCCTCCTGCGACGCGGTGGTCGCCGAGGACACTCGCCACTCGGGAAACCTGCTGAAACACCTCGGGATCCAGAAGCCGCTTCACTCGCTGCCCGCCTTCGACGAGGGGGCGCGCGTGGAGCCCCTGGTGCATCGCCTGGTGAACGGGGAATCGCTAGCGCTCGTCACCGATGCGGGAACGCCGGCCGTGAGCGATCCGGGATCTGTCCTCGTGCGGCGCGCCGTAGAGGAGGGCGTCGCCGTGGTGCCGGTGCCGGGGCCTAGCGCCGCGATCGCGGCGGTCAGCGCGACCGGCTATCCCGAAGGACGGTTCCATTTCGCCGGTTTCTTGCCCCGGAAAGCCTCCCACCGTTCGCAGATGCTGGCGGAGCTGCGGCCGCTGCGTGCCCAGCTCGTCTTCTACGAATCGCCGCAACGGCTCGCACAGACGCTCGCGGACCTGCGCGCGGAGCTCGGCGATCGGCAGGCGCTCGTCGCCCGCGAGCTGACCAAGGTGCACGAGGAGCTGGCGCGCGGCACATTGTCGGCGCTGGAGCGGCGGTTTTCGGGGGAGGTACGGGGCGAAGTGGTGATCGTCGTGCGCGGCGCGCCCGAGCTGGCCGCTGCGGATCCCGCGCTTCTCGAGGCCGACGTCCGCGCCCGGCTGGCGAAGGGCGAACGCCCGAAAGAGATCGCCGAGGCCCTCTCCGGCCAGTACTCGAAGCGCCACGTCTACCAGCTGGCGCTGAAGCTGGAACGGTGACCGTTCAATCCTCTCCGCGGAGCCCGAACTCCTTCATCTTCATCTGCAAGCTCTTGCGGGAGATCTTCAGCAGCTTCGCCGTTCGCGTCACGTTGCCGTTGGTCACTTCCAGCCCGCGGACGATCAGGTCGCGCTCGATCGCCTGCACTTGCTCCTTGACGATCTCTTTCAGCGAACCCGGGGCGGCGGGAACTCCGGGTGATGCTGCAGCGGCCAGGTCCTCGGGGCTGACCGGCGTGGCGCGGAGCGAGGGGGGGAGGTCGGCGGCGCGGATCACCGGCCGCTCCGCGAAGAGGATGGTCCGCTCGAGCACGTTCTCGAGCTCGCGGATGTTGCCGGGCCAGGAGTACCCGGAGAGGGCAGCGAGCGCGTCGTCCTCGATCCGCTCGACGTTCTTCTTCAGCCGGGCGTTGTACTTCTGCCGGAAGTGCTCCACCAGCAGCGGGATGTCCTCCCGCCGCTCGCGCAGCGGGGGAAGTTGAACGGGGACCACGTTCAGCCGGTAGTACAGGTCCTCCCGGAACCGTCCGGCGGCGATCTCTTTCGTCAGATCCCGCGAGGTAGCGGCGATCAGGCGCACTTCCACCCGGGTCGTCTTCACCCCGCCCACGCGTTCGAACTCGCTCTCCTGGATGGCGCGCAGGAGCTTCACCTGCATCTCGATCGGGATCTCCCCGATCTCGTCGAGGAACAACGTCCCGCCATCGGCCAGCTCGAAGCGGCCGGGCTTGCTCTGCACGGCGCCGGTGAACGCCCCTTTTTCGAATCCGAAGAGCTCGGCCTCGACCAGCTCGCGCGGGATCGCTGCGCAATTGATCTTGATGAACGGCCGGTCGCGGCGGCTGGACTTTTCGTGCAGCGCAGTGGCGACCAGCTCCTTGCCCGTGCCGCTCTCGCCCTGGATCAGCACGGTGGAAGGCGCGTCCGCCACCTTGGCGATGATCTGCTGCAGCTCGACCATCCGCTGGCCCTTACCGACGATCTCGGTGAACCGCCGCCCTGGAACGTCGGGAATGACGTTCCGGGCGTTCAGGTCGGACTGGCGCGCCGCCTTGGCGATGATCGTCTTCAGCTCGGCATGCTCGAACGGCTTGGTGACGAAGTCGAAGGCGCCGGCCTTCATCGCCTCGACGGCGCTGTCCACGCGCCCGTGCGCCGTGACCACGATCACAGGTACGTCCGGGTGGGAGACCACCACCTTGCGCAGCAGCGACAGTCCATCCATCCTTGGCATCACCAGATCGGTGACCACCACGTCGGCGCCGTCGCGGTCGAGCGCCGCCAATGCTTCCTCGCCGTCCGATGCAACCTGCACCTCGTAACCCTCGCGCTGCAGCGTGGCCGCGAGGACCTTGCGGAGGCTCTGTTCATCGTCGACGACGAGAACCCGGTCGGCCATCTTCGACTGGGGGGCTATCACGGTGCATCGGACCGGTGCAAACAAATCGAAATCAACCGTGGGTGCGGGCCCTGGTTACATTCCGGGGAGCGGAGGATCGGTGAAGGTACTCGCGAGCCTCATCCTGACCCTGGCCCTGGCCGCGTGCACAGGCGACAGCCCCACCTGCCAGGTCTGCCCCGCCCTGGGAAACGCTTGCGTCCCGCCGGGCGCTTGCACCCCCGCGTCGTGCGAGCGCCCGATCGTGAGCAGCGCTCTGCCGAGCGATCAGGTGCAGTATCTGGGCACGCACAAGGTGGGCACGCAGCTGTCGTTCACCGTTCCGCCCGATGCCGGAAGCGTCACCATCGTGCAGCAGGCGAAGATCGCCGGCCTGACGGTGGTCTACAAGAACCAGGTCATCGACAACTCGGCGGTGCCGCTGACGATCACGTTTCCTGACGGGGGGATCGCGTACGACGACAACGCCAACGTTCCGGATTCTGGCGTGGATTATTCCGGGTATTACGCGTTCTACGGCGGCGGAACTCCGAACACGGCGGCGTTCACCATTCCCAACACCAGCGCGTCACTCGACGCAGGGGTCCCGGAGGGTACCTGGAAATTCGTGGTCAACGATTACGCCAACGAGTGCACGTTCGTTTCCGGTTGCAGCGATGGGGGGAGCGCGGACAGCACGTACGACGTAACTGTCATCACCCGGACGCAACCGCAGGGGAGCACTCTCGATGGCGCCTTCTATATCGTCGCCGACATGTCCACCCCGTCGGGTGCCCCGCTCAGGGCAGCGAATGCAACGAGCGATACGTCCGTCCAAAGGATGATGCAGAGCTTCCAAGGCATCCTCGCGCAGGCGGGCATCACGGCGAACGTGACCTTCTACGACGTCGGCGCCAGTGACCGGGCCCGGTTCGGCACCAACCTTTCGGTGACGAACACCGGGCCGTGCGAGGAGATGAACCAGATGTTCACGCTCTCCAGTGCGCACGGCGGAGACGTGATGAACCTGTTCTTCGTCCAAGGGTTGCAGTCGTCGGATTCCACGGGCACCCTTTTCGTCGTCGGCGTCGACGGCACCATTCCCGGACCATCGTCTTTCAACGGCACGGTCCAGAGTGGTGCGGTGGTCTCGATGGCAGATCTCTACGCGGGCAGGACGTATTGCACGGGTGGACTGGATGTCCGCTGCGGAGCCGACGAGGTGGCCTACGTCGCCGCGCACGAGACCGGGCACTTCCTCGGCCTCTTTCACACCACGGAAAAGGAGGGGGCGGATTTCGATCCGATCACGGACACGCCGAGGTGTCCGTGCTCGACGTGCGCCAGCACCGTGGATCAACCGAGGTGTGGCACGTCGAACCCGCCGAACATGCTGGCGAGCAGGTGCGTTTCCCCTCCTTCCTGTGGAGGCGGCGACAATCTCATGTTCTGGCTCCTCGCTCCGGGCGGGAAATTGTCGCCGCAGCAGGCGCAGGTGATGCGTCTCAACCCTCTGGTGCATTGAGGAGGCAGCCGTGCTCGTCGTTCTGATCGCAGCGCTGATCGCGGTCCCCAGGGCACCGCGCAGTGGTCCGTCCGGGGAGCAGCCCGTGCAGCAGCAACTCTCCGACGCGGAGTTGCGGGAACGCGTGGACGCATATCTCAACGCGTTGGACAGACCGGTGCCCCCCGCGGACTGGAAGGCCCTCGGACCACCGGCGGCCCCTCTTCTCGAGGCGGTCATCGCCGACGAGACGGAGCTTCCGTCGCGCCGGGCCAAGGCGGTGAACGGGCTGGTCGCCGCCGCTCCGGACCGCGCTTCGCGGCTCGTGGGAACGATCGCGAAGGACGAGCGGCAGCCTGTGGTCGTGCGGATTGCTGCGATGCACGGCGCCGGACAGGTGCTGCCGCCGTCGCGCGCCATCAGCGAGCTGCGGCCGGTCTTGCGGAGCGCGAGGAGCGCGGGGATGCGTGCGGAGGCCGCAAACGTGCTCGCACGCAGGCAGGGCGGGTGCACGGAGGTTCGCGATCAGGTGGCCCGCGAGAGGTCGGAGCACCGCGCCGCGTTCACGCGTGCCATGAAGCGGTGTGGGGAGTGATTCCGGACGCGCTTGCGGAACGCGTGCGCGCCGCCGGGCGCGAGTTTCCCCGAGCGCTGGCGCTTTTCGACGCCGACGGGACGCTGTGGCGCGAGGATGCCGGCGAGGCCTTCCTCCGGCGCCTGGTATCCCTCGGCTGGGTGCAGCTTCCGGACGGCAGCGATCCCTATGAAGCATACGAGCGCGCCGTCGATCGCGATCGCGCGACCGGCTATGCGTATGCCGCGCAGCTGCAGGCGGGGCTGGAAGTCGAGCGCGTCGAGGCCGAGGCTCGCCGGTTCGCCGCGGCGTGGGTTCCGCCCCGCGTCGTCGGCGATACGGCGCGCTTGCGCGAGCTGTGCGAATCCGCGGGGCTCCTCCCGATGGTCGTCTCTGCCAGCGCGCTTCCCATCGTGGTCGCGGCGGCCACGTTCGCCGGGCTCGCGGGGGAGCGGTGTTGCGGGATCGAGGTGATCGTCCGCGACGGCCGGTACACGAAGGAGGTGGTCCAGCCGATCACCTACGCGGCCGGAAAGATCGCGGCTCTGCGCAAAGCTGGCCGGATCGCGGTCGCCTGCGGGGACTCGCTGACTGGAGACCTGGCGATGCTCGAGGCCGCGAAGATCGCGGTCGTGGTGGCGCCCGGGTCGGGGTCGCCGCTTGCGGAGGTGGCGCGCCGGCGAGGGTGGCCTGTGCTCGACCAGGACTCGGGCTGACCCTGCAAGTCGCTAGGCCGGCACCTTCTTCGGCGCGGCGTTGACCGGTTCGACGGCGAGGGGCGTCTGCACCATCCCCAGGCGACCCGCGGTGTCCAGCGCGCTCGCGGAAGGGAAGCGGAGGATGAACTCTGTCCCCTCGCCGACCCGGCTCTGCACCTCGATGGTGCCGCCGTGCCCCTTCACGATGCGCTGCGAGATCGCCAGCCCGAGGCCGGTGCCCTTGGTCTTCGTCGTGTAGAAGGGAATGAAGATCCGGTCGAGCGCCTCATCCGGAATGCCCGCGCCGGTGTCCGCGAATCGGACCTCGATCTGATCGGCCGAATACCGAGGAGTGTGCTCGGAGAGGCCCAGCTCGATCGGCGCGTGGGGCCTGCGCGTGCGGACCGTGAGGCGGCCCCCGTCCGGCATCGCCTGGACGGCGTTCAGCGCCAGGTTGATGAACACCTGCTTGATCTGCTCCGCGTCGGCGTGGATCGGGGGCAGGTCCGGAGTCAGATCGAGCTCCAGGACCACGTTCGGGGGCATGCTGCTCTCGATCAGCTTCATCGTCTTCCAGAGCACGTCGTTCAGGTCGGTGCTCTGGAACTTGCCCGACGCGGCGTTCGGGAACGGCCGCGAATAGTCGAGGAACTGGGCCACCACCCCATCGAGGCGGTTCACCTCCTCGACGATGATCTGCAGGATCTCGCCATCGGCCCCTTGCAACTGAGCGGGGTCGAGATATTGCGCGGCTCCCTTGATGGCGCCGAGCGGATTGCGGATCTCGTGCGCCAGGCCGGCGGCCATCTCGCCGAGCGCGGCGAGGCGATCGCGCTCCTTCATCTTCTCGTAGAGCCGGCTGTTCTCGATGGTGATCGCCGCCTGCTCGCCGATATCCAGCATCGCCGCCAGCTCGTCGGAGGCGAAGGCCTCCGGGACCCGATCGTCGAGCACGCAGAGAAAGCCGACTACGCGCTGCGAGGCGACCAGCGGAATGGTCACCCCGGCGCGCATCGCCGCCATCGCGGCGCCGATCTCCGACAGGCGCGCGCGTTCCTCGGACAGAGCGCTGGACTCGGTCTCCGACTCGGGCAAGAGCTGCCGCACCTCGGAGAGGCGCCGCTCGACCAGCTCCACCAGTTGCGCCTTCTGGCCGGCCTGGGCGCTCTGGACCAGCGCGCGCACCGTGGCCGCGTCGATGTACGGCGTCGGCGCCGGGCCCCGGTAGTCCAGGCGTCGGAAACCGAGGCCGTCGTCGGCGAGGAGGTAGATCGACGCGTGCGTCACACGCCTCGTCTCGTAGAACCCGTCGAGGACGACCTGCGCCAGCTCGCGGACGTCGATGATGCCGGCCATGCGCTGTCGCAGAGCCGCGAGCGCCTGCACGAACTGGAACCGCTCGGCGAAGAAGATGGAGAGCACCTTCTCCTCCACCTTCGTCTTCAGCGGCTCGAAGAGGATGAGGATGACGAAGGACGCCACCATCGTATTGAAGAGGAACAACCCCGTGGTGCCGGTCCAGCGCACGAGAACGCCGTAGATCAGTGTCAGCACCACGCCGACGGAGGCCAGCACGACGATCTTTCCCAGGAGCTCATTGAGATCGAGCAGGCGGTGCCGCTGGATGGTCTGGGAAAGGAAGTACAGGTAGATGGTCATCGCCACGTTGGCGAACGGCGGCGGCGGCCATCCGGCGAGGCGGATGAGGAGCTCGCCGAAAGTGAGCCCTACGCAGAGCGCGGCGCCGACCCAAAGGTAGAACAGTCGCGCCCGCTCCGTGCGCGAGGCTGCCCGCCGCATCCGGGCGTAGAGGAGGCTGACCGCTGCTGTCAGCTGGACGAACACCGCTCCGGAAGCGGTGATGCGCGCCGGAGGCATCAGCGCCAGCGGCGAGACCGCCACCGCCACGGTGGCCAGAGCCGTCGCCGTAGCGAAGCGCCGCAAGCCGACCACGCGCCCAGCGGATTCCCCTTGAAATTCAATGATGAAGGCGAGTACCGCGACTGGGATGAACCCGGCGGCGCCCACCGATACGCGCAGCGGCCAGGTCCGGGTGGCGCCGAAGATGCCGTAGAGGAAGTCACCGATCTGGTAGGCGAGGAGAGCGAAATTGAGCAGTGCGAACGCCGTCCACAGGCGCGTCCGCCCGGGGCGCAGCAGCATCGCCAGCGCAAGCGCCAGGCAGATGATAGCCGCAAGCAACGCGCTCTGTGTCCTGGCATCCACGCAGGCGGAGGGTAACACGGTGGAGCGGCAGGGAACTGCCCGGAATGACGGATGTCCCTCCACCGGTTCGGCGACTGGACGCCAGCGTCCCCCAGTGCCACATTGCACCGAGCGACCGAGCCCTCGATGACCCCCCGCCTTCTCACCTTCGCCACCGTGGCGCTGTGCGTCGCGTGGGTTCGTGCACCCGCCGATCCGCTCGCCGGCGATTCTGAGGTCGAGGCCGTGGAACGCGGCCCCGCGATCGGCGAAGCCGAGCTGGCGCCGTACTTCACCACTTCCGCCCTGAAGTCCGCGCTCAGCGAATTGCAGGCCGGGCGAGCGGAGCACGCACTGCGGTTTCTTCCCCGCCGGCCCGCCGATACGCCAACTCGATGGCTCAAGGCGCTGGCGCTGAAAGGTGCGGAGCATCCGAAGGCGGCGCGGGCGCTGTTCGAGCAAATCGCGCTGCAGGGTGGTCCGCTGGCGGATCGGGCGCTGCACATGGCGGCGCTCTGCGCCATCGACCAGGGAAGGGCAACAGCCGCGGAAAGGCTGCTCGCGCAGGTGTCGTTGCGGTACGTCGACGCGGACCAGGTGCTCCTCGAGCGCGCGCGTCAGACGATGGACCTGCGCATCGCGGGCCCCCGCACTGCCGCGCGAGTCGAGGAGATCCTCCAGCCGATTCTCAGCGGACAGATCCGGGCGGACGTCGCGGCCGCGCACCTGATCGCGGGCGACGCGCAGCTCGCTGCGGGGGCGAAGGAGAAAGCGCGCAGCCACTGGCGCACCGCCTGGATCGAGCACCCGCTGTCCGCCGCTGCCGATTCCGCCCGCGATCGCGAGCGGCAACTCGGTCCCGGCGGGCATATCGACCAGGTCCTGTTGGTACGGCGGGCGGAGATGCTGCTCGATGCGCATCGCAACCGCGAGGCGCTCGACCAGCTTGCGCGAGTGATGGTCCCCTCCCTCTGCCTCGGAGGCTGTCCCGGCGACCGGAGCGCGGGAGGGTTCTTGAAGGCGGCTCTCGGAGTGCTGGGCGCGTTCCCCGAGCAGCACCAGCCGACGCCGGAGGACGTCGACCTCACGCCGGTGGAGCCGGGCGATCCGCTCGCTTGCCGGGTGAAGCTCGACGAGGGGCGGGCGTTCCGCAAGGAGCGTGAGTATTCGCGCGCGCGCACTGCGCTCGCCCAGGTGGTGCTCCGCTGTGCGGAGCCGGACGTGCGATCGCGGGCGCTGTACGTACTGGCGCAGCTCGAGACCATCAGCGGCAGG